>OHBL01000044.1_pt1 | contig 59667 bp, 58 predicted proteins | sample 1577391 | NCBI WGS metagenome assembly OHBL01 (sample SAMEA3879551, study PRJEB24766) | human gut metagenome | biome: human-associated habitat; feature: feces | place: USA | collected 1985/1987
CGGCGCAGCCGTTCATCTTGACCCTATCATCCTTACAGGGATGGTGTATAATGCACGCTTAAAACCCCTGATCGAGGAACCGGAAGAAAAAATATAGCAGGGAGGAGAAAGACATTTTCCACGGACATTCGAAAAAAGTCCCCCTAGGGGGATTTAGGGGGCTTTTATTCTAGTTTTCCTGTGTCAAGGATTGACACAGGAAAATTCCTTTTTGTTTTGTAAAGTAGACTAAACGGCTGCTCAGAAAAAGAGATTGGATAGATAGGATATACATCCCACCTTATTGTAGCGGCAAAACTGTGTATTAGAGCCATTCCTATAGAGACAAAAAAAGATTCCCTATTCCGGGAATCTAATGGGAATACTTTGATTTTTCCTTTTTCTGCATAAAAGCAGTCTAGGAAATGGGTAGACCAATCACAGCGATGCTGGGAATAGTATCTACCCATTTTTTGTCTGAAAATTAGTTCTCATTTTTACTCAAACGTAACTGCTTGTATTTCCCGCAAACTGGTATAATTTTTTTCACCGATAATCAAATGATCCAGTAGTGAAACGCCAATCAAACTTCCCGCTTTTCCAATACTTTCTGTAATTTGAATATCTTCTTGGGACGGATTTGTGTCTCCACTCGGGTGATTATGGCACAGAATAAATGACACAGCACCAGCCAACAGCATTCGAATTAATATTTCTCTTGCAGAAATCAAACTACAATTAACGGTTCCTTTTCCAACTTCAAAAATTCCAGTGATTTGATTTTTCGTGTTCAACGCAATAGCATATATATGTTCTTCTGGTAGATCACTTATCCGGAAACAACTTTCCATGATATTTGCTACATTTGCCGGAGAATTGCACTTACTCTCACATAAAAAAGATTTCTGTGTTTCTAAATATGGAATTCTATTCTCATTAAGCATCATCTGATATTCTTTTATTTTTTTCATTTTCTCCTTTCCGTGGTTCGTGTCAATGATTGACACGAACCACTTTTATATTTTTATTTACGCCGCCATACTGTTTCTTTCATGGCGGAATTTTTGCAATTACACTTCCATGATATATGATTTATTACCGAGCTGTTCAATCGGTGAAACTAATGTGTCATTCAATTCTTGAATCATTTCATCCATGTATCTTTCATCTATTTCTTCATCCCATGGAAGAAACAGCATTTCATGAATTGAAGATGGTATAACCACTATTTTGTTTATATCTATTTCATGACAATAATCAGAAAGTCTTTCTTTATTTATGATTGCCGATGCGCCATATTTCATTTCTTTATTTGTTACTACATATAACGGTATTTTTATAAAATTTTTCACATCTGCTACGTCTTTAAAAAAATCTGCCATTGAAAAAATAATGCTGTCTCTTTTCGTATTTTCTTCTGCGGCTCTCCATGCGCTTTCCACTGGTACATTAAAATATTTAAGGAAATCATCATTTATATTAATTTTTCCATCCTCTGTCATAATATATAAATACTCTTCAATTCCATCAAAATCCGATTTCCGTTTCAACATATTACTGTTATATTCCGTTCTCTGAAAACCGATTGTGATTTTCTTCAAAACTTCTTTGTCGTTCTTTGGAAAATCATTTAACTTAGGACTATTTTTCCATACGACCTCGATGATTCTTTCCACCACTTGTTCAAAACTCAAGTTTTCCATTTCTTTCATTTCTTCTAAAGTATCCATATAAATTACACCAAAAACGCTCTGAACTTTTTCGTTCTCCATTTTTGTTTCCGGCAAATGAATTGAAATTCCATCACAAAGGACACCATTTTTCACTACATTTTTTTCTTCTGCAATATATCCTCTTTTACGTAACTCATTGATTACTATTTTTCTATTTAACATAATATTTTCTCCTTATCAATTTAAAATTTGCCGGAGCCGATGCTCCAAAAAACCTTCTGAGACTTGCTTCAGGAGGGGGTGCTCTTAATTTTTCGAATGTAGAAATGTACATTTTTTCTCTCCTTTCTATGTATTTTTCTTCTGATTTCTTGATCTATCGGGGTTTGCGGGCATAAAAAATACAGCATGGGCAAAAAGCTGATAGGGCGGCGTAGCCGTTCATCTTGACCCTATTAGCTTTTTGTGCCCATGCTGTATAATGCACGTTAAAACCCTGATCGAGAAATCAGAAGAAAAATAAAGAGGAAGGAGAGAAACATTACATAGCGACATTCGAAAAAAGTCCCCCATCGGGGGATTTAGGGGGGCTTTCATTTTAATATAATTCATATTTCCATATGTCGGATCTTACCGACATATGGATTATCCTTCTATTTTGAGGCTTTTTCACAATAAACCATATAAGCTCTTGAATTAAGACTATCCAAAAGATCTTTTCCTGATGTTGATGTAAAATCTCCTGGATTAATTTTAATTTCACGCAAGTTTTTCAACGCAAACCATCCGGTGACTTCTTCTGAAGTCTCATCGTTCCAGATTGACGGAACAGTATAACCTTCTGGTGGTGCAAACAGATCCATTTTGCTTAAATCTTCAACATCGCCAATGATAGCATAATTCCCACTACGCGTTGTCAATATCACCTGATTAATGTCATCACGATATTCCGCGCTTGGAAAGCGTCCCATCGTTAAAAGTACCTTTCCCTCATTGGCCGCCGCATGAAGAAAATGAACTTTAATTCCTTCTGCCGGACTCAGCGCACCACCTTTTTGTATTCCAAATTTATATGCAACAATCATGTTTTATTTACCTCCTTGTATTGGCACCAGTTTACTGCCTGCATTTTTAATTTGTTTGACTCCTTCACGAGCTAATCTTATAGCTTCTTCCTTTTCTTCTTGGCTCCACCCAGCGGCATCAAGAGCTTCTAAGATTCCGCATTCCAGACAATCTCGGACCTATCGCGCCTAGATATTGCTGGCCGTTCAGCGTAATCTCTGCCACATCTTAAACATTTCATATGTCTCTCTCCTTTCATTTTCTTATCATATTTTACCACTTCCCAGCATAAGATACAACTAAATCCGTTATAAAATATTTATAAATTTATTGTAAGTGTTTTTTATATTTTTTTAACTATTCCATGTATGAAAAGGGAATGAACCATTAAAGATCCATTCCCTTTTTTACAACGAAAAAAATTTAAAATACGCTCGAAATATTCCTTATTTTTCTTTGCTTTTATCAAAGATTTGTTTCCGGAGATGGTATTATACTGTGACATCCTTATACCTCCTTCGTCAATTCATTCAGATGCAACTCCCATATACATTATAGAACGAGAAATGCTGTTTTTGTATATCTTTCTTGCATTTTTGCCTTACCGACGGCATTTACTTTTCTATATTTTTATTATTCTTGAAAATTACATTCCGGATACAAAACTGGTTGACAGCGTACTGATCCTTCCGGAAGAATATAAGCAAGCCGTCAAAACCTTCATAGAGGTGATTTTGTGAACGTACAACATACACTTTTTCAAATGTCAAAAGGACAGATCTGTTGAAAACGGATGTGTCCTTTTGACATTTCCACCCGCCAGGGTTATGTTTTTTGCGCGATAAATCAAATTTTCTCTTGATTTATTGCGCATTTTATCATATAATCTTAATAGAAAAGTTAATAAAAAATTATTAAAAAAATTATTATATTTCCTAGACTGTCTATTTTATTGGTTCCAGAAGGAACCGGAAAGGAGATAACATGAAAGTAATCGCAGTCGATAACTACAAAGGAGGGGTTGGAAAAACCACAACGGTCATTAATCTGGCTTACAACCTTTCCGCATTGGGAAAAAGAGTGCTGATGGTTGATGCTGACCCGCAGTCCAATACAACCTATGTTTACAACAGAGTCAACGAAAATTCCAAAACATTGCTGGATATTTTCCATGGTGTAAAAACAGAAAGATGCATTTACAGAACGAATTATCCAAACCTTGATCTTATCAAGGCCTCTCCCCGGATGGAGGAGGCAGATGGACTTCCAGTTATTATCAAAGAAGCTTTGCACCAAGTAGAAGATCGCTATGATTATGCGATTATTGACTGCCATCCTTCCATGCAGCTGCCAACAATTGCCGCACTGGTTGCAGCGGATGAACTTCTGATTCCATATGAACCGGATGCTTTCGGAAAAACTGGCCTAAACTTTCTATCTGATTACATTGCACAGATTCAGGAATACTATAATCCGGAACTTACATACCATGTATTTATTTCGAAATATGCTGGCCGTAAATCTCAGATAGAAGAAATACGTGACCTGGTAGAGAAATACCAGTTTCCACTGCTCACTACCGTTATCAGTAACCGAGCTGCTGTGAATTCAGCGAATAAGGCAAGAAAACCACTGGCAAAACACCGCAGAACCGATGCATCAACAAAAGATTACGAGGATCTTACAAAAGAAGTTCTGGCATTAATGGAATAGGAGAAATAAAAATATGGCAGATTTAAATGCGATTCTTAAGAATAAAATGGGCCTGTCTGTAGAACAGGCAAAAAAAAGCAAGATTCTTGCTTCTCTTTCCGGATCTTACCGGCAGAATATGAAATCAATCCATTATTCCCAGCTGGTTCCAAGCACTAACCAGTTCTATACCGAAAAAGAACTGGAAGATCTGGCAGATATTATCCAGATTTTGGGTGGGGTTGCCCAGAACCTTCTGGTCCGGAAAAAGGATGCAGAACAGTATGAAATTCTGGCCGGACACCGCAGATGGCGGGCCAGTCAAATCGTAGTGCAACGTGGCTTTCCGGAATATGCTTACCTTCCATGTCTTGTGATAGAATGTAATGATGATGTTGCAGAGCTGCTTCTGATCCTGACAAATTCATCCGCTCGAAGTGACTTAAATGGATATGAGCAGATGATGCAGGTCGTTAGACTGCAGGAACTCCTACCCAAAATAAATAAAGATGAAACATTGAAGGGAAGAGTGCTGCGGAAAGAAATCGCTCTGTCCACGAAACGGAGCGAGTCAACCATCCAGAACTTAATGTATACGGCAAAACATCTATCAAAAGATGGAATGCAGGCATTCAAAGAAGAAAAGCTGACACCTGCAGCCGCACTATATCTGGCTAAACAGTCAGAAGAAGATCAGAAAGATCTTGTTCTGAAGGAATTTTTCACCGTATCTGCAATGAAAGGATACCTGTCCAGTAAGAAACCGGTTCAGCGATCCTCCATGTCAGGAAAAGAGCAACCTTTCATTCAGCAACAAGAAATCGAGCAAAAAGTCCCTACTGAAAATTTCGTTTCATATATACAAGAACCGGAGCAACCAGAGAAAAAAGTCGAAAAAACACTGTCGGTCACACAATCATCGAAAACTTTTTCAAAAGAAAAATTTCTCTTTGCCAGCGCCGATCACGAGAAAAGGTATTATGAAACTTTAGAAAATGTTCCAGATCCGGATGCAACTGTCAAGTCTTTATGTTATTGCTTATGTTTAAGCCCCAATACAAGGGATAGACTGGAGAATTTTTTTGACTTCCATGCCATGCAGCCAAAACCTGAATGCCTGAAAAATGATGCACTTTCAGAAGATGATGAAAAAGCAATTAAAATGGCATTCAATTTGTTTTCTGGCGATACCCCAAGTATTAACAACTATGGGGATTCAATCAATCAGGTAAAGGAATGTAAAAGTTATACGGTAAAAGATCTGTTTTGCAGCTCTTATGCACCATATTTTTGGCAGGCAATCCAGATCCGTTATCCAGAATATACCAAGTAATATAGCAAATTGGAAAAAGTCATGGAAGGAGTGTTTTAACATTGGCTGAAAAAGATTCTTCAAAAGAAAGAAAAACTACAGATGAAACAAAATTCGATGTATCAAAGATATTTTCTACTCCGCCAGAGAAACCGAAAACAATAATAAAGAGTTTTAATCTAAAAGAAGAAAATGTGAAAAAATTAGAGAAAATTGCTCATGCTCAGAATATGTCCCTTTCAAAGGTACTGAATGAAATTCTTTCTAATATTGTAATTTGACATTCCTATTGTATCACCGAAAGAAATATGTGTGTATATCAAACATCAAGATAGAGACAGACTATGGAACTGGATTTTCTATAAATAATATAATATATAAACACGTTTACAACGTTTATACGTTTAAGCAAAAGAATCCAGCAAGCATGCGGATTTTCAGTGCTGAAAAAACACCTTTTCTTACTGAAAAAACACCTTTTCTTACCACTAAAAACACCTTTTCTTACTTTCACGTTTTGTTTGCTGGATAGACCGATGCTTCATGAAAAAACACCTTTTCTTACTTTGATGTTTATTGGATGAATGGAAATGTCAGGTTCGAAAAAACACCTTTTCTTACTTTGGTGGTTTATTGGGTGGATGGAAATGTTAGATTCGCGAAAAAACACCTTTTCTTACTTTGGTGGTTTATTGATGGATGGAAATATCAGGTTCGTGAAAAAACACCTTTTTTTACTCTGATGGTTTTATGAGTGGGGAAATGGAAAGTAAGATCTACAAAAAACACCTTTTTTTACTTTATTGAGCTATGGTAGAAGAGTGGAATAATAATAAAAGAACTAAAAAAGGAAGTATAAGCATGAATGAAGTCAGAAAAGTTGACATACGAGATTCTGTAAAAACAGTTACCTCAAACAATTTTATTTCAGCGAAAGGATTGGAAACCCTTTCATTGAAAGCACGAAAAATGTTATACATAGCAATTTCTCAATGCCGTATGACCGATGAAACTTTTTTTGTATATTCGATTTCCGCAAAAGAATTTGCTGAAATCATGGAAATATCTCCACAGGCAGTATATGCGGAAGCTGATAAAATAACAAACGAGCTTATCAGAGGAATTCTGCAGGTATCACCTAAAGGTGAAGAAGGATTCAAAAAATATGCATTATTTAGTATGTGTGAATATGAACATGGTATATTAAGGTTCAAGTTGAACCCTGATATGACTTCTTTTTTACTTCGGTTAAAAGGAGATTTTTCAAAACCACTTTTAAGTGATTTTTTAAAGATGCGTTCAACTTATAGCATTGCTATTTGGCATTTGATGCAACGTGAAATGAAGTCTCAGAAACCATATGCGTCGGTTAAAATAGAGTTTGATCTGATGCTGTCTGAACTCAGAGAAGTTACAGGAACACAAAAAAAACTCAAACAATTAGGCCAATTTAAAGAAAAGTGTTTTGAAAAAGCATTGCAGGAAATACATGATATTTGTGGAGTAGAAATTACATATACAAACATAAAAAAGGGCCGGACAGTAGTAGGTTTCCACTGCACTGCGGTGTCATTGAATTATATTGACGAAAAAGATCTTCCACAAGAGCTGAAAGATAGAATAAGGCTCGGACAATTAAGGATTGAAAGCAATAAAAGAGTCCTTACAATAGATGAAAAGAACGAAGTTGAACAACTGGAACAGATAGAAATGATGCTGAATTTTAGATAATCATTGTTCCTGCGCGGATACTTCTTCCTCTGGTTCATCTGGTCTATATTTTCTTACGATTTTCCAAAATTGCTTTTCCATTTCTTCAAGCTCTTCAGGAGTAAGTTTTGCATCATCCATAATTTCACCTCTTTTTTTAAAAACCCCGATGTGATAGAGAAACATCGGGGTTATGGTAAGTATGTACTTTCGAAAGACAGTATAACATCAATGAAACCAAATTGCAATCTTCCAGAACCTAGAATTTTGTGGTATACTTTGAGAGCTACCACCCCTATACTGGTGCGGAAAGGGGGTGTTCCACTTGGATTTAATCACATCATTTTTATTCTCTGTCTTGGCAAGCGTAGTTGCCTACTACATCTGCAAATGGCTGGATGGAGACAAATAAGCGGTAGCCAGCCTGGGGCATAAGCCACCCCGCCACAACGGAATAGAAAATCCCCGGAGTTGCGACCTCCGGGGATTTTTGCGTATCCACTTGGATACTCACATCATTTATTGCCTATCGGCATTATATCATATGCAGTTCCGGAATGCAATATACGTAAATCGGGATTTTACGACATAAGAAAAATTGACCGCTGCAACGTGGATCAGCGATGAAAAGCATCCTTTACGATACACAAAAGTCTGAAAATTTCAAAAATTACCAGCACAAATTTACCAATTTTTGTAATATAATAACCTCTCAGACATATAAGAAGGGAGGTGAGACTATTGAAAAAAAATATGTTTTTTACAAGCCAGGTAACATATATGCATTATATTTCTTGAGAGAAAACACGTTATGTTACAACCTCAACTTTTCCGGCAAAACAAAGTTTATCTACATGATCCGGTAATATGGCAGAACGCCAGGAACTTCATTCTTCATGAAGGTCCCTGGCGTTTTAAGCATTTTCTTCTTTTTGGGGCTTATACCGTTTTTCTAAAGTTTCCAGTTCTTTTGTTGATGTGGGAAGTTTTTCTTTTTGATCGGGTACACGGTTCCCAAAACAACTTTCTAAATAATTGGATATAATATCTCTACTAGCTGGGGGCAATTGTAGAAAATTTTTAAAGAGATTAAATTGTGCATTATTTAGACCGAAAACTGCTTTCAATTCCAACATCTTTTTTTCAAGTGGATCATCTAAAAACATGGAAGTACCTTCTCCGGTTCTGAGCCATTTCATGTTCACTTTTTTCTTTGGCCATATTTCTATTTGGTGAAGATGTCTTTCTGTAACATTTCTTCTGCCAGTTTCTATTTGACATACACTTCCCCAGCTTAATCCTATGATTTCTCCAAACTCTTTCTGTGTTAAATTACATGCTACGCGCAAATCACGAAGTCTCTCATTGATTGTGCTCATTTTGTACCTCCTTTTTAAAAAATATTTTATCATAATTATATCATTTTGTAAATATAGTATGCAAAAAATGATATATTTGTCAATATATTTTTATAAAAAAATATTGACAAATCTTTACAAAACGATATAATTAGCAATATAAAAGATTTCGACAAGGAGGAGATAAAAATGAATAGTCCAATCGAAAGACTAACTAAAAAAGAAGAACGTTCCGGTTTTTTGATGGCAACATTAGATGAAGATGAATTATATGCCGTACAAAATTTCATTGCCGGTATGAAAGCTACAAAAGAATACGTGAAAATGCAGGAAAAAGAAAAAGAAAAAGCTGAAAATCCAGAATAGAATCCGGGGGTAGTAATGAGGGAATATACCGATCAAGAAATCTGCCAAATTATTCAAGACTACGATCGCATTATTCAAGAGCTACGATATGGCGTAGAAGCCTTTGTCCGTGAATTAGTGAGTTTGGATTCTAATGATGACTGGCTTTGCAGACTTTTGGCGCTACAGCATTCAGGAACCGGGAGTGCGACAACTCATTCGAGCTTACATGATCTGAGCGATTTGCTGAAAAACAAGAAATTTAAAGGAATGGAATACTCCAGCGAACTGCAAAAGGGAATCAATGAAAAGCTGGAAGAGATTGACGGTATACAAAAAATACATAGATGTTATATGTGCCTCCCGCGTAAAGAACATGAGATTTTGCAGCTTTTGTATGAAAAGTTCATATCCTGGAACGAAGTCGCGAAAGAATTACAAATTTCTTCGCGAACAATCCAAAGAAGGCGAAAACGTGCATTGAATATGATCCATTCCATGTACCATTCAAATTTGGATGTGCATGAATTGATTAATAAGAATTGGATAAAAGCAGATAAGTAAATTTTTTATTGGTTCCATTTGAGAACCCGAAAGGAGAAAACATGAAAACAATCGCAGTTGACAACTACAAGGGCGGTGTTGGAAAGACCACAACTGTTATAAACCTGGCTTACAACCTTTCCGCAAAAGGAAAAAGAGTTTTGATGGTTGATACTGATCCGCAGGCCAATGCGACCTACATTTACAGCAAGGTCAACGAAAGCACCAGAACTCTGCTGGATATTTTTCATGGTAAAAAAACAATAAGTTGTATTTACCGGACAAAATATCCAAATCTTGATCTGATTAAAGGATCGCCCCGAATGGAAGAAGCAGATGGACTTCCACTTATTATCAAAGAAGCTTTGAAACAAGTAGAAGATCGATACGATTATGCAATCATTGACTGCCATCCTTCCATGCAGCTGCCAACGATTGCCGCACTGGTTGCTGCGGATGAACTTCTGATTCCATATGAGCCGGACGTTTTTGGAAAAACAGGGTTAAACTTCCTTTCCGATTACATTGCACAGATCCAGGAAATCTATAACCCAGGTCTTACATATCATGTTTTCATCGCAAAATATGCGGAACGCAAATCGCAGCTTGAAGAAATTTATGATCTGATCGAAAGATACCAGTTCCCAATGCTGGAAACAGTGGTCAGAAACCGTGTTTCTGTAAATTCTGCCAATAAGGCAAGAAAACCGTTGGCGAGACACCGCAGATTTGATGCGGCAACAAAAGACTACGAAGATCTTACAAAAGAAGTTCTGGCATTGATGGAATAAGAGGGAGGCAGAAAATTGGCAAATTTGAATGCAATCCTAAAGAATAAAATGGGGCTGTCTGCAGAGCAGGCAAAGAAAAGCAAAGTTTTGGCTTCTCTTTCCGGATCTTACCGGCAGAATATGAAATCAATTCATTATTCCCAGCTGGTTCCAAACACTAACCAGTTCTATACCGAAAAAGAACTGGAAGATCTGGCAGATATTATCCAGATTTTGGGTGGGGTTGCCCAGAACCTTCTGGTCCGGAAAAAGGATGCAGAACAGTATGAAATTCTGGCCGGACACCGCAGATGGCGGGCCAGTCAAATCGTAGTGCAACGTGGCTTTCCGGAATATGCTTACCTTCCATGTCTTGTGATAGAATGTAATGATGATGTTGCAGAGCTGCTTCTGATCCTGACAAATTCATCCGCTCGAAATGATTTAAATGGGTATGAACAGATGATGCAGGTAGTCAGACTGAAGGAACTCCTGCCAAAAATCAATAAAGATGAAACATTGAAGGGAAGAATACTGCGGAAAGAAATCGCTCTGTCCACAAAACGGAGTGAATCAACCGTTCAGAACTTAATGTTTACGGCAAAACATCTGTCAGAAGATGGAATGCAGGCATTCAGAGAAGAAAAACTGACACCTGCAGCTGCATTGTATCTGGCCAAGCAGTCGAAAGAAGATCAGAAAGATCTTGTTCAGAAGGAATTTTTCACCGTGGCTGCAATGGAAGGTTATCTCGCAAGCAAATCCGTGACACAGGAAATACCTTCTAAACAGCCCACAAAAGAAGGAAAAAGAAACCCAAACCTCAAGCCGTGCAAAACAGGACTGAGCAAATCAGGCGCGTGTGGTTCTGCAGCGTATTGTGAAGCACCATACTCATGCTGCAAAGAATGTAAAAAAGAATGTTCTTTGCGTTGTGGCTGGATTCGGGAAGAAATAGATGATATTCCGGAGAAACATCAAGGTCCGGAACCATATGTTGCGGTACCTGCAGAAAAAACAGAATCTAAAAGACAAGTAGAAAATCTTTCTGATTTTCCGGAAGAAGGAATTCGTTTTACGAGTTCAGAACACAAAAAAGCATATTACGATAGTCTGCAGAAATTTTCTGCACCAGATTCTGCAGATAAAGCATTATGCTACTGCATCAATTTGATGCAGAGTACCAGAAGTCATGTAACAGAAATATTCGATTTTGAACAGAAATGTTTAAAAACGGAATGCTTGAAAGCCGGATGGCAGACAAGCAGCAGTGAAAAGGCAATCCGAATGGCATTCAATCTGTTTTCGGGGGAGATACCTACTGTGGACTATGAAGACAAAGTAGATAACCAGTTGAAAGAATGTCAGAACTATACAGTAAATGAACTGTTTTACAGCTCTTTTGCTCCATATTTCTGGCAGGCAGTCCAGCTCCGTTATCCAGAGTATACGAAATAGAAAAGCAGATCAGTATTCTTGCTTAAACCACTTGAGGGGAAAATAAAAAATGGAAACCGTATTGAAATATTTACCAGTTATTGTGTTTTATATAAAATGCTTTGTCAGCTATTTCACGTTTGCACGGACAAACGCGAAAAGTAATGAGTATTTGACCAGATTGCGTCATCCTGAATTTAGAACCTACTGGGGGCATAAAATTCTGCTGGCAGCCTTGGACTTTACCACAAAAGGAACCTTCTATCTAATTGCTTTATTCATCTGGATTTTCCCTGGATCACAAGACCTGCTTTTGAACATTCTTATATTGTAATAGCAGTGGACTTTGTTTCTTTTCATGGAGATCCATCCAATCATGCAGTGTTACTGAATATTGTCAGAAAAGAAGGACGAAAAAATGGAATTATGAAACGGTGGACAGCAACACAAACGGCTCAATATATATCTATTTTGATTATAGTTTCTTTGTTCGTTTCTTATGGTATTCAAACAAAGAATCTCTCGATTTGTTTGAATACCATAAGAAATATTGACTGGTGACCTGTAACTGAAATATAGAATACAAAAATCATGAAAATGCGGGGAAATATATATGTTGAAAAAATATTTATGGAAGAAGGCAATAAAAAAAGCCTGCAGTGCAACCGAAGGTTTAGAAGACACATTTGCCAATTATCTTACAAAAAGTCCAGGTGTAAAAAGATACTTTCGGTTGCTTACCAAAGCTAATACATCAAATAATTTATACCGAAATTTTGTCATTACAATAGCATTTGAATTATATATGTGTAAAAGAAAGGAACAAAAAGCGTGGTCATTGGCATTTGCTATTCTGGACAACTGGTTTGATTTGAACAAAGTAGATTATCAAGAAATACAAAATCAAGTAGATCCGAAAGAACTTAAGAATATTTTGTCTGGCACACAAAACGTATATCGGGAATATTTTTTACTATATGACGATCCCATTGGCAAAGATCTTATTAGAGTTCATTTTCCATATCCGTTCGGCAAGCTTTATGTAGATGTCAAAGCTAATCTGTCTCGCGGAATAGAATCCGGTTTTTTTAGATCTGGTTTTTCGTACTACAAGGTGGATGGGAAGAGCGAAAAGGAAATAAACTGTGTAGCTGCCATTGGCGATCAGAAAAATTTTTTAAACACAAATTTAAGAAAGAGAGGATAAAAAAATGAACAAAGTATGGGAGATTGGAAGACTAACAAAGGAGCCAGAGATACGTTACACTTCAAAAAAGAATGGAAATGGTGAAGAGGAATCTACCGTAACAGCAAGCTATACACTTGCTGTTGCAAGAGGATACCGGCATGAGGATGGACAGCAGGACGCAGATTTTTTCCGCTGCGTTGCCTTTGGAAAGAACGCTGAGTTTGCGGAAAAATACCTTCATAAGGGAACTAAGATCGCTATTTCCGGACATTTGCATTCTGGCAGTTACACAAACAAAGACGGGGTTAAAGTTTATAACGTGAACATTGTTGTGGAACAGCATGAATTTGCGGAAAGCAAACGGGATCAGACTTCTGGAGGAAATGCCGGAGAGATAGATATGGATACAGAGTTTCTTGATATTTCGAAAATGTCGGAAGAAGAACTTCCATTCCGATAAAAACGAGGGGGTTAAAAGATGGATATTGAAAAAAAGATCCGGAAACTGCTGGCTCTGTCAGAAAGTCCAAACGAATTCGAAGCCCAGGCTGCACTCTTAAAAGCCAGGCAGCTTATGGCAGAGTATAAATTAACCGAAGCAGAGCTGCATGAGGGAAATAAGAAAGTCAAAACAATCAAAACATCTATTTCCTGCACAAAACAAACAAATTTTTGGATATTTACTTTATCTACCGTTATTGGCGAAAATTACTGTTGTCAGGCTGTACATGAAAGAGCAAAACACTCAAAAACATATTTTATTGGATTCGTTGGACTCGAAGAAGATGTGAGTATATGTGTAAATATTTTTACATATGCAGTGGACTGCGTTTTAACACAGATACAAAATTTGAAACAGACATACTGTAATTTATCGCTTGGTGCGCAAAAAAAAATAACCAATGGATATGGAGCCGGTTTTTGTGAAGGGGTAAGAGAAGCGTTTTCAAAGCAGGATCAAGAAAAGGAAAAAGAATGGAGTCTGATACTACGGTTACCGAAAGAAGTCATAGATTTTTGCGACAAATTTAATACGGGTCAAGGTAATATGTATGATACACCGATAGACTTCAGGAAATTCTCATCTGGATATTTAGATGGAAAATGTTTTGGAGAACAGAAACGGTTACAGCCTGCACGACATGCCAGCACAATTTAATGAGATTTTGGAGGATTGAAATATGTCATATTACTGATATTTATGAAAAACAAAAAGACTACAGCGTGCTTAAGAACGAGGAAAAATATATGATAGAAAAAGTATACGATGATAATATGTTATCATTCAAAGAAAAAGGATTGTATACAGCAATCTACCTGAACGAAACCATGAACGTGGATCAGTTAGTGGAATCTGGAAAAGATAAAGCAGATGCTGTACGATCCGGTTTAAAAAAACTGATCGAAAAGCAATACATAAAAAAAAGTGTTGTCCGGGAAAAAAACGGAAATTTCGTTACGGTATATTACCAGGTAATTGAGTAAAATGTATCATACATCTTGCGGAAGCACAGTGACCACGTAGAAAAATGGATAACCCCAGTTGTAAACGTGTCAGAGCTTGCAGAATGGACAAAACTGCCTGGTATGGTAAAAGTACCAGGCAGACAAAAAAATCAAAATAAGGGTGTAAATTGTGACGCAGTGACGAAAATGGGGCTACGGATCGCAAAAGGCTAGAAACAGGAGGTTTTTACTATGGCAGTCTACAAAAGAATCCAAAAAATAGATGGTTATACGATGATGTCAAATTATCATTTACGCGACATGAATCTTTCCCTAAAGGCAAGCGGATTGCTGTCTTTGGTATTATCCCTTCCTGCAGACTGGAAATATTCGGTATCCGGTTTGACAGCTATCGTAAAAGAAGGAAAGAGTGCAGTCATGTCTGCGCTGAAAGAGTTAGAGGAGAATGGATATCTGAGTAGAATGGAATATAGGGAGAATGGAAGATTTCAGGGTGTGGAATACATTTTTTTGGAGTATCCTGGCCAATTAGAAGATATAGAAAATCCAAAAGGCCATGAACAGATCATTCAGAAAATGCAGCGAGAAGTAGCCGAACGAATGCAGGAAGGAATGAAAGAAGAAAAAAGTACGTCTCAGAAAACAAGCAGAAATGAGGAATTACAAAAATTAAAAAAAGTCCATTCAGAAAAGCAGGAACAACCAGAGAAGCAAGATGAAAAAGACTTACAATCCCAGCATTTATCGAAAGAAAATCCATGTCGGGATTTTACGGAAATGGAAAACCGGTATACGAAAAATCCAGATCCGGTACAGCCATATCAGGATTTTACGGAAACCGATTTTCCGTATACGGATTTTCAACCACAAATAATTAAAGATATACCAATTAAAGAAAATGATATAGATAATCATATCATATCCTATCAATCAAAGATGAATAATATAAAGCGGGAAACAAAAAGAGATGGGATGGATCGGATATCTGCCTACCGGGAACTGATTCGGAAAAATATTGATTACGAGAACTACCCGCCGATCTATAACAAGCAGGAAGTGGATGAACTGGTCGATCTGATTGTAGAAACCCTAATGCTGCCGGATACAGGAACAATCCGGATTGGAGGAAAGGAACGTCCTGTTCCGATTGTAAAAAGCATGTTCCTGAAGCTGGATAAAGATCACATCTGTTATATCCTGAAGTGCCTGCACAATACGGAAAAGAAAATCGGGAATATCAAGGCGTATCTTTTGACGGCACTGTATAATGCGCCAATGACCATCCAGAATTATTATACCAATCTGGCTAATTGTGATTTGGCACCGGATAGGCAAAAGTAAAACGAAAGGAAGAGAAATATGGGAAAAGAAAAAAGAGTAAAAATGGCCATATCAAAAAAACATCCAGCGAAAAAAAGGCAGAAAAAGAAAAGCAGCTTGTGGATCATAGCGTTGATTGCTGTTATTTTGCTGATTCTTGTTGGAGTCGTATTTTTGGTACTGCCAAAATTTCGAAAAGAAGCTGCACCGGAAAAACCGGAAACGATCAAGGTGGAAGCTGCAGAGAAAAGCTATGCTGCCGGAAGTCGGCTTTTAGAAAAAAATTTCCGCGTATACGGAATATCCGGGAAAAAGAAACAGCTTCTGGATGCAGATACATACAGCGTGTCACCGGCTAAAGTGCCGGCACATGGCCACAGTGTTACCGTAGAGGTTTCCTCCAAGGCATATCCGGACATCAAGGCAGAGATAACAGTGCTTATTGACCGTGATGAAAGTGTTAGGTATAAAATCGGCAGAGAAAATCCAGATGATGTGGAGGCTATCCTGTATTCCAACGGGGATCTAGAAATATCCGGAAAAGGAAGCGTCCGGAATTTCAAATCAGATTCTGTGCCATGGAAGAAATATTCTGTTAAACGGCTGACCTGGATTGATCCGGAGGCAGAAGTGGAAAGCATGGACTACTGGTTTACAGGAAATGACGAATACCTGGAAACATTGTGCCGCATTCCGGACACAGTGAGAAGCATGGTGGAAACATTCAAAAATGCCACAGCGATGACCAGTATGCCGGATATGTCTGGTGCGGTCCGGCTGGAAGATATTACATCCTGCGCAGAAGGGTGTACTGCACTGGAAAAGGCCATGGAACTTCCGGGGAATATAAAACAGGCAAAAAAAGCATTTTACGGTGATACGGCGCTGATCGATGGAGCCGATACAACAGCCTGTATGCAGCTGGAGAACATGGATTCTATGTATTACGGCTGTGTGGCCCTGGCATCTGTCCAGATTCCGGACAGTGCGAAGGAACTCTCGAATATCTGCAATGGCTGCGTCAACCTGAAAGAAGTGCATATCCCATCAGCTGCACAGAAAATGAACAGCAGTTTTTTCGGATGTACCGCACTGGAATCCATAACCGGTGAAATCCCATCTTCCTGTACGGATAGCGGGAACCTGTTTTCCGGCTGTAAGTTCCTGAGTGGAACACTTACCGTTTCCTGTACATCCAGGACAACCCTTTCAAGCTCGTTTTCGGACGCTGCAACGGCTGGAACAGGACTTACGATCATTTTACGGTACGATGCAGAAAAATCGCAGGAAACGGCCAATACGGGCTTCTACGGGGGAACAAAAAGTGCAGATGAAATCCTGAACGCATTAAAGGCATCTATGGAAGCCACATTCAGCAGCGGAAGCCATATTACAATAACAACAAATGCAGATAAAACAGAGGGGTGATTAGAATGTAATAAAAATGCAATATGAAAAATAGCAAAAGACTCTTGTAATTACGGAATTGGAAAGGTAATATGATAATATGATTCCAAAAAATGAAAAATGGGGAGAAACCATATGGACATGAAAGAGCTTCGAAAAAATGCAGAAAAAGTAATAGCAGAACGTTTTCCGGACTTCAATTTTTCCACACTGGACTGGGGAGAGCTTGATCCATTCTATCTGGAGCATCCGGAAGAAATACCGATTGAGCATGAGTTTATTGGCTACCGGCAGGATGGTGATGTAGCGGAAGATTACCAGGGAAATCTGTATCTGGTTCTTTGTGATCCAGGAATCCACCCGATCGGAAGTGTATGCATGGAACAGTCCGAACTGGACGATGCCGTAAAACTTGGAAAACGGGAAGATTATACCGGGGAACTTCTGGAAGAAATTCCGGAGTAAAAAGTGAAATAACAAAACAAGGAATCCCGTGTCAAACGTTGACATGGAATTCAAACAGAAAAATCGGTGTCAATGTTTGACACGGACGGAGGAAAAAGTATGAGAAAAAGAATCGCAATGGTACTTCTTGGCCTGAGCCTGGCAGTAGGCACACCGGCCGCAACAAATATGTTCCCAACCGTTTCTGCCCAGACAGTACAGGCAGCTGGAAAAACCGGATGGACGCAGGAGTCCGGAACCTGGTATTTTTATAAAGACGGTGTAAAACAGACCGGCTGGCAGACCTGGGATGGAAAAAAATATTATCTGAATGCAGACGGAACCATGAAAGCAAATGAGTGGATGATTGATACGGATGGATCGGTTTACTACTTCCGCAGCTGGGGTGGAGCTTACCTGAACTGCAAGGCAAGAATCAACGGCAGAAGTTATACATTCGGTGCAGACAGTAAGGTACAGGGTTCTCAGTGGGTTGTAAAAGGCGGAAAATGGTATCTGGTGAAAGACGGAAAAATTGCAACGGGCTGGCAGACCTGGGATGGAAATAAATACTACATGAATAGTGATGGAAGTATGCGCTCCAATGAGTGGAGACTGGATGATACAGGGAAAATCCGCTATCTGTGCAGCTGGGGCGGCGCATATAAGAACAGATCTGCCAAAATCAACGGACGCTCCTACACTTTTGATGGTAATGCTAATGTAACCAACATGCAGTGGATCGTGATGGATGGACAGTGGAAACTGGCAAAAGATGGAAAAATTGCAACGGGCTGGCAGACCTGGGACAATAACCGTTACTATCTGAACGCAGACGGAACCATGAAAGCAAATGAATCTTTCACGGACGGGGGAAAAACCTATTTCTTCTGCAGCTGGGGCGGAGCTTATAAAAACTGCTGGCAGACCTGGAACGGAAAAAAATATTACCTGCATGATAACGGTGCAGCCTATCAGAATGAGTGGCTGAAAACCGGAGGAAAATGGTACTGGTTCCAGGCAGACAGCACCATGGCAGTGAACACAAGCTTTACATACAAAGATAACCTGTATTTTGTGGACGGAAACGGAGTTATGCTTTCCGGATGCTGGAAAGAAGAAAACGGAGCAAAATACTATATCCGGAGCTGGGGCGGAGCCTGCAAGGATATGCAGATGAAAATTTCCGGAAAGACATATTATTTCCGATCAGACTGTAAGATGGTAACGGATCAGACGGTAAACGGAAATTACTACGGAAAAGACGGTGCGCTTACAACAAAACCAGCAGCAAAACCGACAGAAACACCGAAACCGACAGAAACGCCAAAACCAACGGAGACACCAAAACCAACGGAGACACCAAAACCAACGGAGACACCAAAACCGACGGAAACGCCAAAGCCGACAGAGACACCGAAGCCAACAGAGACACCGAAGCCAACAGAGACACCAGCAGAAACCGTTTATGCAACAAGCGTAACAATTACACCGAACAGTAATCTGGAATTAACTGAAGTTGGACAGACACTGCAGCTGGCCGCAACCGTATATCCGGAAAATGCAACCAACAAAGCGGTAAAATGGACTTCGGATGATCCAGAAGTAGCAAGCGTAGATGAAAATGGACTTGTAACGGTTCATAAAAAAAATGGTATGCAAAAAGTTACAATTTATGCATCTGCAGAAGGTGTAGAACCGAATCAAGGATCTGTAAGTAGATATGTTGAAGTAAAAATTAATATCCCATACACCAACGAAGAGGCTCTTGGAATGACCGTCTACGATCAGGAAGTTTCCAGAAAGATTTTCGACCTGGTAAATGAAGAACGTGTAAAAGAAGGACATGCAGCCATGATCTGGGATGATATGGTACCGCGTTCAAGGAGTATTGCAGTGGCGGGTTATCATATGATGAAGTCTATTACTGAACCTGGATATGGTACACCGGATAATATGGCATTACATTCTGGTGGTCAGAATGGTTGTGGTGGAGATTTACTTTTTACAGACACAGATGATCTCGCACAGCAGATTTTCAATCTTTGGATGTCTTCACCAGGGCATAAGGCAAACCAAATGGATGATTATAATTCGCATGGTTTTATAGCGGTTATGTACAGCCAACCAAAAGCCTACGCAGGTAAAAATTATATTAACTTTTCGGCTATCTTTTCATTTGGAAATCATAAAACCGATCAACTGGGAACGTGGGAAACAGATAATGTTGGAATGGACTCGGTTCTTGGCATGACAGAAGATGATTACAACTTGATCACAAACTACTTTATCCGATAAAAAAGAATCCCCTCTCGTAGACGAATTACGAGAGGGGATTTGTATGTCGAAGAGGTAGTAAAATAGTCGATGATATGCTATACTGAATCTAATCAGATCAGAACGTGATAGGGATAGTCTGGTGGTTGTCCTTTCTGAAAACAGAAAGGGGGTAATGCCAATGAATACAATGGAAGTGTTGACACTTTTACTAGTAGAAAAAAGGCTATTCCCTACCGTCAATAGGGGATAGCCTTTACCGCTAATTTGCTCATCAAAAATAAAATATTTTTGAAAGGACAACCATCGGATAGGCAAATATCCTTGGTTGCTTCTGATTTGATTATAAGCTGCCGGACGAAAAAAGTCAAGCAGTACGGGGGATGCGCAGAACTTTGTGCATCCCTTTTTTAGAAAAAAGGCAGTTATAAAAATGTCATCTTTTTTGAAAAAATGTCATATCTTTTGAAAAAATGTCATGTTTTTTGAAAAAATGTCATATTTTTCAAAAAAATGTCATATTGCACGTCACAGAAAGGTATGCTATGTTATATTTGCAAAAGAAGGAAAACAGAAGGGACAGCAGGTAGGACAAAAAAATCTTTCAATTGCTCGTGTCAATGATTGACACGGAAAAAAGAAAAATGGGCTTTCATGCATCAGAACATGGTTTTCATGGGCTGGTGTATTTTTTATGCCCATTTTTAGGGGGTGACGCCGTTGCACGGAAAAAGTGGCAACAAAAAGTAAAAAAGGAGAGAGAGGAAAAATGAAAACAAAAGTAATACACGCATTCCTATGGATTCTGGTTTGTATGGTGCTTGGTATTACCTGTTATCAGTGCCGTGATTTAAGGGGTTATGTGATTCTGTCAGGTTCTATGGAACCTGTGATTCCCACAGGATCAGTGGCAGTTGTGGATTCATCGAAGAGGGATGTACGTCCAGGAAATATTGCTACGTTTGAGCGACACGGGGATCTGGTGACCCACCGGATTCTGTCAAAAACAGAAGAAGGATACCAGACAAAAGGGGATGCAAACACAGATCCGGATTCCGGAACCATTCCGGCAGAAAACATTCGCGGAACATATCTGTTCTGCATTCCATATTTGGGCTACGGATTCATGTGGGCTAAAAACCACATGTTTTTAACCGTAGGTTTTCTGGCGCTGTTTATGCTTCTGGTTTTCTGTTTTCCGGAGAAAAGACCTGAACCAAAGGAACGGGAACAGGTAAAAAAAACAAAAAGAAAAAAAGGAGAATTACGATTATGACAAAGAAAAAAATAGCAGCATTTTTTACAGCAGCAGCACTGTGCGGAGCACTGGCCGTTGGATCATCCATGGCATATCTGACAGATCATGATTCTGTAACCAACAAATTTTCTGTAGGTAAAGTAGACATCGTTGGCCATGAGCCGAACTACACACCGGATAATGATGGAAAAACCAACAATATCGTTCCGACCCAGGTAATCAAAAAAGACCCGCAGATCGAAAATGTTGGAAAAAATGATGCTTATGTATATCTGGATGTTTCTATCCCGATTGCAAAGGTGATTACTGTTAATGCTGCAGGTAACCGTTTGAATGGAGGCGTTGCAAAAGATACAGAGCTGTTCTCCATGAACAATGTTTCTAAGAAATGGACTCTGATGTACAACAAACGTGTAGGAGATAATATGGTTTACACCTACAGCTATAACGAAATACTTGCACCGGGAAAAACAACAGATCCGATCTTTACAAGCCTGACAGCTGCCAATATTGTAGAGGGACAGCTGGATGGAAAAGATCTGAATGTGCCGGTACATTACTATGCAATCCAGGAACTCAACACCGGAGAAGGAACCACGATTCCACAGAAAGCAGCTTCCGCATGGAAAAAATATGAACTGCAGAACCAGGGCCAGGCAGGACAGATCACGACTCCGCAGTCTGACGAAAGCGGAAATAATGAGGTTACAACCGTTGATGGAAACGGAAATGCAGCATCGGATGAAAACAAAACAAATACCCCAGATGATGTTCAGGTTGAGCCGGAACAGGATGGAAACAACACTTTATCATAAGAATACTTTTCAGAACAGTCCGGAAAGCCATCCGGACTGTTCTGAAAAAGAAGGGAAAACAGCATGAAAAAAAAGAAAAAACGAATGCTGTCAATTGCCGGAATGTGCTGCTGCGGTTTTCTTGCAGCAGCCACCGCAATATCGGGATCTTCTGCTTACCAGACGGACCATGATGAAGTAGTAAACATTATCAGAACCGGGAATAACACTATTATTCCGGATGAGGATTTTCCGACACCGACACCGGTTCCATCCAGCGGATCAGTAGTAAAAAAAGTCAGGGCAAAAAATACAGGAGATGTACCTTGCTATGTCCGGGCATATATTACATGCAGTGAACCTGTAAAAGAGTTCACGGGACTTGACACCACAAACTGGGTCAAGGGAAATGATGGCTATTACTATTACAAAAAAGCTGTTCCGGTTGGAGGAACAACAACTTATCTGTTTACGGGGGTTACTGTTGCAGATGAATATGAGCAGGATAACCTGGAAGTAACAGTTTACGAGGAATCCGTTCAGACAACAGATGGTCAGAAGAAATACACTTCTTATCAGGACGCATGGAAACGGTTTGGAGGAGGTGGCCAGTAATGAAAAGGAAAATTGCAATAGCAGCCGGAATTCTGGTCACGGCAGTAAGTACCATCAGTGGATCATATGCTTACTATCAGGACAGCGTTACCGTTACAAACCACATCAGTACCGGTGATGTAAACATTGGAATCCAGGAATACGAAAAAGATGGTGATACGGAAAAAGTTTATGCAGGACCGAAAGAGGGAATTGTTCTTCCTTCCCAGACCATTTCGAAAATTCCGAGAATCACAAATTACGCAGAAACCTGCTATATCCGGGTGAAAACCACTTATTCCGGAGAGGCAGCGGACTCCGTGTCAAACATTGACACGGGAACGGAAAATTCAGAAATGGTGTCAAACATTGACACGAAAAGGCAGGATGAAAATCCAGAAACCACGGAAACGCCGAACGCAACAGAAGAAACAACACCAGCACAGGTAGAACCAGAGGAACCGGAGACAACGCCGGAACCTACGGAAACACCTTCTGATGACCAGAACGGCGAAACATCTGTGGAGTATGTCTTAAGTGATGAAGAGCTGGATGGAATTTCCGATGCCTGGGTAAAACAGGGAGAGTATTATTACTATACGAAGCCACTGAAAAACGGAGAATCCGCAGACTTTTTCCAAAACGTAACGATTCCTGCAGCGTGGACATCAAAAGCACAGGACAGGGTTCTTGGACTTACCGTTACAGCAGAAGCGGTGCAGGCGGCAAACTTTACACCGGATTTTAATTCGGAAGTCCCATGGGGCGATACGGAAATTGAACAGTGCGTACATGAGACGGATAACAGCATCACAGAAGTGACAAAACAGTATACCGCTATGTCCATCACTTATGAAGGGGCTGCTAGAAATCTGGTGGCTGCGCCGGAAGATTTCTTTAAAAATTTACAGACGGCAATGCCTGGCGATACGATCAGTGATAGTTTTCAGCTTTCCAATACGACAGCAACCAGTGCCGAATTTTTCTTTCATACGGAAACGCCTGGAAATTTAACGGATGAAGAACTGGATCTTTTGAAACAGTTTAAATTGACGATCACACAAAATGGAAAAACTCTGTATGATGGTGATTTGCAGGCGGCATCCCTGAATCAGGAAATCAGCCTAGGAACACTGGAAACAGGGAAAAATTCGCGGGTACAGTTTACGCTGCAGTTACCGGCAGAACTGAAAAATGCATATGCAAAACGGGAAAGCATGGTAAACTGGATTTTCCGTGTACAGGGTGCTGAAGAACCGGGCAAAAACGAACCGTCTCCTGCCATTTCGCAGACTACGGCACCAAAAACCGGTCTTGCAGATCCATACGTTTTTGTTCCTCTTGGAATTGCGGCGGTAACGGCTCTTGGAACCGTGAAACTGTCCCGTAAAGAGAAGAAAGAGAGGAGGAAGAAACTGTGAAACGATGGAAAAAGGCACTGTCAGGGCTGCTTATGGCAGCCTTGATGGTAACTGGAATTTCTTTCCCGGAAAATGTTTTTGCTGTCAGCGCAGGCATGGATGGGTTACCGTCTGTAGTTAATTCTGGTATTGGAAAAATGGTAGATAAAAGCAGCACGATTGACGGAACCTACAATTTTACGCCGGTCATCGGAGCAAATACAAAGATTAGATTTGGATGTAGCGATGGAAGTGGATCATGGGATAACAAATTTTGCTTAAATGCAGAACAACATGCTCATGCGTGTTCACAATGGTGGCCATTATCCAATATTAACGATGGTGGAAATACAAGATCTTTTATTCCGTATGAAAGATTAAAAGGAAAGATGTATGCAGAGTATACCAATGTAGGTAATGCTAATGGTTTACCTGTTACCATGCGGATCTGGTTTTTGGACTGGCAGAATACTAATATCAGCGGGTATCCGGGATATGAAGATGTAGACAATGTTGTTGTTTCTGTAGACAATACAAAAGGCGGTGCAACTCCTGTCATTGATATTAAAGGCTTGAAATGGATTAAGGTAAGATTTTCATATTACGATGAAAATGGAAATCCACTTAAGGTTAAGGGACATTTCACTTTATCTGATCTGGACTATTCCCAGGGATTTTATATTGATGGAAAAGTCGATGGCATTTATGTCACGAAGGAAGCTGATGATCGTCTAATCTATGATGCAAGAACGGATGCAATCTGGTCAGCAAAAAAGGGTTCAAATGCAGATGATGGTACTTCACCGGATAACCCGGAAGGATGGGTTACTTACACATATGAAGGCGATTCTCAGACTATGGTCTTTTATAATGGAGGAACCATACAAAATGTGGACGGTCCAGGTAAGGGACTTACCACAGTGCAATCATATCCAAAAGACTTTACATTTACTGGTGGGGATGCCATATTTAATGGATGGAAAGGATCAAGCCGGACCGAGGCAACAGATTGGCACGTATGGAATACTTCTGAGTTTGGTTATACATCAGAAATGGTTATGCATCAGACCAAAAATGTTGACCTTGTTATCAAAAAGGCAGATGAAACAACAGGAGAAGCTCTGAAAGGCGCAGAATTCACCGTTTACAAGATGCAAGGCGGCCAGTGGGTAACATATACCAAGGCAGCATGGGATGATAGCATAAAGAACTACAAAGCACTTGGTCTTCATGCGGAGGATTCTGAAGGTGGAAAATTCAAAGTAGTAGAAACCAAAAATCCGGCAGGATATACCGGAACCTGGGAACATGAATTTGTTGCTAAAGATGAAGGTGTTGTTACCTTAACCCTGGATGCAACAAATGCCAGAAAAACCGGTCAGATCACGATCACAAAAACCGGTGAGAACAATAAAAAACTTTCCGGTGCGGTATTTGAAATCAAAGCTGCAAAGGATATTAAGACAGCCGGAAGCACAACCCTGGTTGCTGCCAATACGGTAGTTGATACCGTAACTACAGATGGCAATGGATCGGCAGCCAGCAAACAGCTGGAACTTGGTCAGTACATTGTCAAAGAAAAAACAGCTCCGGATGGATATGTCCTGGATACTACAGAACATGCCGTTACCCTGGATGATAGCCATACCAGCGTCAATGTAGCCGTACAGAACCAGAAAAATGCGATCGTTCTGCAGAAAGTAAGCAAAAACGATGGCACAGTCATGGAAGGTGTTACGTTCCATATCTGGAATGATGACAAGAGCTATGATAAAACGCAGAAAACAGATAGCAATGGACGGATCACGATTGATGGTGTGAAGGATGGAATTTGGCATTGCCAGGAAACGGCAACCAAAGATGGATACGTACTGGATAATGCAGTGAAAGATTTCACAGTATCCGACGGAAAAGTCAATGGGCAGTCAAACTTGACAATCACGGTAGAAAATGATTATACAAAACTGGATCTTGCAAAAGTAGATTCCGGTACCGGAGAGAACATTTCCGGAGCGAAACTTTCTCTTCTGGATAGCAATGGCCGTCTGGTAGAAAGCTGGACATCCGGAAGCACACCGCACCGGATCGAAAAACTGAAACCGGGTCAGTATACTTTACGTGAGGATCAGGCCCCGGATCATTATAAACTTGCTGATCCAATTACCTTTACGCTGGAAAGTAAAGCAGATACGCAGACCATCACCATGAAGGATATGCGCTATGCAGACCTTACCGTTGTAAAGAAGATTAAAGCAAGCGATATTACCTGGGCGCATGGAAACCCAACCTTTATCTTTACCGTAAAAGGAAAAGACATTAATGGAAAAGACCGTACCTTCCAGAATTATGTAGAGTTCACGGAGAATTATGTAAATTCACATACCGATGGACAGGGATATGTAGAACTTTCTGTCACCTGGAACAAAATCCCGGTAGGAGAGGACTACACCGTAACAGAACAGGATGTGCTGCGGTATCATCTGGTGAACGTTACCGGAACAGAGAATGTAACGATTTCAAAATTACAGGAACCGGCGAAGGGCGTTGCTCCGGATAAAATTTTCTCCGTACATGCAAATTTAAAGGCGAAACCAACCGGTACATCCATCACATTTGAAAACCAGAAAGATGACTGGGGAACTACAACGCATGATACTTCTGTTAAGAACATCATTCCGTTAAAGTAACCAGCAAAACCGGATTTATACCCGTGTCAATGTTTGACACGGGTATTTCATTAAAGAACAGGGAGGCGTGAAAATGCGAAAAGCTGCTGGGTGTGTCCTGCTGGCAATTTTATGTCTGCTGGGTGCGTCTTATCTTCCACGGATTTTGCAGGAAGCACAAACCGACCGGGAACAGCAGAACCTTATCAGTGGCTATATCCAAAATCCGGATACAACAGATGAAGAAAACACAGAATCAACTACAGATGAGCCGGAAGAGGAAACAGATCCGAATATGGAAAGAATAGTTGATTTTCAGAATTTACAGCAAATCAATCCTGAGATTTTGGCATGGATCACAGTTCCCGGAACACCCATTGATTATCCGGTTGCTTTAGGAGAGGACAACAGTTATTACCTGAACCATACCGTAACAGGAGAAAGCAATATTCTTGGTTCCATTTTTGCAGCTACCGGAACAGATTTCGAAGAAAGCCACATTATTTTATATGGGCATAACATGGCATCCGGGAAAATGTTTGGAAGCCTGAAAAAGTACCATGATAAGGATTTCCGAAACGCTTATCCTTATGTATATGTTTACACGCCGGAAACTACTTATACCTGCGCAATATACAGCGTATACAGCACCCGGTACGACAGTGATGTTTTTACTCTGGGATATAAAGGTGACAGCGAGGAATGGAAACAGTGGATTGCAGAAACCGTACAGAATGCGGAATATGACTGTAATATTGCCCCGACCGGAAAGGAGAAAGTTTTTACTTTATCCACCTGCGTAGGTGATGGCTCCAGTCCTTACAGATTGGTTATACACGCCGTTACGGTTGCCCAGAAAGAGGTCGCGAATGCGGAAAAAGAAGCGTCTTAAAGCAAAAGTAAGAGCCAGAATTTGTATGATTTTGGCTTGCCTGCTGCTCTGCGGAACCGGAGTTTCCTTATGGAATGGAAAACGGGCTGAAAAATCCGTGTCAAACATTGACACGGGACAGAAAAGCAGCAAAACGGTGTCAAACATTGACACGGATACGGAAAACCACCAAGCGGTGTCAAACATTGACACGGATACGGAAAACCACCAAGCGGTGTCAAACGTTGACACGGATACGGAAAATCCCAAAGCGGTGTCAAACGTTGACACGAGTACGGAAAAGCCACAAGCGGTGTCAAACGTTGACACCGATATGGAAACCACAAAACAGGTGTCAAACATTGACACAGATACAGAAGGTATGATTTTAAAGGCTGATCCGGTGGATACGGCAGATAGGAATCATATCTGTTTTTTTGCCGTTTTTTTTATCGGCAGTTGGAGTGTATTGATGTTTCTTACTGCAATACGAAAAAAGAGTAAGAAAGATATTGGGCTAAGCGCCCGAAGAAAGGATACGTCATGGATGAAAATACATTAAGTATGGCCGAAAAAATGAATCAGCTGTATCAGGAACGAGAAGAGCAATATAAAAAACGTGAAAAGCTGTTCGATGACCGTTCCAAGCAGCTGCAGTCTCTTGCAAATGCATTGGAAAAGCAGAAAAATAGCCAGGAACAGAAAGCAACAGATCTGGATAACCGGGAAAAAGAACTGGACCAGATCCAGGATGCTCTTGCAGCTAAAGTAGAGGACATGGAAAAACAGGAAACTGCTTTAAAAACCTGGGAACAGGAAACAAAAGAATCCCTGGCGAAAGCAAAGCAGGAACAGGAAAATGAGCTGCTTAAGAAACAGCAGGAACTGCAAATGGAAAAGCTGCAGGCACAGAACTTAAGTATTGAGCTGCAGGCAGAGAGGGATAACTTCAAGATGATGCAGGAAAATTTAAAACTGTATCCGGATATGTCACTTCCAACGGATAAGGAAACAGAACTGCAGGCGAAAATTGAAACATTGCAGAGCCGTCTTTCCATGGCAGAGAAAGAACGTGATTCCAAAACGGAACAGATGGAAAAATTACAGAAAGATTTTGATGCAAAGGAAGCTGAACTTGCGAACCTGCAGTTAAAAGCAGAGGATAGCAGCACTGATCCGGAAGTAGAAGAAAAGTTGCGAAAACGGAATGGAGAACTCCAAGGAAAAGTCATTGAACTAAATAAGCAGGTAAAATCTTTGCAGAGAGATCTGGATGATCAGGCAAAAGACAAGGAAGAATTACAGAGACAGCTGGAAGAAAACAGTAATCAGCCGGAAAGCCACGATTTAAGTGCAGAAGAACTGCAGAATTACTTGCTGACACTGCCAGAGTTCGAAAATGTGACAACCCGCCATAATACGGATGGAATTATTGTAGATGCGATATGTGGCGAAAAGAATTATCATTTCCGCTTTGATTCCCTTCCATGCTATGAAATCAGTGTTCCACGCCGCGAAACCAAGAACTTAAAAGAAGTCATCTACCAGATGAACGCAGAAATGCCGGAATATAAGGCATCTTATGATGAATACGAAAAAGCGGCAGTTCTGACCGGATGGTATGACAGAAGAATTTCGGCAGAGGAGCTGGTAGAACTTGCGGTAGATGCATCACGGAATTTCAAGTAAAGGAGATCGGCCATGGAAAGTATAAAGTCATTTTTGGGAAATCCATATTACTTGATGACCGTGGTGCTTGCACTCGCAGCATTTGGTTTTGCAGCAACAGCTGTAATCAGTTTAATACAAGAGCGAAAACAAAAAAAGGAAGAAACTCAAGAAGAGCCGTTGGAAAAAAAGCTTGGGGTTGATACCAAAAAGCTGAAAAATGTTTTAAATGTTCCAGATTTAAAACGAAAAAAGAATATACCTGTCATAGAAGAGAAAAAAACGGAAAATGCGCCGGAAGAGCTTCCGAATGATAAAGAAGAAGTTCCCGTGTCAAACATTGACACGGAACCGGAAGTGTTAAACCCGGCTGATGTGGCAGAATTTAAAAGCCGGATGATAGAACATTTCCGGCGAAAAGACACACTGCAGCAATCCCTTTTAGAATTGCAGGAACTTTATGAAAATGGTCCGATTCTGGAAAGGATTGAAAAGGCACTTACGTACAGCCAGCGCAGCCGTTACCGGGATTTTGAGACAACCCTTGACATTTTATTTGAGGGCATGGATGCAGAAACCCTGCGGGATGATTTACTGCGGATGGAAGTTCTGCGATACCGGAGGCTGCCTTACCGTCAAGAAAATACAACTGGCAATCTGGTATAAGGAGGGCAAACATGAATCAGATTAAAATCCAGGGTGTTTGCACCTGCGTCCCACAATTTTCCTATGAAAAAGACAGGAGAGGGAGATCAGTTCCAACATGCCGGTACATCCTGGCCGTGCAGCGACCGAAAAGTTCTTATTCCGATTACATGTACTGTGTCGCCTTTGGAGAACGGGCAATGATAACATTTCAGAGAATAAAAAAAGGAACGACAGTGTTTGTCCAGGGACATCTTCATACAGAGGAAGGCCGGGATGCCAACAATCAAAAAGTATATTTCGTCACTGTGACAGTAGATTATCAGCAGATAATTGAAAAACAAGAATTTAATGGACTGGAATTGTGTACTGGATTGCCCCAGTTTCCGGTTCTGAAACAGGAAGAAAAAGGAGGAAAATAGAGAATGCCGATTCAGTATATTATCCCGATTATAGCGATGGTAGGATGTGTTATTGCATTTTTAATTGGAAGATTTCACAAACATGATGATGATGACGATTAAAAAATGTCGTGTGAAGGATTGACACGAAAGAACAAACGAAAATAAGGCCTGCACCAAAATTTGGTGCGGGCTATTTTTAGATCAAAAAGAGGTAAAAGATATGAAAAAGCCAATCGAAGTAAAAAAGAAACTGAAAAAAGTCACGGAATATACGGCTTGCTTTGCGTTTTTGATGTTCCTGCAGGGAGTAGGTGCGCCAATGGTTTTTGCAGATGCAACGGCCGCAATAAATGCGAAATTTGAAATTTTATGGAATCTGATCAGCGCTGTGGTACAATCTGTGGGTGGTGTTATTTTATTATGGCACGCATTTGAATTTGGAGCTTCCATGCAGGCACAGGAAGGCGGAGGTGCTATTACAAGATCTTTAAAAGGGATTGGCGGTGCGTTAGTTATGCTGGTTGCTCCGGTAATTACAACTGCTCTGAAGGGATAATGAAAAGGGAGGAGCTATCCTCCTTTTTCTCATGGAGAAAATATGATAAATGAGATATTAGATTTTTTCAAAACGGTTTTTTCGGGAAGTGGTTTCTTTTCCCTTGGGTGCAATGTTTGGAATTCATTAATTGCATATGCGTTTGATATGCTGCAAACGAGTCCACAAAGTTTGGCAGATGGTGAACTTTGGGATGAAGGATACCGGATTTTCCTGGCACTACAGATTCTAGGTGCGACACTTGTAAGTGTTTTCTTTATGGTTAATTTTTTCAAAGAAACAACGGATATTAAACACGGAATGACCATGGAAGCAAGCATCCAGTTTTTTATCAAGCTGGCACTTGTGGATGCTGTTTTTTTAAATCTCACGAATATACTCGTTTTTTTGATTGAAATTGAACAAGCATTTTTTGGTATTATTGTTCCGGAAGATGCCGCTTCACTGGTTATAAGAGTAGGGGATGACTGGGAAATGAGTGGATCCGGACTTATTTTTGGAAATCTGTTTGGCCTTGTGTTTTTGTTTATCTGCCTGGGTGGCGCAGTTATTACATTATGGACGGTTTATAGGGTTTTCCTTAAATTGTTTTTTTATATGGCTGTTGCACCACTTGCACTTTCCACTTATGCAGGCCCACATGAAATTGGACATACCGGATCAAGCTGGGTCCGTACATTTCTTTGTGCATTGTTTGAAATGACAGGAATCATGCTAATGATGCGACTTGGAACAATTTTAATAAATGCCGGTGGGCTGTTCCCTACTGCATCAGAAGATATATTGGGCGGAATGTTGGGATCACAAGGATGGGAAGGACTTCAAGCTATTCTTGGTATCCTTATTATAACGGGATCAGTATCTGGTACGGATGCGATGGTTCGAAGAGCATTTGGATTTTAATAGTAGGAAGGACATAGCTTATGGTAAACATGAATGAAGATTTTGGTGCATATAAGGATAGCATCTGGAAAGGACTTACAGCAAGAGAGTTAGGTGTGATGGCCGTTTCTGCTGTCTCCTGTGGTATTATCATTATCTTGTTGTATTTTATACTTGGATGGAACTTATATATATCATTTTTGATTGGAACTGCTGTTGCTGCAGCTATCATTTTCAGTCAGGTATGGAAGTCACGTAGCGGGCTTTCTGCAATAGAGTTTTACCGGGCAAGAAAATACAGAAAGTCCACAGCCAAACTTGTTTGGAAAAGTGACGAATATAACCAGGCAAGAAAAAATTATTTGAAAAAAGAAAAATAATGATCGGGAAAAATCCCGACTTTTTTATATACTTGGAAAGGATGGAACAGAATGGGATTTTTTTCGAATGAGGAATTTATCCGATATAAAAAATGTACACAGCCAGTTTACCAGACACCGGCCAGTATTCAACAAATGCTGGATATTGCAGGTGTACACGAAAATGGAATATTTGAAATAGAACCGAATAACGGGGCAGGGAAAAAGCGGAGAAAATTTGATCGTGTGTATTCTTTTTCAGACTTAAACTATGTGGATCAGGACAAGCAGCAAAAAGACGGCATCCTGTTTCAACTACGGAAATTTCTAAATTCCATGGACACAGATTTCAAGATCACAATACAGTGTGAACCACGGGACGTAACAAATTTCCAGAAATCTCTGTTGCAGGATGAAAATAAAAGTGAGTATCCAGAGCTGGCCCGCTACAATAACGAAATGATTAAAAAATCTCTTGAAAAGGGACAGGAAAACGTTCGAAAACAGCGTTATTTGACTGTGAGTGCAAATTGCCGGTCAATAGAAGAAGCGGAAGGATGGTTTGATACATTCGAGCATACAGCACTTCCAATCTTTTATGCAATGGGTTCGGAATTGGTTCCTTTAAACGCTGTGCAGCGGTTTCAGAAAATCAGAAATTACTTTTTCACAGATGATGGAGAGGAAAGTTTTATTCTCCCGTTTCAGGATATGGTACAGGCCGGAAGAGATTTTCGCAATTCAATCCTTCCACATTCTGTGCGGAATCACAAAAGCTACATGGAATTTGATGAAGAGTGTATGCGGATTCTTTTTGCTGCGGTTCTGCCAACCAGATTGAATGAAGAAAAGTTGATTTTTGAACTGACAGATTTTCCGTTTTATACCTGCCTTACCATAGATACGGCATATATCCCACGGGAAGTGTTACGTGGAAAAATCAGCAACACGAATTTCTACAATGAAAATGCGATCGGGCAGGAAGTACAGGCCAATGCAAGTATGGGTAACTTCTATAGTGAGCCGTCCTATGCAAAGAAAAAGAAGCAGGCCAATCTGAAAAAATATATGGATCAGATCGAGGAAGATGATGAAAATGGCTTCTATGTAGGAATCCTGTTGGCAGTGCGTGGAGCAAATAAAGAGGAACTGGATGCAAACACGGCAGAAGTCAGACGCCGCTGCCGGAAACATTCTATACAGATTGTTCCTTACTACGATCAGCAAATTCAAGCACTGAATACGTTGCTTCCGATCGGAGCGAGGCGTGTAAATAATATGCGTTCCGTCCTGACAAGTTCTTATCTGGCATTCCAGCCATTCTATTCCTGGGATCTGATCCAGCCTGGCGGAACATGGTATGGTATAAATAAAAAAACCAGAAATCCGATCATTGGAAACCGAAAGACATTGAAAAACAGTAATGGTGTTATTTTTGGCCACACTGGTTCTGGAAAGTCCATGTTGCTGAAAATTACGGAAATCGGACAAACATTGATTAACAGTACAGATGATATTTTCCTGATTGATCCGCAGAATGAGATGAAGGGAATCACCCAGAGATTCCGCGGTCAGTATTTTGATCTTTCTGATCCGGATCTGCGCCTGAACCCTCTTGAGATTCCGGAATCTTTGCTGCAAAAGAATGCAAAGGGCCGTGAAGAATATATCCTTTCCCAGCTGCAGTATATGGAAGCATTTCTGTACAGTATCATGACCGGTATACGTCCAAACGGTATCCATAAATCGTTGATTTACCGGTGCGTTGAGGAATTATATCAGAATACGTTTTCAAAAAAGAAACCGATATCCCCGGTGCTTTCTGATTTGGAAGCAATTTTCCAGAAACAGCGGGAACCGGAAGCGCGTGATTTGTATGGATCACTGGAGGCTTATACAAAGCATAGCTTTTTGACATTGGAAGGACAAAGTACACTGTCTACCAGCAGCCGGTTTGTTGCATTTGGAATGAAAAATATCCCTGAATTGATGTGGGAACCGCTGATGATAACAATCATGCATGTTTTAACGCAGCGTTTTTCCTACAACGTTGAACAGCAAAGGGCAACGCATTTTATCGTTGACGAGGCTCAATATGTCTGCCGCCATGAGACAAGTTGTAATGAGCTGGAAAAGGCGTATCTGACGTACCGTAAACTTGGTGGTATCTGTACGATCTGTCTGCAGAACGTTTCAGCAGCAACGGCCAACCGGAAAATTATGGAGATTGTATCAAACTCCGATTTCAAGGTGCTGCTTGACCAAGCCGGTGATGATCGGAACGAATTGCTGCAGATTATGGAGTTATCACAGAAAGAGTTTGAAGCGCTTTCTGATCCGACACCGGGCCAGAGTTTGATTGTCTGGGGCGGGCATATTTTGCAGTGTGATTCGACGATTAGCCGGGACAATCCGCTGTATCATTTCTACAGTACAAACTTCCATGAAGCCGCTGCCGAAAATCGGAACGTATTTTACAGCCAGGAAGCGGATCAAGATGAACATGAAGATGATCTGGAATCCGTGTCAAAGATTGACACGGATGAAAACAGAGACTCGGTGTCAACATTTGACACTGACCCAGACAAAGAGTCTGTTGAGCTTTTAAATGGCGAAGTAGAAGAGCCAATCAGTGAAGAAGAGCTGTTCATGTACCATAAAGTACAAGAAGCTGACGAATGTGATGAATGGCTGGATTGCTATGGTGCCGGAATTTTATGCGGTGTTTCCAATAAACAGGCAGAAGAGATACTGGAATCTCTTGTGAAAAAAGGATATATCGAAAAGATCCAAGGTTGTTACCGTATGCCGGAAAACTAAAGGAAGGATAACGCATGACACCAAAAGACAAGCACACGGAAGTTGCATGGCAGGCAAAACAGCGGGAAGTTAAAACAGGATCTGTGGAAAAGACGGTACACAGTGCTACTTCTGCAATCTATACTGCGTCAGAGATACGATCTGTTATGAGCCACTCTGAAACGCAGGAAATAACAGGAAACCATATTACGCGGGAACAACAGCTGCAAAATATGCGTCTGGCGACGCAGAAATATTTGCAGCCGGAAAATCAAGTAAATACACAAAGTATCTTGCCGGAAAACACTGGACATACGGAACAGGCTGCTGTACAACCGGAAATCCTGTGGTATAAGAATGAATCAAATTATGTACCGGAACAGCCTGTATATAATGGCTCCAGTGAAAAATATGAGGCGAAAGCTGCACAGTTCCATGCACCTGTTTCAGAGACGTATAAAATACCAGAAAAACCGGACAGACAAGTTGCCCGGGAACAGCAGTTGAAAAGTATAAGACTGGCAACACAGAAATATGTGCAAACAGAAGCGGGACGTTCCCATGCAGAAGAGAAGCAACAAACAACCCATTTTATTTTAAAAAGTACAGGTTCAGAACGGGAAGATAATATTGAGACTGCATCAGAGAATCGGATTCAGGAAAATCACGGTAAAAAATATGCTGCAGCCAAGATGAGAGCTTCCATCCCGAATACTGAACAGCTGGAAATGTCGGAAAATAATGACATAAAAGAAGAAAAACGACAAAGTATGCGTCTAGCCATGTGGAAATATCTGCGGCGGCAAGATACAGAAAACACACAGGGCATTGGAATAGAGGAGAAGCGAAACGGAAATCCGTTGTCTGGAAAACCGACACTTTTTCAACAAGAAGAGGAAGAAAGTAATACGGATGAGAGAGAAAAAAAGAAGGATTTCAGCCGGAAATATACGATTGACAGGATACAATCATCCACAGTACAAGATTCTAAAGGGGAAGAATTATCATCCAACCAGAGTAAAACTTTCAGACAGCAGCATCAAAGTTTGAATACTGCATCCATGCTGCATGGTATGACAGCAGCGAATGTAGAAAAAGAGGTTGAAGATGATGAGCCGGATTCCCAGAATGATTTAAAAAAATCAAAAACACTTATATATCTGGCAAAATTAAAAAAGAATCGAAAAAAAGAAAAAATCACGAGTAAAAATACTTCGGAAGATAGTGAAATTTCAGAAGAATCTTCAACAGAAGAGGAAAAGGAAACTCTTGGTGAAGATGAGGAGAAAACGTCCAATCAGAAGAAGGAAATAAAAAATAAGGAACATACAGAAAAAACATCTGAAAAAAATCCGGCAGAAGATAAAGATAGGCAGGAAATAAAACCGTCCCAGGCGGCAGAGGAATGGAATAAAGAAATGGATCATGCTGAGGAAGAGGACTCAGAGGATGATTCCGGAAGTAAAAAACGGAAAGCCAAAAAGAAAAATCGGAAAGAAAGTGATACAGAAAAGTCAGGAAAGAATGAAAAAGATTCTAATGACCGCAAAAGAAAAAAGGATGAAAAAAGTTCTCGTAAAGAGGGAAAAATTAGAGCATCCTTAAAATGGTTTCGGAGAACAAAGAACTTCCATACAACCGTTCAATCCCTCCGGTTATCCGGGAACGAAGAAGAGATAAAAAAAAGGGCTGATTATCAACAGCGGATGCTACTTCGGCATGGAGTCATTAATACGGCGAAAATATCCGCAGGCATCATTAAAATTATAGCATCCAATGTTTTATTGCTGCTTCCTATTATTTCGCTTTTTCTTCTTTTGAGTCTTCTGTTTCTTGGGGTAAAGGCTGAACGTCAAAGTGCTTCTTCCGCTTATGATGGAGCCTGTTATCTGGCGGCAAAATATGAATCCGGCGGAAACCCGGATCAGGTTGGTGGCGATGGCGGAAATGCATGTGGTGAATTTCAGTTCGACAATCGTTATGAGCTTGGGCCGTTTGTTCGGTGGTGCTATGAAAAAGATCCAACTACATATGGTCCGTTTGAACCATATCTTGGCATGACCACAGAACTAAAAAATAACGCCGGATTTTACGGGGCATGGCATTCGATCTGCATAGAACATAAGATTGCATTTGAGGCAGCCCAGTGCGAATACGTCTATACACAAACACTGCAGCCACTTCTTACATCACTGACAGAATATTATGGTTTTGATTTTACAAACGCGTCTGATGCTTTGAAAGGCTGCGTTCTTTCTTTTGGCAACAGAGATGGAAAATATGTTGTAAGCCTGAAAAGATATTTTGATGGAACAACATCTGCATCAACGGACCGGGAAATTATTGAAAGGGCATATGATGCCATGATCGCCCGCAGACCGAACGTATCCAGGTGGAGCTATGAGAAAGCGGATTGCCTGGCGCAGCTTGATGGGACGCTTGACATTTATGCACCATCCGAAAATGGTGCCGGTGGGATTGACTGGTCCTGGAAAAAAAGCATAGGTGCCGGAGAGTCCGGAAATGCTGCCGTGCAGGCAGCTCTGAATGCTGTAGGAAGTGGTTATTCCCAAAGCAGAAGAGATGATCCGGGATGGTATGATTGTTCTTCCCTGGTTTACCGGAGTTATGCTGCAGCTGGTATTACTTATCTGAATGGAATGGATGCAGCAAGCGAAGCAGAATGCCTGGTAAACAAAGGAATGACTGTCAGCTATGGTGAACTGCAGCCGGGAGACTTGATCTTTTATTCTTATTCGGCCAACGGAAAATACAGGAATATATCCCATGTTGCCATATATCTTGGAAATGGTGAAATGGTTCATGCTGCAGATGAATCCAGAGGGGTATGTAAACAGGCAATGTCACAATCAAATCTTTCGCCGCAATTATATTGTCGGCCACAATAGTAGAAGGAAAATAAGATGGATAAATATGAATACATAGTGAATCTTGCAGAAAAAACAGCTAAAAGGGTTTCACAGAACCGGGAATCCTGGATGAAGTTCCTGACCTCCGCTGCACGGATTTATAAATATCCGTTTAAAGAACAGCTTCTGATTTATGCACAGAATCCGGATGCAACAGCGTGTGCTTCCATCGAGATATGGAATAAACGTATGAACTGCTGGGTAAATAAAGGATCTTCAGGAATTGCACTTCCGGATGATACTGCAACATACGGTCATAAGCTTAAATATGTATTTGATGTTTCGAATGTTCATGCTGTAAAGCCAAATGGACGTTATCCGAAGGCGTGGAAACTGCGGGAAGAACATAAAAGTGATGTACTGCATAGGCTCGAACAAATATATGGCAGTACAGACAGCACAAAACCCTTTGAAGAAAGAATTATTGAAATTTCAGATCAGCTCGCGGCGGATGCCTATACAGAACTTCAAATTGATTATCCGGATTTACAGGATAGGATAGGATTTGATAAACTGAGCGAACAGGACTTTGCTCTTTGCTTAAAAAAACTTATATCGGAAAGTGTTTCTTTTACAATTTTATCGGCCTGTGAAATAGAAATTTCCGATCATGAATTTTCATTTGATTATATCAATCAGTTTGTTTCTATTAAAACATTGTCAGTATTAGGAACAAAAATTAATGATTCTGCCAGAGGTGTTCTTGCAGAAATCGGAAAAACAGTACGCATTTATGATAAACTTCGCGAGAAAGAACAGGAAAAAGAAATCTCCAAAAAAGAACTTGCAAATGCACCACAACCGCGATATAATGCTTTAAAGCGTGAAAGTTTGCAAGAGGGTAATTCCAAAGATAAAGATAATATTGAAGGAGGAAAACAAAATGGACCTGGAATACGAACAGATGGGAGATTATCTGATTCCGAAACTGAAAGCAAATCCGGAACCGGAGGGAATGGTAACGAAATACGGACTTCTGAGGGACAAATTTCTGAGGGAGAGATACGATGGGGCGAGAACAGCAATGTTTCTGGAAGGAACGCTGAAAGCACATCTTCTCGAGATTCAGGAACAGGCAAGAGAGAGGATGGAAGTCCTGACATCCCAGATGGCGGAGAAAGAAGGAGTAAACGAACAGCTCAAAGCACAGGATCAGATGCTTTGGGTGAAGAAGATGAACAGCATCCAGAGCCGGGCGGAGGAAGTCGTACTGAAAGAACTGATTTACAGCCGACCAATTTTGTAAAACCAGAGGAATCATACACACAATTAAGTCTGTTTCCATCAGCAGAGGAACAGAGAGGATCAATTACAGCAGCGGAAGCAAGTAAAAAATATACTATGCCCGCTGCTTTCTATTTGCCGGAAACCGATCTTGAAGTAATCATCCGAAGTGGTGGCGGGCAAAAAGATAGCCGGAAACGGATTTACGCCAAATATACCGAAGGAAAAAGTACCGATGAAATAATTGCTTTCCTGAAAAAAGAATATAGTCAGGTCGGCAAAGGTTTTGAATTACACGGTCATCCAATATCTGTATGGTTTGATGAAAACGGAATGACTGCCGGTTATGGTATGCAGGCAGCGGAATCTGTAGTTACAACATTAAGCTGGGATCAAATCGAAAAGTACATTCACGCCATGATTACGTATGGCTTGTATATGGATGCGAACGAGGCAGCACTCGTAGACAAAACAGAGATGGAGAGGGTATCTTATCAGATCGGCTATTTTCTCCGTGATTGGATAGATGATGTACCGGAAGAACTTAACAGTATAGAAAAAATAGAAACTCTTCTTTCTACGCATGAAGGAAGAGAACAGCTGGAAAGCTTTTTGGAAGATGTCGATGCACGGATTTCCTATGGAGAATTAAAGCCGAAAACTGTGAAATCTCCAGGATATCTATTATCCGAAATCGCGGATCTTGACAGGGAGAGAATTCATTTTCCACTTCATGATACGGTAGATGTCAGACAGGAAGATTTCATCACACAGGACGAAATCGACTATGCCCTTTGCATTGGAAGTGGTTTTGCAGATGGAAAATTTCGAATCTACGAATATTTCATGGACCTGCATAACCAGAAAGAAAATGCAGACTTTCTGAAAAAAGAATATGGGATTGGTGGCCAATCCGGTGCGTTACCTGGCAATAGTAGTTCCAACAGTGAACATGATGCGAAAGGTATTCTCCTGGAGAAAGGAAGCCTTTTAAATCCATATACAAAAGTCCTTTTAAATTGGAATGTCGTAGAAGAAAGAATCTGCGAGCTGATTTATGCAGACAAATACTTTTCACCACAGGAAAAAGAAGAGTATAAGAATTATAAAAAAGAACAGGAAAAAAAGGCAAAAGAAGCCGAAATTACCCGGCTGAATAACGGAATCCGGTTAGAGTGCAAACAGGAGATCGAAAAACAGATTGCCGAAAAATACAATGGATTTTCCGTTCCACAAAATACGGTATCTGAAATTGTAGAAAAATACGGCATAGACTGTGTACAATTTGTTTTGGCCAATACCATTGTGCAGGCATGGAAGGAAGGTCGGTTTTCTCTAAGAAACAAAGAATGGGCGAGTTCCATCCTTACAGAAGGAGAATGGAGCAATACACTGATCTTAAACACCCACCCAACTATTTTGGATGGATTTACAAACCAAGTCAGAAACCTGCAGCATGAAAAAGAACAGGTAGTACAGGAACAGCTTACACTGGATGGCCATCTCTGCATTCTGATTGACCAGTGGGAATCTGGAAACGTTAAATATCTGATCGGAAATTGTGTTGATGATCCGGACTTTTATTATGTTCAGTGTAAAAATCGAGTCTTTGAATTTGACCATAAGCCAGATAAAGTTGAAGTAGAGGACTATTATATCGACATTCTTGCTGAAGAAGACATTGATCGACATGAAGCGGAAGTTGGTGCCAAACTTGATGGGGAAGAACTGCAACGGTTATCCTGGCAGGTGGTACATGAGGCAGATGATGCGTTTGGAAATCCAACAAAATGGAGCGCAAGGCTTTTTTCGGATGTCTTTTTGTGGATCAACAAAGGAAATGCCGTATATTCCATTTATGATGCAGAAGGTTATCCGCCATTGGAAACTTTTGAATCTTTGGAAGATGCCATGGCATGGGCCGATGAACTTGCTGCAGATGGAAGAGACATTGAAAATTCTATTCCAGACGAAACGACGCCAGATACCGAAGAAAAACAAGAAATTGGTCCTGATCCAGTTGGAAATATTATTCGATTGGACAATGTTTTGAAAACCATGCCGGATAAGCTTGCCGAAGCCAAAGACAGACTTGAAACCTTAACTAATCAATTAGAATCAGCGAAAATAGAAGTAACGAAACCATTCCAACAGGAAGAAGAACTCGCTGAAAAGCTAAAGCGACTGGCAGAACTGAATGCGCTCCTGAACATGGATGAGAAAGGAACAGATGCTCTTATACTGGAAGATGATGAACAACCTGCAATAGTAAACTCCGACATGGCAGTTACGCCAATCACATCCGTGAAAACAAAACCAATGCTAAAGAAAAAAGTGGTTGGACTATGCTTATAAGAAAATGGGGAGGATTTCAATGGAAATAACAGAAATAGAATGCAAAATCCTACGGATAAAAGCCGGAGCTATTTTAATTCTTGGGATGCAGCTAGGAAGTGAGCTGCAGCTTGATACGGAAGAAAAACGAGAGGATGTTCTGATGCAACTGGTGGCTATGCAGCGGCTTGTCGAAAAAGCCGAATATTCCCCAGATCTTGCATTTGAATATTTCGGTTATTCGGAACAAAAACGGCAGCTTTACAAGAAGGTTGTTGACTACATGATTGATGTTTCGAAATAAAAAAGGTGTTAAAAAGAAAAAAAGGTCGCTAAGGGAAATTTCATCTTTCTCTTACGACCTTTTTTGTTGGAGGCATTTATGAGTAAAAGAAAATTTTCAAAAAAAGAGGTTGCCATAAGCATAGCGGCGGCCGCTCTTGCAATAGCAACGGTTGGAGGCGCGGTCGCTATCCATAAAGATTCCAGCAACTCAAATACTGGACATTCTATTACCGTGGAGCAATCAGACTACAGTAAAAAAAAGGAAGAGGCAATCCAGCAGATTCAGGATGCCGTAAAAGACTTATCGGATGACCAGCAATCCGAAATTGACTCTTATATCAAACAGAATATTGAAAACATCCAAAAAGCTGAGTCTGAACGTACCATAGAAAGCACGCTGCAGGAAACACTCGATTACATCGACCAAAGAAGTTTGAGTGAAAAAGAAGAGCAACGAAAAGAAACACAGACAACGGAAACATCTTCTTCCAGTGAAAGGGAGGTTACTTCTTCCTCTGTATCAGAAGAAGATAAATACCATATCCTTGGGGAAGATTATATTTATGAAAATAACGACTATCTTCCAGTTATCAATCAAAGTAACTGGATCTATATGTCTGATGAAGAGAAAGACGATTGGCTGAAGAAATGCACACCGGTAAAAGAAGATTCCGCCCACTCTATCACAGCCATATGTACAGACGCTTATGGTTACAATAAAAGCTGGTTTCTTCCCTGCAGACTGCATAAATGGATCACGGAAAACAATATCACAGCAACGGAAGGTGAATATCTGGCCTATGGAACCTATAAACCAAGTAAGGAAACATTCTATCTCGTACTGAATGACAGTAACCGAACCGTAACTCTGGTTACATACAACAAAAATTCCCAGGACTTTTCCTTTGAATTTGCCGGCATGACAGAGAGTGAGGTACTGGAAATGAAGAAAATGGATGCAAATACATCAGACACCACAGGGCACCAGGATGATTCCAATAATACTTCTGATGCCGGTGATGCACCACTTTCTGAATCTGCCTTAAATGAAATGGAGAAAAATGCAGAACAAAATCAATAAAATCAAACATACCGGCGTATATGTTCTGGTTGTAGATGATTACTTATACAAAACCGGAGACATATTTGGCGAGTGGGTTTTTCTTCCCATGGATTCACCGGCAATCTCAAAATATGATGATACTTACGTTATTATTAAGTATGATTTAAGTGACATTACAAATCAGACACAGAAAAACTGGATTCAAAAGCAAATCGAGCAAAATAAACATAATATTTCGCGCCTCAATAACATCTTAATAGCGTATATGGAGAACGAAAACTGGAATTCATAGTCTCCAAGGAAAACTGATACTTATAAATTTTCCGAAAAAGGTAGCCTAATTTTGAGGCTGCCTTTTTTGAACCACAAATCAAAAAAAAGAAGAAGTAAAAACATGAAAATACAACGAGATGGGAAAGAATATACCTTGACGGCCGAAGAAGTTATGGAAGCCCACGAAGAATTTGTTACCAGTTTTATGGCTGCCGAATTGGAAAATTCATATGATGTACCACATAAATATTCGAAAGATCTCGCAAAAGAGGCATATGATATGTATGCTGACAGCGGTAATTATTCCGAATATGATTGCATCGAACGTGTTGCAAAGGACTATCAGGATCGCTGTAAAGAACCTACTGTTACAATAACTTGGTCAGAGTGTAACGATTTTGAAGATGGCGAGGTTATTCCGCTCGCAGAAGCAAATAAAAGGTTTGAATTAATTGATGCCGATATTCGAGAACAATATGGCGGCCACTATTATGAAAAGACAAAATTCCTGTTGAATTATAATATGGGGAAAGAAAATTTTTCCTATGAAGGCCGCCAGGATTTCGGTGATTATGAGGGTTCCTTGATCGATCACCTTCATAATATGGCACTTATGTATGCATATGATTCTGAGTATTATGATTCGGTGGCATCCAGTAATACACCGGAACTTGCAGAGAAAATCCGTACCAATGGACTGTTTCTTTTAAATAAGCTGGTGCCGTATTTGAGAGCACATGAAGAAATTTCCGATAAATCAGTAACAGTGCATGTTCTGTTTGACAAGCCATCTGTAGAGATAGAATCATGGAAGGAAAAATACTTGATAGATTTCGATAACTATGTATCCGACTGCAGATACTGCCTTAATTCTGGTTTGAATTTACCCGATGAACCGATGTTAAAAGATTACGATCCAGCTTTAATTGCAGAAAGGCAAAAAATAGAGGAAGAACTTAAGCAGGAAGCTGCTGCTGCGGGAATGACGGTAGAGGAATATGCTGCAAATGATTTTATTTCTCCAAAGCAGCAAACAACGAATAAGAAAGCCACAAAAAAACAGCCAACCCTTTAACCTATGTTCAGCAATCTATCCCCGGCTTCTTGCATATACCTAATTTTCTGTTATTATAAAAGTGAGAAAAAATGAAAGAGGCGAAAGAAATATGAAATTTGATATTAATGCATTAATTCAAAAACAAAAAAGACCAATCAAAGATAAAAAACAGCTTTCTGCTGAACTGAAAAAAACTATTGAGCAAGAAGAAGATCCTCGGATTCAAAAACATAAAATTAATGCCTTGAAAAAGGGTTATACTCCAGAAGAAGCGGAGAAAATTGCTAGTATTTGCCGATCATACTATAAGTCTATTGACAAAATGCAAGCGGAACTTTCTGAGAAATCCATGAAAATTCACGAGATTTTTAACGAGCAATCTGTAAAGAAAGGATCATGGCAGCAAAAATACTTGACAGATTTTGATAAATATGTATCCAAATGTAGATACTGCCTTAATTCTGGTTTAGATTTGCCTGATGAGCCGCTATTTACAGATTATGTTCCGGATTTAATTCCTGTAGAGGAAGAACTTAATCAGGAATCTGCTGCCGCAGGAATGACGTTAGAAGAATATATCAAAAAAGAATATCTTTTCAAATAATATTTTCAAAAGGCAAAAAACAGTAAACAAGCATACAAAATGTTCCCAAAAACGCCCAATCATTTAAGACTGCTAAGCAGTCTTTTTTATTACACAAAAAGGAGAAAGAAACTATGGATATAGATACATTAATTGAGCGACAAGAAGTACTGGTTGAAAATCAAAAACAGCTTTTATCTGCGATGGTGTCTACACTTGACCTAATGAAAGCAGAAAAATTACGTCAAGAAATAGATCAGGAAATAGCATTTGATGAACCAAATAAGACTGTTGAGCAAGAAGAAGATCCTCGGGTCCAAAAGCATAAAATTATTGCCTTGAAAAATGGTTATACCCCGGAAGACGTGGAAGAAGTTGCGAGTATTTACCGATCATACTATGAATCTCTTGATGAAATCGAGGCAGATCTCGCTGCAGAAGGTAAGCCAAGTAATGGATCTGACTATGAATTACGAGCTGAAAATGTACGTGCGCTTCGCGATCAGGACTTATCATATATTGACCACAAATATGAAGAGCAGCGCAAACAGAAGTCACGTCCTACGCAGCATCCACTGAAACGTCCCAAAAAAACGATGAGTAAAATTTGACTTGTAGAAAAGAGGAAACCATATGTCAGAGTCACTGGGCCCCCGGAAAAAGGATTGGGATTTTTCATCCACATTAAAAACTCTTCTGGATCGTCATACTCTCGAACTTTCCAACGAAGAATTAGAGGAAATCAATCTATACCTTTTAAATCAAAGAGAACACGCGATCGCTTTATACTCTCAGCAATTATATGGAATGAAACGTACAGCCAATCGTTTATCCAACACTTCAACATCCTTTCAGGATCAGTTACAACACATGAACTAAAAAGAAAGAAGGGTTCTTATGTCACAAGAAATTGAAAATAATTTTGAAGAACGAAAGAAAGACTGGGACTTGACCGGGCTTTTGGACGATGTTATTCGAAGGTACATATATCAACTGACTAATGATGAGCTTAATGAAATCAACTTGGAAAAAGCTTCTGGAATGCCAGATGAAGAGATTAAAAATGGAATCAAACTCCCTTTGGCTACTATGCAGCAACGCCGTGAAACATGGGGTTCTCAAAGTAAATTAGATGTACAAGAGCCTATGATTTTTATATTGCAAAGTACAGTAGAAAAGTTGTCCGTCGGAGACAAAATCCCATTATCAGACGCAGATAGCTTTTTGATTCACCAAGAATCCGGTGTTCTTAATTATGAACTTCATTATTTGATGAATGGTACGCCGCAGGAGTATAATGCATTCCTTGATCTTTCTAAAGTTAAAGTGGCCGACACGTTAATGGATGGCGTTACGCACAGCGTTCCACCTGCTTTATCGGATTACCTTGAGCGGCATCAACAATTAAACGATACAGAACTTGGAGCCAAACGATTGCAGAAGTTAAATTGTGATTCAAAAAATGTATCTTATGCAAATGCTCTACTTTCCTATGTAAGAGAAGCAAGGGAATGTTTAAATTCTGGAAAACAACTTCCACAGCGGCCAACCAGAAGTTCTATTACTCTTGAAAAGCCAAACGAAGAAGTTGCAGTTCCGCTTTCCGAACAAACTCCAGAAGAAACTGCTGTCCCTGATCTTAATTCTGCACCTGAAATTAGTATCCCTTCATCCAACAATGAAGAAGTTATGCAGCATCAAAACACCACTCCGGAAAGTCCGGAGGCAGAACATCAACAAGCAAAAATGGAAAATCTTATGGATATATCTCTTCCATTGGTTGATCAGGAACCATTTCAAGAGATACTACAGGCTCTTCTGAAAAATGATATGTCTCAAGCAGCTAATCTGTTGCAATATCTCGGAAGTCATCTGGATAAATTACAAGAAGAGCATCAGAAAATGCAAGTAGAATTCCGGGAACTCAAAGAACAGGTAAATTCTATTGACGAAAGATTTTTTAATGATTCTGACAGTGTTGATACTGTACAGAATAATCTTGATCAGAGTGAAAAACTCATAACACTTAACAAGTCCCGCCTTGCCAATGTTGTTCTGCAGACTAAGAGTAAATTAAAAACTGCTGGAAAAAATGCGCTTTTATCGTTTGCTGAAAAAATTCATGTTCCAAAAGCTTTGGCTTCGTTGCAAAAGGGAATGCAGCATACGCAGGATTCTCTCGATGTACTATTCCAGCGGCTGAACGATGCAAAGCAGGCCGTACAAGATGTTTCCAATAGTGTAAAAAACGTTGGCCGGGCATTGACCGGAAAAGAACTTCTTGAATATGTCCCGTGGGACCCAGAAAAGGGTAAGATTGCTTCTGTCCAGCGTAAGATTTACGCTATGGAGCGTACATTGGGTAATTTGCAGGAAAGAACAAATACATTACTTTCTAAAATGCAACGTCCTGAGCAGAAACCCGAGAAGCAGGTAAAAAAGACAACTAAAAAGGTTATTTAAAGGAGGTATTAAAAATGGCAGCTGAAGATGCAGGTGGAAGTGGTGACCTTGCTATCTTGGTCAACACAGAAATGATTATTCTTAAAGGGGCTGTTAAAGCAGCAGCTTCCGCAGGTAGTGTAACCGGAAAGGTAGTAAATAAAGCTCTGCTTTCTCCCTTCCGACTGATTCAATTTTGTATGAAACTACATAAGCAACATATAATCTCCACGTCAGACTTCAAAAGTTTTACACAATTCATGAAAGCCTGTGATGGAGATTATATTATCGCAAATCTCCCCACACGCGATCCGGAACAGTTGGATAAACTCATGGATTCCATGACAGAGGTTGGAATTACCTACTGTCTCCTTCCTGATCTGGATATTCAGGATTCCTGCCAGCAAATTGCCATACGTGGAAAAGACGTTGCAAAATGGCAGGCATTATACGAATCTTATGTAACAAACCAGCTCGATCTTGGTGGTCCACTGGATTTTGAAGAGTTGAAAGCTCTTACTTCCGGAAATTATAAAATCAAAAGTCTTGCACTCGGAGATGCTTCGGAAGATAATGAGCAACTAGAGCAATTCCTGGATATATTGGACGAACGTGGCGTGAACTATTCTGTTCTTCCGGATCTTAAATATGGAGATAATCACATCCAGATTGCCGTTGCGAATCAATCTCTGCAACAATTCGCAGCAGCTATTAAAGCATATTTAGAAGAATTTCCGGATGCAGCTAAAAATTTGGTAGAAGATATAACTGAACAAGAATATTTTGATTCTGGCCGTATGTCAGAGGAAGATTATATGAAAACAGCTTCGCCGGAAATAAAGGAAAAAACCGATCCAAAAAATTGGCAGAAAGGAAAAAATCTGAATGCACAGTCTTTTGAGCAAGCCCTGGCTGGGAAAGAAGTCGATCGTTATGAAGCCTTAAAGAACCGACCAGGGTTAATCGAACGATATATTCCTTCTCAAAGAGTAGCTGCCAGAAGAGAAGATGAAATTGCGCTGCAGACAGGTGACCGAGAATATGTTCGTATTCAGGAAGCTCTTTCCGTTGACAATGGTAAGGGCTTTATTATTTTTCTTGATCCGGAAAAAAATTATAATGTCTATCGTCCGGATGAAAAAGGGATTCTTCAGACTCCTTCCGGCAGTCTGTCTGGAAAAGAATTTTCCAAGTATACAGAACAATCTGACGAAACACATCGTTTAGATTATATTCCGTATGCAGAAACTGAAACTCCGTCCGAAGCTCCTCAAAAGCAATCATCAAAAGCAAAATCTATGGAAAAAACTGTTTCACAAAGCTCTCCAGATGTTTCTACTCAAGAAGCAGCTTTTCCCGTTACCATTAATTGTAGTCTTGTTGATGATATTATGGATGACAAGACTTTTATTTCTCGTATTCCTGGTTCTAAATTGCATATCAAACTTCCTCTTTTTTCCATTGCTGATGACGGAAAAACTCTTGTTTCAGCAATTGATCCACAAAAGGAATATGAAATTTTTGAAAATGATTCACCAACATCGAATCCTTTATTGAATATGAAAGGAGCGCAAATACTACCTTATTATGATCCAGTTCGACGCAAAAACATAACAAAACAGTTCGGCCAGAATCAAAATAAGATTTTAAAGTTTTCTCAAAATCCTGCTTCTAAACACAAGCCTAAATCTTCCCCTATAAGGAAAAAAGACTTAAAGCTTTAATATAAGGAGAAAAAATGATAAAGAAAAAAAAGATTCCAATTAAAAGTCTTGTGCTTATTCTTATTTTGGTCGAATTAATCTGCCTTGTATTTGCAGGTATTTTGGGTGAACCTGGTAATGATATAAATCTTAAAACAGCGTCATGGATGAATCATCCATGGCGCTGTTTTAATCAGTACACATTGATTAGTCTTGGATGTGGTCTGACCGGATGGGTATTTTTTCTTGCGTTTTATTTGGATACGCATCGCAACACACATTCAGACATCGAACATGGTTCTGCAGAATGGGATGATCCGGACACTGCAAATAAACGCATGGCCGATCTTAAGCATCCGGAAAATAACCGCATTCTTTCCAAACACGTAAATCAGGCTTTATCCGGTTCGAAATCCTTTCCAAATAATAATATGATTGTTGTCGGTGCTCCTGGTACCGGTAAATCATTATTTGTGATTGCTCCAAATATTTTAAAATGTATTTCTTCCTATTTATTCATGGACCCTAAAGGTGAACTTGTGGAAAAATATGGAAACTATTTGCAAAAGAACGGTTATCAGATCCGTGTTTTGAACTTAAAAAACATGGAATCTTCTGATCGATACAATCCTTTTGTTTATATCCGAACAGAAGATGATATTCCACGATTGATTATGAATATTTTCAAGTCTGTGGAACCCCCGGATGCCCAAAAAGGCGACCCTTTCTGGGATGATGGTTGCGCTCTTTATCTGCAGTCTCTCTTTTATTTCGTGTGGGCTGTATCTGTACCAGATAAAAAAAAGATTTTTGCAGAAGCCGGTTTAAAATGGGAACCTGTATATGCTACGCAAACTTTAAATCAAGTAACAAAGCTCATGCAGCTGGAAAGTAAAAAAGTACCACCTCGCTCTGAGGATGAAGAAGAGTCCACAGAATTATCTTTATTAATGGATGCATTAGCAGATATGTATCCAGATCATCCAGCTGTCAGAGATTATCGTAAATTAAAAGAAGGTGCGCCCGAAACAGTTGCTTCCGTTCTTTTAATTTTAAATGGAAAATTCAAGTTCTTTTATTCGAAATCTATTCAGCGCATTTTTGAAGCAGATGATATGAACTTATGGGAACTTGGAACCGGTTGGCACAGGGATGGAAAAAGTAAAGTAGCATTATTTCTAGTCCTAAAAGAAAACGATAGCAGCTACAATTTTGTGGGAAATATGCTTTATCAACAGCTGTTCGATGAACTTTTGGTAGAAGCAGATCAGAATTACCATGGTGTTCTTCCTATTCGTGTTGAGTGTTGGATGGACGAGTTTGGCAACGGGTTACGGCCGGAAGGTTTTGAACATTTAATCACAACCCTTCGATCTCGTAACATTGCTGTCATGCTGTTCCTGCAATCAATTAGTCAGCTGCAAACCATGTACAAGGGTGACGGATGGAAAGTATTCATGGATTCCTGTGCTGTATTTTTATTTCTTGGTTCCGGCCGTGGTGCGTATGACACCCAGGAAACTATCAGTAAAATGTTGGGTGCTGCCACAATCGAAAAGGCATCCGGTAGTGTTTCATACGGTCAAAACGGAAGCAGCAGCACAAGCTACGATCGCCTGCAGCGTTCGCTTATGGATGCAAATGAAGTTGCACAAATGGATAAAGACAGTTGCATCATTCTTCCATTTGCAAGTAAACCAATCATCGACAAAAAATATAAGCCATTCCATGATCCCTCTTATTTGAAGGCAAAAAAATATGGACCTTATACCCATCCAGTTGAAATTTTCCGTGATAAAAACGGAAACCTGCATACAGTAAATCACCAGGAGAAATTTTATTTTCCGGATGAAGGTCTTCAAGCAAAAATACGCGATGATCTAAAAGAAGGGAAATCTTCCGGCATGTTATTCGAACTCAGCGAAGATGAATTTTGTTCTCTGGATCTGGATGATCCGAAACTGAATGGCCCGCAAGGAAATCTTTTTTTGCTTCAACAGTTAAAGAAATTGGAAGATGATAGTGCCACTTTAAAATTACAGAATGCTGTCAACGAAAAAATGAATTCTGTAATTTATGATACGTCAGACAACACATCCTCCTTGGAGGCAGATGAAGAATCTGCCGCAGAAACCATTTCTGTTTATGATGTGCGTCAATCTTGGGATCTTTCCGGGAATCTGGAAGATGTTATCCGAAGATATATACTCGAACTTTCCGAAGATGAAGTATCAAACATCACAGAAGCTATGAATCGGCATATCCCGGAAAAGAAGATCAAAGATTGTTTAACTCTTCCACCGGAAAAATTATGTCTTATGCTGCAGTTTTATATGAAACAAGCAAACTAAAGTAACTTAGAGAGGAAGTATACCTTATGGCCGAAGAGAAAAAAAACAGATCAGAGGAACTAGAAAGTCTGGATAAGAAAATCAATGAGATTATTAATGGATGGAATCAAAATCCGGAAGAGATTGTTGAATTTTTACAGTTCTCCAGCAAATTTTCTTACGCTTATTCACCACGCAACATGATGCTCATTGCTCAACAGCAAAGAGGAGCTTTACTCTGTAAATCCTTTAAAGCCTGGAAAGAACTTGGTTACTCTGTAAAAAAAGGTGAGCATGGAATGGAAGTGTACGTCCATACACCGATCACTATTTTAAAAACAGATGATGGAGATATTCCTTATAGTAAAGCATCCAAAGAACAGCAGGCCGCTTATGATGTCGGAGAAATAGAAGGAGAGAAACTTTCGTATTTCAAAAAAGGATATACATTTGATATTACGCAGACAAACTTTCCTCCGGAAAAATATCCAAAGCTTCTTGACCGTGGAATTCCATCTGAATTTCACAGAAGCTGCACAAATATATTAAAAGCTATAAATGAGCAAATATCGAATTTTGCACAAACTTATCCCACAAACTTAAAAGCTTCTTCGAATGAGGCGCTGCTTTTTATGAGGCGGTACAGGTTTGCAAACTGTTCCTGCTTTAGCTGCTGCTTCAAGGATGCGTATCCCTCTTCGAATGTGCAGTAGTTTCCAGAATGCATACAGCACAAATAGTGGACCAACGACATGATCAGCCAATACCTTTGGATTCCCTGACGGGATCGGATTTGATAACTATCCAGCGCAAGTTTACTTTTGCTCTGCCGGAAAAATAATTCAATCGGCCACCGTTTCGTATAGGTGTCCAGGATCTCCTGCGTGGATAACTCTGCATTTGTAGAGAGAAATACACGCAATGCTTTGGGATTCCCAAATCCATCCTTCGGATAGCTGAGGATCACCGCTGCATTTGGAATGCCATTCAACTCCCCTTCATAGCGGTATACATAGAATTCACGGCTGCCAACGGTCACGAGGCTGACATCCGGGTCTGTTTTCCGCAAATGAAGGGCAAATGCACTGGCTTTTTGACGGATCCCGCATGGATAAAGGATTCGGTTGGTCTTTAATGCCCCAACCGTATAGAATCCTTTCCGAATAAAACGGTCCATCACTTTTGCAGTAGTATACCAGCTGTCACAAAGAAAGTAGGAAATGACCGGCGCAGCGGGAAGTTCTTCCGCGATCTCCTGTACAATCTGGATCTTTGATCTTGATTTATCGTACAGGATGACTGCATAATTCAGGGTAATCCCGTTGCAGGAAAGCATAACGGAGACAACCTGATGCCCATAATCCTGACAGCCTTTTAAATGTGATTGATGAAAATACGCAGCTTCGATTGGATGAACCGCCTGTGACGAAGGCCGGGTATGTGAAGCAATCGTATCATCCACAATACAGTAAATCGGTTGTCCGGAACGCTGTGCTTCCCTATAAATGGCTTGGAGGATGCTGCTTTTTAAAACATCCTGCAATGCATCGTCCTTCCATTTTCCGTGATTCAGGAAATAAGCGGTCGTTGTCCTGTGGCAATGGCTGACTTCTTGGAAATCAACTGTTTTTCCCCGGTATCCCCGGAGAAAAACAGACAGGATGATGGTCAATAAGTGGTTCAGATACACATCGGATAAAAATAATCCGAGATTTAATGCTTTCAGGTAATTGTAAATATGTTTGGAATGATGTATACTGTTTGCAACGGACACCCCCTTGTTTGAGTGAGTATGTTGTTTGTTGGTACTTCAATTATACATCCTTCTACAGAGGGTGTCTTTCTTTTGTGCAATATTTTGGATTTGCTCATTTATAGTTAAAAGAATACTGTGAAGAGAATCTTGGGCTTAAAGTTTTTCTGCAAGACCAGGAACAAAATATTAAAGGAGTTTCCCTTTATGGCTATCACAGTCCGTCAGAACACGAAATTCATATTGCTTCAACTTTACAGGATACCGCTGCTTTCTCAACATTAACACATGAATTCGGACACGCTCTTGCACATGGATCTGTCGAAGAATCTCTGAATACAAATTTGCATCAAAAAGAATTTGAAGCTGATGTTATGAGTATTATGTTTTGTCAACACTATGGGCTTGAAATAACCGACGAAAGAAAGAGTCATCTTTCTGGTCATTACAAAGATTGGAAAAAATCCGATCCGAACAATTTTCATCCGGATAAAAGTATGCGGAAAATGTTTGACTTATTTAGGGAACACTCAACTGTCCTGGATCAAAAAATAGTTAAAGCTTTTCCAGAGCTTGCAACAAAATTACTTCCGCAAGAACTAGAAGTGAATTCAGAAAAAAAGAAAGTTGTAAATAAAACTGCTAAGAGAAAACCAAAGAAAAAGAAAACACCAAGACTGTAAATACGATTTTTTATGAAGAAGAAAAATAGATGCGCAGACGAATTTCCATCCAGCAGTATCAGAAAATACATCGGCTATCCAGATAGTGCGTATATACATTTTGATGAAGTTGGTGCAGTGCTTTTTATTTTTCGAGCAAATCCTTCTTTGAAAGAATTGGATGGATTCGAAAAAAAATTTGAAATTCGAATTACAGAATTTTCAAAAATCATGTTTATCTCTTTTCGCTTTGGATCTTCTGACTGGTGCAGCATCTCATATTCTCCATACTTAGACACATGGCAGAGCAAACAATTTATTTTTCCGAATTGTAAGTACGGAATAAATTTATTCATAGCACTTTTCGATACATCAACCGGAAAAATATTAAGGGCCAGGATGCTCGATCTTCCGTGCCTCTTTTCAAAAAAAATACGCTCTGCCATTGTACTGCAGGCACTGCAGCCATTCAATAAAGAGAAATATATTAAAGTTATTAAGCAGTTTACTTTTTTTCATTCGCAAGAAGAAATTGCAGTGCAAAGCAAATTATCATCACGCTGCACAGTCCATTATCGTGCATCACAGACTGTCCCTATACAAAAATAATGAATTATTTTCACACCACACATTTCAAAATAATCAGAAAAATGCAGAATCACTATTCTGTGTTTCATAAAAAATTAAAAGTGAGGTAACTAAAATGGAAAGAAAAAAAACTCAGGCAACAACAGCAAAGTTAAAAAAGGTTCAGACCGAAATCAAAAAGACAAAGGATAAACTCAATAAACTTATGGCAGAAGAGGAACGTTTGACTGTTCAGTATCAGACAGAAAGTTACGAAGAGACTTTAGCTTATTTGAAGTCTGCAAGCAAAAATGGAAAGCCAGATCTTGAAGAGATGTGGAAGTTTTTGCAGAGCACTTATTCTCCTGAGTTGAAAAATTCAGTTTCACCATCGACCGGAAATTCTGCACCTTCAGAAGAATCAACTGATGACGTAGAAGAAAATTCTGAAACAGAAGAAACATCCAGCACTGTTCCGGAACAAAAAATTTCTCATTATGATTCAAATGATCTTGAGTTTTTAGCTGACTAATTTTTTGCGGGACATCCTTTTGGGGTGAGGACGTCCCGTTTTTCAAATAGAATCGAGGTAGCAAATGGAAAGCAAAAATTATCATTTCAATGTGAGCAATCCCGAATTGATTTCAAAAATTGAACGCTTCAATGAATATGGATTTGCAAACCGAACTGATTTTTTTCTTGAAGCAATAAAAGCATATGACACAATTTTCACTCCAGAAAATTCTTTGAAAAAACTCATCACAGACGCAGTGATGGATGGAATTGTTGGAGCATTGAACATAGAAACAAACACAACTGATGATGGTGATAAAACAAATTTTGAAGACAGTGATGAAGATTATCTCATCTACATTAAGTAAGAATTGTAAAAATTTACATTACCTTATACCTACGCTCGATATAAAATCGAGCAAAAGGGGTCTTAGGGGACTCCCTAACAAGATGCAAATTGTTTACAATTTGCGTATCTTGCTAATTAAGAAATAGGAATGTGTTTCTTATGGTCGTAAAACGTCCATGAGCCTGCAGCCCCAGTGTTTATGCGGCTTTCCGGGATTTTCATAAAAAACGCATTTTTCTCCACAAAAAGCCCATGGTCATAAAACGTCCATGGATATTTTTGTCATGGTCGTAAAACGTCCATGGGCTTTTTTTAATTGATTTGTCTCGAAAATTTTTATCACCGAGTACAGAAAAGAGGAAAGTATTGATGGAAAAAGAAAATAAAAAAGCAACTGCCTCTGAGAAACTGACGAAGGTAGTTGCCATTCGAATTTCTCAAACTGATTATGATATTTTTTTAGAAAAAGCAAAAATGGAAAATCCGGAATCCACAAAAATAAATATTTCAAAATACTTATGCAGCGTTTTACACGATTCCACAATTTCAAATTTTCATTTTTTAAAAAAGAATTTTCGTCAAGTCGAACAGGCCTTACTCAATATTGACAGCAAACTTTTGCAGATCGAAAAAAATTCGGCAGGATCTTTTTATCCGGAAGAAATGTTGGAAAAAATCTCTGAATGTAAACGGCAGCTTGAAAAATTAGAGTTTGATTTTCAAAAATTGGAAGAGGAGATTTCAAAATGGCAATCACCAAACTGAGTCATGTCAAAGAACGGAAATCCGGAAATCCTAACGCAGGACTCTATAATTGCATTGATTATATTTTGAATCCTGACAAAACAGAAGAGCGTTATATCGGAGGAAACGCGGGTTCCACTACACAGGAAGTATATAACCGGATGATGGCAACAAAACAAGAATTTCGCAAATTGGATGGCCGACAATGTTATCACTTCATTATTAGTTTCGCACCAGGCGAAACGGATGCTATCACCTGCTTCAATATTGCTCAGGATTTTTGTGAAAAATATCTCGCCGGAAAATATGAATACGTTTTTTCTGTCCATACAGATCACGCGCATATGCACGCTCACATAGTTTTTAATTCTGTCAGTTTAGTAGACGGAGTAAAGTATCATTATTCAGATGGACAGTGGAAGAGTAACATTCAACCGATAACGGATCAGCTTTGCGAAAAATATGGACTGAAAAAATTGACTTACGTTCCAGGAAAAAGAAAAGGCGTTGATTATGGAACATGGAGGGAAAAGAAAGATCCATCCGGAAGTCAACGATTACGTGAAGCTATTGACATGGCAATAGCGCAATCTGATTCCTACGATGATTTTCTTTCTATAATGAGGAAGTCATATCAAGTAAAAATTGGGTTTTCACAAAAATGGAATTCTGAATATCTTTCATTTAAAGATTTTAAAACTCCGGCCGGACGATACCGTAGAAATTACGTTCTTGGAAAATCATACACTGTCGCAAGTATTCAAAAGCGCATTTCATTAAATAAGATGGAAATTCCAGAATCATTAAAACGACTGCCACCACATATTCGAGGTTTTGAATCTTCCATCGGCTCTGGTTTTCGTTCAGCAAATGGTTTATACCTTACGCAGCATCAAAAACGTTATATGATTCCATACTGGAGGTTAAAAAATTCCGAACGCACAGTTACTAGTGGCACAGGGAACATTCGAGAATATTCAAAAGAGGCTGATAGAAATTTGCGTGACCTGCAAACCGTGCAAGATAATAAAATTCGAACCGTTCAGGATTTGTCCTCCCGCTTGGATGAATTGAATCAAATGACCGATTCCATTCGAAGAGAACTTCGTGCAATACAGTCTAGCCGTGAAGATTCAGAAACAGAGAATGTCATTTCCGAATATCTTTCCATTCAAAGTGCATTTGCGAATGCCGCTGTTCCTATTGAAATGGAAGGGAAATTTGAAAACCGATTGGATGAGATCGAAGAAAACTATCCGATCGAAGAATTGATACACCAAAAAGAATCTAATAGTAAAAAAGAAAAACAACTACAGAAAGAAATCAAAAATTTGCAACAGGCATCCAGACGTTTATCAAAATTAAAAAAGATCCAAAAGAGATAAAGAGGAGTAGTGAAAATGGCTTTCCAAAAATATTCTGAAGAAAAACGTAATGAAATTTTAGATTCTCAACAGGAAAAAAATGCGCGTGGAAAAATAAGTTTATTACTGAATTTGGGATTTCCCAAAGATTGGATTGAAAAAATGCTTCCTTATATAAATGAGGATACTACATCATGGCAATTACGCATGATCAGTCTTTTCGATCAAGATCCGGAAGATCTCGTAGCCATGTTGGAAGATTCCGTAAAAAATTCTTCTGTAGAAATTTTTCAGTCTATTCGGAAGAAATATTATATTGAAAAAAAAAGCAGTGCAGATATTGAACAGATTCAAAAATCAATGGAGCAATACGTTCCATTGATTCATAACCAACTAGACGCTTACAACGAAATGTCCGCTTTGTTGCAGCAGCAATTTGCCGTCCAGCAAGAGAAAGATGATCTACATAAATCTAAAGGTGACCTGCAAGAAAGAATAAATGCTATGCAGAAGGAGCATGAAAAAATTTCCATTGAGAAGGAAGATATTTTTCATCAGCTGCAGGATTCAGAGAAAGAAAAAATTTCCATTCAGCAACAACTCGTTGATGCGACTGAATCGCTGCAGAAATCTCAGGGAACTGCAGCTTCTTATGAAAAACAAATTGCTATTCTGAATAATAGAATTGATGAACTTGAAAAGCAGTTGGAAGTATATCAAGCTAAAGAAAATGAAATTGCCCAGGAAGAAGAGAAGCAGCTTGAACACATTCCCGTTAAACGTCGAATAATCTGGTCATCTTTTTTTCATGACTCTAAAATAAAACGCAAAGAAGAACTAGACATTCAAGAACAGGCTGAACGTGAGAGACTTGCAAAGGAATACATTTATGATCCATCCCATTCTGAAGAACAGGCTGCGCTTTTTCTCGATGCAGCAGGAACAGAAGAGTGGACCTTAGAAGATCTTCGAACACTTGCTGCACAATCAGATATTGACAGCATGAAAATATTACAGCGTAAAATAGAACAGCTGCATAAAGCTTCACAGAAAAAAAATAATAAATAGCTTTCTTCCACATTTACAGTTGTTGTTTTATTTTGAGGAAAATGATAAAATTAGTATAATTCATATGGACTGTAAACAAAGGATTCAAGGAGTGATTAAATGAATATAGAAAAAAAAGAATATTATGAAGTAAATCTTCCGCCATATCTGCAACACGATCTTGATGCAATGAAAGAAGGTAAGTATCCTTATGATTGTTTGTGGTGCGAACTATATGGTTCCATAAATGCAGCCTATACAGATGGTGATATTTCGGAAGATCATGCATGGTACTTAAGAGAACGATACTTAGAAATGGAGAGGTTATAAAATATATGATTGATTTTACGCAATGCGACGTTGAACCTTTAAGAGTGTATGACGGTGCTAATGGTAAAAAAATTTGTGTGATTTATAATAACGAACGTTATATGTTAAAATTTCCGGCACTTGCAAGAAACAATCCTGTGATGCATTATTCAAATGGCTGCCTAAACGAACACATCGCCAGTTCAATTTATCGAACATTAGATATAACTACACAGGAAACAATATTAGGGATTTACAATGGAAAAATGGTAGTTGCCTGCAAAGATTTTTGTAATCCGGGAGATAGGATTGTAAATTTTGCAATGATAAAAAATGCATGTATAGATAGTAGCTTAAACGGATATGGAACAGAATTAGAAGAAGTGCTTCAATCCATAGAAGAACAAAATTTATATGATGTCAAAGAAATCAAAGAACATTTTTGGAAGATGTTTGCTGCCGATGCATTTCTTGGAAATTTCGACAGGCATAATGGAAATTGGGGAATCATAGTTAATGAATTGACGAGAGAAACCAGAATTGCTCCTGTATATGACAATGGCTCATGCCTATATCCACAGTTAACTGATAAACAAATGGAAAAAATATTGGAGACCAGATCGGAAATCGAAAACAGACTATATGTTTTTCCAAATTCTGCATTAAAAATAGATAACAAAAAAATTAATTATTATAACTTTTTAACCAAAACTCAGGATATAGATTGCATTCGGGCTCTGCAATATGTAACAGAGCATATATCTATGGACAAGATAAAAAAAGTGATACGCAATATTCCAATGACAGACATTCAACAACAATTCTACTTAACAATGCTCATTGAAAGAAAAGAACATATTATAGAAAAAGCATATCAACTACAAAAAGAATGAGGATATATTGTAACAGAAGAGCCGAAAAAGACACCGAAAAAGAAAAAGTCCACAAACCGTAAATACGTCCCACGGATCTAGGAAGAGACTTTGACATTCCCACGTTTATTTATCATGAGGGCTAATCTTAACCACACTGCCTAATGTGATTGTGATAGCCCTCTATTCATTATAGTTTAACGCCAATCCGGCTCCTTGGAAATAGGAGAGGGCTTTACATCAGCTAACCTAATTCGCTTGTGTATTGCTATCTGCAAAGCGTGCGGCAGTTTGACACTCCCCACAGCTAAAGCAGGGGGATTCTTGTTTCTTCCACTACTGCATTGACGAATACCTTACGGTACTGCAATGTCTTACA
>OHBL01000158.1_pt1 | contig 33626 bp, 30 predicted proteins | sample 1577391 | NCBI WGS metagenome assembly OHBL01 (sample SAMEA3879551, study PRJEB24766) | human gut metagenome | biome: human-associated habitat; feature: feces | place: USA | collected 1985/1987
GTAAATCACAGACCATTACCAATATGATAGCCAATGCCCTGTACAAAGGAAAACGTGTGCTGTTTGTAGCAGAAAAGATGGCGGCACTTTCTGTAGTACAAAACCGTCTGACTAAGATAGGATTAGATCCGTTCTGTCTGGAACTACATTCTAATAAGGTCACTAAATCTCATTTTCTAGCTCAGCTTCAGAAGGCTATAGAAGTCATTCACATTCAGTCTCCAGCCGAGTTTGAAAGCACTTCAAAGCAATTATTTGAGCGTAGAAAGAAATTAATCGATTATATGGAAGCATTGCATCATCCCCATGCTTCCGGCTTTTCTCTTTATGATTGCATTACAAACTACTTATCGATACAGGGAGATGAATTGTCTATCGACTTTTCTCTGTTTCCCTCTATCACCAAAAATCAACTGACAGACTTTTGCGAAAATATCCAGGAACTGGATACAGTTTTTCAGATAACAGGGCATCCGCAAGATCACCCGTTAAAGGGACTGGAGCCATACGATACTTCCATAGAGAGCTCTCAGAAATTACAAGCCGGAATCAGGCGCTTTATTAATTTATTCACCTCGATTACCGCTAACAGAAAGTTGCTTTCAAATAGTCTGGGAATCTCGATACCTGATAATTGGGATGGGATCAACTGGATGGGCAAGATATGTAACCAGCTTCTATCCATCCCATATCTGAATAAAACGTTATTGGAAATGGGTGGTAATACCGACTTGATAGAAGAATGGAAAGATATTATCCTGTCCGGTCGTAAGCGAGATCAGTTACAAGCTGAACTGGGTAAAGAGTATGCACCTCAAATTCTGGGAGAAAATGCATTTGCCCTCCAACAAGAATGGAAAGCTATCGAATTGAAATGGTTCTTACCTAAATTCTTTGCCAAACGTTCTTATCTGAAAAAGCTCAGACTTTACAATATAAGTTTGCAGGCAGCACAAATACCAAGCCTGTTAGAAAAGCTCAATGCTTATCAAAAGAATAATAAGATCATTCAAGAACAATCTTCCGAATTATCATCTTCTTTCGGCTTCTTAGGAAGAAAGAGCAAAGAGAAATGGGATGATATTGATTCTATACTTAAGAATCTTCCGATAATTTACAACACTTTATCGGAATACGTAGCAATCGTTCAACAGCCATTCGCAGAAGTTCTGAATCAATTTGCAAATAAAATCAGTATTGACTGGAACGCATTCCAACAGTCTAATAAAGATACATTCAGGCAACTAATCGATACATCCAACGAGTTGAATACGGTTCTCAATGAAATAAAAGGTTTATGCTACATACAACTGCCGGATAATAATCTTGAAGTGAAACTACCGATTCTACTGAATACCTGGTTAACTCACTTCAATAAGATTAAAGATTGGGGACAATGGTGCATCCGTAAGAGAGAATTGGAATCTCTGCATTTAACCGTAGTTATCAACTATATAACAGATAAGCATAAAAGCGGATCGGAAGCTTCTAATGCGTATATGAAAGGCGTTTATCACCAATTAGCTCTAAAAACCGTTGATGCGAACGAAACTTTACGCCTTTTCAACGGGTTGCTATTTGAGGAAATGATCAGTAAATACAAACAACTGACTATCGATTTTCAGGAGTTGAGTAAAAAAGAACTATACTGTAGATTAGCAGCCAGAATACCATCACTAACAATGGAAGCTGCCTCCAGTTCCGAAATAGGAATTCTAAAAAGGAACATTTCAAATGGAGGACGTGGCACATCTATCCGGAGAATTATAGACCAGATACCAACTCTGTTGTCCAAGCTATGTCCATGCATGTTGATGAGTCCGATATCAGTGGCTCAGTATATCGATCTGGATGCAGAGAAGTTCGATCTTGTTATTTTCGACGAAGCATCACAGATGCCTACCAGCGAGGCAGTCGGTGCAATAGCCCGCGGCAACGCATTAGTAGTAGGTGATCCCAAGCAAATGCCTCCGACAAGTTTCTTCTCCTCTTCACAAGTAGACGAGGAAGAAGCTGAATTTGACGATATGGAGAGCATTCTGGATGATTGCATCTCGTTATCCATTCCATCCCGTTATCTGACTTGGCACTATCGGAGCAAACACGAAAGTCTGATTGCTTTCAGTAATTCTCAGTATTACAATGGAAAGCTATATACTTTTCCTTCTGTGGATGACAGAGTTTCAAAAGTACGTTTAGTTCAGGTAGATGGTACATATGATAAAGGACGTACACGCAGCAATCATGCCGAAGCTGAAGCCATTGTGAAAGAAATACTGAACCGGCTACGTACACCTGAAGTTCCTGAAAAAAGCATAGGCGTCGTATCTTTCAGCCAAGTACAGCAAAATTTGATAGAAGATATGCTCATTGAGGAACTGAACAAATATCCCGAATTGGAAGAAAAAGCTTTCCAAAGTAATGAGCCTATTTTCATCAAGAATCTGGAGAATGTACAAGGTGATGAACGGGATATTATCCTTTTCTCTATAGGATACGGTCCGGACAGGAATGGCAATGTATCTATGAATTTCGGACCATTGAATAATCAAGGTGGCGAACGTCGTCTGAATGTAGCCGTATCGCGTGCACGTTATGAAATGATTATCTTCTCAACCTTACGCTCCGAACAAATAGATTTGAAACGTACAAAGTCCAAAGGTGTGGAAGGCTTAAAGAGGTTCCTTGAATTTGCAGAACGCGGCACCTCACCTGTTCCGGCCATCCAACTACAGAACCTGCAACAAAGTAATCTTATTACTTTAATTGCACAGGAACTTACTCAGCGTGGTTATAAAGTGGATACTCTGGTAGGACGGTCAAACTTTAAAGTAGATTTAGCGATTGTCAATCCGTTGCAATCGGATACATATATTCTAGGGATATTGTGTGACGGCAGAAACTATTATGAAACCAAGACTACAAGGGACCGTGAAATAGTACAACCGAATGTTTTGCAGATGCTCCACTGGAATGTAATGCGTGTATGGTCCGTCGACTGGTTTGAACATAAGGAGAACGTCGTGGAGCGCATTATCAAAAAGCTGGAAGATTTAAAAAACACAAAAGTAGAAGAACAGCCTCCTCTTCCGATAGAGAATAATGTTCTGAAAACATTCAGTATAGAGAATGAACCTGTTGTAGAGTTAGTGAACAATCGAGAAAGAGAATATATATTTGCTGACTTGCCCGATATAGGCTACAGTACAGATATCGATACCGTAATGGCTTCCTCCTATCAAGTTAAAGACCCTTTATCGGGAGATACTATAATTTACTGGGAAGATGAAGAGAAAGCTAAAGACTGCGACTTTTACCGCATCAACTCCAAACGCGATATTCTGGATATTCCCATCCTGGAAGTAATGAGCGCCGCCCGCTATGCCATAGAGCAACAGATATCTATGCCGACTGAAGATCTGAAACGGCTGACTTCCCAACTTCTCGGTTTCAGTAGGAAAGGAAACAATCTAGATATGGTAACGGAACAGACTATACAATTGCTGATTGATCAAGGAATATTCAGCCATGCGAACGGAATGGTATCCATGAACAATTAGGGTTCATGGATACTTTTTTCCGAAAGGGAAAACAAGATGGAAAAGAATGTCTACCTAATAGTCTTCGATAGTGGAATTTCCAAATATATCCTTTTTGATAATCTGCTTGTGCCCTTTATTGTCTTCAATAATAGTATTGCCAAAGATATCTTTTTTGACAGTCTTCCTATTGCCATTATTGTCCTCAATAATCGTATTCCCTAAAATATCTTCTTTGATAGTTTTCTTATTACCATTATTGTTTTCAATAGTAATATTTCCTAAAATGTCTTTTTTGATTGTAATCTTATCACCATTATTACCTTCAATAATAATATTTCCCAGAATATCTTTTTTAATCGTAACCTTATTACCATTATCATCTTCAATAATCGTATTGCCTAAAATGTCTTTTTTGACTGTTTTCTTTTCTTGATTGACTATCGAATATTCGTAACTATCCTCGATAGAATTAACACTATAGCTCTTCGTTATATGGGGAGCTAAAACAGACTGAACTGTAAATAGGATAAATAGAATCTTTTTCATGGCGTATTTCTTTTGGTTTGTAACAAAAGTAATATGGGAAAATGAGAACTAACTGGTGAATTCTATAATTATTGATAGGGAAAAACCTAAAATTAATACTTTTCATGTGCTACAATCGTATCGTTTTAGGAGGCTCGGACTACATTCGGTCTACACTCGCACGATTTTCGACCCAAATGGCAGGGTAGCTAAGTTACTGAAGGTCAATAAACAACAAATGCCCCGAGTATTTCTACTCAGGGCATTTTGTTCGTTTTGAGGTTCCTGGCGAACTACTTGTATTGCTGATAATCAGACAATTGTATTTTTCATTGGTAGAAATTAGGTGGTTATAAATGACTCGATTATCCAATGTTTTATTAGCTTATCTCCAATTTAAGTTTTCTGCGACCCTATTTAAGAACCTTTCTTTTTTGTACTATTGCTATGGAATCGTTAAATTATTACTACTTTCTTATTGATTTTCTAAGAAATATTTTGCAGTTTGGAGGATGCCACTTAATTTAGCTCATGCGAGTTAATATCACTTTATTTGACATAAAATGGCAGAATATTCAATTTATAAATGTATAAGGACTGACAAGCCTTTAAAAAGAAACGGTAAATATCCAATTTATCTTCGAGTGAGGGTCGGATTAAAAGATACCAAGTTTCCTACCAATATTGATGTATTGAAAGAACAATGGGACACCAAAAAGAATGAACCTAAAAATAAGGCATTGCTAATACAGCTTAATAAAAAAGTTCTGGAGTTAGATCTCTATATAAACCGTCTATTGGCAGACGGACAGGAATTGACGTTGGACGTGATCAAGAATTTCTATTTAGGAAAGCGTAAAGTAAAACCAGAAGATGGCTCGTTTTATGACTATTATCTTGATTTTGTAGAACGTAAACGAAAAGAGGGATTGAACCCAGAAACAATTCGCGTCTACATGACTACATTTAATGTACTAAAAGAATACAAGAAGGAGTTCCGAATCAGCGATATATCATTGTCATTTATTGAATCGTTTGATGACCATATGCGAGAGATAAATGGTAACTCACCAGGTGGACGAAATCCAAAGCATAAAAACCTAAGAACGGTTATCCTTGATATTCAAAAACATAATATTCAGGCTAACAATCCATATAAGTGGTTTAAAATACCCAGTTCGGAAATAAAGGAAGTATATCTTGACAAATCGGAACTTAACGCTTTGATAGAATATACTAAACAGTTTGATAAAAGCTCTAAGGAATACAAAATATTAAAAATGTACCAGTTCTCATGTTTCTGTGGCTTACGCTTTTCAGATACAATGGATCTAAGATGGAAAGATGTAGATTTTGAAAACAGTCTAATTCGTAAAATGATGATAAAAACTAAAACGGAAGTAATAACACCACTATTCCCGATGGCTCGTGATATTTTGCTTGAGAGGTCTAATAATGGCAAGTTAATAGGTAGTAATGAAAAGGTGTTCTATAATTTTTCAGAGCCTACTGTAAATCAAACTCTCCGTAAAGAAACCAAACTTGCTGGAATTGATAAGCATATAACCTATCATTCGAGCCGCCACACTTTTGCTACTCTACTTGTAATGGATAATGTAGATATTTATAAGATTTCAAAATATCTCGGACACAAATCCGTAAATATGACAGAGAGATACTTGAAGTATGATTTATCTATTGCTAAAGAATCAGCTAAAGATATTAGCACTTTTTCTGGTGAAAATAAATAATATTGTCTATTTTAGCAAAAAAATGCAATACCATGGCTATTAAAATTCAAGAGCCGACACTATTTTTACGTGTCGATAAAAAGAAAAAAGATGGTCGTATGCCTATATACATACGGTTTCAGAGAATAGACGGAAAAGAGCCTAAATTTCCATTAGGCATTAGTTGCCTTCCAGAGAAGTGGGACAAAGCGGGTAAACATATTCTGGATAATGACGGTTCAGATATACTGCTTCAAGAGGAATTGAATCGTATAAAGAAAGCAATCCGTAGTGCCGAAATTGATGAGATTGAAATTACAGTAGATATACTAAGAGAAATCGTATCCAGAAAAGAAGAGAAAGCTAACAAACCAGAAAACCAGTCCTTTTATTATTATTTTGAAGAGTACATCTCCAAAAAGAAAAATATAGGCGAAATGGGTGAAAGTACTGTGAAAACCTATCATACGACTATTAGAGCACTCAAGGAGTTTCGTTCAGAAATACGAATAAAAGATATTAGTACGAAGCTACTTGATGATTTTGATAAATTCCTCATTAAGCGTGGTCAAGAAAATAATCATGGAGATGTCAAAGGTAGCAGACATAACAGGAGTAAGCATATAAAAGCGATAATTCGACATATCGAAAACTTAAAAATACCAATTAAGAATCCCTATAGGACACTTGATTTATCTATTCCAAAGTATATAGTAAACAAGACATTTATCGAAATAGACGAACTTTGTAGGATGCATGAACTAATCAATAAGCTGGAAGTTACTTCAATTGAGCGTAGAGTTCTATTGATGTATTTATTTTCTTGCGCTTGTGGAATTAGAATAAGCGATATTTTAGTTCTAAAGTGGGGGAATCTTGATGTAGACCTTGATCCTTGGATTCTAAGTTTTGACGCAAAGAAAAAGAAAAAACATGTTGATGTACCGATGTTTCCTTTAGCATTGGAGATATTGCAATATGCACCTGAAGGAAATTTGGATAATGTTTATAAAGAGAAGCCTATTTTTCCTTGGTTCTGCCAGAAGCAAGAAAATATTATCAATGAGACTCTGAGAGAACTTGCTAAAATAGCGAAAATTGAGAAACATCTGACCTTTCATTCTTCCAGAAGAACCTTTGCTACAATTGCAATCGCACAAGGTGTATCAATCGAAACCCTTAAAAACTATATGGGGCATAGCAGTATAAGAACTACAGAACGCTACACGAAGTGGAGCCCAAAACTTGCTGAACATAGTGCGAATAAAATCAATTTATTTGATCTTAAAACACTATTGAAGAAAAAGAAAAGATAGCTTCTTTAAGATATAAACGAATAACAAAATATTAAATTCATGTAGAAATTTGAATAAGATAGCACACAGAGACAAAAAGTCTTATTATCTTTGTATCGTTCTTTGGAACATAATTAAAAAAATAAGAAGTGCCTTTCCAGTTAAAATCGCCAGTTTAAACCTAAAAGTGCACGCTCTGGTACGAATGACTCACCATAAGTGGGTTGTTCGTCTATCTGCGTGCAGGTGTCTGGCGATACCTTACTGGAAGTGGACGGCAGCCCACTTCTTCTATCGCTAACCACCTTATTGGCTGCGAAGGTAGAAACTTTTATATCTATGGATAAAGATCTTCTAACTGCTTGGATTGTAATAATAGCTGTCTTGGTTATTATCTTCTGTATTTATTGTACTCTTGGTTCTTTAGCTAAGAAACGTGGACGGAGTTATTGGGGATGGACTATAATCTCATTCTCTATCCCACTTATTAGTGCTTTGTTCTTCTTACAAATTGAAGGAACTCCTATTCTCGTAATTTTCGTACCATTCTTAATCGTATATATCATATCTTTGCTTGCAGTTCTACTGTCTGGTAAAACAGATGAACAGAAAAAGAAAGAATTATGGGAAGCAGAAGAAATAAGACACATGGTTGAACGTAAATATGCGAATACCACTTCAGTTACTCCTAATAAGACAGAATAAACACAGATTCTGCCATTGTTAAGTTTACTCCATACAGCAGCATTCAAATTACGTTTAATACTGAAAATATTTAGAATAAAATCGGACTATTTAACTCCAATAAAGAACTAATGATTCAAAAAAATGAAGAAGTAGGAATATCTTCACGAATTGTTCCTATTTCTTGTTTTTCAAAATAGGGTTACACAAACTATTAATGACTTATACAGAAAGTAACCATGAAAAAGAAAATATATTTTTGGGAATGATATTTATTTGCCTGCTATTAATTTTAATTTCTCCTATACTACCGTCCTTCGATAAAAAGGGTAAAACTGCTTTAGAAGTCAAAGCAAAGCTATTTTCCTCACAGCCTTTAAGTCGTTATAAAATAAACGTTTCCGAGGGTGAGACGGAGACAGAAAAAAGCTAATCGCAAAATATAACAATTGGATTGGAACTTCCGAAGCTATCATAAGTAAAAAATAACGTTTTTACATCTTTTTATATTGTTCTTTTTTGTTTATATGAAATAATATTAATATGTTTGCGGTATTAATATTAAGCAAAATGAAAACCACTAATCCTTTCAACGATTTATCATTATCAGTAAATCCTAAAGCTATTTTTGAGTGTTTTAGCCATGAAGCTAAAAGCGTTAGCCTAAATGAGCGAGTAAGAATTTTAAAAGACATTGTAGTTGCAGGATATGATCTAAATAAAGTAATCCGTACTTATTTGAAAAATAAAGTAGCATTAGAGGATGAACACAGAATAAACAATATTATAACATCTCTAAATTGTTACACTCAAACGATTTTGGAAGAATATCTTAATTCCTATAAAAAGGAAGATACAATTACAGATGCCACCAAAGAATTAATAAAACAATTCTACGACGAACAGAACATTCTTGACACAATGGAAAAATCTGTAAATATTTTAGTCAATACTATTAAAGAAATATACAAGAAAAAAACTTATCAGCATCCAAATACCACTATAAAAGACTTACTGATTTCGTACATTAATCGAGACACTACTCTTTACAATGAACAAAGCAAAACACTAAATATAGATTTAAATGAGGATATATTGGAGCATATAAAACAGAGGGATAAAGAAGAGAGAACAGACATATAGACCAGATATTAGGACAGAAGAAGATTTGTGGAATAATTTTAAATATATTTTGGAACAGAATAACAAAGCTAAATTAGACGATATTCCACTTAGTGAATCTGAGTTTGCAAAAGTTAAAAATGATTTGTCACATGCATCATTTTATGATGCAGGAAAGTGGCTTGTTGGAGAAAATGGTAAAGTTTATGTTCATGTTCAAAGAGGAAATGAGACGCTTCATTTAGTTGTTATGAATAATGAACATGTGGCAGGTGGTTCAAGTGTTTATGAAGTAATTAATCAGTATCAGGCATTTAAAGATGATAATGATGTTAATGCAAGAGACAGGCGGTTTGATGTTACTCTTTTAATTAACGGAATCCCATTAATTCACATTGAATTAAAGAATAAAGAACATTCTTATATGGATGGATACCGTCAGATAAAGAAATACATAGCTGAAGGAAAATTTCATGGCATTTTTTCAAATGTACAGATGTTTGTGGTTAGTAATGCTGTTGATACAAAGTATTTTTCAGCAGCAAGAGATACTGAATTAAACAAAAAGTTTTTAACAGGCTGGATAGATAGAGAAAATATGCCGGTATGTGATTATATTGATTTTGCTGAAGCTGTACTCAGAATACCACAGGCTCATGAGATGGTAACAAAATATACAGTTTTAGATAATGACAAGAAAAAATTGCTTATTTTAAGACCTTACCAGATTCATGCTATTGAAGCAATGAGAGAAGCATCTAAAGCTGGTAAATCAGGATACATCTGGCATACAACTGGTTCTGGAAAAACAATGACATCATATAAGGCTACAAGAAATCTTTTGATGGATATACCATCAATTCAAAAAACTGTTTTTTTAATTGATAGAAAAGATTTAGATTTACAGACAAAAGGTGCTTTTCAGTCATATGCAGATAACGATACTATTGATGTAGACGATACTGAACATGTTGGCAGCTTGATAAAAAAATTAGCAGATGATAACAGACAGATGATTGTAACCACGCGTCAGAAGATGCAGGTTATGATTAACAGACGACTTAAAGAAGGAACAAAAGAATATAATAAAATAAAGGCTCTTAAGGTAGCATTTGTAGTAGATGAATGTCACAGAGCAGTAACTCCGCAGACTAAGAGAGACATAGAAAAATTCTTCAATAATTCAATTTGGTTTGGGTTTACTGGAACACCTATATTTGAGGAGAATAAATACGAACAAAAAGGAGATTTACCGCAGACAACAGAAGAGTTATATGGACCATGCCTTCATAGTTATACGATAAAAGAAGCAATTCATGATGGAGCAGTACTAGGGTTTAATGTTGAAAATCTTGGACCTAGAGATATTCCAAAGGATGATGAAGATAAATATTATCACAGTGTAAATCACATGAGAAATGTTTTGAACATAATTATTAATCAGTCATTAGCTAAATTTGGAATGCAGAATGGAAGGGGAAAGACCTATGAAGCTATGCTTACAGTTGAATCTATAGCTATTGCTCAAAAATATTATGATATGATTTTGAAAATTAAAGCAGGGGAAGATGAACTTAAAATAAGTGATGATGTAAAAAGAATCTTACCAGATTTTCCTAAAGTTGCTATTACATTTTCTGTATCAGAAAATGAAGAACAATCACAAGTTAATCAGGATTCCATGAAGAGATATTTAACATATTATAATAAACTTTTTGGTACAAAATATGCTATTGAAGGGCTTGGAGCATATAATGGCAATTTAAATGATAGACTGGCAAGAAAAGAAAAAAGATATGCAGATAGGGAACAGCAGGTTGATATTGTAATAGTGGTAGATAGGTTGCTTACAGGTTTTGATGCTCCATGTTTATCAACATTATTTATTGACAGGCCTCCAATGAGCCCACAGGGATTGATACAGGCATTTTCAAGAACAAATCGTCTATATGATCAAAACAAGGAATATGGTCAGATTGTTACATTTAGAAGTCCTAAAGAATATAAGAAAAAAATAAATGATGCACTGGTGTTATATTCTAAGGGTGGTATAGGACAAGCAATTGCTGAAGATTGGGAGACTGTACTTAATAATTTTGTTTTATCATTAAAGACAATAAGAACATTTGCTCCTACACCAGCAGATGTAAATGGACTATCTAAGAAACAAAAGAAAACATTTATTAAATTGTTTAGAGACTTAGATCATGATTATGCACACTTAAAATCATTTTCAACTTTTGAACCTGAAAATTTGGATGAATATGGATTTAGCCAGCAGATATATGAAGATTATGCTGCAGTTTATAATAATGTTATTGAAGAATTAAAAAAGGATCCACCAGATGATACAGGAGATGAACCAATTAGAGATGATTATGATTTAGTGGCATATAGTAAATTTAAAATTGATTTTGAGTACATTGTAGAATTGTTACAAGGTTTTGTAGATTTCTTGGATCAAAAAGACATAGAATTTAATGAGGCAGAATTTGAACATAAATTACTGGAATTAAAAGAGATTGTAAAAGATTTCGCAGAGGATAATCCTAAACTAAGTGACTTATTATTACAGGTACTAGATGAAATTGAACAGGATAAAGCCAAGTTTATGGGACAAGATATGTCTGTTATTATTAATCAGATGCGTTATTCTGCCATAGATAAGGAAATAGAAAAATTCTCGAAAAAGTGGTATGTTCCGTTTGAGGCTGTTAAATATGAGGCTTATAATTATAAAGACGGAGAGCTTGCAAATGAAAATAAATTGAAGGAACTTGCTGATTATGCGACATATAAAATGGAAACATCTGAAGCGCTTCCTAAATTTAAATTTAATGGAACTCTTATTAGAGAATTTAAAGAAATACTTATGCCAGAAATTGGTTCACTAATTGAATAAAAGTGAAGAAAGCTTGTAGTTTTTGCTACAAGCTTTCTTCATTTATCTATAAATTAGCGTGCGTATTGCTATTATTAATTTAAATTAGATAGTGATCTCATAATTAAATCTATGTCTTTACTTTCTAGTTCTTGAATGATATGTAAGTATGTTTTTTGTGTTGTTGTTATGTTTGAGTGTCCTAATCTACGGGCAACGCTTGCTATTGATACCCCGGCAAATAACAACAGCGATGCATGAGTGTGTCTCAATCCATGAATTGAAATTATAGGTATATCAACTTCTTTGCAATGTCTTGCTAGAACACTGTTGATGGTAGAATTATAAATTCTTCCATTTACAAAAATAGGCTCATCTTCAGGTAATCTTTTTACAAGTTCAGCAAATTGCATAACAGTTTGCCAATCTAACGGTATCTTTCTTACAGAAGATTTATTTTTGGTAGGAAGAAAACCAGTATGGTTTTTATAATCCCATGTTTTAGAAACTGAAAGCATCTGACGAGACAAGTCAAAATCTTTAGGCGTAAGTGCCAACGCCTCAGAAAAACGCATTCCTGTTTTAGCAATTAACAGGATAAGCCAGTCTAAATTAACCTCTGATTTTAAATCGAGATTATCCAATAATTTATGAAGCTCATATTGATTAAGATACTTAGGTTTCTTCTTACGAGGCGTCTTTCCTTTAATAATTGCTTTTCTGGTAGGATCTCTTAGAATAAGCCCTTCATCAACGGCATCAAGGATTGCACATTTGAGGTGATGATGAAAATCCATTGTAGTTTGCCGTTCGTGGGATATTGCATAATCATTAAGAAGCTTCTGGTAAGAAAAACGATCAAGTTCACCAATAGTTAGGTTAGGAATAAGCTTCTCAAGCCATTGATGAGCCATATTATATTTGCTCATGGTAACAGGTCGAATAGCCCCCTCCTTATAGACTGTAATCCATTGTTTGTAGTAATCACAGAATAGCATAGTGTTGTTGGTTGTCGTTGTGTACATTTGTAAGTCCTCCTTTTTTATTGTAATACGCACGCCGATGAAGAGTGATGAGGTTATCAATGCTTATAATTGTCTTTCCAACTTTCTTCTGTTCTTCAAATGATTTGGGCAATGATATTTCTAAATTTGATAAATCATTGGAATTTATTGCTGGGTAGCTTGTACCTGTACAATTATCCAAAACTATCTTAACAAAACTATCAGTCTGCAAAAAACTCATAAGAAAAGCAGTATCAATATTTGGTCTCATCTGGGCATAACCAGTAGAGAAAACATAGTTATTATCAAGCTTTGAAAAGAGATAATTATTTTTTTGATAAGGTCTTACAGTTTGAAAAAACACATCCCCTGGCTGTGCTAATCTTTGAGCTCTAGATGGAGCTGAATCTTTAGTTTCAGTTCTATGCGATATCATTTCAGTTCCCACGACAGATTCTAAATCAACATATTCAAATTCATCAGGAAGTTCTGATTTTGGATTAAACTCTGCAACTTCATTCAACTTACGCTGTTCCCAAGTGTCTGTATTTATCAATACTAATACAATAATATACTAACAGAAAGTTACATATAAATAATAATCTTGCATTTTTAAGGTTGATATTGTATATTATAGATACTAATTGGGGTATGTATTTGCGGATGCATACTTGAGAGGGGCAGAGAAATCTGTCCCTCTTTTTAATTTTGAAATGATTTTTTAAATTTTACGCAACCAACGCCACCACAATTCCCACTTTTCTGACAACTACAATTGGTGGAATCCACATTTTACATGGACTATAATACATACATAACAACAGAAAGGACTGACATTATGCTACAGGAGAATCTTATTATGCTGAGGTCGCTTGCGGGTAAGACGCAGGAGGATATCGCAGAGGTTATTGGAATATCGAGGCAGGCGTATGCCAAATGGGAGCGTGGTGAAACAATTCCTGATATTGAAAAATGCGGCAGACTTGCAGAATTTTATGGCGTGACGATGGATTCCTTAATAAAGGACGATGTGCAGCTTGAAGGGCAGAAGATGGCGCCGGCACCCAAAGGCAAACACATGTGGGGTGTTGTCACAGTGAATGACCGCGGTCAGATAGTTATTCCTAAAGAGGCTAGAGAGACTTTTGAACTTGGGAACGGCAGCAGGCTGGTTGTGCTTGGCGATGACAATGAGGGCATAGCGCTTGTTAAAGCGGAGCAGTTTGAAGAAAAACTTAGCATGGCAATGTCGGTTCTTAGTAAAGATATTAAGGAATGAGGTGTTATGTATGATTTGTCCAAAATGTAATAAGGAAATGCGAAAAGGATACCTTTTCAGCAGTAAAGACGGCGCATTCAGCTTTGCAGCTAAAGGTTTTGTTGAAATTACACCGCTTAAGGCGAGCCACAGAACGAAAGTGGAAGCATGCATATGTGAGAATTGCAGGATAGTAGAATTTGAATATTAGATAAATAAAGGAGCACACACATGAACACCCAACCATTTACCATATCACCAATTCCAGACGACATATTTGCAAAGATGCAGGGGAAATCATTTAAGGACAACTGCACCGTTCCAAGAGAAGATTTGCGGTATCTTAAAGTTTTGCATGTCGGATTTGATGGGAAAACGCACACAGGTGAGCTGGTTGTGAGCAGACTGATTGCTGATGATGTGCTTGATATATTTAAGCAGCTTTACGAGGCTGGCTATGAGATTGAAAAAATCAGACTTATTGATGAATATGATGCTGATGACGAGAAGTCGATGAGTGATAATAATTCTTCAGCGTTTAATTTTAGATACATTTCCTATTCAACGAAGCTGTCAAAGCATGCGTTAGGGCTGGCGGTTGACATCAACACGCTTTATAATCCTTATGTGAAATATGTTGATGGCAGAAGAAATGTAGAGCCTGCCAATGCTGAAAAGTATACAGACAGAAGCATTGAATTTCCACACAAAATCGACCATGACGATTTGTGCTATAAGGTGTTTGCAGAACATGGATTTGAGTGGGGCGGCGACTGGGAACATGCAAAAGATTACCAGCATTTTGAGATGCCAGATGAGTGGATTGAGAAAAGTTCATGCAGAAAAATGTGATATAATATAAAAGTTCGTGCAGAAAAATGTAATGCAACACAAAAATTCGTACATAAAAGTGTGGCAAAATACATTTTTACGTCCATAAAAATGTTGACAATATCCTCTTAAAGGAACCAAATATTATACATAGGATAACCGCTTTCACATCAAGGTAAGTGACAACAAATCAGTTTTTAAGTAAAAATGTATCAAGAAAATGGTATATATTAGAGCTGATTATACAAAATGCACAAACACTTGCGTAAATCTTTGTAATTTTAATCCATTTCATTTTTATCCATATTGTGGTATTTTTAGCAACAGAGGCGATTTATTTTGCATGATATAGGACACTGCCAGCAAAATAACGCCTCTTTTGCTATTTAATCTATAATGTTTGGGAGGTTAATCATGATTAAGAAGGCAAGAAGGGTTTTTGCAGCTGTTGTTGCAGTATTATTAGTATGTTTTACAGCAGCTCCGGTGTTGTCAGCTAATGCGGCAACACAGAATTCATGGAATTTCAAGAATTCTAATTTTAAGAAGTTAGGAACTATTAAAGCAAGTACTACAGTAGACGGACTTGGTCTTATGGCAACAAGCAGTAAGACTATGAATGTTAAGGCTGAATCTGTAACAGTAGATGGCACAGCATATACATATTGTCTAGCTCTTTCTGGTACAGGCACTACATCATACCGTTCAGTTAAGGTACCAGTGTCAGGTTCTGATACAATAAAGGTAGTGTTAAGAAGCAGTGGAAGCTCTACCCGTAATTTAATCGTAGCTGATTCTAATGGAAAGAAGCTTGGAACTATTGCAGCTAATAAGACAGCTTCTTTAGGAACATATTCATATTCAGGTTCTAAGGGATACATATATCTGTATTCAGAGAACAGTGGAATTAACATTTACAAGGTACAGGTTGATTCTAAGGACAGCTCATCATCTGGTTCTTCATCAGGAAGTTCATCAGGTTCGGGCAGTTCTTCATCAGGAAGCAGCTCATCATCAGGTACATCAACAGGTTCATCTGTATCAGGTGATTATGTGGTTAAGGCAGGTGGAATGTCTTTAGCAGATGCACTTAAGAAGGCTAAGTCAGGACAGACAGTAGTTATTGATGGAACAGTTAAGTCCGGAGCTGTTTCACTTCCAGCAGGTGTTAATCTTGTAGGAAAGAATAATGCGACAATAGATTTCTCACAGACAAGCGGAAGTTCAGGAAGAGGAATTACATTATCAGGTAATGGAAGCACACTTTCTAACATTACAGTTAAGAATGCTTCTGATAATGGAATCTTTATTTCAGGTTCTAATAATACATTAAAGTATGTAACATGCTGTTATAATGAAGATGCAGGTTTTCAGGTAAGCAACGGAGGAGCTAATAACAAGTTTTATAATTGCAAGTCTCATCATAATGCAGATGCTAAGGGTGAGAATGCTGATGGTTTTGCAGTGAAACTTCATTCAGGTGAAGGCAATTATTTTGAAAACTGTGTAGCTGAATACAATAGTGATGATGGCTGGGATTGTTATGCAGCTCATGGAGCAGTAACACTTGTAAACTGCCAGGCTAACTACAATGGATACTGTGACGGAATTTATGGTGATGGTAACGGATTTAAGATGGGTGGAGTAGATAACAAAACACCAGGAAAGGCAGCTCACCTTGATCCTCTTAACCATAAGCTTATTGGATGTACAGCTAAGGGAAACTATGCTAATGGTTTCGATAGAAACAATCAGAGTGGTGTTGTAACAATGAAGAATTGTATTTCAGATTCTAATAAGGGTAATAATTATCACTGGCCACTTACAGGAAAACCATCTGCACTTGGTTATAAAGTAACATTTGGCAAGGCTATTATTGAAGATTGTACTAATATTAATGGAAAAGTTAATATTACAGGAGCAACTCTTAAGGGTAACTGCAAGGGATTCTAGGATAATGGCTGATTGTAATAATATGGTTTACAATACAATATTATAATTTATAACAAAATAATAAAACGCATGTCCGATTTTTTCAATCTGACATGCGTTTTTTATCGTTAATCCAATTAGTTAAGATCAGTCAATTATATGATGATTAAGCCATCTGCGGGAGTGGAAACGTATAGTGAACACGATACCGCGCACAGTCCAGTCGGCAAACATTCCAATCCATACAGCAATAGGACCAAAGCCATATACACGGCATAAGAATATAGTGAAGCTTACACGACATAACCACATGCTTGCACACGATGTTATCATTGAAAACTTCACGTCTCCGGCAGCACGCATTCCGTACGCCGGAATGAATGACAATACCCATGATATTGGCTTGGTTATTGTTATGAAAAGAGTCATCTCAAAACACATTCTTGCACTTTCTGCTTCCATTCCGCCGAGTATGGTAATCGGTCGGCACAATGCAAATACAACAAGACAGCTTATAATAATGGCAGCTTCAGCCATTTTACTGAGCTTCTTTATATAATATATGGCTTCATCTTTTCTTCCGGCTCCAATACACTGGCCAACTATAGTCATAAGTCCGATACCTACACCCTGTGCGGCAACTCCGTTAAGGTTTTCAAGAATATTGGTCACAGCATTTGCAGCAATGGCAGCAGTTCCGAGCGTTGAAACTGTTGACTGGATGGCCAGCTTTCCAAACTGGAACATGCTGTTTTCAATACCTGAAGGAATACCAATATATAAGACTCTCTTAATTAAATCCCAGTCGGGACGGATTGTGTAATATCTGTTAACGCATATGGTCTGTGATGGATTTCTTAATTTAATAATTACAACAACTGCACAGAAAACTCTTGATACAAGTGTTGATATTGCAGCCCCTGCAACGCCCATTCCAAGTCCGAATATAAGAACTGCATTACCACCTATATTAAGGAAGTTGGATATTATTGATATTGTCATAGGGCTTTTGCTGTCCTTCTGGGCTCTCATAATGGACGCACCAGCGTCATATAGGCCAATGAATGGAAATGACAACAGGGTGAACAGGAAGTATGCCTGTGAATCAGCCATAACCTCAGCTTCTACAGAACCAAAGATGAACTTAAGCATTGGTACACGAAGAACGAGACATATTGCTGATATGAAAACCGACAGCACTGTCATGACAAGAAATACCTGTCTTGCAGCGCGGTTGGCACCTTTAGGGTTGCTGCTTCCTATGTACTGGGAACACAGAATTGCACCTCCGGCAGCAAGTGCTGACAAGGCCTGTATTACAAGAATATTGATGGAATCAACAAGTGATACGGCTGAAACAGCAGATGCACCTACATTACTTACCATCATAGTATCAACAGTTCCCATAAGTGAAGCTAAGAGATTTTCCAGCATGATAGGAATAAGAAGCTTCCTTATATCTATATTAGAAAAAATGTGGTCAGAATTATTAGTCATTGAAATTACTCCATTATATTTTACAAACTAAAATGCAACTAACATAATTTATTCCTAAGAACAGATAATGTCAAGTATATGTGTCGATAAAACATGTCGCAAAGAACATATTGGCATAAAATACTTGACTTTATAATATAATTATGATATCTTAACAAAGCACTGAGATATCAGTGATTATGCGGGTGTAGTTCAATGGTAGAACACTAGCCTTCCAAGCTAGATACGTGGGTTCGATTCCCATCACCCGCTCTATTTTTTTGTTCAAGTGAATTATTTCAGGGTGATGTGAATCGAACCCTTACTGAATCTTTGCTTTGATTGCTTCATTATATTTGCAGGTCGGGTAAATAAGTGTTATAACAGAAGTGCCAGATATATAAGGGGCAGAAAAGGTGAGTTTATGAAATTAAAGAAAGCAGCGATATGGGGGATTGCAGTGGTTTTGCTTGCAGGAGGTATTGCCGCAGGGGCTGTGGTATTGAATGGCAGACCGGAAACTAAAGATAATCTTATTAATATGGCTAAGATCATAAAACCACGGGGAGATAAAACACATGTAATTGTGAAGGTCTCACAGAATATCGGTACAGAAGATTATACAGAACCTTATGAAGATGATAAGGATTATTCAAATGATACTGTATCAATTGCCTGCTGGGGCGACAGCATGATGGAAGGCTTTGGCTCAGATGATGCTTATATACTTACTAAAGCAGGAAGAGTTGATATAAGTTATTATACTGCACCATATACTTTGGGAAAGCTTACTGGTCTTAATACATTTAATTTTGGTGTATCAGGGGAGACATCAGAGGAGATAGCGAGAAGAGCTGGTGGCCTTAAGATGCATACTGACCGTAATCTTAATCTTAATAAGAATACATATCAGGATGTATGCCTTATAGATGATAAGGGGAATCCTGTTTATATGTATGATTTCAGCGGATATGGTATTGAATATAATGATTATCCTGATACTGTATATATAGATGGCGTATTATGTCAGATTGATAAGAAACGAGATATTGAAGATTACTGGGAAGATATGGAGGATGATGACTATAATATAGAGGATTATATGGTCAGCATCAGAATATGTGATGATACAGGTCTTGAACAGCCTGATTATATGTTTATTCCACAAGGTACTGCTGTTACAACTAAAGCAGCATATGATCATAAGGATGATATTCTTGTGATTGAGATGGGAAGTAACGGTGGATGGGATGACTATGATGAGCTTATTTCCCAGTATCAGGCAGTGATTGATTATACAGGTTGTGAGAATTATATCATAGTTGGGGACACGGATGATCCAGGTACATCTCTTGCAGACAACAGCCAGTCATATCTGGAGGATGGAGATGACTATGTAGGAGCTGATGACACTGCATGGGAAGCAGCGCTAAGAGAAGCATTTGGAGAACATTTCTTTAATACAAGAGTCTACATGATTCAGAACGGGCTGGATGATTGTGGTTTGAAAAAGGAAAAGATAGATGAGTTATATGGAGCGTTTGGATATATATCTGTGAAACTCCGTTCAGACTGGACACATTTTAATGCGTATGGATATTATTCTAAGGGCGTAGGAATCTATAAAAAAGGTGTTGAACTTGGATATTGGGAATAGTCTGTCCAATTCTTTATAAAGGAAATTTACAATGAGTAAGAATAAATACGAAATAGATATGTGCAATGGCACAATAATGGATAAGTTAATATCGTTCTCAGTGCCATTGATGCTTTCAGGAATATTACAGCTAATGTTTAATGCTGTAGACATAATTGTTGTTGGAAGATTTGCAGGAAGCCAGTCGTTAGCAGCAGTAGGTTCAACGACAGCGCTTATTAATATGTTTGTTAATCTTTTCATAGGAGTTTCTTTGGGAGCAAATGTACTGGCTGCCAGATTCTATGCGTCAGGCAAACATAAAGAGATGTCAGAGACAGTGCATACTGCGATAACATTTGCAGCAATAAGCGGAGTTGTGATGGCGCTGATAGGCGTGCTGATGGCTAAGCCGGCACTTGAGCTTATGGGAACACCGGATGATGTAATTAACCTCTCAACACTGTATATGAGAATATATTTTCTTGGTATGCCATTCTTTATGCTTTATAACTATGGTGCGGCTGTTCTTAGAGCAGTTGGTGATACCAAGAGACCGCTGATGTTTCTTATAGCAGCTGGAATTATAAATGCATGCCTTAATATGGTACTTGTTATTGTGTTTAACTTAGGGGTTGCAGGAGTGGCAATCGCAACAATATTTTCACAGTTTATATCGTGTGTGCTTGTATTAAGATGTCTGAATAAGACAGATGCAAGTTACCAGTTGAGATTCTCAAAGCTAAAGATAAAGGGATACTATCTTAAACAGATATTTCAGGTTGGAATTCCGGCAGGAATACAGAGTACAGTTATTAATTTCTCAAATGCTTTGTTGCAGTCGTCGGTTAATTCATTCGGTTCAACAGCAATGGCAGGATATACAGCAGCCAACAATATTCTTGGCTTTCTATATGCATCAATTAATTCAGTAACACAGGCCTGCATGAGTTTTACAAGTCAGAATTATGGTGTAAGAAAGTTCAAGAGAATGGACAAGGTGCTTATAGATTGTGCAATACTTTCGGTAGGAGCATCACTTGTATTTGGCTGCGGTGCATATATATTTGGTGATAAAGTGCTTATGATATACACTAACAGTGAAGATGTTATCAAATGTGGTGTTGAGATATTATCAATTACTACAGTACCATATTTCTTATGTGGAATAATGGATCTGTTTCCGGGCGCGCTTCGTGGAATGGGGTATTCGCTAGTACCTATGATATTATCGGTTATTGGTACTGTAGGAATGAGAATATTCTGGATATTCGTCATATTCCCAAGTCACAGAACTCTTTATGACCTGTTCATATCATATCCGGCATCATGGACGGCAACGATAATTATGCAGGTTATATGTTTCCTGGTAGTACGTCGAAAAGTGCATTCACAGATTAATAAATGATTATAAAATATTTAAGCCATTCCGGAAGGAGTGGCTTATTAACTATAAAGTTCTTCAAGAGTCCTGGCTATCTCGCCAGCATCACAGTCACATCCGTTTTCTTCCCATTTTAAAAATGTATTAAGCAATCCGCCAGAGTAACAGTATAGTCTGTACTCAGAGTAATTCTTAGGATTCGTAAAATGTTCAGACATAAAATTATTAATACTGTTAATAAGAATAGAATGAAGTCCACATCTTGAAAGAGTAAGAAAATAATCCTTATACCGGTTAAAGAATTCAAGTGCAAAAAGAATGTGGGAATAATCCAGAAAGCTCCCGTTTTCAGGGTTATTGGCGCATTCTTCCAGATATTCAATTATAATAATATTAAGATAGTCGCATAGTGCATCATGGATTGATTCATAATATTTGTAAAAAGTTATGCGTGATACACCGGCACATTTTGCCACACTCGTAATTCGAATCTTATCAAAATCAGTGTCTTTAAGAAGCTTGATTATTGCTTCACCTATGCACATTCGTGTAAATGTATTTTTAGAATCTTTGTTAACTATATTCATAATGTACTCCTGAAATATACAAAAACGCTATTTTTGTATATTGTAACACTATAAGTTATAAAATACAATATGACATAGTATTTAAAACTACATCAAAACGGAGTATATCCGGCAAACAGGAGGATTAATAATGAGATTAGTAGCAGATTCAGCATGCGATATAAAAGAACTTAGGGGAATGGTTTTTAAGGCAGTTCCGCTTACAATATCTACAGATAACGAGGAGTTTTGTGATGATGGGCAGCTTGATATTCACAGAATGCTTGATATTCTTGAAAAACATAAGGGACGTTCATATACTGCGTGCCCTGGAATAGATGCATGGCTTGAAGCTTTTGGTGATGATGATGAGATATTTGTTGTAACAATAACTGCAGGAATGTCAGGAACATATAATTCTGCAATGGCAGCGAGGGAAGTATATCTGGAGGAACATCCACAGGCTAAAGTCAGGGTAATAGATTCTAAAAGCACTGGTCCACAGATGCGTATTATACTGGAACAATTGCAGCAAATGATTGAAGAAGGAAAGAAATTTGAAGAGATAGATGGAGCAATAGATGCATATATGCAGAAAACAAGACTGTTCTGTTCATTAAAATCATTGCATAATCTTGCACAGAATGGTCGTGTAAGCAAGGTTGTAGCATCGGCTGCGGAGGTTCTTGGCATAAGTGTAATAGGAACAGCAAGCAGTCATGGAACATTGGAAGCAATCGGTAAATGCAGAGGTGATAAAAAGCTTCTTGTAAAACTGCAGGCATTACTTGACGATGCAGGATATGAAGGCGGAAAGCTGAGAATATGTCATGTTGAGAATGAAGCTCTTGCAGATAAGATAGCAGATATGATAAAGCAGGCATATGGTGCTACGGATGTGTGTGTATATAAAGCAGGAGGATTATGCAGTTATTATGCTGAGCGAGGCGGAATAATACTCAGTTGTGAAACAAAATAAATACTTTGAATATCAAAATAGTATTGACAAACCTGATTTGTGCTCTTATAATTAGCTCAAATATATTAGTTAAATATATTTAGATAAAATTATTTAAGGAGAACAAAACAATGACATTTGAAAAGGTAAAAGAAATTATTATGGATACTATTAACTGCTCAGAGGATAAGATTACATTAGAAGCGAATTTAAAGGATGATCTTGGAATTGATTCACTTGATTCTATGGAACTTATGATGGCAGTTGAAGATGCTTATGGAATTACTGTTCCAGAAGAAGAACTTCCTAATCTTACATCAGTTAAAGCAATTGTTGAGTATGTTGACAAGAATGCAGCTTAACATAAAGATTTTAAGGAAGATAGTTTGTTATGGATATTAATGATATTTATGGGATTATAGATAAGTTTGATGCAAGTGGATGCAGCGAACTGAATCTGGAGATGAATGGCGTATGCCTTGGACTGAAGAAAACTATGCACGAAGCCATATGTGATGTGCCTGTAAAGAAAGATATTGTTCGCATTAATACAGAACAGGAACAGACCGTTACAACTATTCAGGACGTACAGCCACAGTCAGATGAGCATATTAAAGAAATTAAAGCACCATTGGTTGGAACTTTCTATACAGCAGCAGGTCCTGATGAGGAACCTTTTGTAAAACCAGGGCAGAGCGTTCATGCCGGTGATGTTATTGGAATAATTGAAGCAATGAAGCTGATGAACGAAGTTACAGCAGATTGTGACGGTACGGTTAAGGAAGTGGCAGCAGAGAATGGCACTATGGTTGAGTATGGACAGCCGCTTGTAATCCTTAATTAACGGAGGTAGCAGAAGTGTTTAAGAGAATACTGATAGCAAACCGTGGTGAAATAGCGTTAAGGATAATCAGATGCTGCCGTGAGATGGATGTAGAAACCGTAATTGTATATTCAACAGCCGATAAGGATTCACTTGCTGTTATGGCAGCAGACAAGGCAGTTTGCATTGGACCGGCAAAGGCGGCTGAAAGTTATCTTAATCAGGATGCGATAATAGAAACAGCAATACTGACAGGGTGTGAGGCAGTCCACCCTGGTTATGGTTTTCTGTCTGAGAATGCTGCATTTGCAAGAAAATGTGAGGAGAACAATCTTATATTTATAGGACCATCAGCAGACATAATAAGCAGCATGGGAGATAAACAGTCGGCAAGGCAGCTTATGATTGAATGCGGGGTTCCGGTTGTACCAGGCTCTGATGGTCTGGTTGCAACAGCAGAGGAAGCAGCACACATTGCAGAAAGAATTGGTTATCCGGTACTTATTAAAGCGTCAGCTGGAGGCGGTGGAAAAGGAATGCGCAAGGCATTCAGCAGAGAAGATATAGAAAATGCATTTGAAACCGCTAAGAGTGAAGCTAAAGCTGCATTTGGCAACGATGATATGTACATAGAGAAGCTGATAATCAATCCACGGCATATTGAGATACAGATTCTTGCAGATAAATATGGCAATACAATATATCTTGGAGAACGTGACTGTTCAATCCAGCGTAATAATCAGAAGCTTTTAGAGGAAGCTCCGAGTGCAAAATTATGTAAAGATCAGCGGACAGTCATGGGAGAGACTGCAGTAAGAGCTGCGAAAGCAGCAGGATATTATAGTGCAGGAACTGTTGAATTCGTTATGAATGAACAGGGTGACTACTATTTTATAGAGATGAATACGAGAATACAGGTTGAACATCCGGTAACTGAGCAGGTTACAGGTATTGACCTTATAAGAGAACAGATAAGAATAGCTGCCGGAATGAAGCTTAATATCACTCAGGAAGATACATGTGTCAATGGACATGCAATTGAGTGCAGAATAAATGCGGCTACACCGGGAGTTATTAAATTCTTACATTTTCCAGATGGTTATGGAGTAAGAGTTGAGAGCCATCTTTTTGAAGGTTATGAAGTGAGTCCGTTTTATGATTCAATGATTGCCAAGATTATAGTGACTGGAAGCAGCAGACTTGAGGCGGTAAGACGATTAAGAAGAGCTCTTGAGGAACTGATAATTGAAGGAGTTAAGACTAACAGAGAGTTCATGCATCTTCTTACATATCATAAGGATTTTATAAGAGGAAATTACAATACAGGTTTCTGGGAGAAGAATCATACCGAAATTGAAAAGTGGCTTAAGGAAGGAATTACAGTTAAATGAATATCAATGACATTTTCTTAAAGCGTAAGAAAAGGTGGGGTACTATCAACAGATTAAGGGATAGTGAGGAACAGGCAGACGGAAGCCTTACACCATCAAGAAGAATTGCACTTATAAGTGATGACAAAAGTTTCAGGGAATTGTATGCACAGGTTAAGACAGGCAATCCAAACAGCTTTCCGGGATATGAGAAAAAGGTTGAAGCAAACAGATTAAAGACAGGCCAGCAGGATGCAGTAGTTACTGGAACATGCCGAATTGGCGGAGTCAAAACAGCTGTTGCAGTTATGGATAAAAGATTTCTTATGGGAAGCATGGGAATTGCGGTAGGTGAAAAGATTACAAGACTCACAGAATATGCAATGAAAAGAAAACTGCCACTTATAATATTTGCTGCAAGCGGTGGAGCGAGAATGCAGGAAGGTCTTTTCTCGCTTATGCAGATGGCAAAGACAACAGCGGCAATTGAAAAGTTCAAGGATGCTGGTGGATTATTTATATCATATCTCACTAATCCTACAACAGGTGGTGTGAGCGCAAGCTTTGCAAGTCTTGGTGACATTATAATTGCTGAACCAGGAGCACTTATATGCTTTGCCGGGCCAAGAGTTATTGAACAGACTATCGGACAGAAGCTGCCGGAAGGCTTCCAGCACTCAGAGTTTCTGTTAGAACATGGTATGATAGATATGATAGTTGACAGAAAAGATATGAAGCAGACTTTATCAAAGATATTGAAAATGCATGTGAATACCGGAGGAGAAGCATGAGCAGTGAAAATGTTTTAACACCATATGAGAAAGTCCTTGCAGCCAGAAAAAGTGACCGTCCGGATATTATGAAATACATAGAAGTGCTTTTCGATGATTTTATAGAAATGCATGGTGACAGATACTATAAAGATGATAAAAGCCTTGTTGCAGGAATTGCTTCATTTAATGGAAAAACGGTAACTGTTATTGGAAACCGTAAAGGAAAGAATATAGAAGAGAATATAAGATATAACTTCGGAATGGCGTCACCTGAAGGGTATAGAAAAGCAGTCCGTGTTATGAAACAGGCTGAAAAATTCAGGAGACCTGTCATAACATTTGTTGACACGCCAGGTGCATATCCAGGCATGGAAGCAGAAAGCAACGGACAGAGTAATGCGATTGCGGGAAGTATAGCAGCAATGCTTAAGCTTACAGTACCTGTTATATCAGTAATCACAGGTGAAGGCGGAAGTGGCGGTGCATTGGCACTGGCAGCAGCCGACAAGGTGTATATGCTTGAAAATGCAGTGTATTCGATTCTGTCTCCGGAAGGTTTTGCGTCAATAATATATAAGGATGCTAAGAAAGCACCACAGGCAAGTGAAATTATGAAGCTTACTGCACAGGAGCTTTTTACTGCCGGACTCGTTGACGGTGTAATTGCAGAAGGAGACAGGTGTTTTTCAGATATAGCAAGAATGTTAGAAAAAGAACTCGGAATTCTTGGCAGGATGAAATCAAAAGAGCTTGTTAATTCAAGATATGACAAATTCAGGAATATAGACAGGGGAGAGATAAAGTGAAAGGCATTCAGATAGTGTCCACAGGGAAAGCACTCCCAGAAGAGATAATTACGAATGATGACTTAAGCCGGATTGTTGATACAAATGATGAATGGATAACAACAAGAACAGGTATTAAGAAAAGATACAGATGTACACAGGAAAATACTACATCACTTGCAGTCAGAGCAGCATATGAAGCGGTAGAAGCATCAGGTGTGGATATTGCAGAAATAGGTGCAGTTATAGTTGCAACTTCAACGGCTGATAATGCATTTCCATCTACTGCAGCAATTGTACAGAAGGAGCTTGGATTGGCAGAGAATGTACTTGCATTTGATTTAAGCAGTGCATGTACAGGTTTTCTGCATGCATTAAATGTTGGACAGGCACTGTTTAACAGCACTGATTATAAATACATACTGCTTATTGGCAGCGAGCAGATGTCTAAGATATTAGATTATACAGACCGCTCAACATGCGTGCTTTTTGGAGATGGTGCAGGTGCAGTTCTTATAAAAGCGGCTGACAATATGTATAGACAGATTAATTACACAAGAGGCGATACTGATGTACTTGTATGCAGAGGTATAGGTGCACAGGATGCATATGTAAAGATGAATGGAAATGCGGTGTTCCGTTTTGCAGTTGATGTTCTTAAACAGGGAATTGATGAAATATTGAAAAAATCGGACATGACACTTGATGACATAGATTATATTGTGTGCCATCAGGCTAATGAAAGAATTATCAATCATGTAAAGAAAAAATATCCGGGACATGAAGATAAGTTCTATATAAATATAGCGGAATACGGTAATACATCAGCGGCAAGTATCCCAATAGCACTAGATGAGTTAGCACAAAGCGGATGCTTTGACAAAGGCAGAAAGCTGATTCTTGCGGGCTTTGGGGCGGGGCTTAGCTGGAGCAGTGCTTTGATAGAGACATAATAAGGAGCAGCATAATGAGATTAGATAAGATGTTAGGAATAAAATATCCGTTTATACAGGGCGGAATGGCCAATATTGCAACAGGAGAATTTGCAGCTGCAGTTAGTAATGCAGGCGGACTGGGGCTTATTGGAGCTGGTGGAATGAACACGGATATGCTTCGTGAAAACATAAGAAAATGCAGAACACTTACGGATAAACCATTTGGTGTGAATCTTATGCTTATGAATCCGGAAGCTGATGCAATGGCAGAACTGCTTGTGGAAGAAAATGTAAAGATTGTAACAACAGGAGCAGGAAGTCCGGCCAAATATATGGAAAAATGGAAGTCTAACAGAATGATGGTTATACCGGTTGTTTCAAGTGCAGCGCTTGCAATAAGAATGGAGCGTTTCGGAGCTGATGCAGTAGTTGCAGAGGGAACAGAAAGTGGTGGTCATGTCGGTGAGATGACAACTATGACACTTGTCCCAAAGGTAGTTGACAGTGTGAACATTCCGGTTATTGCAGCCGGAGGAATTGCAGATGGCAGACAGCTTGCAGCAGCATTTGCACTTGGTGCTGCAGGTGTACAGATGGGAACTTGTCTTCTGGCAAGTACAGAGTGTCCTATACATGATAATTATAAGCAGGCAATACTTAAAGCAAAGGATAATGACACGATAGTTACAGGAAGAATTGCTGGTACTCCTGTGCGTGTTCTTAAAAATGAGATGTCACGCGAGTATGTAAAGCAGGAGAAGGCAGGTGCTGATAAGATGGAACTTGAGAAATATACATTAGGTTCTCTTCGTAAGGCAGTGTTTGACGGTGACACAATGAATGGCTCACTGATGGCAGGTCAGGTTGCAGGCCAGATTGATAAGATACAGCCAATTGAGAAAATATTTGAACAAATATATGAAGAATATGAGGCTGTGCGAAAGGAATTGTATGCAGATTAAGGACAAAGTGCTTGATGTTCCGGTAATTCAGGGCGGTATGGGTGTCGGAGTTTCTCTTTCATCCCTTGCAGGTGCAGTCGCAGCAAATGGGGCATGTGGAGTTATCAGTTCTGTTAATGCAGGTTATGATGAACAGGATTTTAAGAGCAGCCCCCTTAAGGCGAATCTAAGGGCACTTGATTACCATATTAAGAGAGCTAAGCAGATTGCAGCAGAAAGTACAAAGAAGGGACTTGTAGCTGTAAATATTATGACTGCAGTTTCTCATTATGAGGAAAGCTGTAAGACCGCAGTTTCAGCAGGAGCAGATATTATTATCTCAGGTGCAGGACTTCCTCTTAATCTGCCACAGTTTACTAAGGGAACAGATACACTGGCAGCACCTATTGTTTCAAGTGGCAGGGCTGCCAGGATAATTATGAAAACTTATAAGAAGCATTATGATGTGTATCCGGATATGTTCATTATTGAAGGAAGCATGGCAGGAGGACATTTAGGCTTTGGTGCAGATGATATTACACAGGGAAAAACACAGAGTAACGATGAAATATTGTCAGATGTACTTGCTGTAATAGAAGAGTCCGGTGCGGTTATCCCGGTTTTTGTCGCTGGAGGTGTGTTTGATGGCAAAGATATGGCACATTATGTAAATAAAGGTGCTGCAGGTGTACAGATTGCGACAAGATTCATTGCTACCAATGAATGTGATGCTTCAGATACATTTAAACAGGCTGTTGTTAATGCAAAGAGAGAAGACATCCGTATTATTAAAAGTCCTGTTGGAATGCCGGCACGTGCAATTAACAGCCCACTGCTTGAAAGGCTTGATGCAGGAGAAACCTTCACGGCAAGAAAATGTAATGGTTGTCTTACAGCATGTAAGAAGGATGACAGTATACCATATTGCATAAGCAGGGCACTTATAGCAGCAGTTAAGGGTGACTGGGATAATGGACTGTTTTTTGCAGGAAGTAATGCAGACAGAGTTGACCGGATAATGAGCGTACAGGAACTTATTAATGAGATTATGACAGATTATAGATTGAATAAATCGGACATATAAGCTTTGGTTGAGCAAATCTGACATTGATTTGGAAAGGATAGGGAATGACTGAGAGAAGAAAATCACTTATTACAGGTGCAAGCAGGGGAATAGGAAGGGCTATATGCGTTAAGCTTGCAAGTGAAGGAACAGATATTGTATTCAGTTACCGTTCAGGTGATGAGGCTGCCAGTGAAACAGTTAATTTATGCAGAGAGTATGGAATTGAAATCCATGCAATTAAGGCAGATGTGAGTAATTCAGAGGAATGTGAGCGTTTAATTAGGGAAGCTGTGGATTTACTTGGCGGAAGAATTGATATTCTTGTCAATAATGCAGGAATTACTAAGGACAATCTTATTGGACGTATGAAGGATGAGGATTTCGATGCAGTTATAGATGTGAATCTAAAGGGTACATTTTACATGATGCGTGGAGTTTCAAGGCTTATGTTAAGACAGAGAGCAGGAAGAATTATTAATATGAGTTCTGTAGTTGGTGTTATGGGCAATGCAGGGCAGGTTAATTATTCTGCAAGTAAAGCAGGTGTTATTGGTATGACGAAGTCGCTTGCAAGAGAGCTTGCGTCAAGACATATAACTGTAAATGCGGTTGCACCGGGAATGATTGAAACTGATATGACCGGAGCAATGTCAGACGCTGTTAAGGAAAAAGTGGTAGAGAATATACCTTTTAAAGAGATGGGAAAGCCGGAAGATATTGCTGAAACAGTAGCATTTCTTGCGGGTGACGGAGCACGATACATAACCGGACAGGTACTTTGTGTAGACGGAGGAATGGCAATATGAGAAGAGTTGTAATAACAGGCATGGGAGCAGTTACTCCTGTCGGAAACAATGTTAATGATATGTGGGAAGCTGTAAAGGCTGGTAAATGTGGTATTGGTAAGATAACACATTTTAATACAGAAAATAGTGCGGTCAAGCTTGCCGGTGAAGTAAAAGGCTTTGACGCGGAGAGTATTCTCGATAAAGCAGAATTAAGGAAGATGGATGATTTCACGATATATGCACTTGCAGCTGCAGATGAAGCAGTGAAGGATTCAGCTATAGATTTTGGCAAAGAAGACACATTAAGATGTGGTGTTATATTATCAAGTGGAATTGGTGGACTTACAACTATACAGAGAGAATGCTTAAGAGGCGAAAGTAAAGGATATGACAGAGTTTCGCCACATTTTGTGCCAATGTCGATAACTAATATGGCGGCAGGACATGTTGCAATCAGATTCGGACTACATGGAATGTGTACATGTGTTGTTACTGCATGTGCCAGTGGAACCAATGCTGTTGGAGATGCATTAAGACAGATCAGGGATGGATATCAGGATGTGATTGTGTGCGGAGGTGCAGAAAGCTGTATAACTGATTTTGGAATTGGTGGTTTTACATCAATGCATGCATTAAGCAAAGCAGAAGATGTCAACAGGGCTTCTATTCCGTTTGATAAAGAAAGAAGCGGATTTGTTATGGGAGAAGGAGCAGGTGTGCTTATTCTTGAAGAGTATGAACATGCACTGAAAAGAGGCGCTAAGATATACTGTGAAATTGCAGGATATGGTTCAACATGTGATGCAAACCACGTTACAGCCCCTCTCGAAGACGGAAGTATGGCGGCACAGGCAATGACTGAGGCTGTTAAGGATGCAGGAATAAAACCAGAGAATATTGATTATATTAATGCGCATGGGACAAGTACAAAGCTTAATGATAAGGGTGAAACTAACGCGATAAAGAAGGCATTTGGAGAACATGCGTACAAGCTTGCGGTGAGCTCGACAAAGTCAATGACAGGACATATGTTAGGTGCGAGTGGTGCTGTTGAGGCAATTATATCGGCGCTTGCTGTAAAGAATGATATAATTCCGCCAACTATTAATTATCAGGTGCCGGATGATGACTGTGATCTTGATATCGTTCCAAATAAGGCAAGAGAGTCAAGAGTTGATTATGCTATGTCTAATTCACTTGGCTTTGGTGGACATAATGCGTCCATCGTGCTTAGAAAGGTGGTGTAAAGATGCAGCTTAATTCAGATGAAATACAGCAGATTCTGCCACACAGATATCCATTTCTATTAGTAGACAGGATAACGGAGTGTGAGCCTGGAAAGAAGGCTTGTGGTATTAAATGCGTATCTGCCAATGAAATGCATTTTGTAGGACATTTTCCACAGAAGAAGGTAATGCCGGGAGTACTTATTATTGAGGCACTGGCGCAGACTGGAGCAGTTGCTTTATTGTCGGAAGAAAAGAATAAGGGACATATAGCACTTTTTGCAGGAATTAAAAATGCTAAGTTTAAGGCTCAGGTAACACCTGGGGATGTGCTTTCCTTGTCATGCGAGATTATAGCAAGAAAAGGTCATGTGGGAGTAGGAAAGGCAGAAGCTTATGTTGACGGAAAACTTGCAGTGTCAGCTGAACTTACATTTGCAATAGAATAGAGCTATTGTTATAATAATAAACAATTAAAAAAGCTTTGGAGGTAAAGTAAGGTGCTGCAGGATTCTTTTAGTAAGGTATATACGAAGTTTAAGATGCATTTTTATCAGAAAATGTTTGAAAAGCTACAGGAGAGGGAGACATCTCTTACAACTGTAGAAACTTTCTGCATGGAGATAATATATGCACTTGATAAACCTACTGTGGCACAGTTTGCTGATATGGCAAATATATCATCTCCTAACGCGGCGTATAAGATTAATAACCTTGTTAAGAAGGGATACTTAAAGAAAGTACAGTCTGAGGAAGACAAGAGAGAGTATCATCTCGAGGTAACACAGAAGTATATAGATTATTATAATATCAGCAATACATATCTTAAGACTGTAATGGGCAGGATAGAGGACAGATTTTCTAAAGAAGAGTTAGAGACAATGGAACGTATGCTTAATGTAATAAGTGCAGAGCTTATGCCAGAGATAAAGTATTAGATTTTTACTTGACTTTGCTATTAACATGTTATATATTTCAGAAAATGAAATATATAACATGTTTTTTGCGTGTATGAAAAGGAGGATAAGAGAGCTATGGATTTAGCACTTATTACCGCGAAGCAGGTATTTGAGTTATTCATACTTATACTGTGTGGAGTTGTTATAGGAAAGATTAAGATGGTTAACGAAGAAGGAAAGGGGATGCTTTCTAACCTTCTTATATATTTTGTTGTTCCATTTATGATTATTAATTCTTACATGTCAGGATACAATGCCGAGATTCTTAAGAATATGGGCAGAATGCTTTTTTACAGCATACTTACTATATGCATAGGAATGGCTTTATCGATTGGCATAACATTTTTGATGAAAAAGGAAGTGCGCGGCATTATAAGATTTGCAACTACATTTTCTAATGCGGCTTATATGGGATTTCCACTTATTCAGGCAATGTACGGTTCAGAAGGTGTACTGTATGCGAGCGTATATGTTACTGTATTCAATATTCTTTTATGGACTGTCGGAATTGTGTATGTTTCAGAGAGTATGAGTTTCAAGGAACTTTTAAAGAAGATTGTTACATGCCCACCAATTATATCGGTTGCGGTTGGTCTTGTCATATTCCTTGCAAGAATTCCGGTTGCGGATGTTTTAAAGGATACATTTAATGTTGTAGGAGGCATGAATACCCCGTTGTCTATGATAATAACAGGAATTACTATTTCACAGTTCCCGTTATTGAGTATCTTAAAGGATAAAAGAGTGTATTTTACGGTTATTCTCAGGATGTTTATTATACCGGTAATCTGCACTCTGGTTATGTATCTGATACATGCCCGTGGAATGGTTGCTGTTATTACAATTATACTTGAGGCATGCCCGTGTGCAGCTATTACAACACTTTTTGCAATTAAGTTCGGTCACGACCAGAAGCTCGCAGTTGGTGCAGTTACTTTGTCTACGTTGATTAGCATAATTACGCTTCCTTGTCTTGCATTGCTTGCAGGAGAGATTATAATGTAATAAAAAGCATTATCAGGGGGAATAATGAGCGGAGGCAATACATATAAAAGAAAATCGCATAGAAGAATAGAAGTGATAACATCAGTTGCGGCAGTTGTTGTGCTGTATGTGATACTAGAAAGCTTCGGGGT
>OHBL01000189.1_pt1 | contig 29471 bp, 23 predicted proteins | sample 1577391 | NCBI WGS metagenome assembly OHBL01 (sample SAMEA3879551, study PRJEB24766) | human gut metagenome | biome: human-associated habitat; feature: feces | place: USA | collected 1985/1987
GCCGCTAACCCCTCCTCCCGGAAAGCTGCGGAACCGGCTTTCCCCGGAACCCGGCAAGGATGCCAAAGACCACATCAATGCCCGGGGACCAGCTTCAGCCCGATAATGCCTATCAGAAGGAAGGATGCCGCCAGCATGCGCCAGATATTGGTGGAATCCCCGAACCACAGAATACCAATCAGGAACGTTCCCAGCGCGCCAATGCCGGTCCACACCGCATAAGCGGTGCCGATGGGGATGCTCCGCTGGGCAAGCCATAAAAGAAAACCGCTCAGAACCATGCTGAAAACGGAGCAGGCGATGCAGGCGGCAAATTTGCCGGGCCCTGTGCCGGGCGTTTGAGAAAGTTTGAAACCCAGAGGCCACCCGATCTCGCAGAGACCGGCCAACACCAGATAAATCCAGGACATATATTGAAACGGGGAATCACCTTCCGCTCGCCGGCCTTCCCGAACGGAAAAAGCTCCAAGGGCAACGGATGCCTTGCAGAATATCTGCCCGGCGTTTCCGATCAAGGCAATAATTTTTTATGACCCCGTATGAAATGGGACGCACACTGTTTCACCGGCTTTGGGAACATGGTTCTTTCAGGCATGGGATTTCTACAATATATAGTTACCATGTGCCATATACCTGCTTTTCTTAATTAGAAACGGTCTTCTCTCAAACCGTCTCAAATATCTTTGAGACGGAAACCGCAGCCCTGTGATACTGGCGCCGTTATGGCTATTCATTATTCACTTGCCGCCATCGTTCTGACCGGAACATGGCTTCCACGGGAATCGCGGCCACTACATGGATAAGGGCCCCACATCCCGGTACCTGTGCACCGGATGGTCTTTCTGCCTGGGAGAAGCAGGGTCAAGGCTTGTCACGACCAGCATGCCGTATTCTCAACCAATGGATACGAAAGCGCAGCTAACGTCCATAGATTTCAATTTAAAAGAGGTTGGAAAAGACGAGGCGGTATCCAAAACATTATCGGCAAAGCGGCCAATACCACTTTCACCGGGATTTATCCTTTCCAAAAAAATATCATCATAGAGTTACTTCAAAATCCACTCCACATGTACGCTGCTCCTCCCGCCTTTGAGGCTATCAGGCAATAAAGTCCGACCTTCTTTCTTCCATAACGCTCCGCTACGGAAGAAAGCAATTCAATCCCCCCCCGGAAACACCTCCGGGAGGGAAAAACGTATTGGCCGGCTTTCCTCTATTTGAGGACAGGAGCTTTTTTGCCGGGAGCCAGCCCCGCATCCTTCCCGTCCGTCAGCCATTCAATGGTAATGGGAACAAACTTCAGCTTTTTAATATGCTCCTGGTTCTCCTCATAAAGCACCCCGACGACGCCGGGTTCCACCATGGCGAGGCTGGAATAGGCAAAACCTCCCTCGCCCAGCAGTTTTTTCACCGGCCAGGTCTTGCCGTTGTCATAGCTCATGGCCACCTGTCCCTTAATGCGCCGACCCGCGCTGGGGCCGGAAAACAGGATGCGGCTTTTGCCGCCGTAAACAGGCTGGTTGCTCAGGGAATACGTCATCAGGGAATTCTGGGTACTGTCGCAGAACAGCTCCGGAGCGTCCTCCACCTGCCCCCAGGTCTCCCCGCCATCCTGGGACCACGCGATGCGGCGGCATTTGCCGGCGCCCCAATGGCGCGCAACCATCACCACGCCGCCGTTATCCGTTTCCGCAATGGACGTCTCATTCACCATGCCTTTCATATTGGCAGTCGGCTGGCTCAGCTTCCAGCTCTTGCCGCCGTCATCGCTGTAAATGCAAGAAATCACCCATTTTCCGAACGGCCCTTCATTCATCGGAATCACCAGACGGCCCTTGTGGGCGCCGCTCTTCAGCTGGGTTCCCGCATTCGGGCCGGACGCCATAATATCCACTCCGGAAGGACGCTTGGTCGTCTTCGTAATCTCCTGCGGCTTCGTCCAGGAAGAACCTCCGTTCCTGCTCTGAATCATGAAATTGCGGATGCACTTTTCATCATCCCATCCGTCCGGGATATTGGGCTGCCGCTCCTTGACCCCGGCAGGGTAACGCTGGAACACGACAGTCACGGTCCTGGTTTTGGCGTCATAAACAGGGCACGGATTATTAAATGTGGCGCCATGGGCCTTGGCAATCGCCCGGGGACGGGACCAGGTCTTCCCGCCATTCTTGCTGACGCTCATGATAATATCGTTCTCCCCCTGGTCGGTATTTTTATACCGCCCTTCGGCGAATGCCAAGAGCTGGCCCTTGCCTATACTGAGCAGGGCGGGAATGCGGATGGACGCATAGGGATTACCCTCCCCGGCGCTGAATACGGTCACAGCCCTGTCCGTAGGGAAACCGGTTTTCTCTTCCTGCCCGAACGCCGGCAATGCCACGGCGCATACGGCACTCATCAAACACTTGAATACGGAATTCATCATCCTCTTCACCTTATTCCATTTTCCCCCTCCGTACAACAACCATGTCATGCATGTGCGCCAAGACCAGAGAAAAAGGGACATAAAGAGAAACACGCGGCAGAAACGCGATACCGCCGCCGGGAAACGCCGGAAGGCTTCGGCCCAAAGCTCAAGCACGGCAGCAGAGAACGTCCTCATCCGGATACGGCAATCCGGAAAAGCGCCCGCCGGAACCGGGAAATATCCGGAAACGTGAATCGGCTGAAAAAAATCCCTGCCTCAATGCCAACGCCATTCCACACATCAACCACCCGTCCTTTTTCCGGACAAACTGCCTGCCTATTTATTCATCAAAAGAAAAATGGTGAAAGAAGAAGAAAACGGAACCTGTATCTTGTAACATCACGGAACCACCTGCTTCCCGTACTGTCATGAACCGAATCCTTCCATTACTATCCCTGCCCCTGCTGTCGCTCGCAGCGGCATTTGCCGCCAACACGCCGGAACACATCGGCAACGACCTCAAACTGTTCAAAGACTCCTCCTGCACCTCCCTGAAGCCGGATGTCAAAGACACCTCCGCCTTCCAGTCTGACGCGATGAAGGAACTCGCGGCCAAAATCCTGGCGGGCCATTACAAGCCGGACTACCTGTATGCCGAATACCGGGCCCTCCCCTCACCGCGCCAGACGGGGAAAAATCTCAGAATCGGCGACGGATTCAGCAAGTACGACAACATGACGGGCGTCTATCTGGAAAAAGGGCGGCATGTCGTCCTGGTCGGCAAGACGGAGGGGCAGGAAATCAGCCTCCTGCTGCCGAACCTGATGCGCAAGCCGGCCGAAGGAGTGCAGCCCACAAAAGACCCCAACGGCTGGGGATTGCACAAAAAGCAGATTCCGCTCAAGGAAGGAATCAACATCATTGACGTGGAAACGCCCGCCAACGCCTATATCAGCTACTTCACCGAAGACGCCGGCAAGGCACCGAAAATCCCCGTCCACTTCGTGACCGGCAAAGCCAACGGCTACTTTGACACCACCCGGGGCGACACCAACAAGGACTGGGTTCGCCTGCTTGACCAGGCCGTCTCTCCGATCATGGATGCCCGGGGAAAATACATCCAGGTTGCCTACCCCGTAGAATTCCTGAAAAAATTCACCAAAGACCGCGGAACCGAACTCATCAACGCCTACGACAAGCTCATCGGCATCCAATACCAGCTGATGGGCCTGGATAAATACGGCAAAATCCCGGAAAACCGCGTCCTGGCCCGCGTGAACTTCAACTACTACATGTTCCGCGACGGAGACGGAGTCGCCTACCTCGGAAACGACGGGACAATGCGCATGGTCACCGACCCTGAAAACGTTCTTAAGGGTGACGCCTGCTGGGGATTCTCCCACGAAGTAGGACACGTCATGCAAATGCGCCCGATGACCTGGGGCGGCATGACGGAAGTCAGCAACAACATCTTTTCCCTGCAGGCCGCAGCCAAAACAGGCAATGAAAGCCGCCTGAAGCGCCAGGGCAGCTACGACAAGGCGCGCAAGGAAATCATCGAAGGGGAAATCGCCTACCTGCAATCCAAGGATGTCTTCAACAAGCTGGTCCCCCTGTGGCAGCTCCATCTTTACTTTACGAAGAACGGACACCCCGACTTCTATCCTGACGTCATGGAGTACCTGCGCAACAACGCGGGAAACTACGGAGGGAACGACACCGTCAAATACCAGTTCGAATTCGTCAAGGCATGCTGTGACGTCACAAAAACCGACCTGACGGACTTCTTTGAGAAATGGGGATTCTTCAAGCCCGGAAAATTCCACATCGGCGACTATGCCCAATACGACTTTAACGTCACCCCCGAAATGGCGGAGGAAACGAAAAAGTGGATTGCCGGCAAAGGCTACCCGAAACCTGAAACCGACATCACCGAATTAAGCGAGTAACGAAATTCGACAATTCCGACAATTCCTTTCCATCATCAAATATGCTGCGAACGGGTAAGAAAAACAGGAGCCCAAGTTCAATTCTTTTGGAAGCATTTTTGATAACGGAAGATTATTAAGAGGTTAAACTCCCTCACCAAAGGGTGGAATCATTACTGATTCCACCCTTTTTCATTTTTACATTCATACGATATTCCTTACCATATAGGGCACAGCAAACAGCATGGTACTCCTTCAGATCAAACGCACTACCCCATTTAACAGTCCATCCCTGTTTGATCTCAACATATACAAGGAGGCTTCCACATGAAGGGGGTACTTTCCCAACTGCTTCAAAATTGTTTCTCCGAAAAATCGAAAACTTTTTCTTCATTAGGAAATGTATCAGGTGAGAAAAGAGGAAAGTCCATTTAGCCCAATGTAAGGCAAAATATTTTTTACGGTAATTTTTCAGATTTTCGGATGTTAATACCCATCATTCCTCTGAAATCCTTACAAATGATCCTGGAGCCATTCAGAATAAACCACCATCCACCGACAAGAAATACAGCGTACAATTGACAGGAAACACGGCATCATCCCTCCATGAAGATTTTGTACGAAGCCGTTTTTAATTAAACATTTTTCGTGGTCATTCAATACTGCTTCACCTCTTAGAATCAAAAGCATACAGGATAATTAATCCTAAATTGATTCTTACGGAAATTATTCAGGAAGGAAGGTAATTGGTAAGGGAAGATGTTAAAAAATCCGTACAATCAATTCTGGGGATATTCAGAATAAAATAACATGAGTATAGATGATTCTTCGTGTACTACCATCTGCATTTCCTCAAACATGGATTCTCCAAATGATCCTGTACTATGGAGTAATGAAGGACAAAATAGGCTTATAAAAACGAATTTAAAATTTACAAATATATTGCAATGAACAAGTTATGAAAAATATGGTCTCATACAATGTATATTAAAGATAAAGAGAGAGTTTTTCAAATGTATACCGCTGTATTCCATGTATTGTTTCCAGAAATTTTATGAAAAATTCACAAGCATATGTAAATAAATAAGTTACAATGAAATAGATCTCACTCAATTTATGAATAAAATAAATGGAGGAATTACCAAATGTATGATTACGTATGACCAGATTCCAGGACTTCCAAGGTCAATCAGTTTTGTACGAAGGCATTTTTAATTAAATAATTGGAAGTAATTAATTCTAAAATTATTCCTATGAAAATTATTCAGGATATAGAGAAATGCCAATGAAGATAACAGAGAGAATCCTAGAGGGATTGAAAGCAAGAACAGTCAGCTATGGACAATCATTCAGAAGAAGAAAATTCTGATTGGAACAGATTTTGGAGCTACATCCCTCATCCAGAAGAATCACACCATTGGGGAGAATGTATGGAAGATTGGCATGATTACGAATGGAGGAAGGAACAGAAAGATATGGATTGCAGAAAGAAAGTGGCGGAGTGGGAGAAATTGGGTAAAACGTTAGGAGAAAATTTACCGGAAGATGTAGTATTGTAATGATGACACAAGTTTGATACGCTCACGACATGGTTGCCTTTTTCTCCAAGTCGACATAAAGAGTAAGAGAAAAACAGCTACCTTTTGAACATAGTCTGCACTCCTCTTTCGTTATCCTATGTAACATAGAGGCTTGTATTTCGTTCATTGAAACTGGAGTAATTACCAACATCTTTTCACATAAATAAAATGCTTACCGACGACGCTTATATCAGACTTTTAGAATATTTTGATAGCACATTATGGGATTATAAAGTCACAGAAACAAATTGGAACTATCATGGCATAATTTTGGATTATTACTTTGAAAATTCCGTATTGAATATTGATTATCTCGGCATAGATGATTTTTTTACTGATAACGGCGGTTTTTTAATAGATGACACCGTTTTGTTTAAAGTTCAGTATGCAGAAATTTCAGGCAATCGTCGTCTTCTACTAATTGAAAATATTTTGAACATTTTAAAGGAATCCACCTTTAATAAGGAACAAAGCAGTCAAATAATACAACGTGTTGTCAAGTATTTAAATCGCTTCCAAATAAAAGTTGACAATCCTAAATCCGGGAAAATCCAATTATTCCAAAACAATATTATTGGCGAAGGATCCTATTGTAATATAATTAGAATTAAAGATGGAATAGTAAAGAAAATATTAAAACAGATTTATTCTAGTGATGCTGAACTGAAAAAAAGAATGAAATATGAATATGAAAACACGAAAAAATTAGAAGAATGTTCTCATATTATAAAAGTGTATGAATATGATTTTGAAGAAAATTCATACTTAATGGAACAAGCAGATGATAATCTGTATGATTATTTAAATACACAGATTGATATTTCTGATCAAGAAAAATTGAAAATAATATTCGATATACTTAAAGGTATGGAATATGCCCACAACAATGATATTATTCATCGAGATTTACATTTAGGTAATATTTTAAAAATAGGTGGAGACTATGTAATTAGTGATTTTGGGTGGAGTAAAGACCTTTCAAGGAATAGAAGTATGCTATCATCTGATACACCAAGAAATAATCATAAATTTATTGATCCAGTAACGGCAAACAATTTCAGAGCAATGGATAAAAAAAGCGATATTTATTCTATTGGAAGAATCATAGATTATTTGTTTTCTGCCGATGATCACAAATTGAAAACGATAGTAGAAAAATGCACATGTCGAGATAGGGCATTGAGATACGATAGTATTACGCAATTGATTAACGATGTTAATCTGACTTTGAATTCATTAAACTCGGAAGAAGAAAGGGAAGCAAACATCAATGCCATCCTTAATGGTCAATATAATACTCAAGTACATGATTTTATCATGAGTCTGGTGGAAACAGCCCAACTGAGCCCATTTCTTGTTCGCTATAAGCTAAACAAATTTGGAGAAATAATTGAACAATTTGATACCCCGCATCAGCAGCGAATATTAGAATCAATACTGACAAATTATTCTTCAGCTACGGGTTACGGAGGCTGGAATAACTATGATATTTTTTCTGGAATAGCATATTATTTATGCATAAATCTGAAAGAACCAATCACCAAAAAGGCGGCTAGAGAAATTTTGGAAGGATGTGCACAAATTAGATATGGAGCTGCTAGAATGCTAGCCTCTTTAGCAGAATAGCGGGAACTCGTTATTAATTAAGCATCTAATTTTTCAAAAAACTATTACGTACAGCATATCTAATTTTGCGATTGATCTCCATAAATATTGGGAATTGGCACTGGCCTATCCCCCAAAGTAGAGCCATTTCAAATGAGAGAGTTCTGAGGCTTGGTAAATAGTTTGAGCGTTGTTTGTCTAGCGTATAAGAAGGGTGCCTCGCACATGCACTATGAGGTCTTTCTTCGTTATATTCTTCCTTCCATTCATCCAGTCTTTCCTGGAATTGGGATAGAGTTAGGAAGTGTTCTCTGTCCGGCAGTTCTCGCCCCATACTGGCGTTGAGGCTTTCTACATGCTCGTTCTGCCATGGGAGCCGGGATGGATACACTGTGGTGTTTCTTCATGATTGAGTCGAGTTTACCTTTTCTCTCTCATTTTGGCTGGCTCTTTTTTCGGGGGACAATCCATCCATTTCTATGGGAGGGAGTACAATATTGTTTTAAAATATCTTCATTCATTTTTTAAGTTCCTCTCTAAACCCTTCATATACATATTCCATCTTGCTTGTATCTCCTTCTAAAATTGGAAGTATTAATGATAATATTATCATATTTCCACTCATTGACTTTTCGTAATCTTCTTCCGTAAGTTCAATATCATCAAAATCAGGATTTGTCGGAATTTCGATTTCTCTTATCCACCATTGGTCCATTTTTACTAAAAGATCAATCATGTTTGATAGTAAGTCTACTCGAATTTGATAAGCGCTATTCATTAAAAAATGATGAATCCCATGGGCAATTTCATTTCTATGTTTACGAAATTCATGAATAAGACCAATTTCTTCATCATTAATGGCTCCCATTTCTCTCCACCATAAAATAGATGCATTAAATGGATGTTTAGGATCATGTTTTAATACTCGACTTACATACCTTTCTTCACCTTTTTCTCCTAAAATAGAAATATTATAAAAATCCTTAGGTTTCCCAATTAAAGTTGATAAGAATAATTCATATACAATAAGGTAGATACCAGATTTATCTAAATTTGACCTAAATGTTTCCGGGTTAAGAAATTTCAACCATGATTCATGTGCATTTTCATTCATGTCTAAAAGTTGATTTGAATTATTGAATCACTTAAATGAGCTCAAACATAGGAAAAATTAGAAACGGAATAAACGTCTTCCCCTTTGCTTTTCCATTCATCTTTAAAAAATAACAACGCATTCATTACAAGCATATTGTGATAGAAAATTGATAATAGACAGAGAGGTTAAATCCCGTAATGCGTTTTTAGGGAAATAATTTCCAGCATATCACCGGTAACTCTGTAAACCATCCTGTGTTCCTGAGTAATGCGCTTGGAATACCAGCCGGATAGGTTGTGTTTCAAGGCTTCGGTATTGCCTATGCCTCCTGTTGGATTTTTTCCTGCATCGCCAATGAGAAGATTGATTCGCTTGAGAACCTTCTTGTCTTCTTTTTGCCAATAAAGATAGTCCTCCCAGGCACGGGAACTGAATCCAATGATCATTGTTCCAGAGATTTGAGATCCTCCTGAGTCTTACGAATGAGATTGCGATTGTTGTTGAACTCTTCAATGCCCTGTTCCAGTTTTTGAGCCATATGGGGATTCGAGAGAAGAGTGAATGTTTCCTGCCAGGCATTCCAGTCTTCCAGGGGCATCATGATGACTTTCCCTTCCTTCTTGGAGATCGTGATTGGTTCGCGGTTGTCCAGGACGTTTTTGATGGTTTGGGCCAGTTCTTTTCGAGCAGCCGAGTATGTGATCGTTGTCATGAATCGATTGTACAAAAAAGTTGTACAATGTAAATGAAAATTTGGCGATTATATGACGTAACGATATTCGATCCTGAGAGGATTGCGGGAGAGAGGATTTTCCCCATTTTTTCCCCATGTCCCTACAAACAAAAACCGCAATATACTCATGACGAATATATTACGGCGAAAAATTAATGGCGGACAGGGAGGGATTCGAACCCTCGGTACCGGTTTGCGGTACACACACTTTCCAGGCGTGCTCATTCGACCACTCTGACACCTGCCCGTTGGAGATTGTGCTAGATAGGAAAGCAGGGATAGAATAACGGCAGAAGAGAGGTTTGGCAATCTTTTTTTCATCCGGAAGGAATTTTCCGTTCTCCCCGAGTTTTTTCACGTTTCCGGCAGCTGCTCGAAGAGGATGAAAAGCGCCCCGGTAGCACGAGGAAGTCTTCAACAGGAATAAACAGCAACGAAGCGTATTTTGAAAAGTTTTGAAAGGACAGGGTTCCGTGGTTCACAAAAATCATCCATGAGAGCATGGCAGATTTCCTCCCTCCCTGCCCTGTTTTTCCCGCGAAGCAAATAAGAATTTTTCTCTTTCTCCACCTTTGCGGCTTCCGGGCAATCGGGCAAGGTTCAGGTAAGAACCTCTATTGATAAGCTTGCTTCCGTCCAGACTCAAGAATTGACCAGCAGACGTTTGAGGAATTTCAGGAGCGAGACGGGAAGAGAAGATTGAAGGATTCCGGAAGCCCAGAGTTTCTAGAGTTCCGGGAAAATGCGACAGGCATGGGAACCCACGCTGTAAGGAGAGAAGGCGGGACATGTCGTTTCTCCGCGTATCTTCATTTCCGCGGCTCCGCATTCCTCCCGTCCTCAAAAAAGGCCAAAGGCTTCCGGCATGTGCCGGAAAAGGCGTTTCCCGACCGCACTTCCCCCTTGACGGATGCCCCAAAGACAGGTTTGCTAGTCTTGCGCATGGGAGAGTCCTTTTACACACGCACCACGGAGGCCCCCTCCTCCGCTTTTGATTTGTCCCTCAGACCGCCCGCTTTCAGCGAGTTCTGCGGGCAGGAGAAGATTAAGGACCGCCTGATGCTGATGGTGGAAGCCGCCAGACAGCGCGACGACGTGCTGGACCACATCCTGTTGAGCGGCCCCCCGGGCCTGGGGAAGACGACGCTTGCCAATATTATCGCGAATGCCGTCGGCTGCCGCATTCATACGACTTCCGGCCCCCAGATTGAAAAGGCGGGAGACCTGGCCGGCGTGCTGACCAATCTGGAAAAGGGAGATATTCTGTTTATTGACGAGATCCACCGCCTGCATCCGGCCATTGAGGAGTACCTGTACCCGGCCATGGAGGATTTCCGTCTGGATATTATTATCGACCAGGGGCCGAATGCCCGTTCCATCCAGCTCAACCTGCCCAAGTTTACCCTGGTGGGGGCCACCACCCGCGCCGGGATGCTGACCAGCCCGCTGCGTTCCCGCTTCGGCCTGGTGAACCGGCTGGATTATTATACGCGGGAGGAGCTGTGCGCCATTATCGAACGGTCCGCGGGGCTGCTGAACGTGCCCGTGGACCCGGAGGGAGCCCTGCAGATTGCGCTGCGCTCCCGCGGCACGCCCCGCGTGGCCAATTCCCTGCTGCGCTGGGTGCGGGATTACGCCCAGGTGCGCGGCGACGGCGTGATTACGGAGCAGTTGGCGCACGACGCCCTGACCATGATTGAGATTGACGACGATGGCCTGGACGAGATGGACAAGCGCCTGCTGGAAGCGATGATTTACAAATTCAACGGCGGCCCAGTGGGCCTTTCCTCCCTGGCGGTGGCCGTAGGGGAGGACGCTTCCACGCTGGAGGACGTGCACGAACCTTTCCTGATTATGCAGGGGTATATCAGCCGCACCCCCAGGGGGCGCGTGGCGATGCCCTCCGCCTATCTCAAGATGGGCGCCGCGCCGCCCGCCAACGGTCAGGGGTGGCTGTTGTAGGCCATTCATTTACGGCATGGAAGGAGTGCTGCGTTTTGTGCTGGTCATCAGGCCCGCTTTCTTTTAGACTGTTTCCACATAAAACGTCAGGACGTTTTCTGTTCATCATACGCCCAAAGCTATGGCCGCACATTCTGATACTCCCTTTAAAAGACTGCCCGTCAAAATTATCGGTACGGGTTCCTATGTTCCGGAACGCCGCCTGACCAATGCGGATCTGGAAAAGATGGTGGACACTTCCCACGAATGGATTATTGAACGCACGGGCATTGTGGAACGCCGCATCGCCGCCCCTGACGAGTACACTTCCCATATGGGGACGAAGGCCGCCCAGCGCGCTCTGGAATCCTGCGGGCTGAAGCCGGAGGATATTGACCTGATTATCGTCGCCACCATCACGCCGGATACGTTCACCCCTTCCACTTCCTGCTATATCCAGGATGCCCTGGGCGCCAAGAATGCCGCCGCCTTTGACATTTCCGCCGCCTGCTCCGGCTTCCTGTTCGCTATGAAGACCGCCGTCCAGTACATCGGCACAGGCCAGATGAAGACGGCGCTCATCATCGCCGCGGAAAAACTTTCCACCGTCGTCAACTGGGAGGACCGCAGCACCTGCGTCCTGTTCGGGGACGGCGCCGGGGCAGCCGTGCTCCAGGCCTCTACAGGGGAAGAGGGGGAAGGCTCCGTGCTTGCCACGGATATCGGTTCGGACGGCTCACTGCATGACCTGCTCCAGATTCCGGGCGGCGGCTCCCGTTGCCCCACCACCGCGGAAAACGCCCATGAACGCCTGGCCACCCTGGCCATGCGCGGCAATGAAACCTTCCGCCATGCCGTCACGCGCATGAAGGCCTCCGCCGCCAGCGTCATTGAACGCGCCGGCCTCACAGCGGACGATATTCAGCTGATTATTCCCCACCAGGCCAATCTCCGCATCATTAACGCCGTAGCGCAGCGCCTCTCCATTCCTGAAGATAAGGTATTCGTGAACATTGAGAAGTACGGCAACACGTCCGCGGCCGCCGTCGCCATCGCCTTTGACGAAGCGCGCCGTTCCGGCAGATTCGGCAAGGGAGACAATGTCGTCCTGGTCACGTTCGGCGCCGGGCTTACCTGGTCCGCCGCCGTTATCCGCTGGTAATATTCTTTTTCATACTCCCCCATCATCATGACCACTGAACCATACGGCAAAAAAAATCCGTTTCCCGCTCCCGTCCTCTCCGTCAAGCACATCACCGGGGAAGGCAGTCCCAAGGAAACCATCCACATTGAATACAGCCTGGACGGTTCCGGGATGAATTACATTGCCGGGGATGCCCTGGCCGTCATTCCCTCCAATGATCCCGCCCTGGCGGACGCTCTGATTGACAAGCTCGGCCTCAGCCCGGATTCCCAGGTTCCCACGCCGGAAGGGGAAACCGCAAGCCTGAAGGACGCCCTGGTTCACTGCTATGACATTACCAATGTCAACAAAGCCCTGCTGACCAAATGGGCAACTGCCTCCGGCAGCCAGGAGCTGGACGCGCTTCTGGCCGGGGATAAAGACGCCCTCAACGATTTCCTGTGGGGCCGGGACATGCTGGATCTGGCCACGGAATACCCCGCTTCCTTCGAATCCGCGGAGGCTTTCACCGGCATTCTGAAAAAGATCATGCCGCGCCTTTATTCCATCGCCTCCAGCCCGAACGCCCATCCCGAACAGGTTCATCTGTGCGTGGGCGCGGTGCGTTACACGGCCCGTGACCGCAAGCGCGGCGGCGTCTGCTCCACCTACATGGCGGACCGCCTCCAGCCGGGCCATACGGCCAGGGTATTCGTACATACCAACAAAAATTTCCGTCTGCCGGAAGACGGGGACACTCCCATCATCATGGTAGGCCCCGGCACCGGCATCGCCCCCTTCCGGGCATTCTGGGAGGAACGCATCGCTTCCGGCGCCAAGGGCGGCAACTGGCTGTTCTTCGGCAATCCGTACAGGGCTACTGACTTCTGTTATGAAGATGAGCTGACCCAATTGACCGGCACCGGTAAACTGAAGTTGTCCGTGGCCTGGTCCCGCGACCAGGAAAAGAAGGTGTATGTGCAGCACCTCATGGTTCAGGAAGGCGAAGAGCTCTGGAAATGGCTGGAAGCCGGCGCCTGCTTCTATGTCTGCGGAGACGCCTCCCGCATGGCGAAGGATGTAGATGCCGCCCTTCATGAAGTGATCCAGACCTGGGGCCATAAGACTCCGGAGGAAGCCGCGGAATATGTGGCGGACATGAAGCAGCACCGCCGTTACCAGCGGGACGTGTACTAATATCCGAGACAACGCCCCTAATTTTGCTACCGCGCCTTTCCATCATTTTTGGGAAGGCGCTTTTTCTTTTTCCAGAGAAAACCGCTACGCATCAATCCGGCCTCTCTCCCGGCTTCCTCCATGACGGCTCCGGCTGTTTTCCCGTCAATCCCAGCCGGAATAAAACACCCTCCCCTGTCCGAACGCCGGCTTCTTTCAATCCAGAAAAGCCATCTTCCGCTCCCCCCCTCCGTAAAAAATAACGCCGGCCTGAAAAGAATCCATCCGAGCAAAAGTTCTCCCCCCGCTTCAAGCGTTTCCTTACCCTCACTCCAAAGTCTGCCGCGTTCCGCAAACGGCCCTTTTTACTTTTCTGAGCTTGAAAAAGAAGACCATGCAGAACAAATACAGCTTCTGCGGCAGGCAGTGGACGATCCCCATCCATCCCGGCCGCCTTAAGGCCCATCTCTGCCCAAAGGAATAACTCCACCAATCCTGCTGCCGGTCAATGCTGTTGATTATTTTTCTCCTCTCCTCCATTTCGGCAAGCAGTTCTTCCCGCGAACGAAAAACCGGAGCAAGGCCCTCCAGTAATTCCCCGCACAATTCCAGCCCCGCCTCCTTGCTTTTTTTCAACTGGCTTTTCATTTCCAGCTCCCTTTTTTCAAAGGCCTCCGCCGTCCGCATGTCGGCAAACCGGAACGCGCTGTTGACGGCGCAAATATTTTTAAGGGCAAACCGGTAATAATATAAGGATATGCCCGGCATTTCATAAATATTGCCCTGAAGCCATGCGTGAAACCCCATCAAATCGTCTTCAAAACTGGCCGTCATCCGCAGGGAGTTGCCCCATTCGCAGGCGCTCTTCCTGATCATCATGCTTCCGCCGTAATGGGCAGCAGAAGAAAAGGCCCCCTCTTGAAGCGCAAGAGTCGGCATTTCCCGCGGAGCAGCAGGGAAGGCCGGGAATTCAAACGCAACGCCCGGTTCCTCATAGACGCTGGTCATCTGGCTGACCACAGCCACGGCATCCGGGCGTTCCATCACCGCCCAGGCAAAAAGCCTGCATCTCCAGGGGAAAGAACAATCGTCCCCATCCTGACGGAGAATCCATTCATGGGAAGCCAGACCAATCGCCTGCCGGATATGAGGCCCGAGCCCCAGCGGCGTTTCATTCCGGTTCAGGACTACCCGGTACGGCCCCTTATATTGAGCCGCCATTTCCTGCATGACAGCGAAGGTCCCGTCGGAAGAGCCGTCATCCGAAAGAATAATTTCAACCGGTCCTTCATAATCCTGCCCGAATACGCTCCGGATAGCATCCCTGATGCAGCTCTCCTCATTATGCCCGGTCAGGATAATGCTGATGGAAGGAAGTTCCGAAGGGTTCATGAAGAAAAAACACGGAAAAGAAAACGTCAACCATGAAGAGGACAATGTCCTTCTCTGTTTATTAATAAGGCGTCACGTTCATACCGGATTCCAAATCCGGGGTCAAGGGTTGATTTTTACACCAAGGAACTTATGTGGCGCGGACGTTTTGTCATCAAGAATCTCCCCCCCTTGCGGGCAGGGAGCCCGAAGCCAGGAAAACAGGGCGAAAGATTCTGCTTTCCCTTATTGCTCCCAAAACACACATTTTTCATAAGCAATTATTTTTTAGAATCATAGAACTCTTAGAACCAGACCTAGCCGAAATACCTCCACACCCCATAGGTTCCATGAGGTCTTGGGACAATTCTCTGTCCATCCATGCTGAATCCTGAATTTTCCAATCGGATTTGGAATTCGCTATGACAGATTCATTCGCGCACTGATGAATCATGGGAGGAACAATAGATTCGCCCCCGCCATTCACCGGTTGCGATAGTTACACCCCCATCAGAATCATTTTCTCCATATCCTGATTCCCGTTCCATTCACAAAGCAGTTCATCATTCCCCTTACATGCAGAAACCGTTTTTCAGCATTATGATTCCGGCTTATCATCTGAAAGATGATATTGCTGCCGTCCTTCAGTCAGTACTGGTTCAAACATTTCAGGATGTTGAAATCGGTTCTTCCGATGAGCTCGCTTCCATCATCCCAACAGCATTCGCCAGGATAACGGATTGTTCTACAAGTATTGAAAGAAATCTCCGCGATGCCTCCTGGGAAAGGGCAAACGGCTTTTACAAGGCCGGCATCTGTAGAAATACGGAAGGAGATGCCTTATTTTTTTGTTACCCGGCCATTTACAAGCCGCCTTTTATGGGGAAATGCCGGAGCCGACTATTTTTTAACAAGCCGACTTAACTACCTTCCGGAATTTTCCCGAATCCGGGAAAAACCGTCCGCATATGCCTTCAGGAACGCCTCAACGTTTTATGCCTGATGATTTTTCCGGAGTTTTATCAATAGTAAAAAAATCATTCATTTATGAAAGTTGATACTATTAAGGGAAGTTCCTATGTAATGACCTGTACAAAAGCTTGTACTGTAAGCGCCATTTTCAATTCCGGAGAGACGTCCATGCTTATTCTGGAAGCAGAGAAAAAAGGGCAATACGGTTTTGCGGCCCCGACGGACACCATAGAAATATCCGATGAAGACGCTTTGATCACCCAGGTTTTCAAAACAGCCGTTCCAGGGCTGCCGGGCCAGAACGGCATCAGGCAAGGAGAAAATGCCGAATTAAAAAACCTGACGGCGGAATCCGGCACTTTTACGGGGACCGTCAACGCCAACGGCGGCATTAATATCCCGCTTGCCGTGGGGGCGGCAACAGATATGTCAGCGGTCAACCGCCTGTACGCCGCCGGGCTGGCCGCCGTGACGGACGCTTTTTCCGTCAGGTGTTATCCGCTCCCGGCGGATTGCTCGTCTTCCAACGGGACGGTTTTCAAAACAGACAAGGAACCCAATTCCCTTTATTTCAATGTTCCTCCCAATTCCTCTTTTACCGTGAAATGCGGCCTCGTGACCAACGCGAGGCCCATGCACAATTATTCCAGCATCCGGGGGTGGGTGGCTCCGGTGCGCCTGCCTTCCGTCAGCGCTAAATTCACGGCCAGGTTCGGACAGATGACAACGGTCGCGCGCATGGGAAGGGACAGGGACGCGTTTACGCTGGTGCCGGATCAGGCGGCGGGCGGATATAAGATTGGGGAGATTATTGACATTACGTTTGATCATGTCCGGGACGCGGCCGCAGGGGGGTATCATATTCGTGTCCGGGAGATTTATTATTCCAATGCCGAGCAGAAATGGAAGATGAAGACGACGCAGGCCCTCGCGCCGGAGACGTCTTCTAACACTGGTTATCCCGTCTGCGTGTACGCGGTGGTTTACGAGCAATACCAGGACGGGGGATACGATACCGAAGACAGGGGTGCGTTGTGGCTGCTGCATGGCGGGAATTCTTCCCGCGGCTGCGTCAAGATCGCCACGGTGAAGGGGGTTCATTGCTTTGAGAGTATTTATCCCTTTTCCGGATACTATCTTGATATGGAGAATGCCAATAGCTGGGCTCTGTCCGGAGCTTTCCTTCCGGCGACGATGCACTTGCATTGCAATAACGTCAATCCGGCATATTACGGGTTTTCCTCCATGGAGAGCAATATCATTGTCTCCGAGGCGGTGGAGGATTTTGTTGACCCGGAAGCCGAAACGGCTACCGAAGAATGAGCATGAATAACGCAGCGTTCCCTTTCCCGCTGCCGGCAACGCCTCTACGTCCCTATTCAATTTTTCTTCCGCCACGGCAACCGGGTTTCCACAATCGCCAGCGCGCGGTGCGCCATGCCGCGCATGCCCTGCGTACCGCAATACATTAAAAGAACCGTCACTCCGCCATAGGAGACGGCCATGAGAAAGGCGCATAAAAACCAGGAGAAGAAAGATGCGGAAGGCTGCAGAGGAACGAATTTCCAGATCCAGTCCATGAACACGGCCGAAATCGAAACCAGCGCCAGCTGGTAACCGAACTGGAACCAGTAACTCATCACATTTTTCCTGAATCCCCAGTTATACAGCATGAAAGGCTTCCATATGCCCACAATAAGTATCAGGCTGGAGATGCCCCCCAGCAAAACGCCGGGCAATCCCCATAAATAACCTCCGATGATCGCCACGGAAATGTTGATCACGCTTTCCGCAAGAGGAGCCCATACATCCCAGAACAAACCGTAACCGTATAAAAACTGATCCACAACCCCCCGCGTAATGGTGATGAACAGCCTGATAACGAGCAGCAGCATGATTTCCCGGGGAAGGATATAGCCCGCTCCCAGCCAAAGCGTGATGAATGGCTCCAAAAGCTGGTAAAGGGGGAAACATACCGTCCCGGCAATCAGCATGCGCAGGGAAAACAATTCACTGAACACCTTGCGGATTTTTCCCGCATTTCCCTCCGCAATCAAGTTGCCCACACTGGCTTCCGTACTGCCGAGCAGATTATTGACCAGAAGGTGCAGTTTCTCCACAATGGTGGAATAGTTGCCGAAGTAGGCCGCCATCTGGAGGGAAACAAAGGCATATACCAGAAACGGCGTCACCTGGAACTGGAAAAAGCTTCCCAGCCGATGCATAAACAACTGCTTGGTGTATTTAGTGACTTCAGGATATTTTTTGAACAGCTCCTTCCCCAGGGCCACATTGCTCTTCAGCCAGGGATAGACCTGATTGATCTTCCAATTCAGGATGAAGGAATAAATAATGCCGAAGAACAGCTCTATCCCTATCCATAAATAATAACTTCCCGTATACCATGCAGACAGCATCTGGCATATGATTTTGATGATGGATGCCGTCTGGAAATAAAACGCCACTACGTAATTCCTCTGGTCCGCTCCCAAAAGGGTCTGCCTGTAGTTGGCAAAATACCCGATCAGGGAAGAGGCCAGAAAGGAATAATAAGCAAAATAGATGATTCCATAGGAAAAACCTGTGGAAGGGAAAATAACCGGCAGGAAACAGGAAAGCGCTACTCCAGCCGCAATGATTATCCGCCCTATCCACCGGTACATGTATCCCAGCACGGAGATAATTTCATTAATCCTGGTCTCATCATGTTCAAAGATCGGCTTGTAAAGCACATACCCGATAGCCGTGCTTATACCAAGTTCCGCCAAATTGAGGAAATTCAGCAGACTCATTAATGTTCCCGTCAAACCGACAAAATCGGCACCCAGGCAATTCAAGAATATCTTTCTTGAAAAAAAGGAAATGAGAAGAATCAAAACATAAAAAATGAGATTGACCCTGGCGTTCAACAGGCTTTTCTTTACGCGGGATTCTTCCATGTTATTTATTCCATCAACCTTATCCTTTCCCGGAAGAAGTTAAAAATATCTGTTTTATTAATAACCGGATTATTTATTCAACCGGCAATATACCAACGGCATATTGCGGCTATACGGGTACGGAAAGCGGTGCCAATCTAGCACAACATCCTGCCGCATCAATATCTTTTTATGAAGCCTCAGCCAACAGGCCTTCACAGGGGATAGAAACCTGGCAGAATCGCCTGTTCCCATGACGCCTCCTTATCGCTCACCGGATAAAAAACAAATTCCTCATTTTTACAGGTTCCATGGACCGGAACAGTTCCATAAAGTGTCCTTGTTTTATTTTTTCTTTTCATCTACATTACCGCCCGTGAGCAAGGGCAGGGTTCTCATCGTTACATATGTTTTTCCTCCGGAGGAAGGAGGCGTAGGCATGGCTGCCTATGAAATGGCCTGCAGCCTGAGCTCCCTGGACTGGGATATCCACGTCCTCACCCGCCCGCTGGATTCACCGGATGAGTCCTTCCGCTCCCACCAATACAGCCCTCTCACAACCCTGCCGGACACCCTGACGAAGGACAGTGCCCGTTTAAGGGAATACCTGGACGGGTTTCTGAAAGATTTCCGGCCGGATGTTATTATCTACCACTCCTGGGCGGACTGGTGCCGGGAAGAATTGCTGGACGCGGCACGGGATTCAGGCATTCCGTTTTTCCTCCGCTCCCATGGTGCAGCTACCAATTTCCGCTCTTTTTTCCGCTTCAATTACCCTCCTTTCTTCGGCCTGAAAAAATGGCTCTGCTCCTTTTTTCAAGTACGCAGGGATATCCTCAACGTATGCCGGAAATCACCGTTAAACCGTCTCGTTTTTCTCGATCCTTACGGGACACTGTTCAAGAGCTTTGATTATTACTGCGCATCCAGAAGCAAACTTGCCCATTACTCCTGCATTCCCAACACATTCCCGGCTCTGAAAAGAACCGCTCCCTTTTTCCGGGAAAAATACGGACTTTCCTCCGCCCCCGTTTTTACCTGCCCTGCCGGCGCCAGCATGAGGAAACGGCAGCTTCTCTTCATCCGCCATGTGAAACGCTCCCGTCTGCGGCATATCATTTTTCTTTTTCTGATTCCTCAGCACAATGCCTACGCGGAACAAATGGAACAAGCCATCGGGGATGACCCCAGGTTCAGGATTCTCTACAGGCTCCCCCGTTTGGAAGTAGAAGCCGCCATTATGGAAAGCGACGCCGTTTTCCTTTACTCTTATCAGGAACAGCAGCCCCTCTCCATTCTGGAGGCGATGTCATGCGGCGTTCCCTGGTTCGCTCCGGACGCAGGAGCTCTTTCCACCCTGGAGGGGGGAATCGTCCTGAAAAACACTTCCCCCTCCGTGCTGGAAAAAGCCGTGGAATCGTTGACGGACGAAAAAACACGCAAACTACTGGGGAGTAAAGGCCGCCGGCAATGGGAAGCCTGTTACGCCCCCGACGCAGTAAACCAGGAATGGGAGCAACTGCTTTTTTCCTCCATCCGCCCGGAAGGAAAGCCTCCGTTCGCGTCTTCCATCGTCCGGGAGCATTTACCCACCTGCTAACCTTGCCTCCTTTTTTCCAATCCATGCCGACCAAACGCCTCCGTCCCGTATTAGCCATAGCAGCGGACCTCCCTCTGGGCCGGCTGCTGACGCCTTTCCGTAACAAGGACCGGCGTGCGATTCCCTGGATTTTTTCCCTTTTTCATGCTCTGGAATCTCAGGAAGATTTTGACATCCACTGGATCACCCTCAGCAAAGCCGTTTCTGCACCGGAAACCATCCGGATGCGCAACCAGACCATCCACATCCTTCCCCTAGGCAGCATGGGCAGGAATATCCTGACGGCCCATTTCCTGACCGTCCGGAGAATACGCAAAACCCTGAACGATATCCAGCCGGACCTCCTGCACGTATGGGGCGTGGAGCAGGCTTACGCTCTGGCGGGGATTGCCTTCCGGGGAAAGAAGCTCCTTTCCTACCAGGGAGCCCTCACCGCCTACTGCCAGCGCGCTCCGCAGGCCTTCCTCCTCCATATGCAGGCCCTCTGGGAAAGGACGGCCGTCAAACATTATGATCTTATCACGTGCGAATCCCCCTGGGCGTGCGGCCGCGTTGCGGAAATTGCCCCCCATGCCCGTCTATCCTGCATGGAATACGGCGTGGAACCTTCCTTTTACCATCTTGCCAGAAAACCTTCCCCGGAACCTTCCTGCCTCTTTGCCGGAACCATTTACGAGTTGAAGGGCATTTCCTACCTGGTGGAGGCCTTTACGCATCCGTCCCTTTCCCATGTCCAGCTGTTCATTGCGGGCAACGGAGCCCTCAGGGAAAGGCTGGAAGCCCTGTCCACTCCCAATATCCACTGGCTGGGCAGCATTTCCCGCGCAGAACTTCAGCAGCACCTTTCCACGGCGTGGTTCCTGGTGCATCCCACCCTGGGGGATTGCTGCCCCAACATCGTGAAGGAGGCAAGAGTCATGGGCCTTCCGGTAATCACCACGGAAGAAGGCGGACAGACTCAATATGTCCAGGACGGCGTATCCGGCTATATTGTCCCGGTCCGCAACAGCGCCGCCGTCAGGGAAGCCGCGCAGAAACTTTCCGTCAGCCTGGATAAGGCCATGTCCATGGGAATGGAGCGGCATCAGGAATGCCGCCGCCTGCTGGACGTAAAGCAGACAGTAACCGGGTGCCTGTCACGTTATCATACCATGCTGTATCCACGCTGATGAAATTATTCCTTATCCATCTGCTTTCCGGGATAGGCCGCCTGCTGCTCAGGCTCAGGGGGGTGCGCACCGGAACAGGCATCATTCTTTCCGGATTTCCCCTCATTAAAAAATTCCCGGGAGCGTCCATCACCATCGGCAACGGAGTCACCATCCACTCCCTGACCCGGATGAATCCGGTACTTTCCCATCACACCTGCCTGGCCGCCCTTTCCAATCAGGCAAGCATCATTCTGGAGGACGGCTGCGGCATCAGCGGAGCCACCCTGGTCTGCGTCAACGGCATCCGCATCGGCCGCCACACGCTGATAGGAGCAGACGCGCTGATTCTGGACAACGACATGCACTATCCCCGGAGCGGCGCCAGGTGGGGATCAACCCTGGGACAGCCCGAACAGGGACAACCCATTTCCATCGGGGAAGGATGCTTCATCGGCGCCAGGGCCACCATTTTGAAAGGAGTCACCATCGGCTCCGGTTCCGTAGTCGCCGCAGGAGCCGTCGTCACCCGGGATGTGCCTCCCGGCTGCCTGGCCATCGGAAATCCCGCAGTAAATAAACCGCTCCCCGAACGTCTCAAACATCCCCGGGAAACACAAAAAGCCATCTGCCCTTGAGCATTTCCCCTGCCTGCCTCAGGGGGCTCCAAAGGCAGACTCTTTCATGACACCGCAAAATCCTACAATTTTATTACCCTCATCCCGGGAACATTGGATTGACATATCCCGATTCCTCGCGGCATGCCTGATTGTATGCGTCCACGCGCCGGCCTTCTCTTTCGCCAGCCTGTTCCAGCTTCCGGTTTTCAACGGCCGCGTGGCATTTTTCCTGATTCTGGCAGGCTATTTCATGGGCCGGAATAATTCCTGGAACAAAGCGTTCAAACGGGGTTATACGCTTCTCATTCCCTTTCTGTTCTGGAATATAGTCATCTCTTTCCTCCATCCGGGAATCATGAATATGGGACTGCCGGAATACTTATGCAACCTTGCAGGCTTCCGTTCCCTTTTCACTCCCGATTTTATTCCTCTTTCTATCAATGGATTGACGGGAGAACCCTTTTCCCCTCCCACATGGTTTTTGAGGGATATCATTCTCTGTTCCCTCATTTCCCCCATCCTGCTGAAATTGAAATATCCGGTTTTTGTCCTAATCCTGATCTGCTTCAGCACGGACTGGCTCCAATACCCCGTGCCGGCCAACAAGGTTACCCTTGCTCCATCCACCGTCTCCCTGTTCAGTCTGGGCCTTTTCCTGTCTTCCATCAAACTGGCTGAAGTAAAACACGTTTACAAAAATTCCTTTACTCCCCTCGTCCTGCTCGCCGTAGGAACCGGGTTTCTGCTCAGCATCACCAATTACTTGAGCGTTTGCCAGAATAACCCGGAATGGAACATGCACAAAATACTGGCATCCTATGGAGTATGGAATATCTCCTGGCCGGCTGTCCATTTGAATTCCCTCTGCCCAGTCTTCGGGGCGCTTCTTCTCATGGCCCTTGGAATCTGGCTGGAAAAGAAAATTCCCGTTGCCAGAAAGCTGTCCAACTATGCTCCCGCCTGTTTCCTGATATTCGTTCTTCATTATCCTTTGATCATGCTGATCCCCTCCCACATCTGGAAACAATCCTTTTTCGCTCCCTTTGTATTAATACCGGCCATCATTTTCCTTATCGTCGCATTCTATCTTTTCCTGAGAAAATTCTTCCCGGCCTGCCTGCCCTACGTCGCCAACGACCGCATCACCCATGTTCCCAAAAAAAATTAAGGCCTGTATCCTCTTTCTTCTTTTAACCGTTCCGGCCGCATTAGGCGCCGTCTGGTGCGCCAAACACGCCTACCGCTACCATTTGGCTGTCCATCCCCTTCCCTATTCCCCGGAACAGGGCGCCCTGCTGGAAAAACACCGGCAGGACAAACGCAATGCCCGGCTGAATCCCCATGCCCCCGTGTTGTTCCTGGGTTCCTCCACCATGGAATTCTGGCTGAAAGAAGGGAAACATTCCTGGGAAACCTGGTTTTCCCCTCTGGGATGCCTCAACCTGGGAACCAGGAGCGAGACCACGGGCAACCTGCTCTGGCGCCTCAATGACGGCCTGACAAGCCCGCTGGCGCCCAGAATCATCGTCCTGTATTCGGGAGTCAACAATCTGGGAGTACAAAAAAGCCTGGGATGGACGGCTTTTCAGGGAAACGTGGCCATCGTCAAAAAAATCAGGGAGATTTACAGCCCGGAAACGACCGCCATCATTGTCATTCCCCCGCTCATCGCACAAAAAGGGTCGCGTATGGAAACCTTCAGGAATTGTCTGCTGCAACACGACTTTGGAGAAAATGTCCATGTCCTCCCCCTCCATTTCTTCCTTCCGGGAAAGGATGCCAGCCTTTATACTTGGGACGGCCTTCATCTCAACGCCCTGGGATATGAAGCCATTTCGCCTCCGCTTTTCCGCTTCCTCCAACAGCTTTTAAGCAGGAGCAGCTTTTAGGGCTTCACAGAAACAACAAACTTTATCCGCCATTACTCCACGTGATGATTGAACCTTTTCCACCCCATCAGGCAACACTTCCCATGACCCTGTTCCTGGCAGGTCCCACCGGATCGGGCAAATCCGCGGTAGCCGTGGAACTGGCGGAGATGCTGGACGCAGAAATCGTCAGTTCCGACGCTTACCAGGTGTACCGGGAGCTGCCCATCCTGACGGCGGCGCCTTCCCCGGCAGACCGGGAACGGGTCCCCCACCACATGGTTTCCATCATTCCGGTCCAAAAGAACTGGAATGCCACGGAACACTACCACCGCGCCATGCGCTGCATGGAAGAAATTCACGCACGCGGAAAAATCGCCATCGTCACGGGCGGTTCCGGCCTGTACTTCAAATTCCTCTCCCACGGCCTGTCGGAAGCGCCGCCGGGGGACGCTGCTCTCCGCGCCGCTTTCGCGAACTGTTCCACGGAAGCGCTATACGCCAGGCTCTCTTCCCTGGACCCGGAAGGAGCGGCCTCGACGGATGCCGCCAACCGGCGTTATGTGGAACGCAATCTGGAAATCGTCCTTGCCGGAGGGAAACCTCTTTCCTTCTGGAAGAGGAACTGGCTGACCCCGCCGCGCGGGCCCGGCTGGGTCATCAGCAGGGATGTTCCTGAACTGGACGAAAGAATAGCCCACCGTGCCGCACGCATGATGCAGGAGGGGGCCGTGGAGGAAACGGCTTCCCTCGGCCCATGCTCCGCCACAGCGGAACGCACTCTGGGCCTGGCGTTGATACGAAGCATGCTGCGCGGGGAAATCTCCCGTGAAAACTGCCAGGGCCAGCTGGCCCTCGCCACCCGGCAATACGCCAAACGGCAGCGCACCTGGCTGAAACGCGAACAATGGCTTCGGAAACTTCCGGCTTCCCCTTCCGACTCTCCCCGGACTCTTGCAGAACGCATCATGGAAGAACTGGGGCATTAATCCCTCTTCACACGGCGGTAAATATCCAAGTTCGTCACTTCTCTGAAAAAGGATCGTTCCCGGCAATATTCCGTACTTAGCAAATCCCGCATAGCCCTCAGGGAGGGAGATTCCGTGTTGTCCGGCTTGAAGTATTCTCCCGCTATCACCACATAGTCTATCTTTCCGCGGCGGATTTCCTGATACTGACGCATCCTTTCCCGTTCTGCACCCTGTTTGTCGGAAGCGCAAATCGTAAACGTGCGTATGGGCGGCACCAAACCATTGACACAGTAAAACCATACGGCATGCCGCCCAAGGACTGCACAAGCATTCTCCCCCTCCGGTTCATCACTGGTATCTGGAAGAGCAAAAGCGGACATCCATTCGCGGGCGCGGCTTCTGCATGAAAAATCCACGCAATTCAGGAAGGTGCAAGCCATCACTCCCGCAACAACCAGAGGAAAAAGCCATCGGCGCCACTTTCGGGAAACAACCTCTTCCACATGGATCATCCTGGCCACCACCAGGTATCCCACAGCAGCGAAGGGAATAAGTGTCTGGGCGTAATGGTTGAAATGCGTCTTTCCATTTCCCTGGACGCCCATGCAGGTAATCAGAAAAGCGGCTGTATAATAAATCTTTTCCCTAGCGGGCATCCGGCTTAAAATCACCCCCGCTCCTCCCACGATGTACATCAACATGCTAGGATACATGATATCCCTTTTCACCCATTGGGAATAATTCCGGCACATCTCCTTGAACGATACCGCATCGGCGCCGTAACCGGCATTAAAAACAATGTATCCTTCATATAAATCCAGCAACGCGCCGCGGCTGTAAAAATACCAGAGGCAGGGCGTCAGCATCAACAGGAGCGTTCCTCCCACGCTTCCTGTAAAAATCCATGCCTTCCCGGTCATCCGCGCACGATACAGGACATACAGGAAGGGAACGAACCAAAAAGCGGCCAAGTTGAATTTCAACAGAAGCGCCATCCCGATGCCCGCGCCAAACACCACGCCCGTTCTTACGAAGCGATCGGGATCCCGATACAGGCGGCACACTCCATAAATCGCGGCAAACTGGAAAGGCAGAATAAATTCGGAGGGATGACCTCCTCCTGCATAATAGTGGAAACTGCACATGGAATAAAGGATGAGCAGCGAAACGATAAACGCTTTTTTTCCAGATACGAAGAGAAGGGCCGCCTTGTAACAAAAGATCATGGAGGCCGTCACTGCGAATACCTCAAGAACGAATACAAGCCAGTAAGAACCACACAAGGCGTAGGAAAAGCCATATATCAAAAAAATGAAGGGCCCCTTTTGATCAAACAAATCCCGATAAGGCATCAACCCTTCCATCATTCCGCGTCCCATGAGATGATAAATAATGGGATCACAACTTACGGGAATTTCATAATAGGGAGACACATAACTGGAATAATAACAAATCAGAAATGAGAAAATAGACCACCATGCAATACAACATCCATTTACCCTATTACAACGAAACATTTTTATATGGGTACGGATTTGGAATCCGTAGTCAATATAATAAATTAGAAAAAAGTATTATAATTAATTTACCACCTCTTTAAACAGGAAGCTGGAATATGGAGAGGTAAGGCCCTTCATTTTTTTTCAGGAGGTATTTCCGTGATGAGGAAAGATGAGGAGGTATTAACTAAAAAATTGTTGTTCAATGGCATATTCATTTTTTCAGAATGCGGTGGTCTGATGATTTCAGTCTGCCGGAGAACGGAGGCCACCTGGAAAAAAGCTACGGATTCCAAATTCGATTTCAGGGAATGTGATTAAAAATCAAAAGCCTCCCGGATCGACCGAATCATATTCCGCATCAGGGACCGGATGCCCCATTTCCACGCTTTTTGTCTTGGCTTACGGAAACATCTTTGGTTTACAGGGGCAGGCGGCAAAGCCTTTCTCAAAGCGGTCCGCCCTATCACCCCATATTTTTTCCAGCATCGTGGCACGCATCCTTGTAGGCTTATCAGGCGGAGTGGACAGCTCCGTGGCAGCGGCCCTGCTCGTGGAGCAGGGTCATGACGTAGTGGGGGCCTACATGAAAAACTGGGTGAATGACGAAGGCATTCCCGGAGAATGCCCGTGGGAACAGGACATTCAGGACGCGCTGGCCGTCGCCAAAACAACAGGTATTGAATTCCGGGTCATCGACCTGGTGGACGAATACCGCGCCCGCATCGTGAATTATCTGATTGAAGGCTACCGCGCCGGATATACGCCCAACCCGGACGTATTGTGCAACCGGGAAATGAAGTTCGGCGTCTTCTTGGATTATGCCCTGGAACAGGGATTCGACTGCGTCGCCACCGGCCATTACGCCCGCAGGATGGACACGCCGCAAGGGGCTTTCATCCTGCGCGGGCGGGACCCGAACAAGGACCAGTCCTACTTCCTGTCCCTGATGCGCCCGGACCAGATAGCCCGCGCCGTCTTTCCCCTTGGGGATCTGCTGAAACCGGAAGTGCGCGTTCTTGCGGAAAAATACGGCCTCCCCACGGCACGCAAGAAAGACAGCCAGGGCATCTGTTTCATCGGCCAGGTAAAAATGAGCGATTTCCTGCGCCACTACCTGCCGGACAAGCCCGGCAAAATCGTGGACACGGAAGGCCGGACGCTCGGCACGCACAACGGCCTGCATCTGTTCACCATGGGCCAGAGGAAAGGGCACGGAGTCGCCTCCCCGCGGGAGGGAGTCGCCTATGTGGTGGTGGGAAAGGATGTCCAGCGCAACCGCCTGATTCTGGGATATGAAGATGCGTCCACGCGGGGATTGTACGCGTCCCGCGCCGTGGTCGGCGGCATTTCCAATACGCTCACTCCCCTGCCGGCCCGCGTCATGGCCCAGCCCCGCTACCGGGCCAAGGCGGAATGGGCCTCCTGCGAATATCTGGAAGAAGGAAAGGTGCTCCTGAACTTTGACACGCCCCTCCGGGCCCTGGCCGTGGGACAGGTCTGCGCCTTTTACGACGGAGGCAAGTTGCTCGGGGGCGGCTTTTTTGAATCCATAGAACCATGACTGACCCGGAACGCACCATAGCCGCACAGGCCACCGCCGCAGGACAGGGGGCTATCGCCGTCATCCGCATGAGCGGCCCCGGCTGCATGGACATCCTGAAACAATGCACCCCCGCGGCTTTCACGGAACGCCTCCGGCCGCGCAGGGCGACGCTGGTCTGCATCCGGGACGCGGAAGGAGCCGCCATTGACCAGGCGCTTGTCACCTGGTTCCCCGCCCCGGCCAGCTATACGGGGGAAGATACCGCGGAAATCTCCTGCCATGGCGGCATGCTGGTGACGGACCGCCTGCTGAAACGCCTCTACCAATGCGGGGCCTTCCCTGCGGAACCGGGAGAGTTCACAAAAAGGGCCTTCCTGAACGGGCGCATGGACCTGACCCAGGCGGAAGCCGTGATGGATGTGATTTCCGCCGGAAGCGACCTGGCTCTGAAAGCCGCGCAAACCCAGCTGGACGGAGGCGTCGGCGCCCAGGTGGACGAACTGAAAGACAACCTGGTTCATGTGCTGGCCCACATTGAGGCCTATATTGATTTTCCGGATGAAGACATCTCCCCGGACACCGCCTCCGATCTGCTGGCGCGCCTCCGGAGCATGGAGGAAAAGCTTTCCTCCCTCCTTAAAACTGCCGAAGGCGGACGCCTGCTGCGGGAAGGCATCCGCACGGCAATCGCCGGACCGCCCAATGTGGGAAAATCCAGCCTGCTGAATACCCTGCTGGGATATGACCGGGCCATTGTCAGCAATATTGCCGGAACCACGCGGGACACGGTGGAGGAATCCATCCAGCTGGCCGGGCTGGCCCTGCGGCTGATTGATACGGCAGGCATGCGAGAATCTTCCGACGTCATTGAACAGGCTGGCATTACCCGCACCAACAGGGCGCTTGAAACCGCGGATCTGGTTCTGGAAGTGGCGGATGCCTCCATGCCCCGGGTAAAAGACTTCACCGCCCCTGCCCTCACCGCGCCCCGGCTGCTTATTCTGAACAAGTGCGACCTGGGAGTCCATCCGGACTGGAAGGCCGTGCCCGGCATCCGGTTTTCCTGCGCCACCGGGGAAGGAAGAAAGGAATTGGAGGAAGCCATTGTCCAGGCCTTTGCCTCCTCCCTGCCCGGAGAAACGGGCAGCTCCCTGGTAGCCATCAATGCCCGCCACCAGCATGAACTGGGCCTCTGCCGGGAGCATGTCCGGCTGGCAGTGGAATCCATTTCCCGCCAGGAAAGTCCGGAATTCACAGCCCTGGAACTGAGGGAGGCCCTGACGCACCTGGGAGAAATCACCGGAGCCGTGGATACGGAGGACGTGCTGGGCGCCATTTTTTCCTCCTTCTGCTTAGGGAAATAAAACAG
>OHBL01000294.1_pt1 | contig 21842 bp, 16 predicted proteins | sample 1577391 | NCBI WGS metagenome assembly OHBL01 (sample SAMEA3879551, study PRJEB24766) | human gut metagenome | biome: human-associated habitat; feature: feces | place: USA | collected 1985/1987
CGGGCAGAAAGGTGCAGACGGAGCAAACGGAAAGACACCGGAGTTCCGTGTAAGCGAAAACACCCTGCAGTGGCGCTATGTCGGCGATAAAATATGGCTGAACCTGTACGATCTTTCGGTTTTGAAAGGTCTTGACGGCAAGGATGGTATAAACGGAACGGACGGAGCCGATGGAAAAGACGGAACAAACGGACAAAACGGCTCCGATGGCGCGGACGGCAACACCCCCTTCATTGGTGAAAACGGCAACTGGTGGATCGGAGAAACCGATACGGGCGTAAAGGCTGCCGGAACAGACGGTACTGACGGCATCGACGGCGAAAAGGGAGACAAGGGCGACAAAGGTGACAAAGGTGACAAAGGCGAAAAGGGAGACAAGGGTGAAAAAGGTGACAAGGGAGATGCAGGTCAGAACGGCAGCTGTTCGGGATATTTTTACGGAGAGGCAAACTCTCCGAGAACAGTACTGAATAACAGTCGTGTCAATATTTCTGTCTACGAAAAAATAAACAAGGGTGGCTTGATTTCATCCTACATGAATAATATTACACTTAAAAAAGGACATATTTACAATGTCTGCTTAAGCGGTTCTCTCGAAGTTGGTTCAAACGAATTCAACAACAGCGGCAATTACTCTATTCAGATGACAGACGGTTATGATGACGATCTGTGCAGGGAACTTACACGAATAAAAAGAGACGGGGCAAAAATACCGTATACCAATGATCAACATTCCTTTAATTTCAACAGAGTGTATGATGCGTCAAATAAAGACATTACATTGCAGTTGTGGTTTGAAAATTCGGCATACAATACTTATCTCGGTGGCTTCAGAGGTACCATTACAATAACCGCTCTTGACTGAGCCGATATACACGAAAACAGAGGTAACGGAAAATAAAAAAACGAATACTCAGTATCATGCTCACCCTTTGTATGGTTCTTTGCCTTGTGTCGACAAGTGTATTTGCCAAGGATAATATGGTAGCGAGTGGGACGGCGGAAGTTTCCACAGCGGCGGAACTGGTTTCAGCAATCAGAGAAGCTTCATACGGAACAGTCAAACTCACGTCAGACATTACCATTTACACCACATTAGTGGTCAACCGCACCGTCACCCTTGATCTCAACGGTTATGTGCTGAAATACGGCAGCAGCAGTGCAGGTCATGTAATCACTGTGCCCAGTGGCATTTTGACAATTGAAAACAGTGACTATACAAAATCACACAATTTCCAAAAGAAGTATAATTTATATGTAAATGATTTTTTTTGAATTTTGCTCCGTTTAAAATCATACTAATTTTAGCTTTTGATTTTTTTCATTCCAAAAACCGCCCCATTTCGTTCTATAAATTACCTCTTATAATCAAATCATGCAGACATATAATATTATTGCAAACCCGAAAAACAAATGAAAAGGAGATACGAAAATGAAAGGTATCACAACTCAGGAAGGCAGAGAAACACTCAACAAGTTCAAGATGGAAGCAGCTAACGAAGTTGGCGTAAACCTCAAGCAGGGCTACAACGGCGATCTTACAGCTCGTGAGGTCGGCTCTGTAGGCGGTCAGATGGTCAAGAAGATGATCGACGCTTACAAGACAACAGGCAACAAGTAATTTCTCCCAAAAGTCCTAAAAACTCCGCCGTGGCATTTCGCTGTGGCGGAGCTTTTTACTTGAAATCAGGCAAAAAAAGTAGTATAATATACACATAGGGGCGGGGTAAAGATCATAGTAAAGAGGGATAAATATGTTGACTAAAAAAATCGCCGCAGGACTTACAGCTTTTGTTATAACAGCTTATGCCATAAATGCGTCCTTCTTCCAAATAATAATACGATATGATTTTTTATAGGATTACATACTAATATTGGTTAATTTTATTGCACATTCTACATAATTTGTCAATATAAGCTGCGTGATTTGTTATATAATAAACAATAACTGATATCAAACTGACTAAGCACTTTGAATGCAAATATTATAACATATTCAGACAAAATTATTTTTAATTTTGTCTGAATATGTATTGACATCAAAACAATTTGGTAGTATTATATTGGTATAAACTTGATTTTTTTAGGGGGTATTCTTATGAAGAAACGAATAGCAAGCTTGTTTACCAGTTTGCTTATGATCGTTAGTTTAATGGTCGTTATGCCAACTATGTCGGTGAGTGCAACGCAAAGTAAAATAAACAATTTTAACAAATCATATACTTTAACAGGAAATGCACAAAATGATATGGTTGCTATTGCTAAGGCACAAATTGGAATGACACAGTCACAACTTGGTTATACGGAACAATGGTGTGCAGATTTTGTTAGTGATTGTGCAAGACTAGCTAATCAGAGCATTGCAATACCGGCAAATGGCTCCTGCTATAGCTTGATGAATGCGGTAAAAAATGCAGGAGGTCATACTGTTAGTAAAAGTGAAGCACTTCCGGGAGATTTAGTTTTCTTTAGCTCGTCATCAAATCCTAATGGTGGTGCACATGTTGAATTGGTGTATGGATATTCCAATGGTGTTTTAAAGTCAATAGGTGGAAATTGTCATATAGATGGCGTTTCTAAAGTTTATGATCGCTCAAATGGTAAAAGTTCATCTGTTTCATACTATTGTGTAATTAGACCAAATTATACGTCTTTACTTCCTGGAAAATCAACAATAAACGTTAAGCCTGGAACATCATATAAATGCACGACGTTCAACTGGACTGCTTCAAGTAATACAAAAGTATATTCAATTAAAATACATAAGAATGGTACTCTTTTTAAGGAAAATACTACTGCCGCAACGAGTTGGAGTGTGATCCTTCCTGTAGGAGATTATGAAGCGTATGTTGATTCGTGTAATGATTCAGGATATACTTGTAGTAACACTGTAAAGTTTACCATTGAAAAGGGTAATCCTGTTCCTAGCAGCACAACTGTGTCTGCTTCCGCAGGCACGAATTATACGCCTACATCAATTTCTTGGTTAAAAACGGCAAATACCAATGAATATGATGTGAAAATATGGAGAGGAACGGCACAAAAAGGAGAGGCTTACAAGATTTTATGGGGTGAGAAAGGAACAAGTTGTCTTGTAGATTTACCAGCGGGATATTACGAAGCCTATGTTGATAGTCGAAATGATTATGAGTGCAGCATGAGTGCCAACATTGTAAAATTTACTGTTACAGATGGAAATTATTTGGACATAGGTGATGATTTTTATGCGTCGTTACTCATATATAAAAATTGGCTTAATGTTACTAATGAGAATGGTTCAATAACTGTACAGAAAAGTGAGAATGCTTCTGCAAGACAGATTTGGTTTTTTGATAGACAAAGCGATGGTTCATATACTATAAAGAACTGCGCTGATGGGAGCTATTTAGATTCTTGTAGTCCAAATGGTGGTCTGGCTCAATCAAAAAAGTACAGTGGGTCAAATACTCAAAAATGGTACATTTTTGGAAGATGGTCTGGAGAGTATTATTTTAAACCCAAAAGTGTAAATATCGTGCTTGATGTGAAGGGCAATATTACCACAGGCGATAAAGTGCAAGTTTGTGGTTTGAATTATAGGGATTCACAAAAATTTGCTATATACAAACTTGATAGTTATATACTCCCTTCAAAGATCAACTTGAACTCAGGTTCTGCAACTATAGAAGCAGGAACAACCAAGTCTTTAACTGCAACGATTTTACCGACAAATTCAACAAATAAAACGATTATATGGTCTACTAGCGACGCTTCTATTGCGACGGTAAGTGGTGGTACTGTAACTGGTAAAAAAGCAGGAACAGTAACGATTACAGCAAAAACAACCAACGGATTAACGGCAAATGCACAAATAAAAGTTGTTTCTGGTCATACTTTTGGCACATGGACTACCACAAAAAATGCAACTTGCACTCAAGTTGGTACAAAAAGTCGGAAATGTACAGTTTGCGGAAAAACAGAAACACAGACCATTGCAAAGACTGGACATAAGTCAGTAACTGACAAGGCGATCCCTGCCACCTGCACAACAGACGGCAAGACCGAGGGTTCACATTGCTCAGTTTGTGGTGCTGTTATCAAGGCACAGACAACGATAACTGCCACAGGTCACAAGTCAAGCGGTTGGATAGTCGACAAAGCGGCTTCTATCGGGGTTAAAGGCTCAAAGCACAAGGAATGTACAGTCTGCAAGAAAGTTCTTGAAACGGCTGAGATCCCTGCACTTTCAAGAATTAGCATTTCAAAGGCAAGCGTGACACTTTCCACTTCGACCTATGCATATGACGGCAAGGCAAAAACTCCGTCCGTTACTGTAAAAGTCGGTGGAAAGACTTTGAAAAATGATACTGATTACACTGTTTCCTACAGCAACAACACCAAGGTAGGCACAGCAAAGGTCACTATCACAGGCAAGGGCAATTACACAGGCTCAGTTTCTAAGACCTACATTATCAAAAATAACTTCAAGAAAGCCACAGTTTCGGGCATTTCCACAAAGGCTTTCACTGGCAAGAACATCACTCAGAGCATTACTGTTAAATACAATGGCAAAACGCTGAAAAAAGGCACTGACTATACAGTTTCATACTCAAGTAACAAGAATATAGGCACTGCCACTGTAAAAGTCGCAGGAAAAGGCTCTTACACAGGCACTATCACAAAGACATTCAAGATAAATCCTGCCAAGCAGGAGATACAGAAGCTCACGGCAAAGAGTAAGGCATTCTTTGTGGACTGGGCGCAGAAAGGCTCGGCTACTGGATATGAAATTCAGTACGCTACCAACTCAAAGTTCACAAGTGCAAAGAAAGTTACCATAACAAACAACAAGACTGACAAGGCCACTGTTTCAAAGCTTTCAGGCAAAAAGAAATATTACGTTCGTGTTCGTTCTTACACAACTGTAAAGGGTACTAAGTATTATGGCGCTTGGTCGGCTTCAAAGAGTGTGACTACAAAGAAGTAATTTTATATGAGAACAGCGTATCGCAGGGGGCTGCGGTACGCTGTTTTTTTACTTTGATATTGCAGTTCGAGGCCTCAAAAATTATTCTTTTCCTAGTCTTTCAGAAACTTCAAGCATCAATCGTTGGTCTTTTTCTGAAAGTTTCGACACGCTCTCAACTATTTTCTGCGTTAGTGCAGGATTTTTGCTGCCATCGTCGAAAAACTGCTTCGGAGTGACTTCAAGATACTCGCAAATGGCAAGAAATTCACCAAGGGACGGCATCGTCCGTCCTGACGATATGCTTTGGATATATCCCTTACTGTGACCGAGTGCAAGGCTCATCTTGTATTCGGACACATTTTTTTGCAATCTAAGCTGCGTAATTCTGTTGCTGATATCCTTTTCCGTCATTTTCATTCTCCCTCCGTCGATTTGTATCACTATACCTATTATAATATATATAATGTGACGATATTACCGCTTATATTAGTATTATTTCTTGACATATACCGCTAGAAAGGGTTATAATGTAAAAGTAAACTAATTTTAAACGGACATACCTTTGTCTGGCAATTATGCTATACTGAAAGCAAGATAAAACGACAAAATACGATGATCTGCCGCACCAATAATTTGACATTTTTGGTTAAAATAAAAAAATATTCTTCGAAAACGTTATACTAAGCAGCCAGCTTAACAAATTCAAAATCAAATGTGGTATAATTGTAAGAAAGAGGGGTAATAAAATGGAAAATGAACGTTTAGACAGAGTACTTGAAATATTTTATCGGCTTTTGCACGGCGAGGTCGTTTCTAACAAGCTTATTGCGGAGGAGTATGGGATATCATCCAAAAGCGTCAGTCGTGACATTGCAAGGATAAACGATTTTCTTGCGGAATACAGGGAGCTTATGCAAAATGCCGAGGTCACATATTCGCACAAGGACAGGGCTTACATACTTAAAAGCGACGAGTTTCTGAAAAATCAGGAGCTTTTTGCCTTGGTAAAAGTGATACTCGGGGCACGTTGTTTCAGCAAAGAAGATATGATATTCATTGTATCTAAGCTGAGAAAGTTTACCACTGCCAATGACCGAAAGCTTCTTGATGAGGTGATACGCAGGGAGATATATCATTATCACGAGGTGCGCTCTGACTGCGACAGCGTGATAAACAATCTTTGGCGTCTTGTGCAGTGCATTGATGGTAAGAAGGTCATTTCGGTGACATATCTGAAAATGGACAGGAGCGAAGTTGTTAGGAAGCTGAAGCCTGCGGCGATAATGTTCAGCGAATATTATTTTTATCTTATCGCATATGCGGCAGATGATACCCAGTACAAGGCGAGGTATTTCCGCATTGACAGGATAAAAAATATTGTTGAGCACAGGGAGAATTTCCAGCTTGATCGTGAGCACAGCTTTGACGAGGGCGACCTGCGTGAGAAAAATCAGTTTATGTTTCCAGGGGACAACGTGCGGATAACCTTTGAGTTTTCGGGGCTGTCTTTGCAGGCTGTTCTTGACAGGCTGCCCACCGCAAAAGTCATTGAGCAGAACGGCACAAAGAGCGTTATCACTGCCGAGGTCAACTACGGCAGGGGGATAATAATGTACCTGCTCTCCCAAGGCTCGTGGGTAAAAGTCTTTGAGCCAAAACCGCTGGTGGAGGATATGCTGGCAGAGATCAGGGCGATGGGGGAAAGGTATGAGGAGAAATGATTTTACAGCGGTAATAATTAACTATTAAATACAAAGATCAGGTTAGGATGTATAATATGAGTGAAATATTGAAATTAGAAAATGAGGGACTTGCCGTTGAATTTGAAGTCATACCGGCCGTAAGTGAAACTGACATTAAGCAGAGCGGCTATGACATCGACGCTGCGATAAAAGATATAGATAATTGTCTAAACATCACAAATAAAAAAATCGAAGCTCTTAATTCCGAAATAGATAGGCTTACTAATCACGCTGACGGAATGGATTATATTGTGGCAGTTGTAAGCGGAATATTAGCAGGAGCAATTGATTCTATATGGGTTGGAGATTTTTCATTAGATCGTGCAAATGAATATGGTGATAATAAAGTAAATAACTTTGTGATTAAAATTGCACAAAAAGCGGGTTATACAGGTGATGATCTTAATGGTGCAGTAAAATATCTTGAAAAGAATTATGCCATCGTTGCCGATAAAGCTACAAATGATTTCGGCGGAGGTTTACAGCACCATTTACGAGATTTCTCACATCACCCAACACTTATAGGTTTATTTTTCTCTATGCTTACTCAGTTTACACATAAATTATATGGCACAGACGTAGCCGGACACTTTAAAGTGGTTGAAGTGTCTCAAGCAGACCTGATCTTGATCGGTAAGAATTTGCCTGAGAAAATTACATTTGGATTGATCAACTGGTTTTTTCATATGATAAGCGATATGGCTGGCTCATCTTCTTCGATCAGCAAAGGTAATACCGGAACTGGTTTGCCCGGTCCTTTAGTTTCATTTTTAAAGGAAATATCGGCACTTCCAATATTCCGTAAACTTGATGATAATGGATATAAGAAGTTTTCTGTTTGGATATCTAAACTCTTTAACGGAACATTGCTTGCAAAAAAAGATGAAAACGGGAAAATAATAGAAGCTGTAAAATTTGATCTGAGGACTGAAATAGGCGTTGCCAATGAATTAAAAAGGCAAGCTGTTCCAGTGATTATAAACGAATGCATTGTTCGTGGTTTTTATTTTATAAGAAGATTATGCAATGAAATAAAATCAAAGGATATCAGGTCATTTGATGAAATGTCACGAGTTGATTGGAAAGCAACTTTACCATTCAAAAATCGCACTATAGTGCGTATGCTTACAATCTCAACTGGAACGTTTATGGCTTTTGATTTAATTGACGCTGCAATAAGATCAGCGGCAAAGTCAGGCGGTAATGCAGCAGTTTTTGCAAAAGAGTTTATTCTCAAAGTGAATTTTGTAGGTGTGGGCAGATTTGCTATTGCCGCTGGCACGGATATCGGTATGGGCATAAAACGAAATAAACTTAGGAATGAGCGTATGCAGCTCTATACAACAAGTATTAGATTACTAAATGCCAAGGTATATTATTGTGAAGCAAATATGTGGATAGCAGCCGAGGATGCAGGAAAGAGTATCGAAGAAGCATATCAGGTAATGATCGTGTCTGTAGAACGCTATCAAGAAAGTATACAACAAATTTCAGAAGATATGAAAAAATTAGATAAACTTATACCAGAAGCTGAAAAGAATAACCCAGGACTTACAGATGATATTTATGACATCTTGAAGTGGGGATAATAAAAAAGGAGTGTTACATATGAGTAATGAACTTGAAATTTTTAAGGTCAATCAATCTGAACTTCCAAACATCATTACAGATCAATGGCGTGATATACAAGGTTTGGAAGATAAGGTGAAGAAGTCTGTTAAAATGGCTCAGACTGCAAAAACTTCTGCTGACAGGGCTTATGGCAAATCAGCAGGTTTGGGACACAAAAAAGAAGCTATTGAATCTTTGCAGGAAGCTTCTGTTGATCTTGCAGAATCACAAGTACAGGTCGTTGAGGCACAACAACTTTCTTTTGAATATCAGAAGAAGCTAAGCGAGATAACCAAGTATCTGTTTGCACTTGGCGTAAGTAATATAGCTGCCAACAGGACAGTTGTTCGTGAATTGGAGTTAAAGCTGAGAGGTGCTTCAGAGGGGGAGCTTTCCGACTTGGCAAGAAAAGAAGTTCTGAGCGTTATATCCCAGTTGAAAGCTCAGGAAGATATGATGAATAAGCAAAAGCAAATGTCTGAAACGTTAAAATCACAGGATAAAACGATATCAGAACATCAAAAGAAAGCGGAACATCACGATGAAGTCCTTGCAAAAATGGCGCAAAAAGACAAAGAACAAGACCTGACGCTATCTAAACACACTAAAAAAGATCTTGAACATGATCGTCTTTTAGCTGAAAGAAAACAGAAAGACGAGGAGCAGGACAAATGGCTTTCTGAGCAGGCTGAAAAAGACCTTGAACATGACAGACTCTTGGCGGAAAGAAAACAAAAAGACGAAGAACAGGACAAATGGCTTTCTGAGCAGGCTAAAAAAGATCGTGAACATGACAATCTCTTGGCGGAAAGAAAACAGAAAGACGAAGAACAGGACAAATGGCTATCCGAACAGGCAGAAAAGGATCGTGAACACGATAGACTCTTAGAGGAAAGAAAGCAGAAAGATGAAGAACAAGACAGCAAGCTTTTGGAACATCAGGAATCATTAGACGTAATTATGGAAAGAGATAAATCCCAGGATAAAGCCATAAATAAACTTACAGATGAAAACAAAAAGCTTATGAAACTAGTCGAAGACCTGACAGCAACCAAAAGTGATAAAAAAGCAACTATTATTTCATACATAGTTGCTGGAACATCATTGCTTTTGTCAATTGTTCATTTCTTTATTTGATCATAAACTATATTACTTACTTATTTTAAACACTTTGTTTTCCATAACCACCCATCCTGTATAGTAACCGTCAAATCCTCCGCACCCTCCCCCAAAAAAAAATCAGACCCTGCAAGGAATCACCGTCCCTGCAGGGTCATATTCATTCATTGTCTTTGAATTTAAAATTTTTGTATACATACCTGATCATATTGTATTTGATCTCAGCTTTATTCAGCCCAAGGCAATAATATCGTTCCCGCTGGCTTTGAAAACAGCTCCGTCAGATATTTCTCTGCGTCAAGTCCATTCGTCTGAGCCGTTGAAATAAGTGAATATAGTGCGGAACTTGCTTTGGCTCCGTTGGCTGTGTTGCTGAAAAGCCAGTTTTTTCTGCCGATGGCAAACGGCATTATCGCATTTTCTGCCCTGTCGTTGTCTATGGGAACATCTCCGTTTTCTAGAAATGTGTAAAGATATTTTTTCTCATTGACATTTCACTGACTGGGCGGTATCCGCAAAGCCCTCTGCAAGCTCCGTCAAGAAGGTGGTGACTTACACTGTGAAGTGTGGGGACACGCTCTCGGCTATAGCTCAACGCTGCAAGACTACTGTTGTGAAGCTTGTCAAGGACAATGGTATCAAGAATCCGAACATCATTTACGCAGGACAGAAAATTAAAATCAAGTAGGTAGTAAGACAGCCGACAAGGGTTATTCCTTGTCGGCTGTTTTCATATCTTCATCTATTAACTTGTTAATGTACCCGTTGATACTCATGCCCTTACTTTCTGCATAGGCTTTTAGTTCTTCTCTCCTGCCTTTCTTGACAACTAAACTTATTCTGTCATATGCCTTTTCATTATATAGTCTTTTACTGGCTGTTGATGTTTTACCACTCATAGTTGCACCTCCTTATTCTATATTATAGCATACTTGAAGCACTTACGCAAGTATGCTATAATAATATCATCAAAGAACGAAAGGAGTGAAACCAATGGGTAAGAAAAAGAAAAAGCGGCTCAAAAGAGCCGCCGCTTAGATAATGAAGCCCTCGCAAAGCTACTCATTATCAAAGCAATTTTAGAACTCGCTGAAAGTTTACTGAAGCTTATCGACAAGCTTACAGACTAACAGCATTCCGCAAGAGAGCCGAAAGGCTCTTCGCTGCGGATATTATATCACACAAAAGGAGAAATGTCAAATGAAGATCATAAGCATTATTCTTAATGTGGCTGAGATAGTTATTCTTATAGCCGCCATAATCGTATTTTTCAGAAAAAAGTGATTAAATATTCGGAGGTAAAAACATGAAAGTTACAGTACAGAAGATACGTTGCGGTCGGAGAAAGTATATCAGATAGTAGTTCAGCCGTATCAGGGTGATCTGAGGCGGCTGTTTTTGCGTACACGAATTATACACGATAAAGCTGAATTGTAAATATATGCTTGTGAAATGCGGAACAAATGAAACGGCTTAAATGATGTAAATGCGTGGTTTACAAGCAATTTTATAAAGCAATAAAAAGTGGAGTGAAGTGGTATATTTAATCTCTCCATCTCCGCCAGTCACTCGCCGTGACGGGCATTGTCCGTCATGGCTTTTTTTGTTATCAAACTTCAGTCCCGCTCAATAAGTTTGTTTGTAAACTTTACAAAGTAGGGGGCGTGCCCCTGCACCCAATCCGCTATCATTTATGGTAGCGGATTTTTTTGTTCCCGCTGGGATAGAATTGCGTTATGATAAATTTTGAAATCACTCACCGTGATGGGCATTTTATGTACTCATGCCCCTTGTGCATATGTGCTAAGCCCGCAAGTTCGCAATTGTATGTAATGTCGAAAAGGTGCATATAGTCTTGACAAAAGACCGGACGTCTGTTAAACTTATCCTAAGCAAAGACTGGGGACGACACCCATAGAAAATAACAGCGTCGGAGCTAAACGCAAGCCTGTATAATGCAGGCACTAATTTAATATTGCTGTGCAAGGGGGAGATACCCATAGAAAAAAACGTTATTGTTACAGACATAAACGGAAAACGAATCGGAGCTACTTATCCCAAAAGGGCTAAGGGGCTTGTTAAGAACGGTCGGGCAGAGTATGCAAGCGACTGTGAAAAATGTACTATAAGAATGTTGGATACTCATAAGCCGACCGTGGATGTTACGGAGGTAAATAATATGAGTAAAGTAATAGATTTTGATCCTAGAGATTTTAAGGCAGATAAGTCCTGCGAAAACAATGTCATAGCTAAATATTTTGTGACCGATAAGGACGGCGAAAACGTTATTGCCTATTCTATTGGAAACTGGAATTGGGATTGGACGCAGATATGCTGTGACAAAAAGCTTGAGAAAAATACCGACTATGTTTTCAGATTTGTGATAGTCGGAGGCTATTGCAATACGTGCGATGAAACTTCTCGTTTTGAGATCGTGCCTATGCCAGACGGCAGCTTAACCGATGAAGCTTACGAAGACAGATACACCTATGATCTGGCTCAGAACAGATATAAGCCTGTTTTATGCAAAAAGACCGACGAGGGTATGCTGAGGCTTTTTGAGATACCTTTCAGCACCTTTGATTGCGAAGATTTCAGGTTTGTATTCGTTGCTATGCACGCTGTTGCAACGCTTTATGCACCAAAAGAGTTTTCAGCTTATGCAGACCTTGAGGATACGAATTTTGACCAGCTTCGTGATGAGATCAACAGCAAAAACAGCGAGGATAATTCTGCAAATGTGGTGATGGATTTCACAGGCGCTCATGTCACACGCTCGACTGTCACCGATCTGCTGACAATGGCTCGTTTTGGCAAAAGCGAGAATGTTTGTATTGATTTTACAGGAGCTGTCATAGAGGACGATAAGCCGGACGATATTCAGGCTGACGCAGATGATACCGGGTCTGACGATATTGCTGTTGAGCTTATGGACGTTGCAGACAACTGAGCTTCGCAGGAAGATATACTTTACTAAGATATTGTGATTTAATACAGCAAAAAGAGGCAGAGAAACCCATTGATCGGGTTTCTCTGTTCTTTTTCGCACAAAAAAACCACCCACAGCCAATCAGCTGTGGGTGGCAATATCATTTTAAATTAACACTATCCCTTATTTGTTCAATGCTATCTTGCCCATTGCGTCTGCCTGCATGATAGCGTCATAAAGCTCGATAGGCTGTACGTCGCCTGCAAGATTGTGGATAGTTTCGCCTGGGATACAAGCGTTCTTTGCGATAGTTTCTACCTGCTCAGGTGTAGTTACACCTATCTCCTCGAGTGTGACAGGAAGTCCCACTTCAAGGCAGAAGTTCTGTACCTCTTCAAACTCTTCCTTTGGCGCACCCTCAAGTACAAGCTGAACCAGTGTACCAAGGGCTACACAACAGCCGTGGTCTGCGTGCTTGATTCCCAATGATGTCACGCCATTGTAGAACGAGTGTGCAGCCGCACAGTTTACGTTGTCTGCTCCAACACCTGAAAGATATACGTTAGCCTCGCAGATAGCTTCAAGGGCAGGTGTAACTGCGTGTACCTTACAAGCTTCAACTGCCTGCTTGCCATATGTTTTCAGCGTGTCATAGCAAAGTCTTGCAAGTGCCTGTCCTGCTCTTGTGATGCCTGTGCCTTCAAGGCTTGCAGACTCTGTTCTTATGGAAGCTCTGCCCTCAAAATATGTACCAAGTGCATCGCCCATGCCTGCAATAAGGAACTTTACAGGTGCGTTTGCGATAACTGTTGTGTCTACCATTACTGCGTCTGGATTGGTAGGATAGAAAAGATATTTGTCAAAGCTGTGGTCATCATTGTATATTACTGACAGACCTGTACATGGCGCATCTGTTGCCGCAACTGTAGGCACGATAACAATGTGCTTGCCTGTGTAGTATGCTGTAGCTTTTGCAGTATCAACTGCGCTTCCGCCGCCAACTGCAACTACTGTGTCGATGTTGTCAGCCTTTACTATCTCTTCCATTTTGGCTATCTCGCCCTTGCTTGATATACCACCAAATATTTCATAGCGTCTGTAATCGTCAAGCTCGCCAAAGCTTTTCTCTATCTTGTCATGACAGGCTTTGTAGCCACTGTTTGAACATACAAACAGCCACCTTTTGCCCATATAGCCCATTTCTTCATGAAACTTAAGTGTAGCATCTCTGCCCTGAACATATTTGAGCGGCTCACGCATTGCTCTGAGTCTTCCCATCATAATGAATTACCTCCGATTTGTTTGATTTATTAACTTTATACGGAATTCTTTCCGTATTTTCAACTAGATTATAGCATATTGCACAAGAGATACAAGAAACATTTTATAAATGATATGTGAATTATCTATTATGGCAAGTTTTGAAAAATAGTTGCTTAATATACATAAATATAGTATAATGAGTATTAAGACAGTATGCGTCATAAGGTTGTGCATTTTTCATAGGCTGTGGGGTGTGTTTTTGTGCAGATATACAAAAGTGTGATGCTATGATAACCATATCGGGATAACTGCAACTAAGTATATGAAAGGGCAAAAACGAGAGAGCATGAAACGGAGATAAAAATGGAAAATGCAAAGCTTGGAGATGTCATCGCCTTTGTCCTAAGGTCCATGAACGAGGAAACTCGTCAGACAGACGATGAGGCAGAGGCGCAGATGAAAAGGTTGATACGCATACTTGTCTTGGAGGGATATGTGAATGAACAAGAATGAATTGAGAGCCGTTGTAGAAAAGGCTCAAAATGGTGAAAAGACAGCTTTTGAGAAGCTGTACAAAGAGTTCCACGAGAAGCTTTATTTCTTCGTGCTGAAAAACGTTGGGGATAAGCATACCGCAGAGGATATCACCGAGGACAGCTTTTTGGCTTCAATGGAGGGGATAGGGTCGCTGAAAGAGCCTGAGCATTATGAAACGTGGCTTCACTCTATCGCTTTCAACAAGTGCAGAATGTATTTCAGACAAAAGGGCAGAGAGGATAACATAAGCCTTGATGACGAAAACCTCAGCGAGGATATCCATGCTGACGATACTGTTATGCTCCCTGAGGATTATGCCGACAGCAAGGAGCTTAAACGCTGTCTGAAAAAGGTCATAGAGGGGCTGAAGCCTGAGCAGAGGTCGGCGGTGATACTTTATTATTATGACGGCATGCCGCTGAAAAAAGTGTCCGAGATTTTGGAGATAAGCGAGAATGCCGCCAAGCAGAAGCTTTTTAAGGCGAGGGCAAAGATAAAGAAAGAGATAGAGCGTATCTTTGAGGGCGGCGCATTTGCGGCTGTGCCTATGAGCGCAATGATGAGAGCGGCTCTGCCGAAAAAGTATGCAATGACAGCGGCTTCACCTGTTACAGCGTTGAAAACCTCTTCCGCTGCTATAAAGATAGTGGGAACTGCGGCGGCTGTGGTGGTGGCAGTGAGCATACCATTGGCTCTCCGTGGAGTGAACAACAACGGCTTCGGCGTTCACGATGACAGCAGTGTTTCAGACAGCTTAAATGATGATAGCCTTGACCTTTCTGACAGCAGTATGGCAGACGCTTCATCAGAGAAGATACCTGAAATCAGTTCGTCAAAAGCTGAAACAGACAGCATATCTGAGCCGTCAAGCGAGCCTGAAAAGGTAACAGACACCGCCGTGACAACTGCACCTGCACCTGTGCAAACCGATACTCCTGTTACAGATACGCAAGGCGAAAATACAAGCGCTGTCCTCCCAAGTGCAGACAACCCAGGCGAGGAGCTGTTTTCAAATACAGTGGGGGATATGCTCAAAATGGCAGACAACAACTATGAGTTTGTTTATCCAACATTCGTTCAAAACGGCTATGATTCTATGTATCAGTGCTCGGCTTTTCCGCAGTATCACTTCGGCAGGGCGGCTTTGAATACCGAAACAGGCAAGGGCTATGTTGACGAAAGCCTGCCTGTCACAAGGGTGGAGCTTTACAATGGTGCATACATCACAAAGAATATCTATGTGGGCATGACATACAACGAGCTTTGCAACGCTCTGGGTGAAAAGCCACTTATGTATCTTTCAAATACAGACAGAAACCGAATCGTATCAGCGACAATAAACGGCAGAACATGGTGGTTCGGCTTTGACCTCACTGACGAACAGCTTGATGAAACATATAAAAGAATGCAGGCTCAGACGGACAGCGAGACTTTTGAACTCAACCCATATCAATACGGCGTTGACATCTCTGACATTGACCCTGTTACAAGCGTGGCAGTGTGTGATATAAGCGACAATTAAGAACAGCAAAACGGATATACTATATATAATAGAAAAAGCGGAGGCTCTTTGCGAGCTTTCCGCCTTTTTCATATGTTCAGCATTACGGAAGCGTAAAACATTCCGTCACCGTATTCAAATTTAGCTACGCCATTGTATTTGGCGGCAATGTTCTTGACAGACTCTGTGCCGATCCCTTTGCCTTTGCGTTTTGAGGAAAGGAAACCGCCTTCTGGGTCGGTGAGGATAGTTCCGGTGAAGGTGTTGTCCACCGCCAGGCAAAGGGAATAGCTGTCAGCCTTTGCTCTGATTATTATTTTTTTATTCTTTGCACTGTCAGACACGCAGCCGTGAATGGCGTTTTCGATAAGATTTCCGAAAAGCACAGAGAGGTCGGTTATGTCTATTTTTATATCATCTGGGATGTCAGCGCTCACCTTGTATTCAATGCCGCTGCTTTCCGCTATTTGAGCAAAATATGCAAGAAGTGCGCTTACAGATGTGTTTTTGCAGTAAATGTGTTCTGATATATCGGGCATAGAATCCCTGAAAGAATTGAGATATTCCGAAAGCTTATCGTATTCGCCCTTTTTCAGAAGCTCCTGCATAAGAGCGATATGATGTCTGACATCATGCTTATAGCGTCTTGTTTCTTTTATCTTATCCTGCAAATAGTCATATTGCAGGTTCTGCATTTCAAGCAGGTGGTTATTTTCCTGAAGCCGCAGATTTTTCTGCTGTTCGATGACCAGCCGTGCCACGATGTAATACACCAGAAACGCTCCTGCGTTTATAAAGAAAAGAGCTATGGTGTTCTTTGGCTCCAGAGCAAGCTCTAAGCTGCTTTTCGTAGAGTTGCCGTAGAGAGTATAGTACCATATTATATAGAACGTAAATGGGATAAGCCAAAGATAGCGCCACTCCAGACCTGACGGCTCTCTTTCCACCGCAGGTGTGTAGACCTTTTTCATGTAGATAAAAAGCGGTCCCCATACCACGGCTTCTGTCATAAGCATACAAAGGGAAAACGACCAGCGGTATGACTCATAGGCAAGTGACGGGAACAGAATGCCCTCCAGACACTTTGAGGTAATGACGATAAAGCTTGCGTTATTTGAAAGCAGAAGCAGTGTGAAGCCTGTTTTGCCGACCTTGACCTTCACAGCGAAAAAGTAAAAAGCCGCATAGAGCAGGGTGCTGACTGCACTTAGCAGACCTGCATTTGTGCTGAAAAATGCCGCCTGCCAGCCTAAGAAGATCTGCACCAGTGAAAGAGCCACAACAAGTCCCACAGTAGCTGTTTTGGAAAAACGAAGCCTATGCCGGAAGGGATAAAGGGCAAGCACCATAAGTGGCAGAAAATTCAGAAGGGAATATATGCCCACTTCCACAAGGCGGTATAAAGGAGGCATTACTGCTCACCGCCTTTTCGCAGATCACTGAAGCGAAACTGAGCGAAGGCGTCTAGTGTTTCTCTGGATTTTCGGCGACTTATGGGGATATGTGTGCCGTCGCTCATTATGAAAAGGTCGCTTTTTTGCTGGGCTATCTCATAGAAATTCACGATGACGCCTTTGGTGGAGGTGTAAAAGTATGAATGACTGCAAAAAATGCTCTCGATCTCAGCGAAAGAATTTCTTGAAACTATGCTTTCGCCGTCTGTGCAATGGATTGTCACGATATGTGACGCACAGTCTATGTAGATAACATTTCTGAGTATCACATTTTGACCGTCGGGAAGCTTAACGGAACGCATACGATCAATTTCATCAGAACCGATCCGGTCAAGCATGGCTTTTACTTTGTCAGCCTGAAAGGGCTTACAAAGATAGTAGCAGGCGTTGAGGTCGTAGCTTTCGCTTGCAAACTCGTTGCTTGAAGTGCCGAATGCGATATGCACGTTTTTGTCTGTTTCACGAAGCTTTTCTGCGACCTCTATCCCTGTCATTTTCCCCATGAATATATCAAGCACCACCAGATCATAAGCTCCCATCTGCCAACATGATAAAAAGCTTTCTCCGCTTGAAAACGTATCTATCTGACAGCTGTGAGCGGTTTGTTCGGAAATATATTCATGAAGAAGTGCAAGGTCGTTTTTATTATCGTCTACCAATGCCACTCTCATACTGTAAAAATCCTTTCTTATACATGATTTCTTAATATATAATAACACACATCAAAGCAAAATTCAAGCATTATTCATTTATTTTGTTACCGCTTGTGCAGATTTTTGACCGTTTGTGCCAAATCTATTGACAAAGTGTGTAGGCTATGTTAAAATAATCGAGTAAAATTATGTTCTGAGTAAAAAAAGAAATATCAGCAACAAAAAATATTATGGAGGAATTAGAATGAAAAAGAAAATTTTAAGTCTTTTGGTGACGGGCTGTCTTTTGTTTGTGCCGACAACGGCATTTGCAGACGACAATAAGACGGTGATAAAAACTGTTGACGACCTGTTGGCGTTTTCAAAAGCGGTAAACAACGGAGATTATGACAAGAATAAAGACGCAGTTGTTGTTCTTGAAAATGACCTTGACTTGACAGGTGTTGTATGGACGCCTATCGGAAACGTTTTCGATGAAAACGGCTATATTGAACATTGTTTCAGCGGCAAATTCTACGGAAACGGTCATACTATTTCAAACATTGATTTTACGTCTATTTATGGTAAAGATTTGTTGGTCGGTTTCTTTGGCGATATTGAGGAAGCAGAGGTATCAGGTCTGACTATAGAGGGAAATCTGGATGTGACAAATACTGATAACGAATATACTGTTTATGGCACTATTGCAGGATTTGCAGGTGATTGTACTATTACTGATTGTGTGTCAAACGTATCGTTCAACAATAACGGCAAATATGTTTATGGCTTCATAGGCATGGTAGGTCAGGCATACGGCACAACTTTTGAATATTGTGAGAACACAGCAGACATAACTATCTCAGGCGACAACGGAAGTGTTTATGTCGGCGGTATAGTTGGATATGCGCAGATTGGAACGGAAGTCCGCTATTGTTCAAGCACAGGCGATATGGTATATGCTGCACCAGACGCCGGCGGTATCGTAGGACGTTTGTATGGCGATTCCAAGGTTATAAACAGCTATGTTACAGGAAAACTCACGCCGGTTGGCAACGGAACCACAGATGTAGGCGGTATCGTTGGTTCAGTAGCCGGCGGTTCTGTAAGTGATTGCTATTTTGCAGGAGAAATTGACCTTTCACAGTACTCAGCCAAAAAGCCATATACACGTTTCGGCGGAATAGTGGGGAAGGATTCCTCGTCTACAACTGACTTTAAAAACAACTATTTCACAGAAACAGAAAATGTTGAAGCTTGCGGTTCAAATAAAGAAGCAGGCAAGGCTAAAGCATATGACTATATGACAACAAAAGAATTTTATGACGAGCTGACAGCCGACGGTGCAAAGTATCAGTATGTTGAGGGAAAAACGCCTGTCCTGCCAACCAAGGAATATGCAGTTGATTTTGAAGTAACACCTGCTGACCTGAAAAATGTTGTAATAAAGGTAGACGGAAAAGAGATAACAAACAATACTGCAATGCTTACAGCAGGCACTTACACAGTAGAGGTAACTGCTGACGATTGCGAGCCTCTCAGCAAGGAAATAACTATTTCAGCAGATATCGCAACACATACACAGGCTTTTGAACTTGTTTACAAGTCAGCAGACTATACAGAGCTTGACAAGGCAGAGAAAGCCGCAAAGGCTCTCAACAAAGACGATTATGAGGACTTCTCAGAAGTTGAAAAGGCTCTTGCCGCTATCGACAGAACAAAGAACATCACAGAGCAGGCTGATGTTGACGCTATGGTAAAGGCTATAAATGACGCTGTGGCAAACCTTGTAAAGAAAACACCTGCTTCTTCACAGCCTGACAGTTCCGCTTCTGACAGCTCATCAGCCGACAGCAAGGCAGACAGCAGCTCAAAGGCGGCTTCAAACGCTTCAAATACAAACCCGTCAACAGGCGTTGCTGGCGGAGCGTTCGCTCTTGCGCTTCTGAGCGGTGCAGCTGTGGTAATGGCTAAGAAGAAAAAGTAATGTATCCATTAAATGGATACATAAAGCAATTAAATGGGACTTTCATACATTATTTGTTTAAATGAATACCGCTTGCGCAGATTTTTGACGGCTTGTGTCAAACTTGTCGACAAGTGTGTGGGTTGTGTTAAAATAATCGTGAAAAATCTATGCTCTGAGTAAAAAAAGAAATATCAACCCCGAAAAATATAATGGAGGAATTAGAATGAAAAAGAAGATTTTAAGCCTTTTGGTGACGATGGGTCTTGCGGCAAGCTTAGTGCCTGTTTCTGTTTTTGCTGACGGTACAGAGGTCTGGGACGGCTCTGTAGCGGAGTCTTTTGCAGGAGGAAAAGGCACAAAAGATGACCCTTATCAAATAGCTACTGGCTCACAGCTTGCGTATTTTGCGAAAAGAGTGAACGCAGAGGAATATGGTGAAAAATATGCAGACACATACTTTGAGCTTACAGAGGATATCGACCTCGGTGGAAAAGAGTGGACTCCAGTAGGAGAAACTGTGGCGGATCTTATTATGGGTGGTCATGAATATTTTGTTTTCTCTGGCAACTTTGACGGAAATGGTTATACTATCAAAAATCTTACCATTGGAACAGAAACATCGCCATACAGTGGCGATGTATGCGGCTTGTTCGGTGCGACCAGCGGCACTATCGAGGACGTAGTTCTTGAAAATGTTTCTATAAACTATGTTGGCGGAAATCACAGCAGTGGATATGGCTTCCGCATGGGAGGTGCGCTTGTAGGTTATTCTATGGGCGATATAGTAAATTGTACTGTTATCGGTCTTGACATGAAGGCAGGCTCTGACGGCAGCTATGTTGCTCTTAACAGCATAGGCGGATTAGTAGGCATTCAGGACGGAGATACAACAGTGAGCCACAGCCGTGTTTCCGGAAAGATAGAGGAATCAACAAAAAAGGGCAATGTTGGTGGCTTTGTTGGTACGCTCGCAAAAGGCTCATCTACTAAATATTGCGGTGCAGACGTTTCTGTTGAGGTAACAGGAAACGGACGTGGCATTGCAGTAGGTGGCTTCGTTGGAATAGGTAATGGAGTGACAATTGATGAAACTTTGATAGAAAATTGCTATGCCACAGGCAATATAACAGGTGCAGAATATGCAGGCGGCTTTGTTGGAAACATCTCAGGTCTTAACATCAGCAACTGCTATGCAAAGGGTGATGTAAGCAATAGTTTTGTTGGTGCGTCATTCATGGGTACTGACGCTGCAAGCAATAACTATTATGGCACTGTAAAGAATTGCTATGCAACAGGTCTTGTATCTGATATTTCTTCTTCCGCTTATGCTTTTGCAATGCAAGATACGATGAATAGAAGTACGATTCAAAATTGCTACTACAACATACAAAATACAGCAAAAAATACGGAATCAGCAGCTTCTCTTACTATTGACGATATGAAAACAGACAGCTTTTTAAATGTGCTCAATGGCTCATCAAACGTATGGACTAAGCGTGATAACGATACTCCTGCCTGCGGTGCTGAGCCTGCTGACTACAGCAATGTTTATGAAGTGCTGGGTAATATTCCTGCCGACCTTTCTATCTACACAGATGAAAGCGTTGCAAACTTGTACAGTGCAGTTGAGGCTTTAAGAGGGTATAGAGATCTTGCACAGCAGTCAGATGTTGACAAAATGACAAATGATATAAACGACGCTGTTGAGGCACTTGTTTACAAGTCAGCAGACTACACAGAGCTTGACAAGGCAGAGGAAGCCGCAAAGGCTCTCAACAAAGACGATTATGAGGACTTCTCAGAAGTCGAAAAGGCTCTTGCCGCTATCGACAGAACAAAGAACATCACAGAGCAGGCTGACGTGGACGCTATGGTAAAGGCTATAAATGACGCTGTGGCAAACCTTGTAAAGAAAACACCTGCTTCTTCACAGCCTGACATCGTAAGCAGTTCTGATGCTTCGTCAGATACTAGCAGTTCCGCTTCTGACAGTTCATCTTCTGACAGCAAGTCAGAAAGCAGCTCAAAGGCAGCTTCAAACGCTTCAAACACAAACCCATCAACCGGCGTTGCAGGCGGAGCATTCGCTCTTGCACTTCTGAGCGGTGCGGCTGTGGTCATGGCTAAGAAGAAAAAGTAA
>OHBL01000386.1_pt1 | contig 17745 bp, 10 predicted proteins | sample 1577391 | NCBI WGS metagenome assembly OHBL01 (sample SAMEA3879551, study PRJEB24766) | human gut metagenome | biome: human-associated habitat; feature: feces | place: USA | collected 1985/1987
CAATGGCTTGGCAATGTCGAATGCACGGAACAGGACGAAAGCCGCCACTACATACCATATCCATTTGTCATTGTCGGGAACGGCAAGCAATGGTATCCACACTCCGACCATTTCATCTACCACTACACGCGAAGGATCTTCCCCCCAACAAGCCTCCAGCTTATCGGCAGCCCAGATCCCGGCGAAAGTAAACACAATCACCAACGCGGCAGTAATCCATAAGACAACAGAAAAAGGGAGCAGAAGATAAAGTGCAATCCAGATGATAGAAGCCAGCAACGCCCCGGCGGTACCGGGAGCAAAAGGAGAAAAACCGGAGCCAAAGCCCGTGCCTATCAATACAGGTAGAAAAGGAGCTTTCTTCATTAAATTACAAGTTACTAATTAAAAAGTTGAGGTTGAGCATCCACCCGTCTTTTCAGTAAGGCAAACCTCAATCTCAACTTTATTATTATTGGTTCCTGATTAAGCTAAGTAATCGGGTTCTTTTTCGCCAATCATGTTACGCAATGTCTGTTTTACCATTCTCCATTGAGTAAACAAGTCATGTTCGGGTTGGTGTTCGAAGTCGTGCATCGGGCTCTTGCAGAAGAATGACAACCAAGTCTGGATGCCGCACATACCTGCACGCATAGCCAAGTCACTGAACAATACCAGGTCGAGCGCGATAGGAGCAGCGAGGATAGAGTCACGGCAAAGGAAGTTTACCTTGATTTCCATAGGATAGCCCATCCAACCGAAGATGTCGATGTTGTCCCATGCCTCTTTGTTGTCCTTGCGGGGAGGATAGTAGTTGATACGTACTTTATGATAAACGTCTCCGTAGAGATCAGGATATTTTTCGGGTTCAAAGATCGTGTCGATTACAGACAGTTTGCTGACTTCTTTTGTCTTGAAGTTGTCCGGATCATCAAGCACTTCGCCGTCGCGGTTACCGAGAATGTTGGTAGAGAACCAGCCGTTCACACCCAGCATACGGGTCTTGAACATCGGAGCCAATACGGTTTTCATCAGTGTCTGACCGCTCTTGAAGTCTTTTCCTGCGATAGGTACATTCTTCTGCTTGGAGAATTCCCACATAGCCGGAGTGTCTACACACAGGTTAGGAGCACCCATTACGAACGGAGCGCCTTCTGCGATAGCAGCGTATGCATAGCACATACTCGGAGAGATCACTTCTGTGTTGTTGTCCTTCATCGCTTTTTCCAAAGCAGCGAGTGACATGTGTTCGTCTGACAACGGAATGTAGATTTCAGTACTTGCAGCCCAAAGTACCACAATGCGTTCACAGTTGTTGGCAGCCTTGAAGTCGCGGATGTCCTGACGCAGTTGCTCTACCATTTCCCAACGGGTAGCAGCTTTCTTGATGTGCGTACCGTTCAGACGTTTTGCCCAGTTGTGGTCGAAAGCAGCCGGCATAGGCTTGATAGCTTCCAATTCGTCTTTCACTCCGTTCAGGTCCTTTTCTTTCAGAACCTCAGCGTACATAGCAGCTTCGTATGCGTTGTCCGGGAAAATATCCCATCCTCCGAAAACAATGTCTTCCAAATTCGTCAAGGGCACAACGTCCTTGATGAGTTTTTCTTCGTTGTTTTCCATGCGCATTGTGGCTAACTGTGTAATAGATCCTATCGGTTTTGCCAGTCCCTTGCGAGAGGCTAGTGTACCTACAATCATTGTGGTGGCAACCGCACCACCGACTCCAACTACCAACACACCGAGGCGTCCGGTAGCGGGTTTAATTTCTTGTTTCATTTCTATTCTATTAAAATTAAACTAAAATTGATGCAAAAATAAGATTAATTAATTACTAATACGGTCTTTATTTGTCATATAAACATTGCAATTAGCAGGATTTAACTTTTAAAAGGTCATGTGGAGACTTATTCTCAAACCGGACTTGTCTATTCCGGGTGAATCACGGTAGGTAAGCCTCCAGACGTAATCCAAGCGTAATACCTTAAATATGTTTTCGATACCTACGCCCACTTCCACGTAAGGCGTTTTCCCCATGGCACGGGTATCCGCTATCGGAAAAGCAAACAATCCGTCGCTCAATTCCGGATTATTCTTATCGCTCAAATGACCATACAATCCCCGGCATGAAACGATTTCACGCCATTTCAGTTTTTTCAACAACGGGATACGGTTGAACAGCCAGCCGTTGAGGAAATAAGTGACGTCCCAAGAGAAATATTCATCATTCATAAACTCCATGGCATTCATCAATGAATAGGATTCGGGCTGAATGGTATAGGAAAGGTTGGCATTAGGCATTATCAGCAACGGGAAAGGCACTTTGTCCCATACTTTTCCAGCTTTCAGTATGACGTCCGTATAGCCGAAGGCGGAGAACCAGAAACGCTTCTGCACTCCCGCTTCGGTATGGTTGTAGGTGTAATCGCTTCCCAGCACTCCCTTTCCGGCAATGGTATGGGAGAGCGTGAACACCGGAGCATCCAGCGACACGGGGAAACGGTTCCACTGCGTCTGGAAGAACTTCTCATTCGGAGCATAGCGCAGTTTCAATTCGGCCGCACTGGTGGAGTATTCTTTGACCGGAGTCAGCACATCACCTTCTTTCTGAAGAAAGGGAATCAGGTAGGAGGACTCGTCTGTCCGACGACGTGCCGTCAGTTGGAAGGAGAAACCTGAGTAGAACTCGTTGGTATAGGTCAACTCGGCTTGCCGGAAATAACCGATGCGATCGTCTTTCTCGCGTTTCAGGGCAAGGAATACGTTATCTTTACTTGTGTAGAGATAGTTCTGCCCATATTGATTGACGTCTGACTCGTAACGTAGTTTTAACGAGTGGATAGGAAATTCGTTGGCGTACTCTTTCTTTTTCTTGAAAGAGTATTCCAGTTCCGCCAGTCCTTTCACCCGTTCGTCCTTGAAGCCGTAGGCGATGTAACCTTTACCGAAAAGGTGCGGATTGAGCCATGCGGTAGTCATTCCTCCGGCACGGAGACGGGGACCTTCGAGCGTGTTACCGCTAATGGTGGCATTCATCGGGCCGATATAGAAAAGAGGGGCTTCTTTGGAAGTAGGAATGTATCCGGTAAAGAGGATAGAGAGAATCTTCTCCGTCCAGTAGTAAACCGGATAACCGCGCAGTTGCGTCATCAGCTTGTCCACGGAGTTCTCCTGTTCGGAGATAGCGGCTTGCGGACGGTTCTCCGCCCAGAAGGTTGCAGGACGGGACAGGGCTTCCGTTTCTTCAATGATACGCTCCGGCTTGGCGAAGGCTTTGTCCGCTTCGGCAGTGGGAGTAAATGTGTAGTTCGTATAATCCGCTACGCGACGGGCAAAGATACCGTCCTGTCCTTCGGTCAGCTTGAATTCTACGGTAATACTTTCGTGGTCGAGCAAGCGCGTACCGTCTTCGGCACGTTTAAATTCCTGTTCGAGCAACATATAATCGACAAAGTTCAGGTTTATCTTTTTCGGGAAATTGAATACGGCACGCTTCACGAAATAGGTGGAGTCGAGCGTCACATACAGGTGTCCGTTAAAGCCGAAAGATTCTGAGTTAAAGGGAGTGAAGGCAAGGTCTACGCATTGTTCACCTGCTATCTGCAAGGTGTCCATTAGGTAGTATTTATAGAATCCTGTACCGATGCGCGACAGGGGACTGACAAATTTGTTGGTGAACAAGGAGATGTTATTCTCGTAAATATCAACGTCTTTGAACACCTCGTTGATAGCTGCCTGCATTCCTTGTTTGGAAAGAAACTCGTCAACACCTGCCTGTTTGCGGCCTTTCACCCATTGTTTCTCGGCATGAGGGGATTTACGGTAATAATCCGTAGCGAGCAGTTCACGGGCGGATACGGTAAGGATCGGTTTTCCGGTCACGGCGGAGGTATCTACATATTCCGTGAGGAAATCGAACTTGCGGTAGAACCATTTTTTCTGTTTTTCTTCATCAAAGTTGTTCAGTGCGAAGGTAGTTTTCTCGTAGCGTTCACGTTGCCAGAAATCTTTTTCGTCAGGCGAATGGTCGTCACGATGCTCTATCATGTGACGGACAAATTCTACGGCAGGATTGTCTTTCTTACGGTAGTGTTCGCGTTTGGGCTTTACTACGACTTCATTGAGGGAATACGAAGTGGGTGAAAGGGCGATTTTATAAGATGCATTCCGGGCAGGACGAATCTGCCGGCTGTAATCATTATAGCCTATCACTGAAACTACCAGCACTGCTTCGGAACGGCTGGTCTTGAAGTAGAAACGTCCGTCGCTTCCGGTGGTCGTTCCTTCGGTCGTGTCTTTCAGACGTACAGATGCATAAGGTAAAGGTTCCTTTGTCAGAGAATCAGTCACCACGCCTTGCAGTATATACTGCGCGCTTAGCGGAATACTGATAGTCAAGAAAAGAAAGAGCGTTAGTACACCTTTTACCATTAGTCTCATACCTTAAATTCTATTGAATTGAGCGGGGCAAAGGTAAGGGTATTTGGGGACAATTAATAGTTCTGTTTGACGGAAGAACTGTTCTCATTTATCACATTTAAGGAAAAAGAATACGAAATTTGGTTAATCCGTCGGAATAAGTACGCAGAGAGAAAGTACATCCGTGACGCATCAGAACTTCACGGATAAAGATAAGCCCGATCCCCTGACCGTTCGGTTTCGTTGAAAAGAAGGGGCTGAACAGTTTGGCTTCTGTCTCTTTACTGATCCCTCTGCCGTTGTCTATCACCTCGATCGTAGCAGGAGACAGGGTACGGATAATGATTTCTCCTTTGGGTTCCGGACTTTCGTCTTCAGGCACAATGCTTTTCCCCTCCGGTGCGATACTCTCCGCCGCATTCTTAATGATATTGACAAGCACTTGTTCAAACAGGGAGCTGTCCAGTTTTACGTCCGGCAGACTTTCGTCTATCTCCATGCGGAGAGTGATGTGGCGGTCGTTGCACATTCCTTCCATGAAACGTTTACAAGCAAAGACTAGGTCGTTGAGATTGACAAGAGAATACGTCGGTTCGGGAATCTTCACTACATCGGCAAAGCGAGTGATGAAGCGGCTCATGGAGAAACAGCGTTCAATGCAGACACGCATCACATCGCAGATGTCTTCCATACCTTCTTCCGTGGTAAGCGCTTGCTCTACGGTGTCCAACGTAGAGGTAATTCCCGCAGTGGTATTGTTCACTTCGTGGGCTATCATACGGATAACTTTCTCATAGGCTTTCTTCTCAGCTTTCATCACTTCATCCGTAAGGCTTTCGATCAGAAAGAAAGGATGTTGGAATCCACGGTCGATAAAGGAGGAATGGGTGCATCGGTAAATGTTCGAGTCATTCAGGCGGACGGTTACTGTCTCACCTCTCGGCAGACTGGCAAGTTCCCCGGCTAACGGGGAGTCAACGTCTTTCATCTTTTTCCCCTGAACATCTTCGAAGCGGACACCGAGCATTTTCAACGCCATAGGGTTAAGTTCCGAAAGTTCGTCGTCAAGGGAGGTGATGATAACTCCCATAGGAGAAGCCTTAATCATCAAATCGAGAAAATGATTCTGTTCGCGCAGACGGAGGCGTTCGTTCTTGAGTTGTTCCATCATGCGGTTAAAGATATTCACGATACGGTCGGCTTCGTACTGCCCCACCCGGCTCAGTCGACTACTGAAATCCTGCTCGCGTAACAATTCCATACCGCTTCCAATCGTGTTCAAAGGTTTCACTATCTTACGATAAAAGAAAACCAGATAGACCAAGATGAACAGGATCAGCCCCTCTCCTACATAAAAGAAAGCCGGACGTAACTGGCCGGAAAGGCAAAGCAAGCCAATTCCCAAAATCAGCAACAAGATGACGAATATGTAAAAGAAGCCTTTGATTCGCACGGACAAATAGTTTTAAGTTATATGATTCACTGGTAATTATCTGTCTGCATCATCAGACAGAGCTACAATATACAAGCTATTATAACGTATAATTTATATTATGCTTTTCAAGCCTCCGGTAAAGGGCGGCACGACTGATACCTAATGCCATAGCTACCTGACTCAGGTTACCTTTATGCCGTTCTAAAGCCTGAAGTATGGTCTGACGCTCTATTTCGTCCAAAGTCATGCCGATAAAAGAAGTACTTTCGGCTGCTTTCTGATCGTTATGGCGGATATACTGGGCGTCGAAATCGGATGCGTCGAGAGTAGGCTTGCCACTGACAAGTATCGTACGTTCCACCAAGTTCTTCAATTCGCGGATATTTCCCGGATAAGGCAGGCGGCTCAAGAATTGCATGGCATCAGCGGAAAATTCCGTGCGAGGCAATCCGTTCGTCTCTGCCTGACGGTCAGCGAAGTGACGCACCAGCAAAGGGATGTCCTCACGGCGTTCGCGCAAAGCGGGTAGTTTAACGGTTATCAGATTGATACGATAGAACAAGTCTTCACGGAAAGTACGTTCATTCACCATTTTGCGCAAATCGGCATTGGTGGCGGAAACTACACGGATGTCCGTTTTGCGTGGACGACTGTCGCCGAGCACTTCGAAGGTCTGATCCTGCAATACACGCAGAAGCTTCACCTGACAGGAAAGGTCGAGGTCGCCTATTTCATCAAGGAAGATCGTTCCCTTGTCTGCCATTTCGAAACGTCCGGTACGGTCGGCGGAAGCGTCGGTAAAAGCTCCTTTCTTGTGCCCGAACATTTCACTTTCAAACAGGCTTTGGGAAATTCCTCCGAGGTTTACTTTTACAAAAGGATGCTTAGCACGCTGGCTGTTAATATGGATCGCTTCGGCTATCAGTTCCTTACCTGTACCGCTTTCGCCTGTTATTAATACGGAGGCGTTGGTCTTTGCAATGCGGGCAATGGTATTCAATACGTCCGTCAAGCCTTGGCTACGACCGATGATATGATTACGATTGAATGCGTCGTTCTGTTCCTGCGTTGTTTCTTTAGGAGCAGTGGAAAGTTCCAAGGCCGTCTCGATACGTTGCAGCAGGGCAGCGTTGTTCCACGGTTTGGGAATAAAGTCAAAAGCTCCTGCCTGCATTCCCTGCACGGCAAGTTGGATACTCCCCCAAGCTGTCATCAGTATCACCGGAGTGTCGGGACGGAACACTTTCACTTGTTTGAGCAGAGTCAAACCTTCTTCACCTGTCGTTGAGAGAGTGAAGTTCATATCCATAAGTATCAAATCCGGAGCTACCGTACGCACTACCTCGATAGCTTCCCGGGGACCGGGAACTACCTGTGCTTCGTATCCCGCACGCTTCAACATAAAACTAAGCGAAGAACGTACCGCGCTATCATCGTCAATTATCAGAATCATAGTTCGTATTCCTTATTCTATATTCTATCAGAGCTTCCTTTTCTATTACTGTGATGATGCAAATCTACAAAAAAATACTGTCTTTATGGACCTTTCCTTTTTTATTGTCGCACTATTTCATCAAAATCGGCTTCCAGTTCGGTATTGGTACGGAAATCCCAAAGCGTCAGGCTACGAATCTGATAAAAATAATACCAATAATAATAGAGCTCGGAAATGTGCTTCTGACGCGCCGCATCTTTGGAACTTTGAGCGTCGTTCAGGTCCAGCGTATTAATCTTGCCAATCAGAAAGGTTTCAATACTGGTCTTGTAACGTTGCTGCGCTATGAGATCAGCTTCCTTTGCAATAGCTAACTGCTGCGCCTGATTATTGAAATTCTCCACTAACAGGAAAATGTTCTGATTGAAGTTTATCTGTTCCTGACGGATTCTGGAAAGCACCACTTCACGGTTGCTCTTGGCAACCCGAACTTTACCCCGGCGTTTTCCCCAGTCCAGAATAGGAATCTTAACACCGACCTGCACAATTTGGTTATCCTGCAAATTCTTGTAAACAGCAGGGAAATCACGATTCTCTCCGGTATACCCCACACTTGCAAACAGATCGATGCTACGCAGGTTACCGCGTGCCGTGGCCACTTCATAATCAGCTTCCAACTGTCGGCGACGAATGTTCTGAGCAAATGAGTTACGTTCCAAAGCTTTGCTCAACACTTGATTGTATTCCATTTTCGTTCCGTCCACAGTTTCGGGAATGACGGGACGCAGATTTTCATCCTCTCCCACTCCTAAAAAGGCGCGAAGCTGGAACATCTTGGCATTGAGGTCACTTTCGGCCTCCGTCAAAGAAGCTTTTGCATTCAAGGCGGAAAGTTTCAGTTGCAAGAGTTCGTTTTCGGAGATCTGCCCCATTTCACGTTTAGCAAGTGCTACTTTGTAGAGGTGGTCGGCATTGGAGAGGTTTTGCCTGGCTGTCCCCAAGTTTTCTTCGGCCAGCAGGAGATTAAAATAATAGGTGATTGCCCGCATGGTTACTTCTTCGGTAGCGGTAATAAAAGCAGCTTTTGCTTCCGCATAACGTACCGGTTCAATGCGCCTGTTCCATTTCACGTTGTTTACGCCAAGAATCGGTTGCGTGAGTTTCAGCGTAATGGGAACAGACATGAAGTGACGGTCGCCTCCGGAGCCCAACTGCTTCATATAGTCGAGCGAAGACACCAATGAAAGTTTACCGCCGGTAAGCCAGATGTTCTGGTCAATGGAAAGGTCGCCGGAAAGTCCCAAAGCACTGTTACGGACAAAGCTGTATGAACCGTCTGCATTCTGATAGGAGCCATAAGACTTGTTGTAATTAGGCAATGTACCGGTCAGGTTGACTTCCGGCAAAAGATCGGCACGGAAGGTACGATATTCCCAATAGGCAGTTTTCAATTCATTCAGGGCAACGGCGGCATCTACGGATTGCACGCGTGCCATAGCAATAGCTTCATTCAAGGTTATCTTCCTTTCCTGCTGTGCCGATAATACCACAGGCAGGCAAACAGCAGCAAGAGCAAACAATATACTTTTCTTTTTCATTACGCACTATATTTTTCACCTAAGGAGGTTCAAACGATGTGCCAAAAGAATAAGGTATTTATTTTCAATCAATTAAAGAATAAGAACAGTGTTCATTTTCGGACACTATGCTCAAAAATGAACGTTCGATTATGTATGCAGCCGTTTTAGTATTGTTTGTAGCAGATACGGGTGTCTATTCGCAGTAGTTAGGAAGACGTACCGTAAAGCGGGTGCCTTTGCCTACTTCGGAAGTGACACTGATAGTTCCTTTCAGACGTTCGACAATAGTCTGGCAAATACTCAATCCCAAACCTGCCCCCTGCGTAAAGTTATCGACCTTATAGAACCGCTCGAAGATATGGCGGATACCTTCTTCCGAAATGCCGACTCCCGTATCTTCTACGAAAATCCGAGTATAACCCGGTTCTTCATCTTCTTCATAACCGAAAGTGATAAAGCCGCTACCGGTGAACTTGGCAGCATTATTAATAAGGTTATTGACTACCTGTTGCAGGCGGACATTATCTGTCGTAAGATATTTCTTGTCGCCCGCAGGCATACGCAGTACCAGTTCTACGCCCGCAGGCATATTCAGGCGCTGCGAATCATGGACAGTTTTGAGCAATAAAGGCAGGTTATGTTCCGCAAACATAAATTCCATTGTTCCCGATTCGATGCGCGACAAATCGAGAATATCGTTAATCAAAGCCAGTAACAATCCGCAGTTCTTGTTGATTGTGGCAATAAACTGCGTCACCTCTTCTTCGGTAAAGTTACTCGTATCACTCAACAAATCGGAGAAACCGACGATAGCATTCAGCGGAGTGCGGATTTCGTGGCTCATATTGGCAAGGAAGGCCGACTTCAATTTATCCGCCTGAAGCGCCTTATCACGCGCCTCCCGCATCTCTTGCTCAGCAGTCTTATACCGCTGGATACTCTGACATACACCTAATATATTATAGAGAGAATCCTGCGTCAAGCCGGTAACAATAGAAGAACGGTATTCCCACCACTCATATTCGCCTTTCACATTACGCTGGCGGAAGTTCAAACGTGTGCTTTCTTCTTCACCCGACAAGGCCTTGTCAAAAAGAACACGTATTTCTTTTATATCATCCGGATGAATCGTACGATCCATTTCTTCGCGAGAAATGGTAGTAACAGCTTCATCATAACCGAGCCTCACCAGAAAGCCTTGCGGAAAAATAAAGCAATTTGTTTCCATATCAAACTGCCACGGATAAATAGCGCTCTCGTCCACTGCCATGTCGAAGAAACGCTTCTGCATCTCTTCATCCGATATATTACGTGCAGAAAGAGCCATACCGGTAATTTCTTCCCTTGAAAAGATAGGCACGATTTCTCCCGATACGGGGAAATATTTGTCACTATGTACTTCTTTCATAAAGGCACCTTGCGGTATCATAACACTCTTTCCGGTCTTTGCTACTTCCTTCAACATTTTATGGAGGATATCCTGACCATTATGATAAATCTTGAAAATGCTTCCCGCCATCATTCCTTCATACACACGTCCGCCTATATCGAACGGCAAATGTAGCATTTGCAACAGGGAACGGTTGGTGAAATGGATATGTAAATCGGTATCATATGTAATGACACCGTCGCGAATGGAATGGAAGACATTGTCAAACTCATTGCGTTGTTCCACCATTTTATTCTGTACCAACAAACGGGTCTGCGCCTGTACCCTCCGTTTGGCCTCACGACGATTAACACGCATTAACCATACGATAGACGCAATCAATAATGCCAAAATAGACGGATAAAGAAGAATAAACAAGAGTTTATATTTCTCCCAATAGGGTTCATTGACAACAGTTCCTTTCGAGCCTATCTTGTCAGGATTGACATGAAAAAATTCCAGTTGCTTGTAGTCATATATAAACCCTTGCGGAATCTCAGTAACCCCGACGTCTTTGGGAGATGTTCCTTTTAATACGGAAGAAGCTCTCTGTGCGGCCTGCATTGCCGAAGTATAGGCATCGCAATCATAAGCACCGAACACTCCGTTGGTCAAACCAACATTCTGTGTAGCAAAAACAGGGGCTTTCGAGTTTTTGCCTACAAAAGAAAGAAAAGGAGACCATTTGGGAGCAATTACCACACGTCCGTAACTATTACGCGGATAGCAAATAGCAGAAATAATATGGCTGGTTGTCTGATTTTGTGTGTTATATATCTTCATGTCATAATCGGGATTATCTTTCTGAAAGACTTCCCATTCCTCCTGAAAATCCTCCAGTCCCTTGTTACTCAGAAAACTATTATCAATCACACAAATAACCTCTTTGCGTTTGGGAAACAGTCGCTGTGCCTCCCGCAAAATAATATCAAAATCAGGATTGACCGTATATCCGCAGACATTGGGATGAGCGGCAAACAGCTTCTCATCCGGATACTTAATACCAAAAAATACAACCGGTATTTGCAAGGGCAACGAGTCTCCACACGCAAAGAGCGTATAGAAAGCCTCATCACTGGATGTCACAATCAAATCGGTCTCCCTGTCACGGGCACGCTCACAGAAACGACGCATAATGACTTTCTCAGATCTGAATGCCCAAAAATCCGCATCCAGATATTCAGTCGTTATATTCACTTTCAAGCCATTATCTTTAAAGCCTTTCACCAAACCTTGGTTCAAATCGCGATGCCAAGGAGTCTGCGAAGTATACGATTGGATAAAAAGCACATTGTATGTACGCTCCGATGCTGCCGCTTGACAAAGAACGGCAATAAACAGAACTACAAACACACAGAAATATCGTTGTTTCATAAGCAAAAGATCTGCACCTCTTTCAATATTATTCGCACAAAGATAAGTTATTATATTGAAAACAATGCAAATAGCCTTAACTTTTTACTGCACTTGATGCCCGTCAAAGAAACGAACTGTCCGCGAAGTCTGTTTTGCCTGTTCTTCATTATGCGTCACCATAACAATCGTCCGTCCGTCTTCCTTATTCAACCGGTGAAGCAGTTCCATAACTTCCGCTCCCATTCTGGAGTCCAGGTTACCGGTCGGCTCGTCAGCAAGGATAATCTCCGGATTGCCGATAATCGCACGGGCAACAGCAACACGCTGGCACTGACCACCGGAGAGCTGAGACGGGAAATGACGCATTCGGTGACTTAACCCCACCTTTGCCAAAACGTCCTGTGCCAACCGCTTGCGTTCACTGCTACTCATACGACGATAAAGTAAAGGCAACTCAACATTATCCAGTACATTGAGCGAATTTATCAGGTGGAAGGACTGAAACACAAATCCCAGTTTCTTATTACGGAAAGCGGCAAGTTCCTTATCTTTCATGCTTTCAATTCTTGTTCCGGCTACTTCTATACTTCCACCGGTTGGTGTATCCAATAGCCCCATAATGTTCAATAAAGTGGATTTACCACAACCTGACGGCCCCATAATGCTCAGGAACTCTCCTTTATTCACTGTAAGGTTTACATCCTCCAACGCTACCGTCTCAATCTCATTGGTGCGATAAATCTTATTAATGCCAACTAATTTAATCACAGTCGTAAGTATTTAAATCGTTATTATTATAATCTGTCTTTCTCTTTTTCCGGTCGTATCTTCATCATTTATTCATCACGCAAGGCTTCGGTGGGAGGAATCCTACTTATCTTGTAAGCCGGAATAAAGACTCCGAGCAACACCACAACGATAATAATGATATAAACTATAAGTGACACTACTATATAATGCAGCCAGAAATTGTTAATCCAAAGTGAAGGCACGACATAGCCCTGTTCATACCAGTTGCCTTCTGCCAGTCCATACTGCAAATAAATCAGACACCCCACCAACCAGGCAAACGAAGCCAATATAGCAGCTTCTCCCATTAATAGCCTGCATATATTACCCGGTGCTGCCCCATAGCTCAACATAATTCCCACTTCTTCACGGCGGCTACGAGTTTGGAGCCAGAAAGCACCGGTGACTCCTAACGCCAGATTAATAAGAAAGAAAACCGCTAATATTATATTCATCCGGTATTTATTGGTAACACCGGAGCCATATTCCAAGTAATCCAATTGTTCCTTGTAAGTAGAGACCTCCCGTATATAAAGATTACCGGCTTTCAGATTACTGTATGCCCAAGTACGGAAGTCATGCAGAAAACGTTGCTCGGACACATCCGGTTGCAGACGAATCAAAAAAGATCCCCCGTTCCATACTTCTTTCGAACGAACATTCAATTGCGGTTCAAAGAAAGAATACATACCTTGTTCATAATTACGGGAACGCACTTTCTCCACGACTCCTTTTATTGAGAAAAAAGTTGTATCCTTCTCATCGTCATCGCTATTATAAAACAGTCGTTTTCCGGTCAATCGGCCGACCTTCGGAAGGATCTGCAACAAATCAGCAGATACAACAAGATCATTTCTCTGATAATCCATATTGTCCAATTCTCCCAATGTCTTTCCTTCAAAGGTTTTGAAACCAAAAGTCTCAAAGAATCCGGTATGGGGTATAAAGTAGGATATGGACGCCGGTATTGCCAATGTATCGTATGCATAAGTATTATACGAACTCCCTCCCGAACCCGGAAAAGCAAAAGTCACCAAAGGAGCAGCATTCTGTACACCGGGATAATCACGCAACTTACGTAACATACGATGCATATTTTCCATTGTATGAAGAGAATCCGCTTCTTCCTTATTATAATCAGGAGCAGTGGAAGGCAAACTGCGGATAGGAGCAATCAGCAACCCGTCCGGTTCGTATCCTAAAGGCAACGTCTGATTATAACTTAACACAAAGAGAGGATCAGTGATATACCAGGTCAGAACAGTGACCAGTATCAGTTCGGCAAGCAACCACGCATTCCGGACTCGCCGTGCCCAAAGATTTTTCAGTATCAGTTTCAACATAATGATCTAATTCTATTATATATAAGGTGATAACCCTATTTCTGCTCATTCAAAGATTCAACTATCGGATGGCGTAATGCATTCCATGCGGGTATTAACGCTGATATCAGATTCAGTAATAAACAGAACAGAGCCGCTGCCACAAAGATTAACGGAGCAAAAAACATATCAATTCCCATTCCCAAATTCACTCCTTTAGGAGGAAACTTAGGAAAGACTTCGAATAAACTGAATATCTCATATCCCGACAAAGCAAGTACAATCCAAGCTATTACCAATCCGAGAAGAGTTCCCAAGCCTGTAAGGAGTAGATTTTCCCAGATAATCTGTACCAATAACCGCCTGCGGGAAGCACCAAACGCCTTACGTATACCCAAATCCGGTAACTGGCGTTCCATACGGGCAGAAATCATGCCGCTCAAATTGAAAGCGGGAACAAAAAGTAATACCATAAAGATACCTACAAACATCCATATCACCCTGCCCCAGTCGACAGCGACATTACTCCAGAGGCGGAAAGTGCTATGCCAATAAAGTTCGGGTTGTCCCACTAAATCCAGCTTCCACCCGTCACCCATATCCGATACATTAAATTTACGGATAAGTTCCAGTACTTCATCTTGTACATCTGTGACACTTTTCGATTCCTTCATCAAAATGTAGACACGATAACCTCCCAACGCCCAATGGCTTCCTTCATCATCATAGCCTTCGCGACAACTATAAGGAAGATAAACTTGGGCATACGAGTCCGGTGTAAGAAAACTGCCACTTTTCACAACACCCACCACTTTTACATTGGTATAATCCATTAAGAAATTTTTACCGACCACTCCCTTAGTTGTTCCGAAAAGCTGCTGCTGTGCATAACTATCTGTCAGTACTACATTATGAATACCGCTACGGCGATCGGCCTCAGTAAATGGCTTCCCCTCCAGAAAGACCAAAGGAAAGACACGGAAAAAGTTCTCGTCCGTATACCTTGCATAAGTCGGAATTTCTTCTTTGTCGTTTGTCACCCGGGCATAACTTGTACCAGACACTCCGGTACTTACTTCCGCACTTTCCAACGAGTAGAACCAGTCTTTCAACATTGCATAACTGATATTGGCAGAATGAGTACTCTCATCGTTTGTCATTTTAGCGGATTTCACCACCAATGTACGCATCCTGTTCGTCTCCGGATAAACAGGAGCCAACCGCACATAATACACAATAGCTATTACCATTGTCATAACGATAGAAATCCCTGTTCCTACAATATAGAGCGTGCTGAAAAGCGGATTCTGCTTCATTAAGTTCCACGCTTGTTTCAAATATACCCTGACAACCATATCTTCTACCTTATTTTAGTTTCAGTTTATTCTTGTTTTTATAGGAGTTCATATCGCTCACCACTACCCTGTCGCCCGGTCTCAACCCGCTCAGCACTTCTACATATTCAAAGTTGGAATCGCCCAACTGTACTTTACGTTTGACCAGTTCGCTATCCGAATCGCAGACAAACAGTTCATATTCACCGCGTCCCACATAGAAAGAGCCATTGGCAATACGCATCACATCTTCTTTCACGGCATTCATCACATAGACATCCGTCTTCAATCCGGAACGCAGACGGCGGTGGTTATCCTCCTTCAACTGTACGCTGAAAGAGATCACCCCATTCTTGGAAAGCGGTGTCACACTGCTGACAGTTCCTTCCAATTTATCACTGCCGATTTTCACAATCGCTTTTCCCCCTGCCGACACACGGTCGCCGTACGTATCGGCAATCTCGCCTTCCACTTTGAAATGACTCAAATCGGAGATGACTGCCACTTGTTCGCCCTGCGAAATCTGTGCACCAATCTGATTATTAATAAAGGTAAGGATAGCTTTTCGGGGAGAACGTATTTGCGCATCCTCAAACGTACGCTTCATCTCCGCCAGACTCTTACGGAAGATATTGAAATCAAGTTCCTGCACCTTCAACTCTGCGGCGGCCACTTCCTGTTCATTTTTAAACTGCTGTTGAAGTTGTTCGTATTCGAGCTGGGCAACATTATAGCTTAGTTCCGCCTGACGGACTTTATCCGTTGTTCCTGCCCCGAGACTGTCCAGATAATGTTCGTTCCGCAGTTCCACCTTCATCCGGCTAAGTTTCATGGCTGAAACCTTGATCTGCATCGCCATATCGGAAAGTTTGGTCTGGCTGTTGACACGAAGCTGGTCAAGTTTATAACGACGCATTTGTTCTTCATCCAACAGTTTCTGGTATTGTGTTTCCGTACTTTGAAGATCGAGTTTCAAAATCGGAGTGCCTATCTCCACGCTATCGCCTCCTTTTTTATAGATTTCAAGGATACGGGAGTTAATAGGCGAATTGATTATCTCTTCAAAAGCAGGAACCACCTTTCCCGACGCGCTGACACTGACTTCGATCACTCCTTTGTCGACTGTAGAGAAAACAAGATCTTTTTCTTCTACTCCCACTCTCATCAAAGAGATGAGTACACTGACAACAATAACTCCTGCCACTCCTATGGCCGAATAACGAATGATTTTCTTATTACGTTCTTTCTGACGAACTTCCTTAGGAATTTCTCTGTCCATATCTGATTGTTTATGATTTTATCATGTATTATATTCATTCGGAACTTATATATACCAAATCCGTGCCAGAATCATAAACTACTGAAATAGAGAATGTAGCCCAAAAGAAAGGGTGTCCGAAATCGAACACCCTGTACGAATTTACCGTTCAGAAACAGAACGGTGTGCCGCATAAGACGACATTATGCTTTTTCCTGTCCGCTTTGTTGCGGTTCGTGCATCAGGTCTTTTCCTAAGTGGGTAGTCGCTTCAACGACCTCCCTGTCACGAATCTCCTTTGCTTTCCGGGCATAGACAATCATACGCATGGACTGGTCGTAAGTGAAATAGTTCCATATCCAGTTAAGTAGTACCACCACCTTGTTGCGCACGCCAAGAATAGAACGCAAATGAACTACCAGCCACAACACCCAGGCAAACCAACCTTGCGTCTTTATCTTACTAAATTCCGCCACGGCACGGTTACGACCGACAGTTGCCATTGAGCCGAGATTCCGGTAATGGAAAGGTTTCATCTCCTCTCCTTTTTCAAGACGCATCAGATTCTTTGCCAGGAGTTCACCCTGCTGGATAGCGACTTGTGCCAGTTGAGGATGTCCGTTGGGGTAGTCTTTATCAGAAAACTGCACACATTGGTCACCAATGGCAAAGACGTTCTTCATTCCCTCTACCCGGTTAAATTCATCGACTTTAATACGTCCGCCACGCCCTATCAACGAAACATCCATGTTTCCGAAAGTAACACCAGTCACACCACTCACCCAAATAAAGGTACGGGTGGCAATCTCGCTACCGTCTTCTAGCATTACCTTATGATCGCGATAGTCGACCACACGCTTGTTCAGCAATATGTTCACTCCCATTTCACGAAGGAATTTTTCCGCATGAGCGGATGAATCCTCCGACATTCCGGCAAGCAATCGTGGTCCGGCTTCCACCAGATAGACATGCATCAGGCTAGCCGGCATATCGGGATAATCGTTCGGCAGTACAAACTTCTTCATTTCCGAAAGTACACCGGCCACTTCTACGCCTGTGGCTCCTCCGCCTACAATGACGATATTCAGCAGTTCCTGTTGTTCCTGTTTGGTTGAGCAGGTCAGCGCCCGTTCGAGATTAGCCAAAAGAGCATTCCGCAGTCCCATGGCTTCGGAGACGTTCTTCATCGGCATGGCCTCTTCTTCGATATGCTTATTACCGAAAAAGTTGGTGGTAGTGCCTGCCGCCAAGACGAGGTAATCGTATTCGGCTTTCCCAATGGAAGTCTGTATCATGTTCTTTTCCGGGAAAATGGCGCGTACTTCCGCCATTCGGAAATAAAAGTCTTTCCGGTGCTGGAAAATTTTACGGAAAGGGAACGAAATGGAAGTAGGTTCCATACCCGCCGAAGC
>OHBL01000396.1_pt1 | contig 17411 bp, 16 predicted proteins | sample 1577391 | NCBI WGS metagenome assembly OHBL01 (sample SAMEA3879551, study PRJEB24766) | human gut metagenome | biome: human-associated habitat; feature: feces | place: USA | collected 1985/1987
CTTACGGGGAGTTATTATTTCCGCTCTTTATCCTGTATTTCCTCTAACAGACAAATTGGCAGGTTTGTCTATATTTCAATTTCACCTGCCTCTCTAAACGCTAAAGCTATCTCAAAATTATTGGTAGGATTATACACCTGCTCGCTTTGCTCTCCCAACACAATATCCCTATAATAAAAGTCTCTAAGATTATTAGTTCCTTTAACATTAGTTAAACGAATATATCTGTTTTTCTGATTAGTTGTTGTAAATGCAATAAATCCTTTATCAATTGTTTCTAATGGTCTGAGATTGTGAGATGTAAATATCAACTGACCTTTTCCCTTTTCAGAAATGATATTAAGCATTTCGCCAAGGAGATATTCAAACACACCGCTATCTAATTCATCTATTGCAACCGTAACAGACGGATTGTTATAGACTACAATTAACAGCTGTAAGTTTGACACAATCTTTTTTATGCCTTCTGATTCATAACAGAACGGAATCTGCTTGTTATTCTTCAGAGATATAAGCTGGATTTGCTTGGCAATTTTCCCATCTTTAGTCATTGTTGAACCTAAATCTACAACACCAATTCTAAGTCCCGGAACCAACTGTTCCAGAACAATATTCATATTCTTAATTACATTTTCAACAATTCCATAAGTATCCTCTGGAATCAATGCCGGCCCATTTAACGAAAGCAACACACCACCAACTGCTTCTGAAGTTTCATTTCTGTATTTAAATACCAGCGGAAGCGTATTCAAACTAATCAAACCAATACTCTCCGTATCAATAACAAACAACTCTCTATGTCCAAACATATACAAGCTTTCAATAAGTTTCATATAAAGCTCATTCCTGCAATTCCTGCGATATTGATTTATAAGTTCTCTGGAAAAAATAAAACTTCTTGAAGTAGCTTTTGTAAGTCTCTTCGTAACGAGCAAATCCATATACTTTTCTTTATCGTTGCCAACCAGTTCCTGCATCTTTGCCTTTGGTGTAAAAAGTTTATCTGTACGCGTATCAATCAAAGGTGCTTTACGCATCTTATCATTCTTAGATTTATAAGAAAATGCAAAAACCTCATCAAAAATTTCCACTTTTGTTGCAATTTCATTCGTTGTTTCAGCATTGCCCGCAGCACTTTCATCTATAACTTTTCTAATAGAAAACTGATACCATACATTATAGACAATTTCAGGATATCGAACCACAAACTTGTATTCTAATGTAGCATATTCTGTATCTACATTGATATAATCAGCATATTTCTTAGGAACTGCCTTACCGCATAGTGCTAATTTAAGCAAATGAATTGCATCAATCAATGCAGTTTTACCTGAACCATTCTGACCATATAGTCCTAACACACTTGCCTTATAATCCTTTCGCTTGTTTTCAAAATCAAGTGTTCCATGCGTTACATTCTTAAAATTATCTATAGTTATGCTCTCAATTCTCACGATACGACTTGCCATAATTCTATCCTCCTTACAGGCATATATTATCATTAATTCCCTAATAAATTAATACGAATTTAGTTTTTGACATTTTTTATTTCTTATAATCAATTCATCTGTATGTATTGATAGTATAAACCACAAACTCATATATAATACAGAAATGTGCAGAACCCGAAGAATCGGCTCTGCACATTTCTAACTATTAACAAAATCTTATATCAATTTTGGGAGTTTGCACAAAACTTGAAACTGTCCCTACTATGTATGATGCATCGACAGCCCATATGACCATTGTGTTTGCCCAATATATGTTACTCGCAATACAACAACGCGAAAATGAAAATCAGAGATTTCTTAGTGAATTGTTTTTCTATCTTGTCGATGAAATACCTGACATTACTTTCATCAGAATTTTCAGAATTCTGATGTATGCCTTGATGGCAAGCTTTCAGGAAATCTTAAAACTCAGTAATGATCAGCTGACTGCTTTTACTGCTGATTTCGAGACAAAACTGCAAAAATATCTGTGCAAAACACTCCATTCGAATATTATAGCAACATAAATCACTCTTTTGTTAGCTGAAATATTGTACTTTCAAGGTACAAATTCCATTTTAGTATGGAAAGTTTTAGTTAATAATTATATAATAATTGATTTCATTACACATTTCCATATGTTAATGTCCTTATACATTCCATATATGCGATATCTTTTACAGTATCAATTGCCTGATTTTCATAATAGTTCATATCGTTTTTATGCTCTTGCAATTCTTTCATATTTTTTTCTAGCTTTTCAGCAATATTTTTTTCATTTATAAAATATGCTTCTAAATCATCACACATTTTTCGATATACAGCTATTTTTTTATCTCTACATTTATTGTGGAGCAAATTCAAAGCTTGATTAATTACCTTTTTCACATATTCATCAGTCTTTTCTTCTCGTATGGAATCATTCATATTCAGAATTTTTACAAATTCCTCAGAATCTTGTGAAATATGCCTTGCAACATAATCTGATACCGTATTGTGAATATCATCTTCAAACGCATCTCCAATACCATAATCAAATTCCACTAAAATATTGTCGGGAAAGACCTCCGATAAAGCATCGATAAAACCATTAATATCTTCCTCAATCTTATCAACAATTTCATCTTCATATTTTCTCGCTTGTGATGCTGCCTGCTGTCTTGTCTCTTCACACATTTTATGGACATCAATAGTATCCTGTACAGATGTAGATGAGCTATTTAAATCAACTTGCTTTTCAAGATATGGGTTATTGCACTGTATTTCATAACCTTTCATCTCAATATCAATATTACCTGTAATCTCACCAACTTTTTCTATTACTTTTCCAACACCTCTGCATGCTGCTCTCTTTACATTTGTTAAAGCTCTACCTAACGAAGAAAAAAATCCCATAATCAACCCTCCCAATATTACCTAACGATTATATTTTCTGAATTTGCACTTATTTCAATTTCTAAGTTTCTGCGAATTTTTCTAATTTTACCTTGTAAGATTTCTATATCACGATTACTTTGTTCTATTTTTTCAATTTGACTTTGATCGTACTCTCTATCCTCTGTCAGTTTCTTTAAATATGCCTTAGAATCATCCAGATAAAGTGATGCATTTTCATTTATCACTTTCATACACTTAATATAGTCATTTATGATTCCATTCACGATATAATTTCTTCTGTTGAGGAGAACCACTTTATTGATTCTATCAAATAAATCATTTACACTTGCATATTTCAAAATATCATCAGCTTTTCTTCTCACATCCGAGAATTCTAAATCTTCGTCAATTTCTAATAATGCCTTTTTAAATTTCTTTTTCTCTTCTGGTTCAAGATTAATTCCCTGAATTACCTGCGTTGTCATTAAATGCACTTCTGCCGCAACAAAAGCAAATCTGCTAACAGCCATACTATCATTGTTGTATAATTCTCCTAAACGAATCAAAAACTCTTTTTCTTTCTTTTCCCCTTCAGCATTTGTCAACATATCTTTCTTTGTTGCTACCACAAAAATTTTACTTACATCTCCACCTTTATTTGAAATAACTTTGCTTAAAAAATTAAATTCTGGCTGACATGATAAATTTTCTCCTGTTATACATGCCAAAATCCAATCTGATCTTTTAATATAACGTCTTGTTATATCAGAACGGTATCTTACCGGATCACTCAATCCTGGAGTGTCCACTAAAAACACATCATGTGGTATTGTATCACTCTGATAACCTACCTCAATTTCTTTTACAAAAAAGTGCTTCGGCGTATCTGATTTTGACCACTCCATCATAATACGTGGTAACTCTTCTGAAGAACATGTAATATATTTCTGTGGCTTATTCAGATACTCATATTTGATATTCTCTGCTCCCAACCTATCATACTCATTTCTGAAAACCGTTGCATTTTTTGCAGTACTCCATAATTTATTCCATTGTGCTTCCGTATAAAAGTTTATTTTCAAATAATTCCCTTCACTTGTGGTACGATATTTAACCAGAATTGATGTCTCTGGTGTCGGGTCAACACTTGCTAAATGAGTACCAATCAAAGCATTTATCAAACTTGACTTTCCAGCTTTAACAGTTCCCACTACAGCAATCTCAATTCTTCTTTTCCGATAATCAGAAAAAAATTTCTGTGTAAGTCCATATATTTTTCTATAGACTGGCGCATTTTCTTCTCCTTTATCTTTCATTGCCTTATATGCAATATTTTTAATCTTTTTCATTTTTCGAAATTTATCATCTAGCTCTTGATATAACCAATCATCATCATTGCAATTAGATTCTTTTATAATTTTTGCCAATTCTTCAACCTCCACCATACATTTCTTTTCAATATCAAAATCTACCAGTTCATATGGAAAAGATTTTGATAAGGCACCACAGAAACTACATACCAATTGATGTGATTCTATTGGATGTCCACAACTACCGCAAGTCGTTGAAACTGATGGCATCATTAACTCAATGTTCTCTGTTTTTCGTTTATACCTTGTAAGTGCTTTTTCTCCCGTTTCAACAATCTTATTAAGATCTTGTATCCGTTGCTGATTTTGTTGTTCTCCATCAATCATAGCATCTACAATTTTTTTGTTTTTCCGCTGGTTACGAGCCAACTCATCAATATGTCCACTGGTTTTACGAATTTGTTTAGCAGTTTCTTCATATTTCTTCTCAAAAGGAGCTGCACCGGCTTCCATTCCACATTTGTATATTTCCATTTGTTTTTTCTTACGCATGAATTATTTCCTCCCTAAGTGTTTTATTCTCCCAATACTATGCTGTACCATTGTTGTTCTAAGAATTCTTTTTTTACTTCACAAATAAAATTCCGATCCGATATCACTCTATAAACTGTAACCATAATTCCACCTATATCCAAGTAATTTAAGGATTTCTTTACAACCTCCGGGTTTCCAGAACTAACTCCCACTGCAGCAGCTATTGCAACCGCAATCACATTACTTGCTGAGGCTATCAGGTTGGAATAACTAAGTATTTTTCTTGTCTTTACTGAATATAGATTCTTATTAGGGTATATAGATTCATCATAATAAAGACCATGAATCATACCAATCAGAGAATTAATTAAAACTGCAAAACCTGCTTGTGATCCAACTTTCACTAAGTTTCCCATGTCCAATCCGTAATTTGCAAGTTTTCGTGCCGACTCAACAGAAATAGTTGAAATGATTGGTAGTGGAAGACTTGCAGTTGAATACATATCAGATTTCAAGTGAATTGCTTCCTTCATAAGAGATACACCAATTTTCTCTTTTCCTTCCACGCCTTCATCTATTAATTTACTTTTACACGAATTAAGAATTTTAAAAGTATCAGCATGCTTTGAAATTTTATCTCTGGTTGTACCATTTGAAGCAGTACCTGTCAAAACATGAAATGACTGTAGTCCCTCACTTACTGTAACTGTACTTGTCGCAATGTTCATTGTTCCAAAAATCCATCCAAGCAATGGATCGTGTCCGATTGTTTTAGCTCTATGCGTAAAACCACCACCAATGCCTAAACCATAATCTTTTCCACCATATATTGCATCAAATGGAACCGGATTAGTTATTATCTCATTTATTGATGGATTATATAATCTGTGTACTCTATTTGAATGTTCAACATTATGCCCTTTTGTATTTTTAGCTGCTGTTTTATCGTCAACCCTCTGAGTAATTGTCCCAATTATATACTGTCTGATACATTGCAGTGCCGTTGCAAAGAGAAGAAATGTAATATCTGTTTTATTAAGTTTTGTAGCTTTCTCGAATTGAGCATCAATATCTTCAATTATCGCTGAAGAATATTTTGCAATTTTAGCTGTTCTGTCTGCATCAATTGCAATCTTATTTAAGTCTGACTGCCATCCATAAATTTCTACAAGACTTTTCTCATTTATCTTTGCATTCTCCTTTTTTAATCGATTATAATTAACCATTCTTGCCCCTATCCTTTTATTTATATATAAGACAATTGGTCTTATTTATATTGTTTCTTATATCACTTCCACCATATCCCCTTGGCTTCTCAGCCACATATCAATGCCCTTGCTGAACACCTCTGCAGATATCGTGTATACGCCATCTTTTTCTTCCAGAATCTTCGCAGTTGGCAGTCTGTCAAGAACTGCTTCCACGCTTGAACCCTTATACCTGAATTTGACCTTTTGAAGCTTTCCACCATACATGAACTGGATTCTTTTTCTGAATTCGCCTTCTTTAAAACGATTTCCATAAGGAATCTTGAATTGCTTGTCAAGCACCTTATAGCCTGCAATCCTGTCGATTCGGTATATTGTTGGAAATGCATCATCAATCACATCAAAATCAGCTTTAACATCTTCATCCTCAATAAATGCCGTCAGGTAGAAATAATACTCTGAAAACATTATTGCCACTGGCTTTACCCTTCGTTTTACAATTGCTCCGTCTTTAGTCCTTTTGTAATCCATTTCAAGATAACGGTTCTGATGGATTGCCTGCCCGATATCCCACATCTTATCAACGAACTCTGATTTATGTGTCAGTTCTATGTAATGAAATTCTTCATTCTTAATAAGGTCCTGTACTATTGCCTTTCCTTCTGCCGGTGTGCAGCGGTCAACCAGTATATCGAGAATGTGCTCCATCCTTTCTCTGGTAAATGCCCTGCTGTCCAGCAGTATCTTGCATATTGCAAGTATCTCACTATTGGTCAGCCTTGTCCTGTATATCTGGCTGAGATAATGTCCGCCCCTTTTCTTATCGTATTCAATTGAATTAATTACCCCGCTTTTTTCAGTCTCCTGTTCAAAAAAATTATTAATTGCACTTATATCACGCTGGATTGACCTGGCAGATACGCCATATCTGGCAGCTTCCGCCTCTTTGTCAACCACTTTCCCTTCCATCAGGCGCTGATACAGGCTTAATACCCGACTTACCTTGTCATTGTAGTCATTTGCCATAAGTAGTTTTTCTCCTTTAAGTCGTTTGTAAGATTGCACTCATCAATTCACGATTTAATCTGTTAATATTTTAGCACTTTATCATAATAAATGCTAATATAAAATCATATTTTCTGCATTTTTATACATCATTTTCACAAAATTATGTTTGAATAATTATACATCACACAAATAATGAAAATATGTTAAAGCCTGTAAACATGTATATGATATAAAGTATCATTGCTGACATTGCAAACAGATACACCACCGCAAGTATCGGATACCCTATACTTCTTAGCCTTATAAGCCTGTATTCTTCGTAAAATTCTTCATAATTAATATACTGAACCTTGTCCTCCTCCGTCATCTTGTTCCATATTTCTCTTGAATTGTATCTGATATTGAACAGAAATGGTCTTTTCAAATACACATAAACTTCACTGCTATCATCTTCAATATTGTTGTCCTGCATAACTGCCTCCTTCGTTTTGTTTATTATTATGATAGCAGACAGGTCGGACATTATATGTCTTAGCGTCATATTTTGTCATAACATTTTTAATTCTTATAATCCGAACCTAAACATATCGTATGATTATTTAACGAAATCTTTTTTAAATGTGTGCCCGTGACTAATTTTGTTTTAGTTGTAGATAATTATATCATCAGCCAATCAATATTACAATTATATGTATTGTATTTATCATCTTTATTGTGGAGGATTTCATGAAGGATATTGATTTTGAAAGTATTGGAAAGAAGTTGAAAGAAATACGCTTATCTAAAGGTTTGCCGCAGGACGCTGTTGCCAGTGTTGCTGAGGTCAATACTTCTCATATAAGCAATATTGAGAATAACCGTGTGAAAGTTTCCCTGCCTACACTTATCTATATATGTAATGCACTAGGTGTAACTGTAGATTATGTGTTGTCCGGCGAGTATGCTTCTGACGATTCTGCAATTGACAGAGAAATTATGAAGGAACTTCAGTCTTTTTCAGATGACGAAAAAGAGCGCGTTCTACGAGTTGTCCGCGCCCTTAAGTAATCTCACAGCATAATTAAAACCTGCCATGAAACTTTCTTTCTTAGCTGTCTCAGCAACCGACACGTATTTGTCCCGTTCACATTCATAATCTTCCCACGTTGCAAGTTCCTGAAACTGCTGCAGTTCATGCTCAATCTGCTGCTCAATATGTTCATCCACATTTTTCATAACATCCGTCTCGCTTACAAGCATATTATACAATTCTTCCAGTTCATTCTGCATAAACATTCCACCTTATGTAATATTCTGCCAGCAGCCACAATTATGACTTCCGGCTCTTTTCATATGATAACAGACAGGTCGGACAGTTATTGTCATGTTAAATTCATTTATAAAAAAATCAGGCTTTGGATTTCTCCGCCGCCTGATTACAACTCTATTAATTCAATTCAATTTTATCGCTAAACCCACTAATCAGCCTTTTTCTCTTGCCATCTCAAACTCCTGCTTTATCTGTGCAAGAAGCTCAGGATTAACAAGAACATCGCATATTGAATCAGCCATTATCTTTGCTGCATATACTATGGCATTATGCGCCGCATCACTCTTTCCAGCTTTAAGGTAGGCTTCTGAATGTGGCTGTGCATCCTTGTCTGTGAATGCAATTCTTATACATGAGCCTGGAACTTCATATAACACATTGCCGAAATCTGTTGAACCAGTCCTTTCGCGTGGTGGCGCAATCGATGGGGCATTCTCATATGCTGCATTTGCCATAAGCAGATCATTGACCTTATGGCACACAACCTTGCTCTTGAATGGAAGGTCTCTCTGAACCTCATATGTTGTTCCAGTCATAAGCGCAGCACCTTTTAAAATGTTGTAGAATCTCTCTACAACTTCATCAAGGTATTTCGTGCTGTATGAACGGAGTGTATATTCTGCAACAGTAAGATCCGGAACTACATTTGGAGGACCACCTGCATTACGGATTGTGTAATGCATTCTTGTGTCATCTTTAACATGCTCTCTTAACATCTCAATTGCATGGAATGATAATAACGCTGCATCAAGTGCGCTGCGTCCTTCTTCAGGACTTATTGCAGCATGGCTTTTTACTCCGTGGAATGTTACCACGAAATTCTCGAGTGCCATACATTTTTCATCTACTGATGTATTAGGTGAGCCATGCGACATAAATGCAAGATCAAGCTCTTTCATATAACCTTTATCGAGCATAATTATCTTACCGCCAAGAGTTTCCTCTGCCGGAGTTCCATACACAACAAGCCTGCATGGATAATCCTGAAGGCAGTTCTTTACTGCAATTGCTGCCCCTATTCCGGCAGGTCCCTGAAGATGATGTCCACACGCATGTCCGATTTTTTCAAGAGCGTCATATTCAACAAGAATTCCAATCACCGGGCCGTCACTTCCATTATCCCATGTTGCCCTGAATGCTGTTTCAAGTCCTGTTCCACGCTCTACCACAAATCCTTCTTTTTCAAGATAACTGCACAATATATCAGATGTCTTGTACTCTTCCCCGCTTATCTCCGCAAGGTCGAATATCTCATCTGCCATCTGGCATAAATCTTCTTTATAGCTGTCAATAACCGCCCCAAGCTGCTTCTTAATATCGTCTGACATAATATCTGCTCCTAATCAATTCTAATATCCAATCATTAATGCACCAAGCATAAACAGGCATCCAAGTGCTGTCCATATAAGGAACAGTGGCATCATGAACTTAAGCCATTTACTGTATGGAATCTTTGATACAGCAAGATATCCCATAAGTGATGATGACATTGGAAGTACTGAGTTAGAGAATCCGTCTCCTAACTGGAACGCAAGCACTGATGTCTGTCTTGATATTCCTACAAGGTCTGAAACCGGCACCATAAGTGGCATTGTAACTGCTGCCTGACCTGTTCCTGACACGATTACGCAGTTAATAAGTGACTGACATAAGAACATACCAACAGCCTTAATTGAATCTGGCATAACATTTACAATATTAACAATTCCGTACACGATAGTATCAAGAATATTGGCATCACTTAATATTACCTCAACTGTACGGGCAATTCCGATTATAAGACATCCTACAATAATGCCTTTAGCACCTTCTCCGAATTCCCTTGCAATTCTGCTAGGACCGTAACCGCTGATAAATCCGCATATTACACCCATAAATATGAACAGGTCTGACATTTCTTCAAAGTACCAGCCCTTCTTTGAAAGGCCATATATAAGTATTCCAAAGCCAAGTGCCATAACAACAAGAACTGCAATCTGTCTTACCGTAATTGTGTCTGTTGCATTGTCAAATGTGTACTCCTGGTCTTCAGGAATTCCATATATTACGCTTTTTTCAGGATGTGCTGCAACCTTTCTTGCATAGCAGATTATGTATGCACTTGTAGCAGCAAGAAGCACAACAAGAATAAATACTCTGTAAGCCATTCCTGAAAACAACTGCAATTCTGCTATATCCTGCGCAACTCCTACATTGAACGGATTAAGTAATCCGGCTGTGAATCCAACCGCTGCACCGAGTGCAATCATTGCTGTTCCTGTAACTTTATCAAGTCCTAAAAATAACGCAAGTGTAATTCCGATAGGAACGAATATCATAACCTCTGATGACATTCCCATTGTGAATCCGAATATAGAAAATAATGTCAAAAATACAGGAATTACAACATATTTGTGCTTAGAAAATGTCTTAGATAACTTCTTGCATAACGCTGTAAGTGCGCCTGTTGATGTAATTACCTGAAAAGCTCCGCCGATTATCAGCATAAATGTAATTGTTGACGCTGATTTCACAATTCCGGTATAGATTGCTGAAGGAATCTTTAACGGATTAAGCGGACTTGATGCTATTCTGTGATAACTTCCAGCTGCAACTAAAGTCTTGCCTGTTGCTGCATCTTTAAATCTTGTAAACTCGCCTGCCGGCACAATATATGTTGCCGCTGCAGCAATAAGAATAATTACCACAAGTATTACAAATGTATGTGGCGTTTTCCATTTTTTCTTTGCTTTTGTTTCCATGAAATTTTCTCCCATAACAAATTTATATTTTTATACATTTTAATATAAATCATACTAAAAAGAAAATTGTATGTTTTTATCGAAAGTATAAATCTAATTTATAGTTTTGATTGATTGATACATTTTAATTATGTATAATTATTACATTATTATTGAAACATGCACTATTTTAGAAAGGGAATTCATATGATTACTGAAAAAGACATGCAATATGTTCTTACAATTGCTAATTACGGAAATCTTACCAAAGCTGCCAATGCTCTGTTCTTGTCTCAGCCGGCTTTGAGCATACATCTTAAGCAGCTTGAAACTTCACTTGGCATACAGCTTTTTGAAAGGAAAGGCCGCCGCATGATTCTTACATATGCAGGCGAGGAATTCGTGAAATCTGCCAGAGATATTACTATGAAATGCTTTGAACTTGAGGACCGCATGATTGATATTGGCAAAAATGTGGCTGTTAAACTCCGCATTGGTTACATGGTACGTCAGGTTGAGTCTCTCTTTCCTTCTGTTATGACTGCATTTAACAGACTGTATCCACAGTCAGTTGTATATGCCATTGACGGACATCTCTCAGACCATGAAGAGCAGCTTCTTGCCGGTGACCTTGATATGTTCTTTGGATATAACAGCGTGAGCAACACCAGAATTTCCTATGAAACCATATATGAAGACTGTCTTGTTGCCATTCTTCCCAAAAGCCACCCTGCTGTATCTTTCGCAGAGTCTAAAGAATCATGCATCTATCCATGGCTTGATCTTGCGCATGTAAGAAAAGAAAGATTCATCCTGCAGCACAGCAACCAGAGTATAAGACAGCTTGAAGAAGACGCCCTTTTCTATGCTGATGTCCTGCCAGAGCTTACCTATAAGATAAGCAGTATTGACGCAGGAATCCGACTCGCTGAACAGGGATATGGAATTGCATTTACACTAAACAGTTATCTTACTTCAATGAAGCTTTCACCTGATTCAGTTGTATTACAGGTTGGCGACCCAGACATGCGTATACCATTCTCCGCCGCCTTCCGCAAGGAAGATGAAAACCGGAAAGAACTGAAAGAATGGATACGACTGACTAAAGAGCTTGTTTCCAGACAATAAAATAACCGGCTGATACTGCATTTAGCTGTACCAGCCGGTATCTTAATATTATTCAATTATAAAACTTCTACAAGCTCAATCCTGAAATTCAGTTCTTTTCCTGCCATCTCATGATTAGCGTCAAATGTAATCTCAGTATCAGTTAAAGCAGCAACCCTAGCTGGGAATGGCTGTCCATACATATTCTGAAGATATACTTTATCATCAACTTTAAGTTCTTCTGCACCAGGAAGCTCACTTATAGGCAATGTTATGAAAGCTCTTGGATCGGCTTCTCCATACGCCTCCTCTGGCATAAGATGAACATCAATAACGTCTCCGACATTCATTGTTGCAACAGCCTTATCAAAGCCCTGAATCATCATTCCTGCTCCACAAGTAAATTCAAGCGGTTCACCTCTGTCGTAAGAAGAATCAAACTGTGTTCCATCATTAAGAGTTCCTTTATAATGAACCTTTACCTTCTTTCCCACATTAGGTCCTTCAAATGATGGTGTAAATGTACCACAGCCACCGCCGCAGCCGCCACAACCACTACCACAGTCTGATTCACCTTCATCACTTCCACAATGTCCGCAGCCTGACTCTTCATCTTCATGGCTTCCACAGTGTCCGCAGCCATGACCTTCTTCATGATCGTGATGATGGTCGCAATTAACACCTGCTGATGTTAAATCGCCATTAAGATATGCCTCAACTGCTGCATCTGCTTCTCCATCTGCTCCTGAATATACATCAATTCCAGCTTCTGAAAGTGCTGTGACTGCACCGTTACCAATTCCACCACATATAAGAACATCTACACCTTTATCCTTAAGAACAGCTGCCAATGCGCTATGACCAGCTCCATCAGTGCCAATTACCTCTGCACGGACAATATTCTTTCCTTCTGTCTCATAAATCTTAAAGCTCTCAGAATGTCCGAAATGCTGAAAAATCTGACCATTCTCGTATGTTACTGCTATTTTCATTAATAATCCTCCTGATTAATATTTATTCTCATACAACGTATGAAAAATCATTTCAAAATCTTAAACAACTAAAACTCAATATTCACCGAACCATTTGCATATTTCATATAATCAAAAAGCTTAGACGCCGTAAGAAGTTCAAGCGGATCTCTTTCTATATCATCTTCCTCAAATATCTTTGCCACTTCCTGTATTTCCGGATTAGAAAGAGAATTCATATATTCTCTCAGTTCAACTATCGGCATATTAAAAAGTTCTTCTTTGCTCTTCATAAATTAAAATCTCCCTCCAATATCTATTCCGAACGGCCTGTGAATATTACCTTGCCGCTATTCCACAATTCTGCTGTTCTTTTAGCTGCATCAAGCCTGTCTTCATCATTTTCAAACCTAAATGATGCTGACTGACAGCCGCAATCCATACACATCACATAATAAGAGTGATCTTCCTCTTCTAATATAGAAGGTCCAAAACATCTTGGACAATCCTGCAGATCAATCATTTCATAAATTTCCATGCTGCAACTCCTTGTAATAATAATCTGATTATCATTTAATTTTACATTCTATTAGGGATAGAAATCAAGTGGAAATCATTATATATCTTACATATTTACACATATTTTATGAATTATACACCTTCAGCAGATTCATTAAATCATTAATCTCCTCCGCAATCTGCTTTCCGTTATCAGTATCCTTTACAAACACCCGCTGCTTTTCCACATAAACAACCTGTGATTCAGACTCAATATCCCTATTACTATTAATTGCCATATTAATACTCATAAACGGATGATGTTCTTTAATCTTCATTCCATGCGAATTATAAATAAGTGTATAACCAGCTATTCCTGTGGCAGCATGATATCCTTCGCAGAAACCGCCATCTATAACAATAAGTTTTCCACCAGCCCTTACAGGGTGCTGCCCCTCTTTTGTCCTGACAGGAGTATGTCCATTAATAATGTGTGCATTCTCATTATAAAGATTAAACTCCCTTAAAATCATTTTACAGATTCTTTCATTTTCATACTGAACATAGTATGGATTCTTATCCTCTTCGATTGCCTTCTTATAGTCAGCATTTCTCTCCTTGTCGAGGAACGTTCGTTCAAATGTTTTGATACACCTTCCAGTCACTGGTGATAATATATTACTCCACAGAAACCACATAAAATCAACTGCATCTGAATCACCGGTTCTTGCCTGCCTTACCATTGACTCGCAATAATCAAGATACTCACGACCTGAATACGACTTGCAATCCACAACAATTCCATCAAACACCCCTTGTTCATCAAGTGGCACACAACCATGAAATAGAAGATTTCCATTATGAATCTTATAAATGCTGCCTTTGTCATATAGAAAATTGATATGCCTCTCAAGCGCCATACTGTTAATGAAATCTGCCCTGAATCTCCCCATCAGAAACATTTCTTCCATAGTAAGCTCATATGGATTATTCATGTCAACAGTTGGAAATTCATTAGTATTAAGAAAATAATCCTTATCCCCTATTCTTACTGTTCCTTTATCCAGATTCATCTTATCCAACAGAAGTCTTCCTTCCATTCTGTATTCCGGGTGTCTCTTAATAAGCTGCCCTTCAAGCTTGAATAAAATCACAGAAATAGCTTTATAGACTGCGTCATCAACATTTTTATCTGAATATGTATTAACTGCGAACTGTAGAAGAAATCTTAGGCTTATTCCATAACCATTCTCAAGAATTGACATAGTTTTGTACTTAATATTATTCCTGACCACAAGTGCCATACACACCGGATTGCCACAAAAAGCTCCCATCCACAATATGTCATGATTTCCCCACTGGATATCAACGCTGTGATGTTCCATCAGAAGATCTAATATCTTATCTGCATGTGCTCCTCTGTCATATATGTCCCCAAGTATATGAAGATGGTCCACAGCCAGTCTTTTAATCAGATCAGTAAGAGCAACAAGAAATTCATCGCCATTATGAAGGCTCAGAATTGTTTCCATAATCTGTCTGTGGTACACACTCCTGTTGTCATCTTCATCCTTCTGCGCATGAATAAGTTCATCAATGATATATGCAAAATCCACAGGCATTGCTTTTCGCACCTTAGATCTTGTGTACTTAGAAGACAGAAGCTTTGCAATCTGAATCAGCTGGTTAAGTACATTTCTGTACCATTCATCATTCACCTTATTCTCATCCATAAGTATAGAAAGCTTCTCTCTCGGATAATATATCAGAGTGCACAGCTCCTGCTGCTCATATACAGTAAGTTCATCTCCATACAGCATCGCTACCTTCTCTCTAATTACTCCCGAACAATTATTAATTATATGGTAAAATGCATCATATTCCCCATGAAGGTCACTCATAAAATGCTCTGTTCCCTTTGGCAGATTCATAATTGCATTCAGGTTAATAAGTTCGCGGTAAACTGACTGTTTTGTGGGATATTTTTCCTTTAATAACTTTAGATATTTATCGTATTCCTTCATGGGTTCTCCTTTTTATCGTGTATTTGCGGTTTAAATTTCAGCTTTCAAACTTTTTGATTTCATACGATTATTATAGGAGATTCATGTATAAAACACAATAATAACTAAGTCCGAGACAATGTCCCATATTTTGAAGCAGATGTTTTATCAGTATTTTCACGAAAAGCTCGTACACATCTTTCCTCTTCTGGAGTAAGGCTCAATTTGCAATCCTTTTCATCAAGCAATTCACATATGCACTTATATAACATTCTATTCTGCAGATTTATCGCTAACCCTCGTTGAATTAACGAATGCAGTACAAAACTAGCTGTTGTTACAGCATGCAATAAAATTTTACGATAGAATTTCATGTAAGTGCAACCTTAAATTAAGTAATATTTATATAATATTTCTATTAATCCACCATCATTAATCATAAATTAATTTAACCTGTTCATTATTATTTAAAGCTTTTATCATATTTTTCTTTAATGTTTTTTGCTATATTTTTGGTTTTAATTCCTGTCACTAAGCTAATTTCGTCTTTATATGGCATTCTTGGTGCGTATAAAGATATATAAGCATTTCCTATTGCACCTTGAAAGAAAATCATTTTTGGATTTTCACTTTTTCCAAATGATAAAATATGTTTTCTTGAAATTCCTGGATATGGATCTATATAGTATATTTCTTTTATTCCTAACTGATATGCTTTTTTTGAACATAATTCACAAGGACTTGCTGTTGTAAATAATTTTCCTCCTTGAATCTTAGCCCCTCCATATTTAGCAATCTGCAAAAAAGCATTTTCTTCAGCATGTAATGCTCTTGTATGTACTTGATTTTTTTCTCCTGTCCAACCAGTATAAATATCTTTAAAACAATATGAAAAACATTTTCCCGCTTTTTTCTCCTGAATATCTTTCTCTTTAAGAGATTGATTAATTTCATTCATAATTTCACTAAAATATTCATCTTCGAGTTCATATTCACTAAAGGTCTCTTCATCCTTATTTTTACAATAATCCTCTACACATCTTAAATTACATGATACTTGTCCCTTAGGAACATCATTCCATCCAACTGACCGTATTGAAAAATCTTCTCCTGTTACTACAGCCCCAACCTGTCTAGATAAACAGCCAGAATTATATTTTGCATTAAAAGCTAATTGCATACATCGTTCTACATGTGTGGGGGTTATTAATCCCGGCTGTAATATCAAAGAAATATATTTTACAATCTGTTCAGTTAATTCGTAGTATTTATGATTCTCAACATTTGGATTATATAAATAAACATCTGAATTTTCTAAGCATGCTGAAATATTTTGATGATAAAATATATCATTATTATCTGGATATTCTATTTTATCCAAACTTATTAACTCTTTTCTATTTAATCCTAATCTATTTTGTCTATATTCATCTTCTGTATTAATAGCAAATGAATAAAATGCTCTATATCGATCTCTGAAATATTGTATTTCAAATGAATTTCTCAATGCATCTATACATATTCTCGTTCTTTCTTTATCTTCATTTTCTAATTCCTCCAACCTATTAATCATTTTGACAATATCATTAATTCTTTCAACCAAAGTTATCTCTTTTCCAATAACTTCACTATTATTATAATATTCACCGGAACTTCTAATATTATTTCCTACAGATTGCATAAAATATGAATACAAATTATATAGATTTGTATCCTGAGACTTTGAATTTTTAGATTTTTCCTGAACTGTAATTGTATCTAACGTACTTTTAAATTTGTTTTTAGCAGTTACAATATTTACAGTAAAGTATTTAATCATTTTGTTTAATTGCTCTAAATTTTCTTTTTTTAAGGATTCCACATATTTGGGATTATT
>OHBL01000479.1_pt1 | contig 15164 bp, 13 predicted proteins | sample 1577391 | NCBI WGS metagenome assembly OHBL01 (sample SAMEA3879551, study PRJEB24766) | human gut metagenome | biome: human-associated habitat; feature: feces | place: USA | collected 1985/1987
AGCCTGTTCCCGTTCCGGCACGGGAGAAGCCGGAGCGTCCGGCCGGAGTCGTTGAGGATGGGGCGGCTGAGGAGACCGTGCATATGGCGGATGTTCCGGCATCCCCTTCTGAAAAGCCCCGTTCCGTGGAAGAAATGCTCCGGGAAGCCGATTTGTCAGATCCGGCTGCCGATTCTGTACCGGTGGCTGCGGCCGTTGCGGGAGGGGAGGACTCCGCTAGCGGGGCATCCCTTCCTGCTGAGAATCCGGATGAGGTCATGCCCCCCATGACGGAGGAAGTGGCGGAGCTTGTCAAGGCGGCTCGTTACGCCCAGATTGAAGGTGACCTCAAAGTAGCGGTCGTGAAGCTGGAGCAGGCCATGAGGCTGGAGCCGGATAATCCGGTGGTGCTTTATTATTATGGACTTACCTATGAATGGCTGAGGAATGCGGATAAGTCACGGGAGTTTTTTCTGAAAGTATATACCCAGCGGGAGAAGGCGGGGAAATATTTTGCGCGTGCGGCGCGGCACCTTCAGGCCGGCTTTTCCAGCCCGGCGGATTTGCGGGGGGATATGTCCTTCGGCACTATTCTGGAATACCGGGATCCGGAATGCCCCGCCGGGGAGCGCGTCAAGCTGATGGTTCCTATTCTGATGAAGGATGGCCTGAATGTCAGGCCGGAGGATCTGCGCGTCATTGTCCAGTTTTTTGACAAAGTCAATGGGAAGAAAGTGGAAAAGACGCACGCGCCCGAACCTTCTTCCCGGTGCGTTACGGAACCCGCGGATTGGGCGGACGGTGAGGAAATCATGGAAATAACCTACTACATGCCTCCCCTGACGGAAGAAGAGACGATTGCTTATGGGAGCCTGAAATATTACGGATATACCGCTAAATTGTATTACAAGGGGGAACCGATGGATTGCCATGCTTCCCCTCCCGTGTTATTTTTACTGGAACAGATGAACCAGAGTTCCCCTTCCGGACTGCCCGAGATTTATGACGGCGGTTTGCTTCCCCCTGTAGAGGCGGCTCCGGTTTCTGAGTCTTATGAATCCCTTTTGCCTCCCTGATGCCTGATTTGTCCAATGTTTGATCTTCCCCACAACTTTGGCGATTACACGCTGGTGGCATTCATTGGCCGCACGCGCGGAGGAATTCTTTATCAGGCCATCCAGCAGGGCATGGACCGTTCCGTGTTTCTGGAGTTGCTGAATCCGGACAATCCGGAGGGGGTGGGCGTGGAGGATTTTCTGATGAAGGCCCGCACGTGCGCCGCCATTAATGCTCCGGTGCTGGGCACCGTCTATGAAGCGTCCCAGGCCCAGGGATACTGGTTCGTCACCAGCGAACAGCTGGGAGGCTCATCCCTCCAGTCCATGCTGGACCGCGGGCAGACCCTGTCCATGAAGGATTTGCTGAAAGTGATTGAAACGGTCGGCAACGTGTGCGGCAGGTATGAGCGTCTGCGGACCGCTTTCAATATCATGGAGCCGCGTCACATTTTCCTGGATGACAAGTCTGCCGTGCGGCTGATGAATACGGCCGTGCCCGGTGACTTTCACGAAGAAACATCCCGCGACCAGATGAAGCGCCTGGGCATCGACCTGCCTCCTCTGGTGACTCCGGATGTGCCCGGAACCACGCGGATGCGCACCCTGCTGGAATGGATGAGGGAAGGGCAGAACGGAAAGCCGATGCAATGGGACCAGGTTATGGAGCTGGTTGCTGCGGTCCGCGAACAGCTGGGGCTTTCCCCTCGGGTTACCCACCGCTATACCGTCCCCGTGGAATCCCGCGGAAAAGCCGGAAAAAGGCTGCTTTGGGCCGGAACGGGCCTGCTGGGCGCGGGGATAGCCGCGGCTGCCGTTCTTCTTTTATTCCCCCGGGAGAAGGAAACCGTATCCCGTCCCCATGTTCCGGCTCCTAAACATTATCCGGATTTTTCCGCCAGCGATCATACGGAAGTCCGCGTAACTCTTCCCGGAGGAGGGGAACTGATTGTGGGAGCCCATGAAATTACCCTGGAATCCTACCGCCTGTTTTTGGACCAGTGGGCACGCCTCACTCCGGAGCTGAGGGAGGAATATTCCCACCCGGACCAGCCGGACAAGAGGACTGCTTCCCATATTCCCCAGGACTGGGAGGCTATGTGGAAGGCGGCTTCCACGCCGGGAGGCAAATGGAAAGGCAGGAAAATAACACCGCGCTCTCCCGTCGTCAACGTCACTTTCTGGGATGCCTGGGCGTATGCGAGCTGGAAGCCCGTGGCCCCCGGAGAACCGCGCTACCGCCTGCCCGAGCGCGGGGAGTGGATGGCTCTGGGGAATATGCTGGAAACGGGTGAGAAGGGGGACAGGACGCTGGTGATTGACAGATACAGCAATGATCATGATTTAAAGACCGGCGTGTGCGGCATGGCTTCCGGCGTGATGGAATGGACTTCTTCCATGGAAAAGGATCCTGCGCGCGTGAAGGAGCCTCCGGGACCGGTGGCCTGCGGCGGAGACTGGAGGCAGCCCGGCATCTCCAACCGGGTGGAATACCTGCGCTCCCGCGGCGAAAGACGGGACAACCTGGGATTCAGAATCGTGCGGAATGCCCGCTGACCCGTTTAACGACAATACTTAACATACCAATACCATGAAACATATCCTTGCAATGCTGCTGGCCCTTCTGGGGGCGTCCGGGGCCCTGGCCCAGATTTACGTGAAAGTAGTTCCGGAAAAGAAGACTTTCCTCAGCGGGGAAGCCATGTACATGAGGCTGACCATTACCAACAATTCCGGCGTGCCGGTGGAATTGAAGAGCCGGGAATATTCCTCCTGGCTGGATATCCATGTGGAGCATTCCACTGCGGGGGCGGAACTCCCCCAGTCCAAGTTTGCCCTGTTTCCGCCTCTCAAGGTTCCTGCCGGCATGAGCGTTTCCCGCAAGATTGACCTGCGTCATTTCTATGACTTGTCCCGTGAGGGCAACTACCATGTGCAGGCCGTTGTAAAAATGCCCAACCAGAAGGACATGTTTGCTTCCCAGAAATCCCTGTTTGCCGTCCGGACGGGAACACCCATGTGGTCCCAGACCGTGGCCATTCCGTCCAGTGCCAAGCGGTGCACTTTTTCCATTTGCACTATTGCCGTGCGGGGAATCCAGAAATTGTATGTGCAGACGAAGGATCCGGATACGGGAGTGGCCTACAATGCCGTGTGCATCGGTGACTGGCTGGGGACCACGCGTCCGCAGTGCATGGTGGACGGCAAGGCGAATGTCCATGTTTTCTTCCCCACTACCCCCATGCTGAGCGCGTATTCCCGCATCAACTACCGGGGAACCATGGAAAAGCTGCAGTACTATAAAAAGGTGGTGGGAGCCCCCTCCATGGTCTTTCTTCCGGACGGAAGCGTACGTGTGACGGGAGCCGTCCATTATGATCCTACCGTGAAACCCAAGACGGTGCCGGATGCCGCTGATGTTCCCGGCATGTAAATCCGTCCTGTTTCGCCGGATGTGCCACGCAGGGGAAAAGGAAAGGCAAACGTACAGCTTCTTCCGTACCGGGAAAATAAAATGTTCCGGTATTTTCCTGAGCTATTTTTCCGGCTGGGGCGCGTTTTTCAGGATGTTTTGCACGCTTTTCTGCACAACGCTGATGGGCAGGGCGTAATTTTCCGCCCGGTTCACTCTGGCGATGTTCATGCCGATGAGTTCCCCCTTGAGATTGAGCAGCGGGCCACCCATCAGCGTGTACCGGGAAGGGGTGTCATGCTGGAGGACCATAGGGAAATCATCCCTGCGTTTGCTGAACCCGCCGCTGATCAGGTCATTGGAATCCTCAGGAGCGTTTCCTCCCAGGGCCTGGCGTCTGGAACCCAGCGTGATGGTGTAGGATAACCTTTTATCCTTGCGTTTGACTTCCAGTGTCACTCTTTCTCCAACTTTTTTCCTGGACAGAATGGGGGAAACGGCGTCCAGAGCAGTAACGGGCGTGCCGTCCACCGCCAGAATCTCATCTCCGGCCTTGGCTCCGGCCTGGGCGGCGGGGCCGTCCTTGGTAACTTCCTGAATGGTACAGGGGGTGCCGAAAACGACGCCCAGGTAGGCGGTGTCTCCGTTCGGGATGGGGCGCTGCTCCGCACTAAGGGTTCCCAGCTGGGGCCGTCTGGACGTACGGGTAGTGGAGCCGTTGCTGACTACCAGGGTTCCCATGGCGGCATCATTGCTGACGGGGCCGGGAGCGTGCAGCCCGGCGGCTTCCACACAATGCCGTAAATCACAACATCGTGACCGGAAAAGAAAACTGCGCTCAAGTCCTGAAGACGTTCGCGGATGGGCTCGATAGTTTTCAGAACGGCTTTCCCGTTGATTCTCTGTTCAAAATCCAGGCTTCCGTTATTTCCTTCCGCCAGAGCGGGGTGGAACAGGGCGAAAACCAGGGGAAACAGGCAGATGCAGAAAGGAAATTTCATGATGGCTGAGTGGAGAATGGCTGGCTGTCCTGTTCCGGTGACGGCGTCAGGGAGGTCTTTCCTTCCGCTGTCTCCTCCGTCAGAGTGTTGAAATCCTTCATGGGCACGTGAAGATTGTCTTCCAGACCGGAACCGACCCTGCTGTGAATGCCAATCAGCTTTCCATCCAGGTTGAAAAGAGGGCCGCCGGAATCCCCGCGAATCAGCTTGCAGTCCGTCTGAATGACGCCGTTCTTGAGGGAAACCACCCTCCCCAGGCGCACCATCGGGCCGCGTTTCCGGTCCAGCCCCCCGCCGTGCCCCAGCGCGAACACCCAGTCCCCCACACGAGGCATTTTTTCCGCTTTTTCCACGCAGGGCAGTTTTTTGTTCAATTGGGATGTGATTTTGGCCATGCCTGCGTCCGAATTGCTGTTTTGCGCCGTGGTTTTTCCTGGAAGGCGCGTTCCATCCGGCAGGATGATTTTGAGCGTGGTTCCTTTCTTGTCCACAACGTGGGCCGCTGAAAAGACCAGGCCTTTTTCCGAAACCAGGATGCCGGAGCCGCTGCCGTTGTTTAATTCAATGCAGACCAGGGCGGGAAGCACCCGGGGAAGCATTTGCTGAAGCTGGCGTTCAATCCGCTGCAAATCCTCTACGGATTGCGGGGTGGAAGCCAGAAGACCGGCTCCATCAGCGGACTGAGCCGGCGCTGGCGGGGCCAGCAGCGCCGTGCCGCAGAGAATGGCGGAAAAACAGGGATTCCGGAGAGCCGGGGTCATGATTGCCGGTGATTATTGCCCAGAGACGGAAGTTTCCGTCTTCTGCTGCTGGTCCTCCTGTCCGCCGCCCACCAGGGAATCATGGTAATACACGCCGATAAACAAGCCTGCCAGCGTAATAAGGGTGATGAGGAGCTCTTTCATGCCGTCACAGCATAGAATGTGTATTCGCGTCTGACGAGAGAATTTCATTGATAAGCCGCATTTTGATGCAGTTCGGCAGAGCGGGGATGAATGCGGATGAGAAAATAGCCAAAATAAAGGTTGCTTTTTCCCGTGATAGGCGTATAAATCCCTCAGCGGCCGTTTCCGGTTCGCTGGCTCATTTCAAGCGGATGTAGCTCAGGGGTAGAGCGCAACCTTGCCAAGGTTGATGTCGTGGGTTCGAATCCCATCATCCGCTCCATTTTTTAAGAATTCCGGCCGGTTTGATACGGGAATAATGAGTTTGCCTGAACAGTGATATTTCCGTTTAATCGTTTGAAGGTGCGGAAGGAGGATATGGCGGTTCGTTTATTTTTGCGGAGGTGAAACAAGAGCCAGCCGGATATCTTGTTTGCAGCGGGGCCTTGTGCGCTGCCAGCTTTTGTTGATCTCCTCCGGAAGGAGAGGAATTATTGCGGAAGCCCGCTTTCCTGGATGACGGGAGTTTCCCCTGGAAGGACTTTTCTTTTTAAAAACAGCGCTGTCAAATATTTACGGACCGGTTCATCATAGAGTTTCAGGCAGAGCCAGGCCAGAAGAATGCTTCCAATGACGACGGCCAGGGCTCCGGGAAGTGAGTCCAGGAAGGAAAGCTTTTCGTTTTTCACCCACGCATAGTACAAGTAGATGAACGGGTAATGCACCATGTACAGGGGGTAGGAGATGTTGCCCAGGAAACGGCATATTTTATCCGTATGGGGATTTGTAATTTTGCCGGAAGCGCCAAAGAGGAGGATGAGCGGGAAAAATACCGCGAAGCACGCTGTTTCATAGAGGCTGTTCATCCAGAAAGCATTTTGTCCTCCCAGCCGGGGAACGGCCAGCAGAATGGCAAGAGACAGACTGCATAACCAGAAAGAATTTTTGACGTTGAACGGTTTGAACAGCCGGAACAGGAGCAGCCCGGCTGAGAAGGAGTACAACAGGCGCAGGGAGCCGCCCGTCCATTCCGTGCCGGTCATGGAGAATCCGGAGCATATGTCTCCGTTGGGGCCCCAGAAGCTGAAGGAGGCAAGGCCGCATCCGGCCGCGACAACCAGTATTGCCAGGGAACGTGTGGAGAGTTTCCGGATGAAGAGGGCATAAAGAAGGTTACCGATGTATTCAAAGAACAGGGACCAGCTCGGGCCGTTGAGCGGGTACATTTCTCCCAGACCCCGGATTTCCATGCCGGGAGGAGACGGAATGAGCAGAATGTTGACGAAGGTGGCGGCGAACAGAGAGATGACAGCCACCTGCGATACGTCCCATACGGGGCAGCCCTGGAAATAGAAGATGAGCGCACCGATGAGCGCCCCTATCGCCACCATGGGCTGCAGGCGTATAAGGCGGCGTTTGATGAATTCCCTGGTCGTCATCGTTTTCCAGCGGTTATCATAGGCATAGCCGATGACAAAGCCGGAAAGCATGAAGAAAAAATCGACGGCCAGGTAGCCGTGGTTGATGATTTGGTCCACATGGCTGGTGGCGTAGGCTTCAAAGATGTGGAACCATACGACGACAATGGCGGCTACGCCGCGCAACCCGTCAAGAATGTGGTAGTGGTGTTTTTCACTGCCTGGGGGAATGGGAGAATGCTGCGTTTTCAACATGAGAGAAGCTGTTGTTCGATACTATTTTTGTTTTAATGTGAAAAACCGGCTGCTCATTTTCCGCCTTTCCGGTGGATGCAGGTTCTCCGGAGGCGCAGTTGTTGAGCTGCCTAAGCAAGTACCCTTCTTCCCGGCAGATTCTTTCAACAGGTGTTTCCTGTTTTATCCGCCGGCAGGGCGATGAGCGGAACGAACGGCGGTTTTCCGGGGGGGGGAAGAATCGCTTATGGCTCGGAAGATGCAGGCAACCGGGAAACCCGTCAGGATGGAACCGTTTTTGTAAGTCAGCCGGGAAGAACAGGGTGTTGCTTGCTGCCCGTCCGATTTCCGGAAACAGGAGTTTCCTGTCCGCTTTTCTGCGCTGCGGCGTTTTTTTCGGAATGGGAAAAGGGCCTGGCAGGGACGAATGCTCAGCCTTTGCGGTAGTTTACAAGGGTTTCCATATATATTCCGGAGATACTGCCGCCGTCCATGGGGGTTATGTCCTTGAATGCGGGGTTAATGGGCTGCAGCACGTATTCCGTTTTTCCTGTTTCCGCATTTGTCCTGCGAATCAGTTTTTTCAGCGTAACGCCGCGTCCGTCGTTGTATTCCACGATGGTTCCCGGTTTGGGGATAGACGGGGCGGTATGGCGCCGCATAATCACCAGGGAGCCGTCCGGGATGAGGGGTTCCATGGATTTCCCTTCTACGCGAACCACGTATTCGTTTTTACCCAGGGGCCTTTCCATGTAAATGGTAGACGGGACAGTGTCGCTTTCCGCAAGAGAGCCTGCGGCGATGTTGCCGATTATTTGCGTACTGTATTCACGCCTGGCGTGTCCAGCATGGGACGGAAATTGTCTGACCAGGGGAACCAGGGGGGAGTGTGTTGGCCGCAGCTGGCGTTCATATTTCCTCATGCGCTCTTCCGTGATTTCCAGCACGAGGCGATTGGTCTGGACAGGTTCGTCTTCCGGTTGAACCGTTTTGTATTGAGACATCAGGGATTGGATTTTCAACATGGCGCTGGCGGGGAAGGGGCCGGAGGGGGAGAGCCAGTTATTCACCGTACCTTTTTCCGTACCGCATTCCATGGCAAGCCAGTCACGGTTTTTCCCAATGGCCTTCAACCAGTGTTTCACATCCCCTTTTGTCGGTGTCATGGCTTGATGATACACGATTTTCGTGAATTGTCGATAGAAAGAAATAAATTGAATTCGTTAAAATATATTGACGCATTAACGAAAATCGTTAAAAAGGCGCTATGAAGTACATGCCTTTAGACCTTTCCGTAATGCAGCCGGAGCCATTTCCGCATCCCGTGATGATGAGGTCCGACCTGTATCCCAGAAGACAGCCCTCCCGGGAAGAAAAGTGGGGCATTTGCCCAGGTTCCGTCTGCGGCGCGCTGCGGGCGCTGGTTCGTCGATGCAGGGAAGAGGCGAAGCGGCGGAAGCTGGCAATGAACATTCTTTCCGTCGCCGGAGCCTGCGTTTTCGGCCTGATGGCTGTCGGCGTGTTCTGGCTGGCTGTTGAGATGGATAATTCCGCTTTGCAGGCTTCCAAGTCTTCCTGTTCCATAAAACCGTAAACCGGCCCTTGCCCAAGGAGTTCGGAACGCTTTTTCCTGCGGAGCTTGCTTTCGGAAATGAACGGCCGCGTTTGAGGCCTCCCGGTTTGTTTTTTCCGGTTGAAACGCCTGCGGACGCATGAAAGGTTCCGGCAGGAATGGGCGCCGGATTTCCAGAGGGGCTTTTTTTATCCGCAGAGCAAGTTGAACGGGAGAGACGGGGAAGGGCTGGAGTTTGGATAATTGCATTATTTGCCGGCTGCATCACCCGGGTTCCGGAAATTCCGTCCTCCAATGCCGTTCCTGTGCGGGAATAGCGGTTGGTCATGCGGGCGGGCAGTATGGTGTCCGTTTGCGAAGAGGATGAAGCTGCGGTTCCGGATTTCTGTCCGGAGGGAACCGTATGAGATGGAGCAGGGAAGCCTTTCCTCCACGTGGTCGTTTCCCGTTTATCTGGCGCGGTTTGATTTCATTCTGGCGTGGCCGCCGGGACCGGCTGTTGAAGTAGCTTCCTGAGGCGCAAGCGGGCGCAGGACTGTATGGAAATACCCTGTGGTGTCTGTCGTGCCGGGATGCGAGGCGGGGATGATGCGACCCGGGTCCGGGGCGCCCATTATTCCGGGCGTTATGGCGCTGGTCGGGAGACTGGCGGCGGAAGATGCCGCCAGGAACGGCGGCCTTCCGCTTCTGGATTCATTCCGGGTAAAAGATGCGCCTTTTGCGGAGAAAGTGAAAAATGAAGAGGCTTTTTCCGATTTTGCATGTTGAGAAATAATTTTATGACAGTTGATATGTATTCATTATAAATGAATTAAAAAGAATGAAGCAGAAAGTGCTAAAAATCTTTTGCATTATAGTTACTATAAGGAATAGCCTGAATGAAGAAAGAAGAAGGCATGGTACGCGGCCGGCGTCCTTTCCCTTCTTTTTCCGGAATCCGGCCATCGCCGTTTAAAAGGCACACCATGAAAAACAACAGACTTTTTATCAAATCATCGCCATGACCAAGAGAATGATTAAAAATGCTTCCTACGAAGGGGAACGTCCCCTGTTCGCTTCCCGCCATCTTAGGCTGGAAGACGTCATTATTTATCCGGGGGAATCCGCCCTGAAGGAATGTTCCGACATTGAAGCTGTGCGGTGCGAGTTCCGGGGGAAGTACCCTTTCTGGCACAATGACGGGCTGCTGGTGGAACATTGCCTGTTCAGGGAAGGCGCCCGGGCCGCCATCTGGTATTCCCGGAATCTGCACATGAAGGATACCCGCGTGGAAGCGCCCAAGATGTTCCGTGATATGGACGGGATGGTTCTGGAGAACGTCGTTCTGACGGATGCTCTGGAATGCTGCTGGCACTGCCGGAATGCGAAACTTCGCGGCGTGCAGGCGGAGCATGGGGATTATCTGTTCATGCACGGGGAGAATATAGATGTTGACGGCTTCCGCCTGAACGGAAATTACTCTTTCCAATATTGCAGGAATGTGGTGATACGGAATGCGGAAATCCATTCCAAGGACGCTTTCTGGAATACGGAGGACGTGACGGTGTACGATTCCGTGGTGGACGGGGAATATCTGGGCTGGCATTCCAGGAACCTTCGTCTGGTGAATTGCCGCATTTCCGGCACGCAGGCGCTGTGCTACGCGGAAAACCTGGTTCTGGAGAATTGCACGCTCGGAGAGGATGCGGATCTCTGCTTTGAGTATTCCTCCGTGCATGCGGAAATCAAAGGGCGTGTGCACAGCGTCAAAAATCCGCGCAGCGGCCGCATTGTTGCGGAAGAGTACGGGGATATTATTCTGGACGAGCATTGCAAGGCTCCTGCCAATTGCTCCATTGAAACGGAAAAATCCCAATCCGGAGAAGCCGCATGAAGTACGATTTTGATACTGTTGTTCCGCGCCGCGGCACGAATTCCTACAAGTGGGATTCCATGCCCCGGGAGGATATTCTGCCCATGTGGGTGGCAGACATGGATTTCCGTACGGCTCCGGCGGTGACGGACGCCATCCGGAAGAGGGCCGAGCACGGCATTTTCGGTTATACACGGGTTCCGGATTCCTATTATGAGGCGGTTACAAACTGGTTTGAACGCCGCCACGGCTGGAAGATTAATCCGGAATGGATGATTTATACCACGGGGGTGGTTCCCGCGCTGTCTGCCGTCATACGGGCCCTGACGGTCCCTGGGGACAAGGTGCTGGTGCAGACGCCTGTATATAATTGCTTTTTTTCCTCCATCCGCAATAACGGATGCGTGGCGGAAACCTGCCCTCTGAAATATGAGAACGGCAGATATGCGCTGGATGCGGAGGAGCTGGAACGGAAAGCCTCCGATCCCGCCGTCAAGCTGATGCTCCTGTGCAATCCCCATAATCCAGCCGGGCGCGTCTGGACGAGGGAAGAATTGGAGGAGATGGCCGCCATTTGCCGGAGAAACGGCGTTTTCGTAGTGGCTGACGAGATTCATTGCGAACTGACGTATCCGGGCCATCCCTATACGCCGTTCGCCTCCCTCTCCGAGGACGCCCTGCACCATTCCGTCACCTGTATTTCCCCCAGCAAGGCGTTTAATCTGGCAGGCATTCAGATAGCCAATATCGTCGCGGCGGATGAAGAAGTTCGGAAGAGGATTGACAAGGCCATCAACATCAATGAGGTGTGTGACGTCAATTCTTTTGCCGTAGATGCCCTGGAAGCGGCTTATAACGGAGGGGAGGACTGGTTGGAGGAACTGAAGCTCTACCTTTACGGGAATTACGAGATTGTCCGGGATATGCTGGCAGAACGTCTGCCGCAGCTTCGTGTGGTGCCGTTGGAGGGAACGTACCTGGTCTGGATAGATTGTTCCGCTCTGGGGCTTCCCTCCGCAGAGATTGTCCGCCTGCTGGAAGAGGAGGGGCGGGTGCTCGTCAACGGCGGGGAAATGTACGGGGAAACGGCGGGGTGCTTCATTCGCCTGAACGTCGCCTGTCCCAGGAAGCTGCTGCTTGAGGGGCTGGAAAGAATCATCCGCACGCTGTGCGGCCTCATTTCCGGAACACGGACGTGCCCGTCGGGTCCTGCAGGCTCTTAACAGGGAGAACGGTTATTAATCATCAACAATCAAGTTGCCATGGAAAATAAGATGACGAGAAGAACATGGCTCCAGTCTTCCACCGCAGCCCTGGCATGCCTGGCTTTGCCGGAGTATGCCCTGGGCGCGATTGCGGAGAAGGGTGGAGCTTCCAGGGTCTGGATGACGAAAGAAATTTCTCCGGAGGCTCTCGTGAGGATTTACGAGGCTCTGGGGCGTCCGGCCGGGGGAAAGGTAGCTGTCAAGATCAGCACCGGGGAGCCGGGAGGCCGCAATTTTCTGAGTCCGGCCTTAATCAAAGACCTGGTGCGCCGGGTGAACGGCACCATCGTGGAATGCAATACGGCTTACGGAGGCAAACGCTCCCGGACGGAGGACCATTTGCAGGCTGCGAAGGATCACGGTTTTTCCGATATTGCGCGGGTGGATATCATGGATGCGGAAGGGGAGTTCACTATCCCGGTGAGGGACAGGAAGCACCTGGAATACGATATCGTGGGGGATCATTTAAAGAATTATGATTTCATGGTCAATCTGGCCCATTTCAAAGGGCATGCCATGGGCGGCTTCGGCGGTGTGATCAAGAACCAGTCCATCGGTGTTGCCTCGGCAGCCGGGAAGGCGTACATCCATTCCGCCGGAAAGACGCGGGATGTTTCCTCCGTGTGGAACAATCTGGCCAGTCAGGATGATTTCCTGGAGTCCATGGCGGCTTCCGCGCAGGCGGTGGCGGATTACTTCGGGGACAGAATTTTGTACATCAATGTGATGAATAATCTGTCCATTGACTGTGATTGCGATTCCCACCCCCATGCGCCGGAAATGAAGGACATCGGTATTCTGGCCTCCCTTGATCCGGTTGCTCTTGACCAGGCCTGCCTGGATCTCGTTTACGCCGTCAGGCCGTCCGAAGGGAATGACAACAGGCCCCTGGTGGAGCGTATTGAAAGCCGCCATGGGCGGCATACGGTAGAGTATGCCGAGAAGATAGGTCTTGGCAGCAGGAAGTATGAACTGAAAGAGCTGAAACCGCAGCAGGCCGTTTAGTCGGTCATTTCCTTTTTAGTATCAAAAACAATAGAAAAAACTGTGATGGAAAAAGTGATGTTGAACAATGGCGTTACGATGCCTGTCCTGGGATTTGGCGTTTTTCAGATTCCGGACGCTAAGGAGTGCGAACGCTGCGTGCTGGATGCGATTGAGGTCGGCTACCGTTCTATTGATACCGCGCAGATTTACGGCAATGAGGAAGCCGTAGGCCGCGCAGCGGAGAAGAGCGGGGTTCCGCGGGAAGAGTTGTTTCTTACCACGAAGGTGTGGATTTCCAACGGCGGGTCTGAGAAGGCGAAGGCGTCCATTGACGAATCCCTGCGCAAGCTGCGCACGGATTATCTGGATCTGCTGCTCATCCACCAGCCTTTCAACGATTACTACGGCACTTACCGGGCCATGGAAGAAGCGAACCGGGCCGGAAAGGTACGCGCCATTGGCGTGAGCAATTTTTATCCGGACCGTTTTGTGGACCTGGCGGAGTTCTGCGAGATCAGACCCGCCGTCAATCAGGTGGAAACGCATGTGTTCCACCAGCAGGAAAAAGTCCGGGAGGTGATGGAAAAGTACGGTACCAGAATGGAATCCTGGGGGCCTTTTGCGGAAGGTCGCAATGGGTTTTTCTCCAACCCCGTGTTGAAGGGCATTGGAGAGAAATACGGCAAGACCCCGGCGCAAACAGCCCTGAGGTTCCTGATTCAGCGTGGAATTATCGCCATTCCGAAGACGACCCACCGGGAAAGGATGGAGGAGAATTTCAACGTCTTTGATTTTGCCCTTTCCCTGGAGGATATGGGCGCTATCGCCAGGCTGGACCGCGGAGAGAGCCTTTTCCTGTGCCACCGGGATCCGGAATCGATCCTGTACCTGATCAATTACGGGAAGCAGTAATTCGCATGAAGTTCCAGAAAGATGATACGTTACTCATTTAAAATATTTTGTGTGGCTTTTTCCGCCTGCTTTTGCTGTGCGGGGAGCCTGTTGGCAGAAGATAATAACCCCCATACGGACAAGATGATGAACGAGAAGCTGAATTTAACGCAGGAATGGGACAAAGTGTTTCCTAAAAGCGACAAGGTAACCCACCGCAAGGTAAGTTTCCGCAACCGTTATGGCATTATGCTGGCTGCGGATTTGTATATGCCCCGGAATGTTAACGAGAAATTGCCGGCTATTGCCGTTTCCGGCCCTTTCGGAGCTGTAAAGGAACAATCTGCGGGCCTTTATGCCCAGACGATGGCCGAACGAGGTTTTTTGACGATCGCGTTTGATCCCTCGTATACGGGAGAAAGCGGAGGATTTCCCCGCTATGTCGCGTCTCCGGATATCAATACGGAGGATTTCTGCGCCGCCGTCGATTACCTTTCCACCCGCGATGACGTGGATTCGGAACGTATTGGAATCATTGGCATTTGCGACTGGGGCGGCATGGCGGTCAATGCGGCGGCTATCGACACCCGCATCAAGGCAACGGTAACCTCCACGATGTACGATATGAGCCGCGTGAACGCGAACGGCTATTTCGACGCGATGGATGCCGACGCCCGTTATGAGCTTCGCAAACAACTGAATGCCCAGCGAACGGCTGATGCGAAGAGCGGTTCTTATGCCCTCGCGGGGGGCGTGCCTGATCCTCTGTCTGCGGATGCCCCCGGATTTGTGAAGGATTATTACGATTATTATAAGACGCCCCGCGGCTATCACAGGCGTTCGCTCAATTCAAATGGCGGATGGAATGTCACTTCGGCGCTTTCCTTCATCAATATGCCCCTGCTGGCGTACAGCGGTGAAATCCGCAGCGCCGTGCTCATGATTCACGGAGAAAAAGCCCATTCGCGCTATTTCAGCGAAGACGCCTTCAGGAAGTTGAAGGGGGACAACAAGGAGCTGATGATTATTCCCGGTGCAAGCCATGTGGATCTTTATGACAATCAAGCCGGTGTCATTCCTTTCGACAGAATCGGACAGTTCTTTCTGGAGCATCTGAAATAAGGAGGCCCCGCATCTGAATTTGGGAAAGAAAGACGGAACGTAATGAAACGCAAGGATTTTTTGAAGATAACATCCGGTTTGGCCTTATCTCTGGTTTCCCGGGGATGGGCCGGGGAGGGTTCTTCTTTGCTGCCTGACGGTCCGGGGTCTTCTTCCGGGGTGCCGAAGAAGGGTTTTCTTGGGGAATCCCGGCGCCTTGGAGGCCTGGAAGTTTCCCCTATCGGGCTGGGATGTCTGCCGATGGTGGGTTATTACGGCGGCAAGTATGATAAACAGGAGATGATTGCCCTGATACGCCGGGCTTTTGACAAAGGGGTTACTTTTTTTGATACGGCGGAAGTGTACGGGCCTTATACCAGTGAGGAATGGGTGGGGGAGGCTCTCGCCCCTGTCCGCAACCAGGTCAGGATAGGAACCAAATTCGGTTTTGGCGTGGAGGAAGGCCGTCCTTCTTCCCTGAACAGCAGGCCCGACCATATCCGGCGTGCGG
>OHBL01000511.1_pt1 | contig 14276 bp, 12 predicted proteins | sample 1577391 | NCBI WGS metagenome assembly OHBL01 (sample SAMEA3879551, study PRJEB24766) | human gut metagenome | biome: human-associated habitat; feature: feces | place: USA | collected 1985/1987
TATATATATAACAGTAATTTTTTTCAAGCCTTTTTTGGTATTTTACAAGATTTAACAAAAAGGCTCCATTTAATAAAAATTATTTCATGAAACATTGCTTAGTGAAAGGAGAAAACTTATATGTTAGTTTTCTCCTTTACTTCATCATTTCTCTATTTAATTAAAAAACATCCTTTTATTACTATCGATATTCCTTCTTTAGAATCGTAATTACCTTCTAAGTCTACCTCATAACTCAAGTTCACGTCTGTAATGTAGATATCTCTAGAATCATCCACCCTATGAACTCTATGGCTTACAATGTATTCTTTTGCACTTTCATCACCATTTTTATTGGCTTCTATCAATCCAAGCACATAATCTTTCAAATTTATGTTGAATGTGTCGTACAAGCTTACACTTTCCAAATTCTCCTCGTTTATATCATATTCATAGACTTGGAATTTCTTTATACAGTTGTATCCTTCTACAGTTATTACTTCATCGTCTGGATATTGATAATTTACTCTTTTATATGTTGTTCTTTTTTCATCATACGTTTCATCTTCGTCACCGTATGGACTATAATGTTCTATTAATTTTTCAGTAAGTTCTTCTTTATCCAAATACTTTGGTAAGTATTTTTCGGAATTTTCCTGTCTTAACAAATATCTATAAGCACTTGAGGCTGTCGCTTTTTCTTCACTTGAAAGACTTGTAAAGCTTTCTCCTTTTCTCCATGCATTTTTTAATCTTGATGCCTGATTGTAATTCGATATTTCTTTCATGTTTACTACTGGTAATATTGTTGAAATTGCCATCAGTCCCGCTGCAACTAGCACAGCATTGGTTAAATATTTTCTTTTATTTACTATAGATAGAACAATTGCTATGATTTCAAATATTATAAACATTACTCCCATGTATCTTACAGGTGTAATTCCATTCTCACCAATTCTTGCTCCAATCGAATATACCTGAAGTCCAATCAACGGAATGAATGCTATCGGCATTATTTTTGAAAATACTTCTACAAATTTATTTTTCTGTTTGTATTCGTAAGTCATTACCCATACCGGGAAAGCCACAACAAACAGGCCTGCTATAATTCTATAGATCGAATTTTGTGGAATTTGTCTTAATGCTAATATTTTCAGCATATATATGTAGATTATTATAGTTGCAAGAGACGTTAATGGCAGTAACACAAATGAAATTACCGCTTCTATAAACTTAGAGCTTTCGCCTTCTGTGTTTGTTATTGATAGCAAAGTAGCCGGAACTAAGAACAAGCCAAATATTGCAATTTGCGCCCTCATTACTGGTTCATAATCTTTGCCTGAAGTTAGCAAGCTGATTGCTATTGTCATTATTAAAATAAATCCTACAACTAAAATTCCATATATTACACCTGTTCCAAATAAATTTTTGAAAGCTCTGGTACAATATTTTGATAATTCGAGCCCAGAATTTTTTATAACTTTAAATAGACCTATTAAAAAAGCTACTATGGAATATCCTATTAAAATTCTGTATATACTTGTTCCGAAAGCATTATAATGAACAAATCTTTCGAATATACCTGCAATTGCAAATCCTATAATGTACGAATAAATTCTTGCACTTTTCTTCTTAAAATATGACTCAGCCACAAAGAAATTAATGGCAGCAATTACAGCAATAATCACAAACGAAGTTAAAAACTTGCTCCATGCATTAAAATTTGCAAATGTAAACACAAGTGTTGCAATAATTATTACTATATTTGTTGCCATGTACTGTTTTACGTACGTTTTGTAATTCGACGTAAGCCTGTTAAAAAAATCTTTTACCTTTTCCATAAAATTTTTCCTTTTTAATTTATTTAAGGCATATTAGTTGTGAAATTATTCTAAACTAAAATCTCCCTTTATTTCAAAAGCATTATATCATACTTTTCTAAATAATGGGAGATTTTTTATTAATTTTATATTGCGTTATTAATTTTGTGTTGTGTTAGAGTTCATATTTTCTAACCTTTTCGGATATGTGCATACTTCAATTTCATTGTATATCTTTCCATCACCACTTACATAATCTATTTCTGCATACAAAGCTAATACAATATGTATGTCATCATCTTTTTCTTCCTTGATTATCCCATAGAAAACTGCTGGTATATCTTCATCAACTGTAATTTTTCTATCCTTGTCTGCCGAAAACTTATCTCTAGTATTATCCACAGTTAGAATATAACCCGTTTTGTCCATCTCAAGACAATCATCTAATCTTTCTTCTTTTTTGTATTCTAGATCCTTTATAATCAAATCGCCCTCAACAGTAAACTGTACAATTCTTATTTTATCCTCTTTTCTCTCTTGAGAATTTATTTTTGTGTTTTCAATAAATTTATCAAGTTTGTCTTTACCGTAAATTTTATTATATGTAATTACTACACAGCCGTCATCAATCGCCTGCTCCAACGAATAATCTTGAGGAAGCTCCGATAAAGCTCTGTACCCATAAGAATCTACCTTAGGCTCATCATTTGTTTCAAACTCCTCATTTCGATTTGGCGAATTTATTTCCTTACTTAAATTTTTCGAGTTATCCTGATGATTTATTTTATAATATACTCCTCCTGCTAAAGTAATAACGATTAACACAATAATTATTAGTATAATTTTCTTTTTCATACGTAACACCTATCCTTTCTTTCAGCATTTCTGCTTTCTACTATTTAGATGCAGAGCGGATTCTATTTTGTTGGTGTTTTGTACAAATTATTGCAAATATTATAGTTAGCACTAAAAATATTGATGCCAAAGACAAGAATATGTTACTTGTTATATTGTGCATTTTTTCATCTTTTGGTTGTATTTCAATTGTTTTAACTGTATTATTTTCATTATTTTCTATAACATTTTCAATTATGTCTTTACCGTCTGTTTGTGCATTATCGAGTTGCTCCTGTTTTTGGTTTTCCTGTATTGTATCATCTTTACTCTCTGATTTTTCTGTTGTTTGAGAATTCCTTGAAGTTTCATTTGCTATCTCTACATTTTCACTCTTTTTGTACTGTGTAGAACAAATATATAATGTTAATGTTACAATAAACATGCTAATATTTCCAAGTAATAGTTTCAAGCTATTTAAAGCCTTGTAATATCTCCATTGAACGGTTCCGATTGGTTCATTCAGAATTCTTGCTATCTCTTTAAAAGACAATTCTCCAACTGTTTTTAACGATACAATTTCTTTTTCTTTAAGTGATAATTCACTTATTATTTTGTTGTATTTTTCTGTATCTACAATATCTTGAAGTTCTTCACATTCTTTGCCTGTGTCTATGTTGTAGGCTTCCTCTAATGAAATATTCGTCTTTTCTTTTCTTAGAAATGTAAGTGCTTCATTCTTCGTAACAGCATATAACCAAGTTGCTTCTTTTGAACTTGGTAACTGTTCTGTCTTTAAATTACATATCTTTGCAAAAACAATTTGCATCACATCTTCACTATTTTCTTTGTTTTTCAATATAGAAAATGCAATTTTATAAACCAATTGATTATAATTTTTATATAGAATTTCAAATTGTGAATTATTACCTTTTCGCATCTTTGAAAATATTTTGTGTAACTCTTGCTTATCTATCATAATTTTTCCTTTTTTTATTCTATTATAATTATAGCTTTTGCAACTTGTCAATAACTCGACAATAGTATTTTCCATTGTTATTTATTCTTTGATAATTCATAATAATTATAAAAATATGGTACTACAGTCAATGAACACAAACTTAATAAAATTTCTCCTGATAAAAAGAATGATGGTTGTATCATTTTGAAAGCAAAACCAACTACTACTGTAATTAAATATACTTTGTTGTTTATAAAGTTCGGTTTTTTTAGCAATATGTTGAAAAAATATATTATTGAAATAACATTTACAATATCTTCTAATTGATTGAAAAATATATCTGGTTTTTTTTCAACCTTTTCTAATGATTGCATATAGTCAACCAAATTTTTTTGCATTATCTGCAAGCAAGAATTCACTAAATGTCATTGGATGCATATTCATAAATTCTACTTTTCCAACTGAAAATGAAGTGTGTGATATTGGTATTTTCAAATAAATTATACAAATCTTCATCATGGTCGAAGTTGAAGTATGCGACTCCTTCGTAGTTTTCTTCTCCAAATTGTTTTAAAATATAGGTTTTACCTACCTGTCTTGCTCCACTTAAAAACAATGGTTTTCTATATTTACTGTCTTTCCATTCTTTTAGTTTTTCTATTATAAACCTCTCCAAAATAATCATCTCCTATTAATAATATACTGCTTTCTATATTAATCATACTCTAAAATCACATTTTTGTATTCTATCTTATTCAATATATTTTTTCCAATATTTTCTACTTTATTTGACATTATAGAAAATTCATTGTATTATATATACTGTTCAAAGGGGGATTAAACATGAGTAAAGGAAGACATTCTGCTAATAATTCTTCAAATAATAGCAGTCACAAATTTAATATTTTACCTGTATTTATTTTTTTGATTATTGTAATTATTTTGTTATTATTATATCATTTTAGAGATTCTATATATACTTTTTTTAATAGCCAAAATAGTAAAAACACCTCGTCAAAAGTTGAAAATACCATATTTTCAAATGAAGCTCTTAATGAAGTTAATATTGAGAATTTAGAAGTTGTTGAGGAAACTACAAATACTGTAGAAAATTTAGAGTACTTAGAAATAAAAAATTTTCAAATAGACACATCAAATCCAAACCAAACCAAGATATCTGTATTTTTAGATAATACTTCTGAGGAAGATATCTCTGATTTGCATTTAACTGTAACATTGCTTGATGAAAACCAATCTGACATTATATCATTTGATACTTATGTAAGCAAAGTTCTTTCTAATAGTACTAAAAAAATAAATATAAATTCTAAAGAAAATCTTACGAATGCAAAACATATAAAAATAACCAAAAATTAAATTATAGCCACTGATATTACAGCGGTTCTATTATTTTTTTACTATATATTTAAAATGACACCATACTACTTAAAATGTCCATTACCACGAATAAAACCTATCAACTTAAAATTGATAGGTTTTATTATTTTGTAAAATATTATGTTTTACATTATCTTTCTACATAGCACTGTATAACAATGTCATTCGTAGTTACTTTAGTATGGCCTTCAACTGCGTTCCATGCATTTATATCCCATGTTATTGTCTTTGTTGTAGAATCGTATGTTAATCCGTTGTTTGGCAAACTTGTGCATGTAAATAATGTTGTTCCTTTATAAGTTACTGTTATTGGATTGTCAGCATCTACTACTAAAGGATTTGATAATGTAGTTGTATATTTTCCGTTTACTGTGTCTATTGGGTCTTTTGTTGTATTTTGATCCAATATGTTAGTAAAGTTTTTAACTAATGAGTCTATACTATTTGATGTGTAAACAGTATTATTTGATGACATTGCCTTTAACAAGTCATATGCTCCATCTTCAGTTCCAAATTGAATAGAATAGAATTCTGTTGTTATAGGATTTCCTTTAATTTTTGAAGCCTTGTTTATTAATGTTTTATTATCATTTCCTTCATATCCATCATGACCTTTTGAAGGAGCACCATCAGATAATAATATTACTACGTTAGAATTTTCAGAATGATTATCCTTTAAGTCCCCTATAGTTGTTTTTGTTAAATCTAATGCAGCAGATACATTAGTTCCAAGTCCAGGACCAGGATTCTCATTTGGCAATGTTATTTCATTTATTTCTTCTACCAGACTTGTATAGTTACTTTTATCAGCAAATCCCAACTTAGATGTTCCTGAATATGGTATCTCTACTGTATTTTCTTCCCATTTAGAATACCAAACCCCATCTATATTTTTACAATTCAAATGTAGATGCCATATATTATTATTAGTGCATCTTTCTGTTCCCACATATTTAATAGTAGTTAATGGATTTGCCGTGTTAAACGTTAATACTGTTACTGTAACTTTAGATTCTGGATCCTTTGTATATATAGAGTTTATGAATTTTGTTGCAGCTGTTTTTGCAGCCTCTAGTCTTGTAACTCCATCTGATGTTTTGTTTGACTTCATGCTATATGATAAATCCATTACAAGTACAATATTCACAGCGTCTTTTCCAGTTGTTCCTTTTTTAACTTCTTTTACTGCAGCTTTTAATTCAGATACAGTTGTTGTTACTGTATTACTATCTCCACTCGTTGTGCCACCTAAATTTGCAGTATTTGAAATCGTTTTTCCTATTGTATTAGCCCTAACTGTTGCATCAAATTCTAGTATTATACTTGAATTCTTTGTTATTGCCAAATTGTTCCACTCAACATTTCCTTCATTTAGTTTTCCATTGTGAGTTATATTTCTAACATTTTCTAGTTCCTCTGAAATTGGATCTGTTACATTTACTCCTGAAGCATCTACAAATCCTCTAGTTTCTGTAACTTTAATTGTATAGTGTAATGTATCTCCAACTTTTACTGCAGTTTTATTTACTTTCTTGCTTATTGTTACATTTGGTGTACCATAATATACATTAATATAATTTGATCCTGTGCCAATTATTAAAGGTAATAATCCATTTGCACTTGATGTTTTTAAATCATATTTAGTATATGTTACTCCATTATATTTTGGCATCTCTTTAACACCTGATATTTCATCAAGATATTCCATATTATCAAAAGTTACACTATGCTTTAATTCTCCATTATAATAGTAATTTACTGTATAACTTAAGTCATTTCTCTTTGTATAATAGAATGTATATTCATTCTTTCCTGTTGTTATTGTTATATTTCCACTTGTTGGGTCTACTTTATTGTATCCATCTATGTCAATTGCATTTTCTGTTACAACATTTCCAAATGTTTGACCATCTACTACTTTTGCATCAGCAAGTTCATTTTCTGTTCCTTGCTCTTTGTAATATACTGTGTAACTCAAGTCATTTCTCTTTGTATAATAGAATGTATATTCATTCTTTCCTGTTGTTATTGTTATATTTCCACTTGTTGGGTCTACTTTATTGTATCCATCTATGTCAATTGCATTTTCTGTTACAACATTTCCAAATGTTTGACCATCTACTACTTTTGCATCAGCAAGTTCATTCTCTGTTCCTTGCTCTTTGTAATATACTGTGTAACTTAAATCATTTCTTCTTGCATAATATAATTTTACAATTAAATTGTTATTATCTGGCACTGTAGCATCTTTATTTTCTGTTTTGCTTTCATCAAATGTAAAGCCGTCGTAGTTATTAATCTTGTAGCTTACCTTAGTTCCTATTTCAACATCTTCACTAACTACTGTATCTTTTTCAACTTTTGAATATGTTCCATCAAGATTTTCAGTATAGTGTTCAACTGTGTAATGATGTTTTACAGATGTTTCTGGTTCTTCTGGTATCTTGTTTTCATCAACATAAGCCTTATTCTTTATTATGCTTGTGTTATCATTTACAATAACTTCAAATGTAAGTTCTACTGATTTTCCTGCCTTAACTTCAACATCTTTCCATGTCATTATATTTGTTTTAGAATCGTAACCATTGATTTCTGAATCTTTTATTGTTGTTCCTTCTGGTACTCTATCTGTTACTGTTACTTTTCCATCACCATTTCCGCTGTTTGTTAAAGTAATTGTGTATGTTAATGTTTCACCAACTTTTGCTTCTGTCTTATCCACAGATTTTGTTCCTGTAATATTTGCGACTTTTGTTTCTACTACTTCTGTTGGTGTGTTTCCAATTGTAGCAGTATTGCTTACTGATTTTACAACTTCTCCTGCTGTTGTTTTTTCATTTACAACAACGTCAAAGCTTACAGAAACCTCTCCTTTTGCAGGTACAACTACATTATTCCATGTAATTGTTCCATTTTCTTTATCAAAGTTTCCTTTTTCTGTTATTGTTCCATCTACAAAAGATGTGCCATCTGGAATGCTATCTTTTATTACTGTTGTTCCATCAACTTCTGTTGTGTTTTTTGCAGTAATTGTGTATCTAATTGTTTCTCCAACTTTTGCATCTCTGTTTTCTAGAACTTCTTCTTTGTCTACTATTGTAACAACTTGTGCTGTTTTGTTTGCTGTTATTACTGGAGTTTTTGTTTCTGGTGTTTCTTCTCCATTGACTTTTGCTATGTTGTTAATTAAATCTATAGAGTCTGCAGTAACTACTACTTTGAATGATACTGTTACAGTTTCTCCTGCTTTTATATCGTTTTTCCATACAATTTTTCCGTCATTGTTTAGTGCCCCACCTTCTGAAATAGAAGCAAGTTCTGTTCCTTCTGGTATTGAATCTATTGTACGGATTCCATTTGTGTCTTCGTTACCTTTATTTGTTATTTTTATAACATAAGTGATTGTTTCACCTTTTTGTGCAGCTGTATTTACTGGTAGTTCTTCTAAAGAATCCCCATCTAAATAAGCATATTTTTGTAAGTCTAGGTCTGGTTTATGTACTTTTAATTTTGATGCTGCTGTATATGCTGCAACGCTTATTGGGCTCCAGCCTATTTCTTTTTTCTCCCAAGGATTTTCTGTTATAACTGTTGTTGTTTGTGCGTAATCTTGGTTTGGAACGTTTGCACCATTGTTACCTGCTGTTGTAGTTCCTGTTGTTGTTCCAGCATTAGCGCCTGTGTTTGCTCCATTTGTTGTCCCAGTTGTAGATCCATTGGCACCATTTGTACCAGTAGTTCCATCATTTGTGGTACTACCGTTGTTATCATTATTGTTTGAATCTGCTGGGTTTGTGTTGTCTCCATCTGTTGGCAATGTTGTTCCATCGTTATTTTGATCACTGCCATCGTTTTGATCTCCATTATTAGGTAAGCCTGCATTTGTCCCATCATTTTGTGATGTTCCATGGTTGTCGTCTGTCATTGCAGCTGCTGCATCTTTATTACCTTTTACAAAGGCAACTGTACCAGCGATTGCTGCTATTAATAGAACTACTGCTATGCTTATAATTATAATGGTTCTTTTGCTCCTATAATTAATTCTCGCTTTCAATTTTTTTACCCCCATATTTTAAAAATTATAAAATTTGTCTTGCTTTAGTTACTAATCTATTCTTATGTCCGTTTGTACACGTTATTAAAGTGATTTCTCTAGTACCGTTTTCCACACTTTCTACACAACTTACATCGTCTGGATCTATTGAATATATTTTAAATATTTCATATTCAATAGTTTCATTTTTTAGGTTTGTTAATTTTATTTTGTCTCCTATTTGTAAATACTTTGTTTTTCCAAACATCGTGCCATCTTTATTGTTGTGCCCTGCTACTGTATAGTTTCCAATTTCGTTTGCTTGTGGTCCCCAGAACTTTGTTATAGAAACTTTCATCGTTTCTTCGTTTGTATGGTCAATTATAGGATACTTGATATTAATCTTTGGAATCTCTATTATTCCTTCTATCTTGTATCCTTTAAATTCTAACTCCGGCAAACTTTCAGATTGCTGTGTTTCTTCTTTATTTAACTCTTCTTCTATTGTTTCAAGTGAGGATGAAACCTCTTTTTCGTTTAAATAATTGCCACCATATCTTATAACAATCATTGCTACTACTACGATTAGTGCTACAATTAATACGGCAATTATAAGATTATAGACCTTTTTCATAACTATTTGTTCTCATCTTTTTTATTAGATTTAATTCTTATAAATACGAATATTGCTAATGCAATAATTATAATTCCTAATACTGTAAATAAAATTGCTCCACTATCGAATGTTACTGGTAATTTAACAGTTTCTGTAATAGTTTTCTCTTCTTTATCAACACCTGCATCTTCTTTATATACACATGTTAAGAATTTAGCGTCTACTGTTTCATCATTACCCTTTGTTTCTTTGATGTATACAATATATTTGTCTCCCTCAACAGTATTTTCTGGTTGAAGTATTTCTGAATTTTCTACAGCTGTCCATTCTGAATTGCTTGGCATTAATTTAACATACAAGTCATAGAATTGTTTGCTTAGGCTTAAATTTGTGTATGTATCATCTATGCTGTTTTTTAACGTGTCTGCTAATTCAAATAGTTTATTTGCATCTGTAGTTTTGTCGTCTAACTTTGTTAGAACATATGAGTACTTAGCTCCTTCTTTCTCATTTAGAACTACTTTTCCTACGGTTACAGTTTTGCTTACTCCGTCCTCTACTACATTTCTTTGATATTGCTTTTCTGTATCAACATCAATTCTTTTTGTTGTGCCGTTCACTGTCTCTATCATTTTATCTGTTACTGCTTCGTTTAAATCAAGTTTATCTGCTTTAATTACTGTATTGTCTTCAGCATCTTTTACCCAAATATAAGCTACTAAGCTTGTTGGATTTTTTCCGAAGATGCTTTCAAATGAAGCTTCATCTATGTAAGCTACATTTAATGTTCCTGCTGCTGATGCAGGTTGGTCTTTTGCAGAATTAACAAAGTTTAGATCTGCTTCTGCTGTTTTGCTGTCTTTGCTGATTGCAAATTGAAACTCTTTTCTGCAGAATTCTTTGAAATAAATTAAATATTCATTATCGGAATTCTTTAAGATTACTTTTTCATTAGTTGACGCAAGTACTGGTACACTAACAATTCCTATCAGCATTATTGCTATTACAAGTACTGCCATGATTTTTTTTGCTTTCATCTCATATATTTTCCTTTCTAAAAAATATTTTTACAGCCGCATTATATAACAAATGGTAAAATAAGTCAATAAAAACAGCCTTTTTTCTCCCTTTTTTAGTATAAAATATATATTTTTTACATCGTCCTGTTTTTTCATAATCAGTCTACATAATTCAAATTAATACTACATTCTTTTTCATATTTTGCGTATCATTCTTTGTCACTTTTTATTGACATTTGTCGCTACTATGTTATAATTTAATTACAAATTTATAAATCAAAAGAAAGGATTCAAAATTATGGTTAATAATGCCACAGATTTGGAATTAAAAGAACATAATGATAATGCTCAATTTGCTTCCGAATTAAACAGCAAGCAAGAGCCAGTTAATCAAAACTCAGCTAATGCCTCAACACTTGACTGCAGTTCCACACCGGAAATCTCGGCTTCTCAAATAACAGACACATCTATATTTGAGACCAATTCAGAAATACAGAATAACTCCAGTGTTGAAAATTCATTAGAAGCCGAAAATAACAACGTTAATTGTTTAGCATTAACAGTAAAAAAAGACTATAGTCTTTCTATTGTAAAGCATGTTTTTTTTAGAACTTGGAAAACAACTTGGCGTGTTGCATTAAGCGTATTTATTTTGAATTTTTTATCCTTCTTTTTTTAATATAGATATTCATGTTTTACAAATATATGAATCATAAATTGTAAACACTAAAATATATGAGAAAAAAAATGTTGCCTTCTATAGCAACATTTTATTTTTGTAATTTGAAAAGAACTGTCAACTTTTCAAACATATAAATTTTCACATATAAACGCTTTTTATGCTCTGTTCCCAATCCAATTTGCAATTCTTCTAAAAAAGTTTAATAACTTATTTTGATATACTACTATTAACGAATGTTTAGACTGTTTTGCATACAAATCTATATATTTTTTATTTAATTTGCTTTCCATCTTATTTGTATATTCGTTGATTTCATCATTTAATTCATTGTTTTCAAGCATTCTGCCTACTATTTTACCATACTCATTTAATTTATGTGTATACTCTTCTATTTCTTTTAATGTATCAATTCTGATATAAATTTTGTCAAAGTAAGTCATGCACATCATTTTTTGTGTTTCCATATATAGCTGTATTATCTTCTCTTCACTTCTTTTTTCTTCATTATTTTCATCCAGAATAGCATCAAAGTTTGATAAAATCTTATTTGTATTTCCTTCGAATGTGTTATACAAATCATTTTCAAAATCTACTGTTCCATCTATCGCACTCTTTATAAGATTCTTCTCTCCTACAAAGAATAACAACTGTATTACTAAGCTCGTAAGATATGGATAATATTTATCATTTATTGTATAAATCGATATGCTTTCATTATTCTTCCTATGTGGCTTTTCTCCAATAGCCTTAGAAGCAATGTATTGTGTGACAGCTTCATTAAGTCCTAAGCAATATATTTTAAATTCTGCAAAATTACAAACTCCTATTCTTTGCTCACTTCCATCAAACTTCCTGAAATTTTGAAGATAATGAACACATTCTTGAATAACCTTCTCATCAATTTTAGCTATGTCAAATTTTTCATCAAAGTATAACGTATTATTAGGGTAAAAATACACAACGTTTCCAAATTTAGGTGCAATTTGAGCATAACTCATATTACAATTATAAATTCGCATATATAATTCATTATACGAATCCCCAAGTTCGTGTATATTGTCTGCCAACTTCTCGGCAACGGCCTTAGCTATATAATTTGTTTCATTAAACTCAAACTTTCTAGTTGGAATAATTCCAAGCATAATTAGACTTTTTTCTATATTCATAATCTTCCCTTATAATACATTTTTCTTTATTATATACTATATTACGGTAAAATTATATTGCATTTTTATTAAATTTACATTACAGTTTTATTTCATGTACATTTTAGTAAATTTTTTTCTCCGTCCACGGATTGTACCGAATTGTACAAACAAAAAAAAGACGAGGCTTCCCTCGTCTTTTAAATTTATTTTGCGTAGTCTACAACTCTTGTTTCTCTTATGATGTTTACTTTTATTTGTCCTGGATATTCCATTTCTTCTTCTACTTTTTTAGCAACATCTCTTGCAAGAATTGTCATTTCTGCATCTGAAATTTGTTCTGGTTTTACAACTATTCTAACTTCACGACCAGCTTGAATTGCGAATGATTTTTCAACTCCTTTGAATGAGTCTGCAATTGATTCTAGCTTCTCTAAACGCTTGATGTAGTTTTCAAGTGTTTCTCTTCTAGCTCCAGGTCTTGAAGCAGATATTGCATCGGCTGCAGCAACTAAAACAGCTTCTACTGTTTGTGGTTCTACATCTCCATGGTGAGCCTCTACTGCATTTATTACTAGTGGATTTTCTTTGTATTTCTTAAGAATATCTACACCAATTTGAACGTGAGTTCCCTCTACATCATGGTCTAGTGCCTTACCAATATCATGTAATAATCCTGCTCTTCTTGCAAGCTTTGGATCTAATCCTAATTCGTCTGCCATAATTCTTGCCAAGTTAGAAACTTCTATTGAATGGTTTAATACATTTTGGCCATAACTTGTTCTGTATTTTAATTTTCCTAGCAAGTTTACGATGTCTGGATGAAGTCCAATTACGCCTGTTTCCATGCAAGCTCTTTCTCCTTCTTCCTTGATTGTTTCGGCAACTTCTTCTTTTGCCTTTTCAACCATTTCTTCAATTTTTGCTGGGTGGATTCTTCCATCTTCCATCAATTTTTCAAGAGCTATTCTTGCAATTTCTCTTCTTAATGCATCAAATCCAGATATTACTACTGCTTCTGGTGTATCATCAATTATTAAATCTACTCCTGTTAAAGTCTCTAATGTACGGATATTTCTTCCTTCTCTTCCTATTATTCTACCTTTCATTTCATCGTTTGGTAGTGGAACTATAGATACAGTTGTTTCTGCTGTATGATCTGCCGCACATTTTTGAATAGCATATCCAATTACTTCTCTTGCATTTTTTATAGACTCTTCTTTAACCTTATTTTCTGCAGCCTTTATTAAGTTTGCTTTTTCTAAAGTTAATTGCTTGTCCATATCTGAAAGTAATTGATTTTTTGCTTCTTCCTTAGATAATCCTGAAATTCTTTGAAGTTCTTGCATTTGCTTGTCCAAAGTTTTTGATATTTCTTGTTTCTTATTTTCAAGCTCTTGCTTCTTGTTTTCGATTTCTTGTTCCTTTCTCTCAATGTGCTCCATTTTGTTTTCAAAATTTTCCTCTTTTTGTAATAATCTTCTTTCTTGTTGTTGTACTTCGCTTCTTCTTTCTCTAATCTCGTTATCAAGATCTTTTCTACTGTTCATGATCTCTTCTTTAGCCTTAAAAATTTCTTCTTTCTTTTTGTTTTCGGCTTCTTTTTGTGCAAGGTTAATTATCTTTCTTGCTTCTTCCTCTGCACTTCCTAATTTTGATTCTGCTACTTTTTTTCTTATTGCCATACCTACAAAGGTAAAAATGATTGCTGAGACTAGAAAAATGGCGATATTAATTACAATTTGCATAATCTAACACCTCTTTCTATTAAATTTTCAATGTGCATAAA
>OHBL01000512.1_pt1 | contig 14275 bp, 10 predicted proteins | sample 1577391 | NCBI WGS metagenome assembly OHBL01 (sample SAMEA3879551, study PRJEB24766) | human gut metagenome | biome: human-associated habitat; feature: feces | place: USA | collected 1985/1987
GTTTATCAAAGAAGAGGAAGTCAGAGGTAAAATATCCAAATTAAGAGATGCCATTGTTGTTTTTGTTGACCTTATCAAGGCTGAACTCGGCAAAAATGAGCAGCGAAGCAAGCTCTTGGTTGATGCTGTCAAGCAGATGAGACAAGAGAATGATGTTTCCTCGAAGGCATTGCAAGACAAACTTGAAGTGATGAACAATTCACCTCAGAAGAAACTTGTCACCCATCGCTTCGAGCCTACATCAAAGTATGTTCTTCTTTTCATTGGCGGCTTGGCTCTATCTCTCGTTCTCTCCATTTGGGGCAACCTCACCCAATGGCGAGAGCACCAAGATTGGGAGGAGGCAGACTTGAAGTATAGAGCTTTGAAGATGGTTCTGTCTGCTGATGACCCAAACATCTTATATATAGAGAAGCACTTCTCTGTAAACAGAGACGAAAATGTCATAGACTATGTCAAAAATCGTGTTGCAGCTTACGAAGATTCTGTTCTCAAATACAATGAAATGGTACGGATGGCTGCATACAAAGACAGTGTAGCTAATGAACTTCGCAGAGAGTCTAATAGCATAAAACGTACTATTAAAAATTACCAATAATTTTTATCCAATACCCCAATGAGATGGAATTTACATTCAAATCCATTTCATTGGGACATATAATTAAAACTGTTTATTTGTTTCTAATAACATATTCAAATTCATCAAAATTCTCATATCCTAATTCTATTAAGACTTGGCGACTGTGTTTCCTGTCATCTTCGGTGTTGAACTTGGGGATTATGGGGAGACGAAGGATGATCTTGTCTTTATGTTTGGCATGAGTGTTGAGCCAGACAAGGTTGTCGATAGCTTGCCGGTTGGGCTTACCTGTGTAGGCTTGATAGATGGCAGGATTCATGTCCTTGATGTCGATGATAAAGGAGTCAATGTATGGGGTGACTTCCTCCAAGTGATGGCGAGGTACGTTTAGACTCGTCTCCATTGTAAATTGCCATCCCTCTGGGCATTGTTCACAAAACTCCTTTATGAATGAACTCCACAGAAGCGGTTCACCTCCACCAAAACAGATGCCGCCTCCTGTCGCCAAGAAGTAGAGGTTGTCCATCTCCACGTTCGCCATCAGCAGTTCTGTATCCACCTCCTGCCATACGCCGTCAGCATCAAGGCATTGGGGATTGAGACAGTATTTGCAACGAAGCGGACAACCGTGGAATGCCACAAGCGTGGTGACGCCCTCGCCGTCTATCGTGAGGCGGTGGCGGTCGATGCAAATGAGTGGGGCGGTCTTCATGTTATTCTACTTTAAATGTGAAAGGAACGGTGGCATGTGATTTCACCACCTTTCCGTTTTTCTTGGCAGGAGTCCATTTCGGCATGCTTTTCAGTACTCGGATGGCTTCCTCGTCGAGGATAGAGACAAGACTTTTCTCCACCTTGATGTTGCTCAAACTTCCGTCCTTGTTGACGGTGAAACCAAGGATGACTCTACCTATTGGCGCGCCTTCCCGACATTCTTTTGGATATTGAAGGTTGGTCTTGATGTATTGCGTCAATGCAGTCGAACCGCCTGGGAATGAAGCCTCTTCGAAAGTATCTTCTCTTTTGATGACGGGAGCCGTTCCTCTAATTCTGACTTCGGGAACGATTCCAGCCACGACTTCCCCTAAGGCACTTTCGTTGAATATTAGAGTGATGATATTGAGCTTGTCTCGGCTCATTTCAGATAGTTTGATGCTTCGGTCTATGAAGCCGATGTATTGCACGGTTATCGTGTCGCCTTGCTCCACTTCGAGAGTGAAGTTTCCATTGACATCAGTTATTGCATACTTTCCCGAATGTTTAGCGATGACGGAGGCTCCAATAAGCGGCTCATTGTCCTCGTCGCTAATGAGATGCCCTTGGACGAAGAGCACTCCTTTCTTGCTGAGAGAATCTTTCGCTTGGAGTAGGGCGGTGTCGTTGGTGGTGTATTCTTGGAACTGGATAGGGATAACCTTTTCAGACTTAGGCGGTGTCGATTTGTAATATCCCTTCTGCGTGGCGCACGATGTGGCGGATGCGGTGAGGGCGGTGATACCCAAAGCCACTCCTGCGACCTTGATGGCTTTCCCTGCCATCTGTCGGAGGTGCAATTCGTGTTCTAAGTCCCTCACGTCTTGCTCGCATTTCGGGCAAGTGCCCTTGCATTCACCCTCGAAGTGACATTCGTCGGGTGAATAACTGATTCCATTGGCATCCGCTATTTGCTTGCGGATGGCCTTGAGCGTGTTGCAAATGTTGCGTCCTCTTGTTGCCATGATTATTCCTTTTTTATAGTTACTGCACGTGGATGTAGACAGGAAGCGTGTATCTTGATTTCACAGCCTTGCCGTTTTGCTTGGCAGGAATCCAACTCGGCATACTTTTCACCACCCGGACTGCTTCTTTGTCAAGGTCAGAATAGACGCTTTTCTTCACTTTGATGTCACTTAGATTTCCATCCTCATTGACCGTGAAAGTAACGACAATTTTTCCTTGTATGCTGCAATCGCCCTGTATGTTTGGATAGCGAAAATTGTCTGCAATATATTTCATACACGCCGCTATGCCACCAGGGAATGACGCTTCCTCATCAGCATTATCAAATATTTTGCTGCTTTCAATGGAATCTATACCAATGGCAGACCTGGTGACAGCATTCCTGCCTTGATTTTTTGAGGAATTGCCTTTGATATTCTTTTTTATCTCTTTTGTTTCTAAGGATGGATTGTATGAAGCCTCCCCGTCCTTTCTGTTTTCTTCTTCCAGAAGTTTCTCCTTGTTGCCAAGAGAAATGGCTCCTTCTAATTGTCTGTTTCTTGGGTTCGGTTCTTCTTTTTTAACAATGATTGTATCACCTGTAACCATGTCTGAAGCATTTCGCTGTGGTTTTCCATCAGAACAAGCCGTTAAAGCAACAAGTCCTACTGCAATGCCAACGACCTTGATGGCCTTTCCTGCAATCTGCCTACGTCGCAATTCATACTCCAAATCTCTCACATCTTGCTCGCATTTGGGGCAAGTTCCCTTGCACTCACCAGTGAAGTGACATTCTTCTGGTGAATAGGCAATCCCATTAGCATCTGCTATTTGTTTGCGAATGGCTTTGAGAGTGTTGCAAATGTCTCTTCCTCTTGCCATAGTTTATTTTCTTTTATGATTATGTCTCTTTTTGATAACAACAATTTCCCCTGTGAGTCCTCCACTTTCTGTCAAAGTAATGACATTGAGTTTTTCAAAATTCATTTCAGAAAGTTTGATGATTCTGTCTTGCATACCAATGAACTTTATGGTGATTGTATCTTTTGGCTCCACTTCAATTGTGAAGTTTCCATCAATGTCTGCTGCCGTTTTCTTTCCAGAAAGTTTAGCTGTGATGGAAACTTTAACATAAAGCCCTAAAGCACCCGAAAGCGAATAAGAGAATGAGTTTTGAAGCGACCCTTTTAATATGAAGAAAACTTAAAAATGCTGAGCAGCTGCCCAAACTAACTCCACCTTTGTTACCTGCGGATAAGCTTCCTTATATTTATCTGTCAAATCCCAGAAGAAAAGCGAGCCTTCTTTTGGTTTCAAATAGAAATTCTCCAAAGTTCCGCCTTTACCATCTCCAACCTCGAAATAAAGTATACTGTGATCTTCATTATACGTAGTAGTATAATACCCATCCACCAACACCTTTCCACCAGCAAGGAACTGGATTCGGGATACTGTAAATACATCACCACGACTCTTGAATTTAACAGCTTCATAAGGCTTACTTGCTATCGCATCCGATGCTATCACCAAAGAATCTTCCTTGGAAACACCCTCCACCTTACAATATTTTTGATAACCACTAAATACTTGTGTAGTCTTCCATAACGTCTCAACATCCTTGACTTCCACGGCAAGTTTTGCCTCATTACCATCTTCATCAGTCACTGTAACAATAGCCTTTCCCACAGCGATAGCAGACAAGCTAATACGCTCATCCTTACCATACTGCCCCGTCTCATGGATGCAAGTTACAGTGACTACTTTCTCATCAGAAGACTGTGCCGAAATCTTGCCCTTGGCTCCTTGCACATTCACGCGGGCACCCTGGGTGGTATATATGACAAGGCTATTGCCCTTGATACCCACTTGTTTGCCTGTGTTAATATCACCAATGATTTCATCCTGTGTGAGTTGAATACCATCATCATCGCTACACCCTACCATCAAGAGAGCGACGAAAGCCATTGCCAAAAAGTAAATCTTTGCTTTCATAAACTGTTGTTTTTATGAGTTATACATGATAGGCGCTTTGCCCATCCTCTATTTATTAAACATTATTCTCCCCCCATTATTGCATTCTTCTTCCTATTATCTTTCTTTATTTAACACACTTTTACGCAAAAATATAAGAAACGCCTGTTTTGTTTCTATACTATCGGCAGACTTATTCCGTTGATCTTCTGATAAATATCTAAGGCATAGATATCCGTCATGCCGCTGATGTAATCCAATACTGCCATGATTCGCTCTTCCAGACTTTCGTTCTCGATATCGTACTGGCTGCTTACCCGGCGCAGAAGCTGCTTGGAGTAGAAACGGGACGGGTTGACGGCGGCATCGATGAATACCTCCATCAGCGTAGCCATGATCTTGTAACCCGAAAGCTCGATGTCGAGAACGGGCTTGCTGGCATAAATCTTCTTTCTCGAAACCTGAGTGCAGGTGATGTAGGCATTGCGCTCGTGCTCCGAGATGTGGTCGATGAGGGCTCCCTCGAAGGTGCCGGCAAGAATCTCTTCCTCGTGGGCGAGGAATGCCTTTACGCATTCGTTCTCCAGTTTGCCTATTACGCAGGCTCTCTCTTCTATCACCAGCCCTCTGTTCTGGAGCAAGGCAACCTGTTCATCTACGTTTATCGGTTGTTTGTCGTAATCCATATACCCTTTATAAAAAGCGAAGTCCCACCGTGGTACGCATCGTTGAGAGGCGTGGTGGGATTTGTTGCTGTGAAAATACTCTTTTTTATTGGAAACTCCAAATATTTTCTTCAAAATCTGCTTGTCAAATATGGATTTTAACGTAAAAAGTTCTAATTTCTAAGTTTTTCTCCTTGTAAGCTATGCGAGATTTAGAAAAATATCGTATCTTTGTCCCCGAATTAAGGCGTTCTTTGCATATTGCAAAATACAGAAACGAGCAGAAGTCCGCTCGTTTCCATATTGTTACCTATATAATATAGGCAAACGCCCAACTTCTTGATTTTCAATCAAAGTCCAATTTAGAGCGAGTTAGTATTTTTAACTCATGCACCCAGTCATCATTAACGACACCTTCGCCCCAAGAATTTCTAAACACATGATATGCACTAGCATGGGTCGGTTCGATAATACCTGCATCAATAGCTTGCTGATGGGTCATACCACTGATGTCATGTGATTTGCCATCAATACCTGTAGCTGAAGTACCCGGGGCAAACACTCCTTCTAAAATAACACCATCTTCATAGGTGATTCCATTGCTACCCCCTGCATACTGACTTGTCCAAGTCAAACCACCACTTGCCGCATCACGATATTTTAAAGACGTTTTAGTCCAGCCGGCATTTGAACCGTAACGGTTGCTATACATAGCTACTAAACCACCGATACGCATATCAAGACCTACATGTAAACTTAAATTTTTCCAGCGCAGGCTTGTTGACATAGAACCTAAAAAATCCGGTTGCATATCACCCAATTCCTGAACCACTCCACTTCTACGTTCGTATACAGCACGACGCGTATCACTGTAGTTCAACAAAACTCGCCCTTGATCGTCACGAGCAGGAAGAATATCAGTCATTAACATACCATAACTTCCACCAACTTTAGCAACAGAACCAATACGGTAGTCATAGGCGTTTACTTGACCTGCAAGTGAAATATATTCAGCTGCATCCGGATGGAGTTCTACAATCTTACTCGTATTTTTGGTCCATGTGAAATCTAGTCCCCATTCCCAATCTTCATTTTGGAAAGGAATAGTATTCAAAGCTAACTCTATACCTTGATTCTGAATATTACCAGCATTAATCAATTGTGTACTGATACCTGATACCCAAGGAGTTGCTATTTCCATTATTTGATCTTTGGTATTTTCTTTATAGTAAGTTACATCCAAATTCAGACGGTTTTTAAATGTACGGAAGTCCAAACCAATTTCCCAAGCATTTTTACGTTCCGGTTTTAAATTGGAGGCTTTCATTATTGTATTTAAAGTATTGGTATAAATATTCCCGCCATTAGGCAATTCAATTGTACCAAATCCATAAGCCTGGTTTACATAATAAGGATCGGTATCATTACCTACTTGTGCCCACGAGCCACGAACCTTAGCGAAAGAGATCCATTCGGGCAATTGCTCACGGAATGTTTCACTAATAATCCAAGAACCTGAAACTGAAGGGTAAAAATAAGAATGATTACCTGTACCATTAGCATAAACTAATGCAGAAGACCAATCATTACGTCCTGTAACATCCAAATAGACTTGATTCTTCCATCCTAAATTTAAAGCAAAAATGGCAGAAAGCATACGTTTTTCGCTTTTCAATCCACCATCGGATTTTTTAGGATTCTTTGAGTTATCAACGAACCATTGTCCAGGAACCACCATACCTCCGTCAGTATTTACAGAATATTCATATCTGCTAGTATTATAATATTCAAAGCGTGCAAAGCCACCAATATAATAATCTTTTATAGTTTTGTTCCAAGTAAACGAGCCACCAAAAGTGGTTTGTTCCTTTGTGTTTTGCCAAATTTTATAATAGCCTCCATCATTGGCATATCCGGTTCCTAATTCTTTGTTATCACCACGATTGTAGTAATAATTCATATTAGCATCAGCTTTAAATTTCAGCCAGTCGGTTATTTTCATATTAACTTCAAAAGTAGGGCGTACAACTGTTTCTTTTTGGCGATAATCATATTTATCAATTTCGAACCAATAGGTTTTACCAGGAACATTTCCATAGATGTCACCATAATCAGTACTTGCCACTCCACCATGTTCGCCGAGATATTTGTTACGGAAATATTGGGGGTCATAATTGGGAGTCCATGTTCCGTTTACGAAATTTTCACCGATATTGCGTGCTGCATTTCTTGGCGTTGAATTAGAAAAATTCACAGAAGCTGCAACATCTACCCAATCATTTAATTTATGTGTTGCTTTTACCAAGAAAGAATAACGCTCAAATGTATTATTCGGAGTAGTGGATTCAGCATGTTTATAAGACATGGAAGCATAGAATGTGGTTTTGTCATTACCACCATGAATAGCTAGATTTGTATTGGTGTTGAAACCTATTTGATACATATCCAACATATTATTTTTATGTGGGGAATAAGTAGTCATTGTACCGTCATAATTTTCAATTTGACTACCGTCATATTTAGGACCAAATCCAGTTCCCCAAGTTCCAATTAAGGTATGTTGTCCAGCTGAGTTCACTTGGAATTGTGTTGGTTGCCAGATATTACCATCACCATCTGCGTCATAACGTCCTACATACGGACCATCACCATAGACAGTCTGAATATCTGGAGTTTTATATGCATGGTCGATACCGAATGTTTGAGAGAAACTGATACCTAATCCACTACCACCCTTGCCACTTTTAGTAGTAATTACAACAGCACCATTCAAACCACGAGAACCATAGAGTGCAGTCGCTGCGGCACCTTTTAAAACAGAAACTGTTTCAAAATCATCAGGATTTAGATTTTTCAATTCATTACCATAGTCACTGGAATTACTCCCCCAGTTCAAGTCATCATTACCAGATACATTATTATCCAGTATAACACCGTCTACTACATAAATAGGCTGGTTGTTATTGCCCATCGTGGAAGCACCACGGATTTGAATTTTGGCTGCGCCAAAGATACCACCATCTGAACTGGAAATTTCAACACCTGCTACTTTTCCTTGTAATGCAGTAACCGGAGAAATGGTGTTGGCTGCTTTCAATTCATCACCCCTTACTTCGGTAACGGCATAACCCAGCGCCTTTTCCTCACGTTTCAATCCTAGAGCGGTTACAACTACCTCACCCAGTAATTGAGTATCATCTTTCAAAAGAACATCTAGAGGTTTCCCGGTCCATTTTATTTCTTGAGTAGCATAACCAACGAAAGAGATAACAATGATATCCCCTTCCTTTACATTACTTAAAGAGAAGTCACCGTCAAGCCCTGTGATAGTACCATTCGTAGTCCCTTTCACTACTACAGATGCACCGATAACACCTTCTCCCGTAGCATCCTTGACGATACCCGTACATGTCCCTGTCTGTTGTGTGATTTTCACATCGGTAACGCCGGGATTGGCGACCGCGTATGCTGCTCCGGTAGAGGCACCCATTAGGAACAGCAACATACTGACTGATTTTAGTCGTTTTAACATAGCTGTGATTTTTTTTAAAGTTTATTGAAAATCAAGTAATTCCGTTTCCTTAGTTCCTTCAGAACTACTCTTACAGCTATTGTGTTGATATTCAATGGAGTTGAATATGATAACGACAAAAAGAAATTTCCATTTAAAGCCGTTAAAACAAACTTTAAATGGAAATTTTCTACTTCATTTCTACCCAAATCACTACTTTGCACAAAGAAATAAGGGAGTATTACATTCCGTAAAAGAATGAGAACTTTCAATAATTGGTGGGAAAGTTTTTCATCTTACAAATGAAAACAGCATCGGCTCATTATTTTAGAAAGTCCTTATCTTTTTCAAGAAGAATCAACTCTTTACTTACATATAAATAATATTTGCAAAATAATTCTATGTATAGTCCTGAAGGTCAAAATAAAACAATCCCCTTGTTTTTACAGGAAAAACAAGGGGAACTGTTATTCTTTAATTTTATTTTCAGTTCTTCGGTCCTTTGCCAAAATCAGGATTTTCTTTATCCATCCATACACGTTCGTCATGCAAAACTTGTGGATTTTTTGCATTTGTACCTTGATATGTATAACCTTGTGCTTTATATGCAGCGATAGTTATGTCATGTAACTGATCTGATTCCAAAGGCTCCATAACAGCAAATCTTCTAGGGATAGGATAAGAGTCACCCAATTGTTCGTCAAATTCCTTACGCGGTAAAATGGAACTATTCTTCATAGGAACACCAGAACGCATAATGTTAACATATTGATCAATCGGTGCATTAAAATAATGGAGATATTCTTGGATATACACTTTTTCCAAATCAGAAGCTTTATCTCCACTTAAATTATAAGCCTCTTTCTTAAGCAGTTCTGTCAGCCATTCCTCTTGCAGCTTAATGGAAACATCATGAGGGTCATTTACATAAGGACTGTCATAATAAGGTATATGATTCTGACCGGCAACATAATCATATCCTTTTACTGAAGCAGTGATACCGTCTGTAAAATACTCTTGGGCACTTTTTTGTCCATTCCAAGTAGCTCCCAACAGGGTGAATTCAGCCAAGAAGAAATTGGTTTCCGCTGCCGAAAAATACAGACCATACCAGCCATATTGTTGAGTGTCCTGAACCGGAGTAACATCCGGAGCATCCGGATAAGTATATGTCAACAAACCTTTTACCATTTCTTGATTCCGGTAAGTACACGGATAATAGCTTTTCTTGGCACCAGCTGCCGAGTACAAAACAAACAATTGTCCTGTGGGGTCAAAATAATCCTCGTATTTGTCCATCTGTCCTGCACCTATTTCTACAGGAAGACCATAATAACGTACCCAAGGTTCACCTGGACCACCCCATTCTTTAAAGACTTTCTTTCCATTTTTAACCTCAGAAATTACATTCTTTTCTACAAAATCCGGCATTTCTCTTTTTTGATCAAAATAAGCCTGCACAACATTAGAATTGTAGTCATTCTTTTGGAAGAAATAAAGCAAACGCGGATCTTTGTTGTTTACCAAAAAGTCTATAAGATGTTGCGTACCTACTCCTACAGAAAAATCATTATTCCAATTGTTATCGAACTTACCCTTGTTATATACAAAGTCATCATCCGTAGTAGCAATTAAGCCAACAGGACTTTCTGCCACCTGTTTTACTATTTCAAAAGCACGGTTCCGGTCTTTGTTTATCAAACGGGCTGCAATTTTCAATTTCAAAGAATTGGCCAGTTTGCCCCATTTTTTCAAATCACCTTTATAAATAAAGTCCTGATTATTCAAAACATCTTTGATTTCGTTACTGCTCAGATAATTAATAGTCTGGTCCAGTTCTTTCAGCCATACTTCCAAAAGTTCCTCTTGAGTGTCATACTTAGGCAATAACAAAGGAGGATTGGTATATCTGGCTTGTTCTGCTTCTGTATATTGACGTGAGCCATATAGGTCGGCATCTTGGATACTTAAATAAACCAACAAAGGATTACAAAGATATTGGATATATTCATAAGTCGCTTTTTCCTCTTCAGGCAACTGGCTGATTTGATATCGAATCTCATTAGCATAACGAAGAACTTCGTTTACTTCATAACCACAACCATTGGCTTCATCAGTCGGACGATTTGAACGAGTTGTATTACCTCCTGATGAAACTGTTGTTTGCGACCAGGTAGAAAGATCATTAAATCCTCCAAACCACTGTGCATAATCTCCCGGTTGGAAAGAAGCCTCACATTTAGTGAACAGGAAACGAATATCAGGCTTTGTAATAGTAGACGGATCTGAATTTAATTCAGAGAATTCATCTACACAGGAAGTAAACATTACACTTCCTAAAAGCAGTGCGGCTGCTAAAGTTCTATATTTCATTGTTGATAATTCTTTTAAAGTTAACAATTAGAAATTGGCATTAATTGTAAATATGTAACTTGCCGTATAAGGCTCGAAACCACGAATACGGAACTCTGAAGCTGAATTAGAACGTACAGATTCCGGATTCAGGTTATTAGGTAATGAATTATACAGATATCCCAAATTACGTGCACTGAATGACAGGTTCAATCCTTTTGCACCCAGTTTGTGACTGATGCTATTAGGCAAACGATAATTTATAGTAATATTACGCAAAGCGATATAACTCAACTTGTGTACCCAAATGTCATCAATTGTCTGTGCTCCCCATGAATAATTATTTCCATACCATGAACCGGCATGAGTGGGTTCCAGTTTTCCTTCCTGTACCAGCTGTGCGTAAGACAGTCCGCTGACATCCATTTTTGTTCCATCCACCAAGGTTGCAATTGTTCCTTCTTTAAAAACACCTTCCGGAATCATACCATCAGTATATTGAATACCTTTGGAATCGGCATATTGACTAGTCCAAGTCATACCTCCATGTTCCGGGTCACGGTATTGCAAAGAGCTTTCTGTCCAACCGGCCTGAGTTCCGTATAAGTTACAGTAAGATGCCACCAAACCTCCAAAACGCATATCCAGTCCGACATTCAAACTTAAATCTTTCCAAGTTAACGTTGTTGCTACAGATCCCAGAAAATCGGGTGTCATGTTGCCCACTACTTCCGCTGTTTTGCTTTGTGCTCTATATGCGCCTCTCCAGCTGTCATCCCACTCCAACAAAGGTACACCGTTTTCATTACGTGCCTGAGTGACATCTGACATCAACACACCATAAGACTCACCGACTTTTGCTACAGAGCCGATATGATAGTCGTATGCGTTTACATAACCGGACAATTCAATATAGTTGGCAACATTAGGATGCAAGGATACAATTTTACTTCTGTTTCGTGTATAAGTGAAGTCCAGATCCCACTGCCAGTCTTTAGTTTTGATAGGAGTGGTATTTAATGCGATTTCAATACCTGAGTTTTGGATATTACCAGCATTTACCAACTGTTGGGTAACACCGGAAATAGCAGGAACATTGATTTTCATAATCTGGTCTGTGGTATTTTCCTTATAATAAGTGAAATCCAAATTCAAACGATTATTAAAAGTACGGAAATCCAAACCTATTTCCCATGAATTCTTACGTTCCGGTTTAAGGTCGGCAATCTTCATCAGTTTGTCCAGTTCATTGGTATAGATATTGCCGTCATACATTTCCATTGTGGCAAAAGAATACGTCTGATTGACAGCGTATGGGTCTGTATCATTACCTACTTGTGCCCATGATGCACGAAGTTTTGCCAAGTTAATCCATGAAGGCATACTTTCGCGGAAAGTTTCATTAATCAACCATGAACCTGATACAGAAGGATAGAAGTATGAGTGATTACCTGTACGATTGGCATATACCAATGCAGAAGACCAGTCATTACGTCCTGTAACATCCAAATAGAATTGATTCTTCCATCCTAAATTTAAAGCAAAAATGGCAGAAATAATTCTTTTGCTGCCCGATATGGTCGATTCGCTCTTTTTAGTCTTTTTTGAGTTCTCCACGAACCATTCTCCAGGCACCACCATTCCTCCGTCAGTTGATACTTTTGAATGTTGGGAAGAGGTGTTGTAATACTCAAATCGTGCGAATCCACCGAGTGAAAAATCTTTTATCTGCTTGCTGGCAGTAAAAGTTCCCCCTACGGTAAATTGTTCTTTTATATCTTGCGTAATACCATAATATCCTCCTTCGTTTGCATAACCGGAACCTAATTGCTTATCTTCTATAGAAGTATAATAACGGTTCATATTAGCGTCTGCTTTAAACTTCAGCCAATCTGTCATCTTTACATTTACTTCAAATGTAGGACGAATAACAGTTTCCTTCCGTACATAATCGTAATTATCTACTTTGAAGAAATAATTTTTAGCGCTGGAAGGAACCGAACCATATTGGTCACCATAGCTGGTACTGGCAATACCACCATGCTCACCTAAATATTTGTTCCGGAAATAATCTACGTCAAATAGCGGGTTAATCACATTGGTATTTGCATTGACAAACAATTCACCCGCATTCAGTTGTGCATTACGCGGTTTTGAGTTGGCAAAGCTAAAAGAAGCAGCAACATCCACCCAATCGTTCAACTTATGGCTAGCTTTCAACAACATGGAGTAACGTTCAAAAGTATTGTTTTCTGTTGTTGATTTGGCATTTTTATAAGATAAAGATGTATAAAATGATGTTTTTTCATTACCACCGCGAATAGAAACATTCGTGTTTGTATTGAATCCTAATTTATATAAATCCAGCATATTATTTTTACGTGGAGAATAGGTAGTCCATGTACCATCATAATTGCGGATTTGAGAGCCATCATATCTAGGACCAAAACCAAAGTTGGGTACTCCTACTAACGTATGTTCTCCATTCTGATTTACTGTAAACTGATGTTCATCCCACATACTTCCATTTTGGTCGGCATCAGATTGTCCCGGCATGTATCCTGGACCATATAAAGTTTGAATATCCGGAGTCTTGAAAGCATGGTCAATACCAAATGTTTGAGAAACGCTGATACCCAGCCCTTGTGTACCCTTACCGGATTTGGTGGTGATTACAACCGCACCATTCAAACCGCGGGAACCATACAATGCTGTTGCCGCAGCACCTTTCAATACTGATACAGTTTCAAAATCATCAGGATTTAAGTTTTTCAACTCATTACCATAGTCGCTGGCGTTGTTGGCACCTGCATCCCAGTCTGCTGTCGTATTACCAGATACACCGTTATCCAGAATCACTCCATCCACCACATAGATAGGCTGGTTGTTGGAACTTAAGGTTGAAGCTCCACGAATCTGTATCTTGGTACCACCAAACAAACCACCATCTGATCCTGACTTACCGTACTGATTTTACGGCAGATGGCAATATCGATAATTATCAATATTTCCTTCCCCAATATGAATTGGGATACTCAAAGAATCCTTATCCTACTAATGAACACTCCAAAAACTACGGGCTTTACTGGGGATGGAAGAATGTAGTGACGATGGAGAAGACGTTCAAACGTAAGCACAAGACGAGTTTGATGTTAGGACATGAGATGACTTCCAGAAGTTCAGATTATCTTCAGGGAAAACGTACACATGGTGATAATCTGCTGACAGACTTGGATGCGGGTGATGCTGCGTATGCCACCAATAGTGGAAGGGCAAGCAAGACAACATACCTCTCTTATTTCAGTCGTCTGTTTTATAGTTACGACAACCGTTACCAGTTAACGGCTACGGTACGGCGCGACGGAACATCCCGTTTTGCCAAAGGAAATCAGTGGGGGACATTCCCATCAGTAGCTGTGGCATGGCGTCTTTCCGAAGAGTCATTCTGGCGTCCGCTGAAAGATGTGGTTAATAACTTCAAGTTGCGTTTGAGTTATG
>OHBL01000514.1_pt1 | contig 14171 bp, 9 predicted proteins | sample 1577391 | NCBI WGS metagenome assembly OHBL01 (sample SAMEA3879551, study PRJEB24766) | human gut metagenome | biome: human-associated habitat; feature: feces | place: USA | collected 1985/1987
CTCCGGTAAGAACAATAATGTGCTTTACTCTCCCGTTCAGGCCCTGCTTGTCGACGATTTCAATAATCTCTGGGTAGGCAAAAGTGACGGACTGGCCTACATCATTCTGAACGAAGAAAGGCAGATAAAAGATATCCGGATATTGAAGAAAGATGTGGATATCAAAACCATCGTAAAACACGGTAGTGATATCTGGGCGGGAGGCGACAAGTGTTTATTGCATTTCACTCCTTCGGGCAAACAGGATTACAGCAATATCCCCGTAGTTACAAACTTAGATATTTCACAGTTAATCTTCAACCGCCTGTTTTCGTATGGTGACTATCTGTGGATCGGTACCCAAAGTGGCTTATACTGCTATAACACCCAGAATCAGTTCTGCATACTCTATCAGCATAATCCCAATAATCCTCACAGCATTTCCTCCAACTTCATCACAGATATTGATAAAAATTCATCAGGCGACATCATTATCGGAACCAGAAACGGAGTGAACATATACCAGCGAAATGACCAATTCGTTACTTTCAGCAGAGGCATACAAGCCCGGTCCCTGAATGATAATATCGTCAACCGGATATTTGTTGATAAGAATGATAATATCTGGGTAGGGACCGACTTCGGCGGAATTAATATCATGGCTCCGCAACGCATAACTTTCAATTATTCACTGCAAGGGTATGAGAAAGGAGTGCCCAACATCATCAGCACAGTGCTCGAAGACAAAGAGGGAAACATCCTGGCAGGAATTGTAGATGGCGGACTTGCCATTAAGAGGAAAGGTGCTGACTCCTTTTCGCTCTTCAAACACAACCCGGGAGATCCGCACTCACTGGCTCACAACAACATCTCGGATATCATTCAGGACCTGCATGGCAATTACTGGATATCAACAATAGGCGGAGGTCTGGATAAACTGGATAAAAACAATCTGTCACATCCCGTATTCGAACATTACAACAGTTTGAATTCCTCCCTGACCTCCGATGACATCCATGACATAGCCCTGGACTCTGCCCGGAATGCACTGTGGATATGCAGCGGTAGCCATATCAATACACTCGATTTCTCTACGGGAGCTATCAATCGGCTAAAGTTCTACACACAGTCCAAGGAACCCGTTCATAACATGAATACAATCTTCATCGACTCACAGTCAAGATTATGGATTGGCGGAAACGGCGTGTACGTCATCGATCTGGAAAATTCCAGAAATACCTACGAATGTATATACTATCAGCACAAACTGGATGATCCCGAAAGCAAAATCAATGAAAAGATCACTTGTATATTCGAAACTAAAAAAGGGGAGATTTATCTGGGTAGCCTCGGAAATGGCATCTACCTGTTGGAAGACAACGGTAACAACGAAAAATATACCTTCAAGAACTATGCCGTACGCTGCGGTCTTTCGGACACCAGCATCTCGAACATTCTGGACGATGAGAACGGGAACTTATGGATCAGTACCCTAAAAGGCATTTACTTCTTCGATATCAATACAAAACGGGCCTTCAAGTTCGACGAAGGAGACGGGTTGCTGGTACCCCAATTCTATAAAAGATCCGGTTGTAAGACCATCAATCACAACATGTTACTGGGAACTATCGATGGTTTCGTAACATTCAGTCCACTGGTAAACCTGCCCAAGCAAAAGCAACGGACGATAACCCTCACCAGCGTTGTCTGTAACGGCAGCCAGCTGATACCTTATCTGAACAGCGACAATCTGCCCGTAAGTATCTCAACAACCAAGGAACTGCATTTATATCCACCACAGAATTCCTTTGAAATCACATTCAGCTGCCTGGATTATATCGAACAGGAAAAGGTGTTCTACTTCCATCGCATTCATGAACTGGAGGAGCACTGGAACACAGGATTGGTAAAGAGAAACGCCAAGTACACCAATCTGCCGCCGGGAAAATATACGCTGGAAATACGATGCACCAACCACGACAACACCTGGTCTACCGAAGCCACCTGTCTCAGCATTATTGTACATCCCCCATTCTATAAAACAGGATGGTTCTACTCACTTATCGCTATATTGATAGTGTCCATTCTGCTTTATATCATCTATTGGTATAATGCAAGGCAACAACATATCCAGAAACTTCTGAAAGAAAAGATAGAAAGCATGTCCGAGCAGATGGAGGCTATCAACAAAGAGAAGCTATCCTATTTCACCAACCTCGCACATGAGTTTAAGACACCCCTGACCCTGATACAAGGACCGGCAAGCCAGCTTGTCAGGCAAACCACCGATCCCAAAGAAAAAGAGGACTTACAGATTATCAACCGGAACGCTCAATACCTGCTTTCACTGGTCAACCAACTGATTGACTTGCGCAAGATCGATACCCAGAACTTAACGCTCAATTACTCTCAATTCAACTTCAGCAAGTTCCTGAACACAACAATAACCGACTTTTCCAACCTGATGAAAGAACGAAACATCAGCTTTGAAAAGATATACCGCCTAAAGAGTGACCATATCTATTCTGATAAGGAAAACCTGCATAAGATACTGTTCAATCTATTATCCAACGCCATCAAGCATACTCCCGATAAAGGAAAAATCACATTGCATGCCAACCAATTCATCGACAAGTCGAACAAACTCATGCAGTTTATCTCCGTCACCAACAGTGGCAGCATAATAGCTCCTGACGAAATAGACAAAATATTCAACCGTTTCTACCGGATACCCGAACAGAACAAATATACAAACTACGGACAGAGCAGTACGGGCATCGGACTTCACATCGTAAAAGAGCTTATCAACCTATTAGACGGAACGATTAAAGTCAAGAGTTCGGAAAAAGAAGGTGTATCTTTCAGATTATATTTCCCCATTACGCTGGCGGACGCAGCGGAAAATGAAATTCATGAGGAATATAAAGAGCCCGTACCCGTTGAAGACAAAATCGAGCCGTTCATTCCTATAGACAGGAGCAAGCCGACTTTGTTATTGGTAGAAGACAATCCCGACATGCGTCATTATATCAAGAATATGCTGAAAGAAAAATACAATATCGCTGAAGCAAACAACGGTGAGCAAGGCTATAAGACAGCCCAGAATATCGTGCCCGATTTTATTGTATCCGATCTAATGATGCCCGTATGCGATGGTTCCGACTTCTGCAAAAGACTGCGCGAGGACAAGCTTTTAAGTCACATTCCTTTCCTGCTTCTCACGGCAAATTCAAGTGAGACTGCCCGGATAGAAAGCTATGAAAACGGAGTAGACGGATATATCACCAAGCCTTTCGAACAATCCGTATTATTAGCCCACATAGACTCCATCTTGAAGAACAGGGATTTGCGTCAGAAGAAATTCGTAGAACAAGACTTGAATCCTATCCTGCTGGAAGTGGGACAGCCCGACCAGCAGTTCATGAACGAAGTTATGAATATTCTGGAAAAGAACTATGCTGATCCTCAATTCGGTGTAAAGGATCTGACAGAAAGGCTGAACATCAGTTATACAGTGATTTATAAGAAATTCGTATCACTCACCGGACTTCCGCCGGTACGTTTCATCCAATTATACAGGCTACAGATTGCCAAGAAAATATTAGAGAGTAGCACCAATAACATCATTGTATCAGAAATAGCCTACCGGGTGGGATTTAATGATCCCAAGTACTTCACCCGTTGCTTTGTGAAACAATATAAGCAAACGCCCAGTTCATTCTTCAAGTAGCACGACCTTAGAATCAGGTCTGTTTACAGCACATTGCGGAAGGTTTCTATTTTATAACTATCAGATCGCCTTCCGCAAACCCAACTGTTATATGTTTCACCTGAAAAAGACTTATTACTTTCAGTTCTTTCTTTAACTCTTTCAGAACTTCCACCAGGCCGTTCAGTACTTCCTCCCACGGGATTTCGCTGGAAAGTTGCAAAGCATCACAGTTCCTTTCTCTCGGATCGAAATCTTCTTCACAAGCCCAGTCATCATTTTCAGGGATATAACTTGTATCGATGGTAAGCATCGGCATAAATGCAACGGGGACGGGACGCCACTCGCTATACATCTTCATGGCTCCTATCGTACCGACAACCGGCATGTACAAGGTATCTCCATGGTCTCTGCTTATACAGCGTTTGCCATGCGCGTCTTTGGTATGGAACAACTGTTCGGCAGCATTCTCCGTCAGTACAATGTCATTCGGGGCATAGGCGTAGTCGGACAGCTGTCCGGGTGTCCGCCCCTTACCGGAACGGAAACCATACGTATCGAAAAAGTTCGTATGAGGCAAAAATTGTATCATCATAATAGATAAGGGAATCGTATCCCCTTCGGCAAACAATTGACTATTCGAACTTCCCGAAGAATTGGGATAACAGAATCCCAGCACGGGAGTGGCCGATTCCACACCGTCAAAGTCCTTGACATAACGCACCAAATTATAATAGTTGTCCACCAACGTAGCAGAGTCCTGCGCTTCGGCATCGTATCCCGGTGCCTGGGGCTGCAATGCGCCCAATGAAATGAGGCAAAGCCGCTCCGCATCATAGCCCAACGGGATATTACGATCGTGCGTGACCACAATCACCGGGTCCAATACAACCCAACTGATGATACTCACCAATATCAATTCGGCCAACAACCATCCGTTCTTGCGGCGGCGCGCCCAAAGATTCTTCCATATTAACTTAAACATACCAACCTCCCGTGTCTTATCGTTTTTCATTCAGTGAGTTCACAATCGGTTTCCTCAAGGAATACCACGCCGGTATAAGGGCCGACAACAGATTCAGCACGACGCACAGCGCCAATGCGGCGAGAAAAACCAGCGGAGCAAACAGCATTTCACCCGATACGCGGACCTCCACTCCTTCGGGTACCATATTCGGCCAGCTGTCGAATACCGTAAATATCCACTCGCGTCCCACGTAAAGTGCCAGCCATGCCAGCAGCAAGCCCAATGCTCCGCCCAGTGCGGTCAGCAGCAGGTTTTCCCACATCACTTGTGAAAGCAGTATCTTACGTCCGGCTCCAAACGATTTCCGCACGCCCATCTCTGCCAGACGTCCCTCCATACGGCTCGATATCATGCCGCTCAGATTCAGGGCAGGCACCAACAGCAATACGAGCAGGACAAGCAGAAAGTGGCGCACTGTGGCCCAAAGGTCAAACTCCATACTTGCATAAGTCTTGAAGACACTCAACAGATGGGAGGTGGGCTGCTCCCAGAAATCTACTTTCCATTCATCGGGATGCATAAGATTCTCCTTGCGGCAGATTTCCTTTATCTCAGCCCGCAGAGCATCTCCCTGCTTACTGTCCTGCACCAGAAAGGCAGCACTGAAAGCTCCCAGATAGGGAAGGTCGTACTTGGGAGTGCTGTAATCGGGCGACACCGTATAAGGTATATAAAGCTGTGCATAGGATTTAGAGGTGAGGTAACTGGCACTGCGCACCACCCCACAAACCCGATAGTCGATATAGTTCAGGCTGAACGAGCGTCCTACTACCTCTTCCGTCGTACCGAACAAGCGGCGTGCCAAATCATCGGTAATGACAGCAGTGGAAATGCCACTTGCCAGGTCGGATGCCGTGAATGGACTACCTTCCAGGAATTGGAAAGAATATATCTTGAAAAAAGCAGGGTCTGTCAACTTTACCATAACCGGAAAATCACCGCTGCGGTCGGCAGGCTGTATATAACTGTTTTCCGACAAATCATTATGCAGCTCGGCCGAAACGACAAGGGCATTCTCTACGGGATAGAACCAGTCTTGCAGTGCCTTGTAGGAAACAGCCCATTGCATGGTCCTGGTATTGTTGCCGCTTCCCTGCGTGAATTTTGAATTGCTGAGGTAAAGCGTATTCATGCGGTTTGCCTCTGGATAGACGGGCGCAATCTTCACATAATACACCACCGCCATAATCATTGTCATGGCAATGGCCAGCCCCGTACCCACAATGTAGAGCATGCTGAACAGTTTATTCTGCTTCAACAGCTCCCAGGCTTGTTTCAAGTAAACCTTTATCATTTTAGCTTCAACTTATTCTTGTTCTTATAGTTACTCATATCGCTCACCACCACTTCATCACCCGGTTGCAAGCCACTGACCACTTCTACAAACTCAAAGTTGGAATCGCCCAGCTGCACCTTGCGCTTTACAATTTCCTTGTCGGAATTGCGTACAAAAAGTTCATACTCCCCACGTCCCACATAATAGCTGGCATTGGCTATGCGCATCACGTCTTCCTTCACTGCATTCATCACATAGACGTCGGTTTTCAGACCGGAACGCAGTCGGCGGTTGTTGTCCTCATTCAACTGCACGGTAAAGGAGATGACGCCATTCTTTGAAAGCGGAGTAACACTGCTTACGGAACCTTCCAGCTTTTCGCTGCCAATCTTCACAATGGCCTTGCCGCCGGCAGCCACACGGTCACCGTAAGTATCGGCAATCTCGCCTTCCACCTTGAAGTGACTCAAGTCGGAGATGACGGCAATCTGTGAGCCTTCGGGAACCTGAGCACCAATCTGATTGTTGATATAAGTAAGGATGGCCTTCCGGGGCGAACGCACCTGCGCATCGTCGAGCGTACGTTTGGTTTCGGCCAGTGTCTTTTGGAACATGCTGAAATCCAGTTCCTGCACTTGGTATTCTGCAGCCAGCACTTCCTTCTCGTTGGCATACTGCTGCTGTAATTGCTCGTATTCCAGTTGTGCTACGTTGTAGCTCAGTTCGGCTTGGCGCACTTTGTCGGTGGTGCCCGAACCGAGGCTATCAAGGTACTGCTCGTTACGCAGCTCCACCTTCATGCGGTCCAGCTTCATGGCGGAGACTTTGATTTTCATCTGAAGGTCGGTCAGCTTGGTCTGGTTGTCAAGTTTCAGCTGTTTCAGCTTGTAGCTGCGCATCTGCTCTTCATCCAGCATCTTTTTGTAGTCGGTCTCGGCACTCTGCAAGTCCAGTTTCAGGATGGGGGTACCTACATCCACGCTGTCGCCACCTTTTCTGTACACTTCCAAAATGCGGGTATTGATGGGCGAGTTGATGATTTCCTCGAATGCCGGGACTACCTTGCCGGAGGCGCTGACGCTGACTTCAATCGTGCCTTTACCCACTTGGGAGAAAACGAGGTCTTTCTCCTTCACTCCCGTACGCATCAATGAAATGAGTACACTGACCACTACGATACCTGCCACGCCGATAGCACCGTAGCGGATGATTTTCTTATTGCGTTCTTTATTACGCACTTCTTTCGGAATTTCTCTATCCATATCTTTAAATTTTATTGTTTGCGAACATAACGCTTAATATATACTAAATCCATGCCAAAATCATAAACCACTGAAAGTAAGCGAAAAGGCAAAAAAGAAGGGTGTCCGTTTTCGGACACCCTGTACATTTTCGGATAGCTTCTTTATCTTAATCTCAAGCGGTCTCCCACCTCGGGCACGTATTCCGCATCCTTACGATTCATCTTATAAAGGTTCTTCAGACGAATACCGTACTTTTGGGAAATGGAGTGCATGGAATCGCCGTCCTTCACAATGTAGACTGTATGGGGTTTGGCAGCTTTCTTGCGCTTTTCTTTCAAGTAGATGATGTCTCCTGCCTCCAGTGTATATTCTTTATGGAGGTCGTTGTATTTCACCAGTTTCTTCCAGCTGATGTCAAACTCCTTGCCCAATACCTGGAAGGTGTCTCCGTCGCGTGCCACGACATAAGCTATATCGTTGGCAATGTACACCTGATGCGGATTGGCCAGCCAAGGTTTCTTTTTCAGTTCCTTCTCCCAACTGCGGACATCGTGTTTGCTCATGCCACGGCTGTCGTACTTATACAGTTCATAGTCCTCAATAATGGTTATCAGGCGGTTGGCATACGACGGGTCGGTAGCATAGCCGGCCTTCTTCAAGCCGCGCGCCCAACCCTTATAGTCCGTAATCTTCAGTTTGAAAAGAAAAGCATAACGTGCTCCCCGTTTCAGGAAATCGGAATGGTCTTCATAAGAGTCTTTCGGATTGCGATAAGCGCGGAAACATTCATTGCGGGCATCGTCATCATGCCTCACCGTCCGTCCGCGCCAGTTGCCTCCACACTTGATGCCGAAGTGGTTGTTGCTCTTACGCGCCAGCTCGCTGTATCCGGCACCACTCTCCAACAGCCCTTGGGCCAGCGTGATGCTGGCAGGTATCTTATGACGTTGCATCTGCTCCACGGCAAGGGGAGCATACTGTTTGATATACTCATTGTAGCGGGCATTCCGGCGTTGTGCCTGCACTGTTGTAATGGAAATAAAAAGAAATGCTATGATAGCAGTCAGTCTGAAAATCCGTTTCATGCTTAAAATGTTGAGTTCTGCACAAAAGTCCGTAAAAGAATTGAAATAACCAATCTCTTTTCTATCTTTGTAACATTAATTACAATATAACCCTTTGCCTTATGAAAGAATTAAATATCGAAATCGCCGTCAAGATATACGACTATGAAGAACTGGATGCCGCCGACCGCGAACTGATGGATGCCGCCCGCGAGGCTACCAACCGCAGCTATGCCCCTTACTCCCATTTCTCGGTAGGAGCTGCAGCCAGACTGGCAAACGGTATTGTAGTGACCGGCACCAACCAGGAAAACGCTGCCTATCCTTCCGGGCTGTGTGCAGAACGCACCACCCTATTCTATGCCAACTCCCAACATCCCGACCAGGCAGTGACCACCCTCGCCATTGCCGCACGCAACGAGCACAACGAGTTCCTGGAGTCTCCCATTCCTCCCTGCGGTGCCTGCCGGCAAGTGATGCTCGAAACGGAAAAGCGCTTCAAGCATCCCATGAGGGTGTTGCTATATGGCAAAAAGGGAATCTACGAGCTGAAGAATGTGGGAGAATTACTGCCACTCTCGTTCGATGCTTCGGCCATGAAGTAACAGAACCAATAAAGTACTAACATCGTGTCTGCAGGAAGTTAATTTCTTGCAAACACGATATTAACTTCTTGACGACACGATATTAATATCGCAAAAAACCTTTGTTATTCAGTGGAAATCATTACCTTTGCACCCACTAACCAATTAATTCCACCGATGAGAATATCTGACTAAAGACAACATATTTCGGTAAACATCACTATCAACATGCTTTTTCAGACTGAACGCTGAGCATCACCTATATAGATGTTTAGCCAATACTGTGTTTGTCTGTACCCCTCCCCTTCGAGAATTTCAATTTCGGGGAATGCTTGCATCCCCCCTATCATTCTTACTTCTAAAAACACAGTAGAAACTTATGAGCTTTATCATTAAAGACCTTAGCTATATCCATGCAGATAAGGAAATCTTGTTTTCACACCTCCACTTGAGTATCAACTCCGGAGATAAAATAGCCCTGACCGGAAATAACGGTTGCGGCAAGTCTACCCTCATGCGCATTTTGGCAGGAGACTTGTCACCAAGTTCGGGAACGGTGCTACGCCCCGAACATCTGTACTACGTGCCCCAGCACTTCGGACAATACGACCGGCAGACAATAGCACAAGCTTTGGGAATCAGCCACAAGCTATCTGCCCTGCATGCCATCCTAAGCGGTGACGCTACCGAAAAGCACTTCAATACGCTCAATGATGACTGGAACGTGGAAGAACGCGCCCAGACTTCTCTCGACAGCTGGGGACTGGACGGTATCCCACTCTCCCGTCCGATGGAAGGACTTAGCGGCGGCGAAAAGACCCGCATCTTCCTGGCAGGCATGGAGTTGCACAACCCAACAGCCATCCTGCTGGACGAACCGACCAACTATCTGGACGCGGATGGACGGGAACGTCTGTATAACTTGATACGACGGACATCGGCTACCGTGCTCGTCATCAGTCACGACCGCACGCTACTGAATCAGTTGCCTGCCATCTGCGAACTCTCCTCCCAGGGATTGACGTATTACAGCGGAAACTACGACTTCTACAAAAAACAGAAGGCCCTGCAACAGAAAGCCCTTACCCAACAACTGGAAGAGAAGCAGAAAGCCCTGCGCCTTGCACGCAAAGTGGCACGCGAAGTAGAAGAACGGAAGGCCAAACAGAATGTGCGGGGAGAAAAAAACTCCATTAAAAAGGGGATTCCCCGCATCATGATGGGAGCACTGAAAAACAATGCGGAAAACAGCAGCAGCAGACTCAGCAGCATTCATACGGAGAAAACGGAAAAATTGCAGGCAGAAATGTCAGGTATCAAAAGTTCACTGCCACAGACAGACAAACTGAAAACAGACTTCAATGCCTCTCATCTGCATGTGGGGAAGGTTCTAGTCAAGGCAAAGGACGTCAACTTTCATTATCCCAGCCTCGTGGCTTCTCCTATGGAGACAACCCGTCCGGAGGCAGTAAAGGAGCTCTGGTCTTCCTCCCTCACCTTCCAGTTGAGAAGCGGCGACCGCCTCAGCCTGAAAGGAAAAAACGGCAGTGGAAAAACAACCCTGCTGAAACTCATCATGGGCGAATTGCACCCCACCGACGGAGTGATGGAGCGTGCCGGCTTCACCTCCGTCTATCTGGACCAAGAATACTCCCTCGTCCGTAATGAGCGCAGCGTACTCCAACAAGCAGAAGCTTTCAACCACCGCCACCTGCCGGAACATGAAGTGAAAACCATCCTCAACCGTTACCTCTTTCCCCGCGACGTGTGGAACAAGCCGTGCGGCAAACTGAGTGGCGGCGAAAAGATGCGCCTCTCCTTCTGCTGCCTGATGATTGCCGACAATACCCCGGATATGTTCATTCTGGACGAACCCACCAACAATCTGGACATCGAGAGTATAGAAATAATAACGGCAACGATACGCGACTACGCCGGCACCGTAATTGCCATCAGCCACGACCGGGAGTTTCTGAAAGACACCGGCATCGAACGGGAGATACTTTTGGAATGAATCAGTAATTTAGGTAACAACAACCGTAATTTGTATACTGCCATTCTCATAAAACCTGCCTATTTTTGCAGCACGTAATCATTTACTAACTAACGAACAACGAATATGAGCAAAAAAGTATTAATCCTCTCCTCCAGTCCCCGCAGGAATGGAAACTCCGACCTCTTGTGCAACGAATTCATGCGCGGTGCCACAGAAGCCGGACATCAAGTAGAAAAGATTTTCCTGAAAGACAAGCACATCAACTACTGCACGGGATGTAGCGTATGCAGCATGTACGGCAAACCCTGCCCGCAAAAGGACGATGCCGCCGAAGTGGTGGAAAAGATGATTGCCGCCGACGTCATCGTCATGGCAACCCCCGTCTACTTCTACACCATGAGCGCGCAGATGAAGACACTGATTGACCGTTGTTGCGCACGCTACCTTGAAATAAAGGACAAGGAGTTCTACTTCATCATCGCCGCCGCCGAAGAAAGTGTCCCCATGATGGAGCGTACCATCGATGGTTTCCGTGGCTTCCTCGACTGCCTGGAAGAGCCCAAAGAATGCGGCACCATTTATGGCGTGGGTGCCTGGAAGGTGGGCGAGATAAACGACAAGCCTTCCATGCACGAAGCCTACGAGATGGGAAAAAAGGTATAAAGAACGAATACTAATCGCTATACAATACATTTATGCTACGTACCATCAGACTGACCCTTGCCGTCATCTTCTTCGCACTCATCACGCTGTTGTTCCTCGACTTCACGGGAACACTGCATGCCTGGTTCGGATGGATGGCGAAGATACAATTCCTGCCGGCCGTGCTGGCACTGAACATCGGTGTAGTACTGTTTCTTGCAGTGCTGACCTTGGTATTCGGACGCATCTACTGCTCCGTCATCTGCCCGTTGGGAGTATTCCAGGACATTGTTTCCTGGCTCTCCGCCAAACGGAAGAAAAACCGTTTCCGCTACTCGTCCGCACTGAAATGGCTACGCTACGGTGTGCTGGGAGTATTCGTACTTGCCATTATCGGCGGACTGAACTCTTTTGTCGTGCTGCTGGCCCCTTACAGCTCATACGGGCGCATCGTTTCCAGCCTTTTCTCCCCACTCTACCAGTGGGCAAACAACGGACTGGCCTACCTGGCCGAACGTGCTGACAGCTATGCCTTCTATGAAACGGATGTATGGATGAAGAGTCTCCCTACCCTGCTGATTGCCACGGTCACTCTGGTGGTCCTCATCGTGCTGGCATGGCGAGGTGGACGTACCTATTGCAACACCATCTGTCCGGTAGGTACAGTGCTTGGCTTCCTCTCGAAGTATTCCTTGCTGAAACCGGTGATTGACACAAAGAAGTGCAACAGTTGCGGACTTTGTGCCCGCAACTGCAAGGCATCGTGCATCAACATCAAGGCACACGAAATAGATTACAGTCGTTGCGTGGCATGTATGGACTGTATCAACAAGTGCAGGAAAGGTGCCATCACTTACACACGCCGCAAGCCGGCCTCCGCTGCTGTCTCCCAGGAAACCTCCGTGGCACCGGAGCAGGTAAACGACGCCCGCCGCGCATTTCTCTCTACAACTGCCGTGTTTGCTGCTACGGCAGCCCTCAAGGCGCAGGAGAAGAAAGTGGACGGTGGACTGGCTGTCATCGAGGACAAAAAAATCCCCGAGCGCGCCACTCCCATCACTCCTCCGGGCTCACTGAGCGCCCGCCACTTTGCACAACACTGCACAGCCTGCCAGCTCTGCATATCGGTATGTCCCAACCAAGTGCTCCGTCCTTCTTCGGACTTGACAAAACTGATGCAGCCGGAAATGTCCTACGAACGCGGTTACTGCCGCCCCGAATGCGCCAAGTGTGCGGAGGTGTGTCCTACCAATGCCATCCATCTGACGAGCCTCGCCGAGAAATCGGCCGTCCAAATCGGTCATGCCGTATGGATTAAGGAGAATTGCATCTGCATCACAGACAAGATGGAATGTGGGAACTGTGCCCGCCATTGTCCGGCCGGTGCCATACAGATGGTTCCTTCAGACCCGGAAGACGAAGCCTCCATCAAGATACCGGTAGTCAACGCCGAACGCTGTATCGGATGCGGAGCATGCGAGAACCTTTGTCCGTCGCGTCCGTTCAGTGCCATTTATGTGGAAGGCCATGTGATGCACAGAACTGTCTGAAGCAGCTTTATCACCCTAATATCCATTTATAATTTCAGTCCTATCACAATGAAAGAAGACAATAAGAACAAGATAAACCGCCGCGATTTCCTCAAACTCGCCGGTGCAGGAACGCTTGCCTCGGCAGCAGCCCTATACGGCTGTTCGGGCAACAAGAACAACGGGGAAAGCGAATCGGCCGCACTGGGCGAGATACCAACCGGCAAGATGACCTATCGTACCAACCCCAACACGGGCGACCGGGTTTCTCTGCTGGGATACGGATGCATGCGATGGCCCACCCGGAAACGCGCCGATGGGAATGGAGACGAAATAGACCAGGAAGCCGTGAACGACCTGATAGACTATGCCATTGCTCACGGAGTGAACTATTTCGACACCTCTCCCGCCTATGTGCAAGGTCTGTCGGAGCGCGCCACAGGCATTGCCTTAAAACGCCATCCACGGGAGAAATTCTTCCTTGCCACAAAGCTGTCCAACTTCAGTCCCAGCACGCACAGCCGCGAAGAGTCCCTTGCCATGTATCACCGCTCCTTCCGCGACCTGCAAGTGGACTACATCGACTACCTCCTGCTGCACGGCATCGGCATGGGCGGCATGGAAGCCCTCCGCTCCCGCTATCTGGACAACGGCATGCTGGACTTCCTGCTGAAAGAGCGTGAAGCCGGACGCATCCGCAACCTCGGATTCTCCTATCATGGAGACATCGAAGTCTTTGACTACCTGCTCTCCCGCCACGACGAACTGAAATGGGACTTCGTACAAATCCAACTGAACTACGTAGACTGGCGGCATGCCAAAGAAGTGAATACCCGCAACACGGATGCCGAATACCTATATGCCGAGCTGGTGAAGCGCAACATTCCCGCCGTTATCATGGAGCCGTTGCTGGGCGGACGCCTATCCCGCCTGAACGACCACTTGATGGCACGTCTGAAACAACGCCGTCCGCAGGAGAGCGTGGCTTCCTGGGCCTTCCGATTCGCAGGTACTTTCCCCGATGTGCTGACCGTACTAAGCGGAATGACGTACATGGAGCATCTGCAAGACAACCTGCGTACCTTCTCCCCGCTTGTTCCATGTACGGAAGAGGAGTTTAC
>OHBL01000538.1_pt1 | contig 13628 bp, 8 predicted proteins | sample 1577391 | NCBI WGS metagenome assembly OHBL01 (sample SAMEA3879551, study PRJEB24766) | human gut metagenome | biome: human-associated habitat; feature: feces | place: USA | collected 1985/1987
ACCGGTGAGTTCCAGTGGTGGGAGTTCAGCTACAATACCATCCACACCCCCGGACACGCACCCATCATAGCCGGATTGCTGCAGAATATCCAGGAACTGAAAGACCACGAGCAGGAGCTGATAGAATCCCGCGAGCTGGCGGAGCAGGCCGAACTGAAACAGTCGTTCCTCAACAACATGAGCCACGAGATCCGCACTCCGCTCAATGCCATTGTCGGCTTCTCGGACATGCTGGCCAATGAGCCGGAGTTTTCAAACGAAGAGCAGCAGGAGTTTGTGGACATTATCAACACCAATACCAAACTGCTGCTGAAGCTGGTGGGCGATGTGCTGGAACTGTCGCGCATCGAGTCGGGTAACCTCTCGTTCACCTTTCAGCGGGAGAGCGTGTGCCGGTTGCTCGATGACGTCTATCAGACGCATAGCCTGCTTATCCGGCCGCCGTTGCAGTTCCTCAAGGATTTCCCTCCCGAAGATGTGCAGGTGAATGTAGATCCCATGCGACTGACACAGGTACTCACCAACTTCCTGAACAATGCCAACAAGTTTACGAAAGAAGGCAGCATCCGGCTGGGGTATTGCTGTCCGTCCGGCATGAGCGAGGTACATCTCTATGTGGAAGATACCGGCATAGGTATTCCGCACAGCGAGCAGAAGATGATTTTCGAGCGTTTCTACAAGCGCAGCGAGTTTTCCCAAGGCGTCGGGCTAGGCTTGTCCATCTGTGTGCTCATCGTCGAAAAGATGGGAGGACGCATCGAACTCCGCTCCGAGGAAGGTCGTGGAAGCCGTTTCACGGTGGTGCTGCCTTGTATTGAATAAATCCTGATAACTCCCTCTGCCTCCCTTCATCTTCCTTCTCCCTCATTTCAATGAAAAAGACCATGCAAGTTCTTAAAATTTGTAATCGCAATGTAATGGCTTTATATATAATTTTGCATACTATTGCCTTTATTTTGAGAAATATAACGTTTTAAGGTGCTAAATTAAAAGAGGTTATGTTAAAGAAAGTGGGAGCATACTGACGATGCTGCTGGTACGGGATTTCCGGGACAGCCCTTATTGTTTTTGGCTTTCTTTACTTTATTGTATTTCAACCTCCATAATCACTGGATTGTGGTCGCTGCACAAATCCAGGTCCGGAGAGTAGTATTCGATACCCTTCAGGCTAGGGGAGTGGAAGATGTAATCAATACGCAACATGCGTTTGGCATAGCGGTAGGTGTACATGTATCCGTTTCCGGCAGTGCGGAATCCGTCTTTGAGGGTTTTCCTCAAATGATGGTAGGTGTAGGAGGAAGGTATTGAGTTGAAGTCGCCGCATAGCAGCACGGGATAGGGGCTGGTCTTAGCGTAGTGACTGATGACGTAAGTCTGCGTGGCCCGCTTCATGAAGTTTTCGTGCAGGGTGCCTGCGGCATCTTTGGCTGCCTGGACTTCGCGGCGGGTGTCGTCGGTGGCCAGCTCGCGTTCCCACTTCCTGCGCTTCTGGCTGACGCTGGTGGTCTGCAGGTGGTTGTTTATCAGACGTATGGTATCCGTACCCATCGCTACATCGCACATCATGCTACAGTTGGAGCTTTGCTGGTAAGTGATGAAACGGTGGTTCGCCAATGGATAGCGGCTGAATACGGCGATAGGCAGTACGCCCTTGGAGTCTTCGGAAGGGATGAGCGCGTGTGACCAATGCGAGAGTATGCGCCGTATGCTGTCTGTGGGGAAGTCGCTGTTGTCTCCGAACTCCTGGAAGCACAGCACATCCACGCCTTCCTGCTGCATGTACCGGGCTATCTCCTTGCAGGAATAACCGGTAATCTCACCTCCGAAGTTGTGTATGTTGTAGGTGGCTATCTTCAGATACTTGCCTGCCGGGGTTTTGTCTTTCGGCAGGTGGAGCTGGAAGACAGACGTCAGATATCCCCAGTTGCAGAAGAATGCCACCAGCGGAACCAGTGCCCAGCGCTTACGCGCCAATGCCCAGCAGAGTGCCGTTATCAGATTGGCAATCAGGAGTACGGGCACTGCCAGCCCCAGTAATGGCATGATGACGGAATCGACCGGAGCCATGTTTCCTGAGAAGGCTGCCACTATGGTGATGGTGGCCAAGACGAATGTCGCTGCTATCAGACAGATGTAGAACAGACCTTTTACGGCGGACTTTCCCATGTTGTTTGCTTATTTATTCACTACGTTCACCGGCTTGCCGTCTTGGTAGGCCTTGATGTTCTCGAGCATAATCTGCATGAGGCGTTCGCGCGCGGCGGTGCTTGCCCAGGCAATGTGCGGAGTGATGTAGCAGTTGCGGGCAGAGAGCAACGGATTGTCGGCACGGGGAGGTTCTTGCGAGAGTACGTCTACGCCGGCGGCATAGATGGTACCGTTGTTAAGTGCGTCGGCAAGGTCTTGTTCGTTGATGAGCGGGCCGCGTCCGGTATTGATGAGGATGGCGGTGGGCTTCATCAGTCGGAGCCGTTCTGCATTTACCATCTCGCGGGTGGAGTCGGTGAGGGGACAGTGCAGGCTGATGATGTCACATTCGCGGAACAGCTCGTCCAGCTCCATCTTGCGGATTTCGGGAGGAAGCTGGAAGTTGGTCTTGGAGGTGTAGGCACATACCTTCATACCGAAGCCGATGGCGATGCGGGCGGTGGTGAAACCGGTGTGGCCCAGGCCTACGATTCCGAGCTTCTTTTCGCGCAGTTCGATGAGCGGCGTGTCCCAGAAACAGAAGTCCTTGCTTGCTGTCCAGCGGCCCCGGTGCACCTCTTCGGAGTGGTGTTGCACTTGCTGGGTGATGTTTAGGATGTGGGCAAAGACCATTTGGGCTACGGAGTCGGTGCTGTAGGCGGGAATATTGGTGACGATGATTCCGCGTTCTTTGGCGGCAGTGGTGTCTACGATGTTATATCCGGTGGCCAGCACACCGATATACTTCAGTTCGGGCAGTGCCGCCATGTGTTCAGCGGTGAGTACAGTTTTGTTGGTCAGCAGGATTTCTGCACCAGCAGCGCGTTCCAATACTTCCGCAGGGGCGGTGCGGTCGTAGATGGTGCACTCGCCCAAGGCTTGCAATTCGTCCCAGCAGAGGTCGCCGGGGTTGGCGGCATAGCCGTCTAATACTACTATATTCATGGAGTTATGAGTTATAAGTTATTTGTTGTGGGGATTTTCTGTATCCGACTTTTAATCTCTAACTTTTAATTTTTAATTTTAATTGATAGTTTACCATTTCTTTTCCTCTCCCCAGAGTTGCTGCATCCGTTCCTTGTGCTTCTGCTCGGCAGGGTTGAGTTGTGGTTCCCAGATGCGGCGGTCTTTCAGTTCGTCGGGCAGGAATTGCTGCTTGACGAAGTTGCCGGGGTAGTCGTGAGCGTACTTGTACTTCTCGCCGTAGCCCAACTGCTTCATCAGCTTGGTAGGGGCGTTGCGCAGGTGCAGGGGGACGGGGAGGTTGCCCGTTTCGCGTACCAGTTCCAGGGCATTGTTGATGGCCATGTAGGCTGAATTGCTCTTGGGGCTTGTGGCAAGGTATATGGTGGCTTCTGCCAGGGGGATGCGTCCTTCGGGCCATCCCACTTTCATCAGCGTGTCGAAGCAGGCGTTGGCAAGCAGCAGTGCGTTGGGGTTGGCCAGTCCGATGTCTTCGGAGGCGGAGATGACGAGGCGGCGGGCTATGAAGGCAGGGTCTTCACCTCCTTCGACCATGCGCGCCAGCCAGTAGATGGCACCGTCCGGGTCGCTGCCACGAATGGATTTGATGAAGGCGGAGATGATGTCGTAGTGCATCTCGCCGTCCTTATCGTAGGCAAGAGGGTTCTGTTGCAGGCGTTCGGTCACCATGTCGTCGGTGATGAGGACAGGGTCGGTGGCTTCGGAATCTATCACCAATTCGAGGATGTTGAGCAGCTTGCGGGCGTCTCCTCCGCTGAAGCGGAGCATGGCAGTGGTTTCTTTCAGTTCTATTTTCCGTTCCTTCAGCACGGTGTCCGTGGTGATGGCGCGTTGCAGCAGTTCCAGCAGGTCGTCCTTCTCCAGTGACTTCAGGGTATAGAGCTGGCAGCGGGATAGTAGCGGGCGGATGACCTCGAACGAAGGGTTCTCCGTGGTGGCGCCTATCAGCGTCACGGTGCCTTGCTCCACGGCTCCCAACAGCGAGTCTTGCTGCGACTTGCTGAAACGGTGTATCTCGTCGATGAAGAGGATGGGACTGGCTTGCGAGAAGAAGCGGTTGCTCTTGGCACGCTCTATCACGTCGCGTACATCCTTCACACCGCTGGTCACGGCACTAAGTGTATAGAAAGGGGTTTCCAGCTTGTTGGCGATAATCTGTGCCAAGGTTGTCTTTCCCACTCCCGGAGGGCCCCATAAGATAAACGAAGAGATACGTCCTGCATCAATCATCTTACGCAGCACTGCACCCGGTCCCACTAAATGTTTCTGACCGATATATTCATCTAATGTTCTTGGTCTAAGCCGTTCTGCTAATGGTTGCATAGTATGTAACTCTTAAAAAATCATTAATATCATGAAGCGTATACCGCCCTTCTTCACTCCCGGTATATCCGTATAGGTCAGTCGGCGTACATATTCTATGTGGAGCAGCTTGAAGATATTGTAGATACCTACACTGGCTTCCACATAGGGAGTCTTGCCCATGACGTGGCTGGTGGGTACACCGTCGCGCATGGGGAAGAGGAACAAGTCGGGATTGTTGCTCTTGTATGGGTTGTTCTTGTCCGTCAGCGTGCCCCACAGACCACGGATGCGGAACATCTCGCGCCACTTCAGCTTCTTGATGAGCGGGATGCGGTTGAAGAGTTTTCCGTTCATGTCGTAGCTTAGGTTGAGGGAGGCGTAACGGTCGTTCAGGAACTCCATGTTGTTGATGAGGTTGAAGGACTCGTTGTTCTGCGTAATGTACGAGAGGTTTGCCATCGGTAGGTTCAGCAGGGGGAAGGGAACGGTGTTCCATTGCGCACCGGCACGTGCCGTTACGTCCAGCTTGCCCCACGAGCCGAGCCAGAAGCGCTTCCGGATGCTGGCTTCCCACTGTCCGGGTGTTTCTCCGTTGTTCTTCCAGTATTGCAGTTGCCCCGCAGGCTGGTCGTTGCGGTGGCGTGCCATGGCCTGTACGGAGAAGCCGGTATTGGTCTCCAGCTCGTAGGTCAGCGTGGCGTCGCGCATGTAGGACATTTGGTCTACCGTAGTCCATTTCCAACCGACAAACAAGTTGTCCTTGTCCGTGGCGAGGTACTTGTCCATGGGAGACATCACGTCGTAGGTGTACTTGAAGGCGATGTAGTGCTTCGGGAACTCCCACAATACGTATTCTCGTTTGTTGAAGGAATAGGCCACCTGCCCGGAGTAGAACCATTTCTTGTCCTTGGTTCCGTAGGCACCGTAACCGCTTAGGCTCCAATGCGGGTCGAGGTTACCGGTCGTCATGCCGCTCAGACGGAAGCGCGTGCCGTTGACGTAGTTGCTGGTTATCATTGTATTGATAGGGCCGAAGTCGAACTTGCTGGGATGGTTCTTGCTGCCCGTCTCCACGAAGTTCTCAATCAAGGCTTTCGCCCCGAAGATGACGTACTTGAAGCCGGGAATCTGTTCGATGCGGTTCATGAATACGTCCATCGTGCTCTCCTTCTTGGTGAGGGGCACTTGGCGCACTTTCGCCCAATACTCGTCGCTCTTGGCAAGCATGTTCGCCTCCTTGATGACATTTCCTTTCAGGCGGAAGAGGCGGGGTTCTATCTCCGTGAACTGATAGTCGCTGTATTTGGTGGTCCGTTGCACTTCCAGGCCTTGGATGCCTTTCACAAAGTGCAGTTCCACGGTCATGTCGTCATCGGTCAGCACCCAGTTTCCGTCGGGCAGTTGTTCGAACTGCTGCACGATGTCGAGGTTTTCCACGAAGTTGACACCCGTCTTCTTGGGCAGGTTCATGGTACATTTCTTCACGGCATAGGTGGAGTCCTTCACCACGTAGAGGTGCCCCGTGAAACCGAAGTCCTGTGGGTTCTGGGGAACGAAGGTGAGGTGCACGCACTCCTGCCTATCCACCATGAGCGTGTCCATCAAGTAGTATTTGTAGAAGCTGATGGCTCCGCGGCCGATGGGGCTGACGAAGCGGCGTTGCAGCAGGCGGATGTCGTCGTCATAGATGTTGATGTCGGAAAATACGTCCGTAAGGATGGTCCCCAGCATGTCTCCGGTGTTGAAGAACTCTTCGATACCGGTGGAGTTCATACCTTCGATGATGGTCTTTTCGCTTTTGGGGCTTTTACGGAAAATGGTCTTGCTGGCCGTCTCCTTGATGGAGATGGGTAGAATCATTTTGTTGGTCTTGGGTGATACCTCCACCTGGTCTTTGAAGAAGGAGAATTTCTTGTAGATGCCTTTTTCCATTTTGTCAGGGGTGACGTCGTTGAGCGACATCTTCATCTTTTCGTACTTCTGGTACTGGTAGTAGTCGTTCTCTTCCAGTTTCAGCGCCTTCTTGTTCTCGATGACCTTCTTCATGAACTCCACGGCGGGGTTGTTCTTGCGGGAATATTTCTCCTTTTTGGGCTTCACCACGACCTCGGAGAGCATGATGTCATCCGATTGCAGTTTGACGTTCAGCACCCGGGTGCCGGGTTTCAGTTTTACTTTCTTGGTGATATAGCCTACGGCGGAGAACGTCAGCTCATCCCAGCCTTTGCGGGTTTCCACCTGGTATTCACCGTTTGCGTTGGAGATGCCGCCTACACCTTTCCCTTCATACTGTACGGTGATGTACATCAGCGGTTCGTTCGTGAGGGAGTCTGTGATGACACCCTTTATCTGGGCGGATGCGCTGATGGAGACGAACAGTGACAGCAGGAAAAGGGCGTAAATTGTATATCTTTGCTTCATAAGTTACAGATAATTCGGGTGCAAAGTTAACAAATTAAGGTTAATCAAGAAGCAAATATAGACTAAAGAAACGGGAGATATGGTTAAATGAACGTGAAAGTCGTATGTCTTGTTTGCCGGATACAGATAAAAAACGTACAGAATCCTTATAGAAAAGTTGCCGGATATAAAGGATAAAGTTGCACAACGTATGGAGAAAGTTCTATCCCAAGCCTTGGGATAGAAAAACCCAAGCTTGGGATAAGCGTCCGTAGGTTTGGGATAGACGTTTGCAAGCTTGGGATAGAATTTATGGAGGATTATGAATTGTTGCCGTTCAGTAGTGTCTGTACGATGCGTTCCGCCGTTCGTCCGTCCCAGCGGTCGGGCAGGGTGGTGTGCTTCCATTCTCCGTGCAGCAGCTTGTCGAGCGAGGCGGAGAGAGCGAAGGAATTTTCGCCTACCAGCTCGTTGGTACCGATGCGCCAGGTTTCGGGATGCTCGGCATAGGTATTGAGGGTGATGCAGGGGACGTCGAGGAAGGTAGCTTCTTCGGCGATGTTTCCCGAGTCGGTGACGATGCCCCGTGCCTGGTTGATGAGGAATCCGAAGTGCAGGTAACTCTGCGGAGGCAGGATGTGCAGGTTGGGAGCATTCACTTCCAGCGACTTCACCGCCTTTTGCACGTAGGGGTGTAGCGGAGCGACGATAGGCATGCCGCCGGCCTTCTCGATGACGGTCTGGAGCAGGGAGTGCAGTACGGCTTTCTTCTCCAGCAGGTCGCGGCGGTTGAGGGTGAGCAGCAGGTAGTTCCCTTTCCGCAGGCCGAGGCTGGAGAACCACATGGGCTGCACCAGGCGGTGGCGGTTGAAACGGATGGTGTCAATCAGTATGTTGCCCACGTAGTGGATATATTCGGGTATCATGCCCTCCTGGTTGAGGTTGCGGTTGGCCACCATGCCGGCGGTGAAGAGATAGTCGGAAATGGCGTCCACGATGGTGCGGTTCACCTCGCGGGGCATGTTCATGTCGAAAGAGCGTGTGCCGGCTATGACGTGCGCCACCTTCAGTCCGCGCTTCTTGGCGACGATGGAGCAGCTCATAGTGGCGGTCATGTCATCTACCACCAGTACGACTTGTGCCGGATGCCCGTCCAACTCCCGCTCGAAGGCGAGCATGATGGAGGCTGCCACCTGCGAGTGGTTGTGTCCGGTGACACCGAGGTAGGCATCCGGTTTCCTCATGGAAAGGTCGGAGAAGAGCGAGGCATCCAGGCTGGTGTCATCCTGCGGACCGGTGTAGACGATGCGGTAGGAGATGTTCTTTCCTGCCTCTCTGGCGGCGTCGATGGCGCGGCAGATGGGGGCTATTTTCATGAAGTTGGGGCGTGCGCCCGATACGATTGTTATTCTCATTGTCGTAGTTGGTGAAAAATGATACGACAAAAATACGTTTTCTTAGGGAAATTATTTGTTACTTTGCCTATTATTTTCAGAGTGTCTGTTGAAAATACACACTTATTCAATGTTTAATTTATAATTTATAATTTTTAATTCTCAAAGTGATAATGCCAACATTTGTTCAGATACTCGATTTCATTGGCACATTTGCCTTTGCCATCAGTGGCATACGCCTGGCCTCGGCCAAGCGGTTCGACTGGTTTGGAGCGTATGTGGTGGGTTTTGTGACGGCCATTGGTGGCGGTACGATACGCGACCTGTTGCTGGACGTCACCCCGGGCTGGATGACGGATCCCATTTACTTGATTTGTACCGGACTGGCCTTGTTGTGGGTCATCCTCTTCGGTAAACATCTCATCCATCTGCACAATACGTTCTTCATATTCGACAGTATCGGCCTGGCACTGTTCACGGTGGTCGGCGTGGGCAAGAGCATCGCGCTGGGCTATCCCTTCTGGGTGGCCATCATTATGGGCAGCATCACCGGGGCTGCGGGAGGTGTGATACGTGACGTATTCATTAACGAAATTCCGCTGATATTCCGGAAGGAGATTTATGCGATGGCTTGTGTGGTGGGAGGAACCTTCTACTGGATGTGCCATCTTCTGGGGATGGAGTCTTTCGTGTGTCAGATTGTGGGCGGTGTGACGGTGTTCGTTACCCGCATACTGGCGGTGAAGTATAGGATTTGCCTGCCTATCCTTTCGGGCAATGAAGAGGAGCAGGAAGGGTAGTCCGTTATCTGCTGTCTGAGAATCTCAGGGATTTTCCGGTGAAATTCCGGGCAATGTGCAAAAGAACTTCAGGTGTTAAAAATAAGATTCCCCGGCATTTGGAACCGAAATGTCGGGGAATCTTTCATATTCCTCGTTCCCCTGATAAGGGGGAAGGAGGATGGGATTGCTAAAGGGATAAAACAAGGTTAGAACAATGCATCCTTCGTGTTGAAAAGTTTGCGTTCGTTCAGTTTCACTACCTTGCCGAATTTTTCCAGTCGCTTCAGGTCAATGTTCTTTGGGTTGCCCATGATGGAAATGCAGTAAGGTTTGTCTTTGATGTTCTCTTCGTAGAATTTCACGATGTCGTCAAAGGTCAGTGCATCTACTTTCGGCAGGTTTTCCTTTGCTGGGTCGTCTGTGTAGCCTCTGTAGCCCAAGTCTACCAGTTCCATGGCTTTGTTGCGGAAGCTGGGGTGACTGGTCAGCATGGCTTGGCGGAGGTAGCTCTTGATGTTGTCGATACGTTCCGGATTTTTCGGCATGTCGTTGACGAGACCCATCAGTACGTCCAATGCATCGTTTGCCTTGTCGTTCTGGGTACCGATGTAGCCGCGCAGATAACTTGCTTTTCCGGCTATGCCTTGCGTGCCGACGAATGCGTAGGCTGTATAGGCCATGGAGCGTTTTTCGCGGATTTCGTTCAGAACGATGCCGGTGAAGTCAAGACCGAAGTATTGGTTGAATGCGCTACGCAGCACGTCGTCCTTTTTGTCAGCCTTCTGCATCGGGATGTAGAGGTGGATTTGGGCTTGTTCTGCATCGTTGTTAGGCAGGAAGTAGACGGTGTTTTCGGTCACCGGCATCATGTCCTTTGCCTGTGGGGAGTTGGACGGGCGTTCGTTGGCCACCAATGGGAGGTTCTTGCTCAGGATATCGTATACTTGGTCGAAGGGGAGTGTTCCGGTGAAGAACACCTTTGCCTCGTAGTTGGAGGCGCGGTTGATGTCGCCCGTCAGTTCTGAAATCTGTAATTCGTAAATCTCCTTGTCGGTCAGTTCCTTGATGTAGTCTGATTTCTCTCCGTAGAGCATGTACTGCCGCAGTGCTTCGTTCAGGATGCTGACGTTGTCTTTGCGCTGCTGGCGCATACCCATTGCCGAACCTTTCAGACGTGCCAGTTGCTTTTCGTCCAGTTTTGGCATCAAAATTTGGCGTGAAAGTAGCTGGCAGGCTTGCGGCAGGGTGGCTTCGTAGCCCTCCATGATGATGTAGAGGTTGTCATCATCGGCTGTCACGTGGCAGGTTGCGTTCAGCTTGCTGAGTTCTTCTTTCAACTCTTGCGGTTCGTAGGCCCCCATGATGCCTGCGTTGTTCATCAACTGGGCGGCATAGCCAAGTTTTGGGAATTCGCGTTCACCGGCTCCGTATTGTACAACCAACTGGAATACGTTATTCTCCTTGTTGGGTGTGTAGTACATCTTTGAACGGTCGTTCAGTTGCTTGATTTGCACTTCGCCGTAGTCTGCGAATTTCTCCTCCATCTGTCCGATGGGCAGGTTTTTGAATTGTGTTGCATAGAGCGATTCTTTTCCTATCGGAGGTTCTACGGGTTTGTAACCCGGCTTCTCAATCTTGGCGTTCTTGTCAGGCTTTCCTTTTTCGATATATAGGGCCAGGTAATTGTCTGACAGATATTTCTTGGCTACTCGCTTGATGTCGTCAGTGGTGATGGCCATAATCTTGTCCTTGTAATTGAGTATGTCGCCCAAGTCCTGCTCGTTATAGAAGGCGTTCATCAGTATCATGGCCTTGTCCTCGTTCGACTCCATTTCCAGGTCGAACTGGCGGCATTTCTCGGCTTTGATGGCATCAATTTTCCAGTCCTCGAATTCTCCGTTGGCGATTTGCTGGATGGCTTTCAAGGCTTTCTTTTCGGCGCTCTTGGTAGACTCGAAACGGCGCTGGTTTTCGTCGTAGAGTGGAATGGCCGCTACGATGGCGCGTCCTTGTTCGCGGAAAGTACGGGTGTAGGCTCCGGCGCTGGTCAGTTCACCGTCCAGTACCAGCTTGTCCATAGTTCCGGTCTGACTGTTGTTGTTCAGCAGTGCCAGGGCGATGTCCAGAGCGTCTTCGTCGGGATGTCCGGCAGGTACTCCATTGAATACCATTGCCACTTGCGGGTAGAATCCTACTTTAGCCGAATACTGTTTGCGGCCCTTTATTTCGAGGTTCTGGTAGACCTTGCGCTCGGGTGAGGGTTTAGCAGCCAGACGTCCAAAGGCGGCATTGATGCGTCCGCTGATTTGTTGGGCTTTGATGTTTCCTACGAGTACCAGTACCATGTTTTCGGGGACATACCATTGTTCGTAAAATTCAATCAGCTTGCTCAGGCGGGGATTCTTCAAATGTTCGGGCAGGCCGATGATGGAACGGGAGTAAGGATGTCCCTCAAAAGCTTTCTCCATCACGAACTGGTTCTGTGCACGTCCCTGGTCATCTTGTGAACGGTTATATTCTTCGTACACGTTTTCCAGCTCCGACTGGAAGGAACGGAATACGGGATGCAGGAAACGTTGTGAGGAGATTTCCAGCCATTTGTTTATCTGATAGGCAGGGAAGGAGCTGTGATAGAAGGTCCAGTCATAGTAGGTGCCTGCATTCACCCCTTTGGCACCCATGCTTTCCATCAGGTTGGAGTATTCGTTGGGAAGTCCCAATTTTCCAGCTTTGACGGTCAGCTCATTGATTTCCTTGCTGATGGCTTCTTTTTTTGCCGGGTCGGCTTCTTCGGCCATCTGGTCGTACTTGGCGATGATTTCCTTGTAGATCGGTTCTTCTTCCGTCCAGTTCAGCGCGCCTATCTTGTCTGTTCCTTTAAACATGACGTGCTCCAGGTAGTGTGCAAGTCCCGTGTACTCTTCGGGGTCGTTGATGGAACCGGCACGTACGCCTACCAGTCCGAACACGTCCGATTTGGATTCATCTTCCCATATATATATACGGAAAGACCGTTCTTCAGCTTGAACGCCTTCAGTCCTTGTCCGAAGGAGGGCAGGGAAATGATAAGGGTAGTCAGCAGAAGAAGTGACTTAAATTGAAATGATTTCATAAAATAAAGTGTTTTTATGTAATAAAAGTGTTTTCCTATATGTAGGCAAAGCTATAAAAAAATCACGTAACATTTACGAAATCTTCGGAAAAATGATAGTTTTCAGTATATAATATTACCCGTAAACTATCAGAGAGGGGGGTGTAAACTGTCAAATGATAGTTTTCCCCCCTAATAAAAACCGTATTCCGTCCCCCGGGGCTTCAAATCTTCCTTATACTTGCAATCGTAAAACCTAAACCATTATTAACTATTTAAAAATTGAGCAAAGTATGAATACTTACAGTTTTAGAAAAGATTTGCTTGCAGTGCAAGAAGAACTGCTTCGCTTTGCATACAAGTTGACAGCCGACCGGGAAGAAGCGAATGATTTGTTGCAAGAGACATCTCTCAAGGCTTTGGATAACGAAGACAAATTTGAACCCGACACCAATTTCAGAGGTTGGATGTATACCATTATGCGCAACATCTTTATCAATAATTACCGGAAAATAGTTCGCGAACAGACTTTTGTGGACCAGACGGACAATCAGTATCACCTCAGCATGCCCCAGGACTCTGGTTTTGCCAGTACCGAGGGTGCCTACGACCTGAAAGAAATGCATCGCATCGTCAATGCCCTTCCACGCGACTATAAAGTCCCTTTCTCCATGCATGTGTCCGGTTTCAAGTACCGCGAGATTGCCGAACGCCTCGGCCTTCCGCTCGGAACGGTGAAAAGCCGCATCTTCTTTACGCGCCAGAAGTTGCAGGATGAATTGAAAGATTTCATCTGATAATAATTTGATAGTAGCAATATGATATATAACATATTGCTTATGATGAATTTTTAAGGGTTATTCTTGACTATATGTCAGAATAATCCTTTATATTTGTATATGTTAAGTTAACCGAAGGAAAATCTCTTATTATTGACTATGATGAAAAAGGAAATTAAATTCAGTCTTGTTTACCGGGACATGTGGCAGTCGTCCGGTAAGTATCAACCCCGGGTAGACCAGTTGGTACGTATTGCTCCGTTGATAGTTGAAATGGGTTGTTTTGCACGCGTTGAAACAAACGGAGGAGCTTTTGAGCAGGTAAACCTTCTGTATGGTGAAAATCCCAACAAGGCTGTACGCGCCTTTACCGCACCTTTTAGGGAAGCAGGCATACAGACGCATATGCTCGACCGCGGGCTAAATGCACTGCGCATGTATCCCGTTCCGGCAGATGTGCGCCGGCTGATGTACAAGGTGAAGCATGCCCAGGGTGTGGACATTACCCGTATCTTCTGCGGATTGAACGAGACGCGGAATATAATTCCTTCTATCAAATATGCTCTGGAAGCGGGCATGATACCGCAGGCTACGCTCTGCATCACGTATTCTCCCGTCCATACGGTGGAATACTATGCCAGTATTGCCGACCGGTTGATTGAAGCCGGGGCACCTGAAATCTGCTTGAAGGATATGGCGGGCATCG
>OHBL01000546.1_pt1 | contig 13468 bp, 6 predicted proteins | sample 1577391 | NCBI WGS metagenome assembly OHBL01 (sample SAMEA3879551, study PRJEB24766) | human gut metagenome | biome: human-associated habitat; feature: feces | place: USA | collected 1985/1987
GCGCGTTGTTCTGGTGCTTAAATCCTCGAAGTTCGGGGGTAGAAGCCGGAGAATGGGCAATGCTGGATTTTCAGAACAATCCATCCGATAGGTTCATAACTGCAGCAAAAATAGCACAATTGGTCAATGACAATGAAAAACTATTCAGCTCAACCAAATATGTAAACCCTAATATCAATGTACTGTATGTTAAGGAGTCGATGTGGGTTGAGGAAAAATTGTCCCGTTATATTTCCGATAAACAGAACGATGCCCGGCAAAAAGGTGGTGTTATTAAATCGGCCCTTGGCTATTTTGAAGCGTTGAGCCAACATGGTTATAACCTTAATTTTGGAGATATAAATGATTTTGATTTTGACGCGGAAGATTATCTCAACCATATCGTTATTTTGAGTCATCAGATTTCAATACCATCAAAACATTGGTCTAACCTGGATAATTTCGTGAAGAGGGGAGGAACGTTGATTGTTGATGGATTGACAGGTTTTTATAATGAAAATGCCGTCTGTTTAATGAACAATGACTTTCCGTTGAAGAATCTTTTCGGGGGAGAAGTTTCGGAGTTTAAACATGTTGATAAGTTATTTGACCTGGATGTATCCGGTCAGAAACTCAAGACCCACCTTTGGCAGGGAACAATCATTCCCCACACAGGAACTGTCATCTCGCGCAATAACAACCAGCCTACAGGGATTATTAATAATTATGGAAAAGGAAAAGTATTTTGGATTCCTTCCCCACTGGGCTTAGGTGCAAAGATATCAAAAGAATACGAGCCGCTTCTCAGCATTTTCGAACAAGAATTTGATAATACCGGAGCATTCAGGTTTAAAAAATTCCATGAAGGAGTGTTAATGAAAAACATTGAAACATCACAGGGAGTTATTTCAGTACTGATAAATAAGAATAAAGAAAAGCAAACCATTGAACTTATCGGTTTCGAGAAGTATAAACCGCATAGAATGCTGTTTCAGGATAAGGGTGGAGAGATAGTTTCGCAAAACAAAGTCTATATCTATCCGGAAGAAACAATCGTTATAGATTGGCGGAAGAAATAAATCAAAAACTTATCAAATATAATATCATGAAACAATTTAGAATAAACCTACTAAAGGTAGCTATAACATTATCGTTGTTACTTATCTGTATACCTATTTTTCCTCAGAAACACTTCAGTTTAAAATCTCCGGATGAAAAGCTGGAAGTAAAAATAGAGGTTGCACAAACAATAACCTATTCCATTGCTCATCAAGGTGATATAGTCCTTAACCCCTCAACCATAGCAATGGAAATAGAAGGCGGAAAACATTTTGGAATAAATGCCAAAGTGACTAAAGAAAAGCGGAACAAAATAAATCAAACAATTACATCTCCATACTATAAAAAAGATAAAATCGAAGACACTTGCAATGAACTGGTAATCAGTTTCAGAGAAGGTTTTCATTTGGTATTCAGGGCTTATGATGACGGGGTTGCTTACCGGTTTATATCTTCGCGAAAACAGGATTTTATTGTAAAAAATGAAATTGCGGAGTTCAATGTCGGTGCAACCAATCGGGCATATATTCCTTATGTGAAAACAGAACAAAAATCAAAGACTGGTCAGCTATTCAATTCTTTCGAAAATACCTATGCTAACACTTCCGTGAATCAATGGGAGGGTGAGCGATTGGCCTTTCTTCCGTTATTAGTAGAGACGACTAATAACAAGAAATTAGTAATTACGGAAGCCGATTTGGAAAATTATCCCGGAATGTTTTTAGAGAATGCCGACAAAGACGCCACTCTGAAAAGCTTTTTTGCTCCTTACCCCAAAACAATGAAGCAAGGAGGACACAATATGTTGCAAGAACTTGTAACGGAACGCAAAGATTATATTGCCGAGTGTCGGGCAAAAACACTATTCCCATGGCGAATTATCGCTGTATCATCAAGAGATGAAGAGTTGCTGGATAATGACTTGGTTTATAAACTGGCAGCACCGAGCCGGATTGAAGATACTTCCTGGATAACTCCCGGAAAGGTAGCTTGGGAATGGTGGAATGATTGGAACTTGTACGGTGTTGACTTTGAGACAGGAATAAACAACGAAACCTATAAATACTATATTGATTTTGCATCAAAGTATGGAATTGAATATGTTATTCTGGATGAAGGATGGGCTGTAAACCTGAAAGCCGACCTTTTCGATGTTATCCCCGAGATAAATCTTCCCGAATTGGTGAAATATGCCGGCGAACGCAATGTTGGCATTATCCTATGGGCGGGATATTACGCATTCAACAAAGATATTGAGCGTATCTGCAAGCATTATTCCGAAATGGGAATAAAAGGGTTCAAAGTCGATTTTATGGATAGGGACGATCAACTCATGGTTAATTTCCACTATGAAGCAGCGCGAATTGCTGCGCAATATAAGATGTTGTTGGATTTTCACGGCACATACAAACCTACAGGGCTGCAAAGAACCTATCCGAATGTGATAAACTTTGAAGGTGTGCATGGGCTGGAAACCATGAAGTGGTCCGAGAACACGGTTGATCAGGTTGTGTATGATGTAACCATCCCTTTTATCAGAATGCTGGCAGGTCCGATGGACTATACGCAAGGAGCCATGAAGAATGCGATAAAGAAGAACTATCGTCCGGTTTTCTCTGAAGCTATGAGCCAGGGAACGCGTTGTCGTCAATTGGCACAATATATTATTTTTGAAGCACCATTGACAATGCTGTGCGATAGTCCCTCGAATTACGAAAGAGAAGGGGAATGCGCAGAATTCATAGCTTCCATACCAACCGTATGGGATGAAACAATAGCGTTGAATAGTAAAATTGGCGAATTTGTAACAATTGCCCGTCGAAAAGGAGAAGTATGGTATATTGGTTCTATGACTGATTGGAATAAACGCTCAATCGAGCTGGACTTATCTTTTTTGGATGGCGGTAACTATCAGGCTGAGATTTTTAAGGATGGGATCAATGCAGGCAAAGTAGCAAAAGATTATAAGAAAGAAGTTGTCGAAGTTTCGGGCGGTAGAAAACTGAAAGTTTCTTTAGCCAGCGGCGGTGGATGTGCAATAAAAATCTATAGGAAGTAAATTATGAAAAAGTATATACCCATAATGCTCCTCCTCTTTCTTACGACGGGTTTTTCAACTTCGCTCTTTTCGCAAACAAGTAGGAAAGACTATAGTTTGCAGGTTGACTCAATACTGAATCTGATGACATTGGAAGAAAAAGTGGGGCAGATGATTCAGTATTCTGATGACAGATTGCAGACCGGGCCATCAATCGAACATACAGATCAGTTTGCCGAAATCACGGCAGGAAGAGTAGGTTCCATGTTCAACGTTATGTCTGTTGAACGGATAAGAAGCTATCAGGACATAGCAATGCAAAGTCGTTTGAAAATTCCTTTACTATTTGGGCTTGATGTGGTTCATGGAATGCGAACTACATTTCCCATTCCTTTGGCAGAAGCGGCAAGCTTCGATTTTCAGATGATAGAGCAAACAGCGAGAATTGCCGCTGCCGAAACATCCGCTTATGGCATTCACTGGACATTTGCACCAATGGTCGATATTTCGAGGGATGCCCGCTGGGGAAGGGGGATGGAAGGATCCGGCGAAGACCCATGGCTAGGAAGCCAGATAGCTCGGGCAAGGATAAATGGATTTCAAGGTGAGAATTACAGCAATGCAAAGAGCATAATGGCTTGCGCTAAACATTTTGCAGCTTATGGAGCCGCTGTTGCCGGTAAAGATTATGCAGAAGCCGATATTTCGGAAACAACATTGCATCAAATCTATTTACCCCCATTCAAGGCGGCTGTCGAAGCAAATGTTGCCACAATGATGAATGGCTTTAATGAAATAAACGGCATCCCGGCCAATGCACACAAAGAACTCCAAAGAGATATACTCAAAGGTGCCTGGGATTTTAAAGGTTTTATGGTCAGCGATTGGGGATCTATCGGAGAAATTGCAACCCACGGAATGGCAAAAGACAGCAAGGAAGCAACCAAACTTGCCGTTATTGCCGGTTGCGATATGGATATGCATTCTATGTCTTACAAAAGGAATCTGGTGAATCTGGCCGATGAAGGACAAGTCGACGTTTCACTCATAGATGATGCGGTGAGGCGCATTCTTACAAAGAAGTTCGAATTGGGTCTATTTGATGATCCGTATCGTTATTGCTACCGGGAAAAAGAGTTGAATGACTCTTCCATAATTAAGAAACATCGCTCTGATGCCCGTTTGATGGGTGCAAAATCCGTTGTATTATTAAAAAATGAACAGGTATTACCAATACAACCCAATATCAAAAAGATTGCACTTGTTGGCCCCTTGAATAAATCAAGAGTCGATATGCTGGGTAATTGGAATGCGGCGGGAGAAGAAAATGATGTTATCACAATCTATGAAGGGCTCTGTAGCGCAATGCCGAATACCGAAATTGTTTATATCGAAGGATATAATCTGGAAACAAATGAACTGGAGCCTCTCCCGGATGATATGGCACACTACGATATGATTATTGTCTCAGTCGGCGAAAGAGCTTTAGATTCAGGTGAGGCAAAATCGAAGGTGGATATAACTGTTCATACAAATCAGCAAGCGATGATTAAACATATCAAAAAACAAACGGATAAACCAGTTGTAATGCTGCTGATGGGTGGCAGGCCACTTGTCTTTTCGGAGGCAGAGCCCTTTGCCGATGCAATAGTTATGACCTGGTGGCTTGGTACAGAAGCCGGAAATGCTATATCAGATGTGTTGACCGGAAAGTATAATCCTTCGGGAAAACTACCGGTAACTTTCCCGAAGCATGTGGGCCAATGCCCTATTTATTATAACCACAAAAGAACAGGTAGACCCTGGAAGCCAAATGAAAAGTATGTGTCAGGGTATATGGACGAAACGGCTTTGCCAGCCTATCCTTTTGGATTTGGGTTGAGTTATACTCAATTTGAAATAGGTAAACCCACTTTGGCGCGAAATAATTATGCAATCAATGAACCCGTAACTATACGGGTGAGAATAAAGAATACTGGAGAACGGACCGGAATAGAAACTGTACAATTATACCTGCAAGATGTTGTTAGCTCCATTACACGCCCTGCAATTGAGTTGTGTGGAACACAGCAAGTAAAATTGAATCCTGGCGAAGAGAGGTGGATTGAGTTTGAATTATCGACAGAAGTCTTTGGATTTTATGACAAGAGCGAATTCAAAACAGAAGCCGGAGAGTTTAATATCTATGTCGGAAATAGTTCACAGAATTTGCAGGGCCAATCCTTCTATCTGAAGAAATAACATAGAAATATCTTAATTATGTAAGTCACGTGGAGTCTTTCTAAAAAAGAACTATATCTGTTTATTGATACGTATGCAGAAACCTTAGACACGGAGATTTATTTGGATATGGGTAGCGCGACTTTGTAGAAAACGATTTCCGGAAATGAATAACCTTGGGGCAGAGCCCCGAGGAATTCTATTGATTTAATTCTTCCATGCAATTCATAAAGAATTCGTAACCATTTCGCATACCTAAAGATTAGCAAAAATGCAACATAGAAACAAATCACCAAAACTGTGATGCAGATAGCTTATCTTTCGTATATCCTAAAATAGAATAATCTGGGCACTACTGTCCAAAGAAATTTTCTTGGACGTATTTTAAATTATTAAATATCAGTGTTTTACGCGACTATATTTTTTTCGAGATTTGATTTTATACTTTTGCAAATTGTATTGCAAGAGATAGAAATCATGAATCAGGGAAAGACTGTATTCGCTCAGATAATGTCGCTCATACCGAGATATGAGTTCGACAAGTTCGTAAAGAGATACAATGGCAATCGACATGCCATCGAGTTCAAATGCAGAGACCAGTTTATGGTGATGAGTTTTGCTCAGTTCACCGATCAAGATAGTCTCCGCAGCATTGATGCAACGCTGGTTGCTCTGTCCTCCAAGTTGTACTCGTCTGGAATCAAATATATCCAGCGGTCGACTTTGGCACATATCAACGAAACCAAGGACTGGCGCATATATCGTGACTTCGGTCAAATATTGATTGCTTGGGCGAGAGAGCTGCTTCAAAATGAGCCCTCCAGACTTGACGTAGATGGCATCGTCTATGCCTTCGACAGCAGCACGATTAAACTTTGCTTGCAACTCTGTCCATGGGCGAGACTTCATCATGATAAAGGAGGTGTAAAGATGCACACCTTGCTGGATTTGCGAGGAGCTATTCCCACATTTATTTATCTGACAGAAGCTGCGGTACATGACTCTAAAGTTATGAGCCTGATACCCGTAGAACCAGGTAATTACTACCTTATGGATAAGGGCTATGTAGATTTTAAGCAGTAGTTCTGCCACTTTCATCGCCAGCAAGCTTTTTTCGTTACCAGGGCCAAGGATAACATGAAGTATGAGGTGGTAGAAGAGCATCTGGTTGATAAAAGTACTGGAGTCATTAGCGATTCCACTATCAGACTGACGGGACTGAAATCCTCCCAATGGTATCCGGATACACTCCGCATGGTTGTATATGAGGACTATGCCACAGGAAACGTCTATAGGTTCTTGACCAACGACTTCGTACATTCTTACCTGACCATTGCTGAACTTTACAGGGAACGTTGGCAAGTAGAATGTTTCTTCAAATGGATCAAACAACATCTGCACATTAAGTCGTTCTACGGCACAAGCCAGAATGCAGTCTACTCGCAGATATGGATTGCCATCTGCGATTACCTGCTGCTTGCTATTGCCAAGAAAATGTTTCATGTTGATCAAGAACTTTATATTTTATCGTCCGCCATCGGGAAAGTACTCTTTGAGAGGAAGCCTTTAGGCGAACTGTTTGTTAAACCAAAACGTCTAATGAATGATGCCGATTCAGATCAACTGAACCTATGGGAAAATTTCTTTGGACAGTAGTGGATTGATTTTATATTTAACCTATTAAGAATACTGCAATAAATCCTATTTTTTGTTTGAACTATTAGGTTCTTTATTAAGAAAATCAAAAGAGAAAGTGTTTCGGTCAAAAAATACATCTTGTAGGCTGGTTTCAAATTATATATTTGCAACCAGAATAATGTGCTCGATAACGGTTGTGCATTTGGTTAGGCTTAAATTTATTTATTAATCAAATTATATTAATAATCTATGAGAATCTTACACAGAAAAATGTGCTTATTAATGCTTCTATTAATAAGCTGTCCTCTAAGCATTTTTGCCCAGAACAAGACGCTTACCGGTACGGTTCGCGATGCGATTGACGTGGTGATCGGTGCTTCTGTTACGGTGAAAGGTGACAAATCTATTGGTACTATTACCGATATGGATGGTAATTTCAAACTCTCTGTACCTGTTTCGGCTAAGGAATTGGTGGTTTCGTTTATTGGTTATGAAGACCAAACTGTTCTTATTGGTAACAAAACCCATTTTGCGGTTACGCTTAAAGAATCTTCAGTAATGTTGGAAGAGGTCGTTGCTATTGGGTATGCGAAGGTGAAACGTAAAGAATTGACTGGTTCTTCTGTTTCAGTTGGTAGCAAGGATTTAGCCATGGCCCCTGTGACTACTGCCGCACAAGCATTAGCGGGTAAGGCAGCTGGTGTGAATATTGTACAGCAAAGTGGAGCTCCAGGTGCTGATATCAATATTACGGTACGTGGTGGTACATCTATTACGCAAGGCACTGAACCGCTTTATATCGTCGATGGTTTTCAGATGGAGAATGGTTTGCAGAATGTGGATATTAATGATATCGAAACTATTGATGTCATGAAGGATGCTTCAGCAACGGCTATCTATGGTGCTCGTGGTTCGAATGGTGTTATATTGATTACGACAAAATCCGGTAAGGCAGGTAAGACGGAAGTATCTTATAATGGTTTTGTTAGTTTTGACCGTTTAGGAAAGAAGTTGGATTTAATGGGAGTTGAAGATTACGTAAAGTATCAATATGAATTCCAATTGCTTCGTGGCAATGAAGATAACTTCTCGAATATTTTTGGTGGAGATATTAATTCTGGTGATTTTTATACTGGTGCCTATAGTCGTATTGCTAATGAATACGGTAATCGTGCTGGCATTGATTGGCAGGATGAGGTGTTTGGTAATACAGGTATCACTCAGAATCACAATGTGAATATCAGTGGTGGTAGTGAGAAAACTAAATACATGCTGAGCTACAACTATACGGGTGAAGATGGTATAATGGACAAACATGGTTATCAAAAGAATAGTATTCGTGCCAAAATTAATCATGAATTATGGAAAGGTGTGCGTTTTGACTTTTCTTCCAGTTTACAAATGACTAAAGTTGATGGAGGTGGTTCATTGGGAGGGACATTAAAGCAAACTATTTTGCAGCCAATAACTGGTGGTGTGAAGTGGACAAATGAACAACTATTAGGCTCTGATTTAGCTGATCTCTTCTCCGAAATGTATGGTGGTGACAATTACGATGCAAATAATCCAATTATCAATAATCAATCTATTACTAACGAGAAATATACTCGTATGGCTACAGTGAATGCCGGGCTGGAAATAGACATATTGAAAGATTTGACTTTCCGCACTTCAGGAAGTTATATGTGGCAGCAAGTTCGCCAGGATTATTGGGATAACGGTAATACCAAGACTGCTTCTTCCAACCAAAGTCCTCATGGTTATGGCTACCGTAATAACAGTGAGAAGTTTTCATGGCAGATTACAAATACGCTGAATTATGCATTTAATGTGAAAGAAGCTCATCGTTTTAATGTCCTGCTTGGTCAAGAAACTTGGTACCAGGAATCTATGAATCTGGATAATGAATATCGTAAATTCTCGGATGGCAACTTCGGATTGAACGATGTCAGTATGGGTACACCGCAAACATGGAAGTCAGGAAAAAGCCGGGTAGGTCTTGTGTCTCTTTTCGGTCGTCTTTCTTACAATTATAGTGACCGTTATTTATTTACAGGAACGTTACGTGCCGATGGTTCTTCTAAGTTTGCCCGTGGCCAAAAATGGGGCTATTTCCCTTCGGCATCTGCCGCATGGCGTATTTCTGAAGAAGGATTCATGAAGGATTTTGATTTCTTCCAAAATTTGAAACTACGTGTAGGTTATGGAACTTCGGGTAATAATAACGTGGACAATAATATGTATGCTACAGATTATGGATCAGGGCATTACGGATATAATGGAAGCGATTATATTACACTTGTACCCGGTGCGACACTAGGAAACAAAAAATTGAAGTGGGAGAAAACAACTACTACCAATATTGGTTTGGATGTGTCAATTTTTAATAGTCGCGTCAATCTGTCTGTTGATTGGTATAACAATGAATCTTCCAATCTGTTGATTAAGAATAAAATTCCGACTTCTACCGGCTATACTCATCAGTTCCAGAACATTGGTTCTATCCGTAATCGAGGTGTAGAATTAGTTTTGAATACAACCAATATCCGCACGAAGGATTTCAGTTGGACTATGGATTTCAATATAGCTTTCAACCGTTCTAAGGTATTGGATATTTATGGAGATGGTGAAACTGATAATTTCATAGCAGAATATGAATCTCGTATGGGCTTTAAGATTGAAGAGGGGAAACCATTGGGACAATTTTTCGGCTTGATTTATGATGGTATCTATACAACAGACGATTTTGTGCAAAATGCTGATGGTGGTTATACTTTGAAGAATGGTATTCCTTATTTGAAAGGATCTAATCGTGAAAATGTAAAACCGGGTGATGCTAAATATAGGCCGACGGCTGGTGAAGTAGATGCAGATGGAAATCCGGTATGGGGAACTAATGACCGTACTGTAATAGGCAATGCAGCTCCTGATTTTATCGGAGGCTGGAATAATACCTTTACTTACAAAGGGTTTGATTTGACTATCTTCATGAACTTTGTAGTAGGTAATGATGTGTTCAGCATGAGTACGCAACGTTTTATCGGTCCGTATTTAGCTAACCAAAATACACTTGAAAAAATGAAGAACCGTTTCACATTGATTGATCCTTCAACAGGTAAGGAAAGTACTGATTTAGCTCGTTTGGCTACTCTGAATCCGCATCAATATAGTGGTGACGCTTTATGGAATATTTCTGGTAATAACAAAACTGCTATCAGTGAACGCAGTAGTTACTATTTGGAAGATGGTTCTTACTTGCGCTTGAATACTATTACTTTGGGTTATACTTTACCGAAGAAACTGGTACAGCGTGCCAAAATTAGTAATGCCCGCGTATATTGTACCCTGAATAACATTCATACTTTTACAGGCTATACAGGGTATGATCCTGAAGTATCCGCATCAAGTAGCGCTTTGACACCGGGTATCGATAATTCATCTTATCCACGTTCTAAGAGTTGGGTAGTAGGCGTAAATTTAACATTCTAAATTAGACAATGAATATGAAAAAGATAATGAATATTTTAGGTATATCTGCTGCCATGTTGTTGGTTTTCACTTCCTGTGAAGATTGGCTCGATATGCCTTCCGAATCAAAAGCGGATAGTTCCACTGTTTTTGAAACAGTAGGAAGAGCAGAGATGACCGTGATGGGTGGCTATGCATGGTTGCATACACAAGAACTGGGTTATCAATTGTTGATGGGTACGGATGAATCTGCCTCAACAGAGTCCAATTCTAAATATAATGTGGCCAATTATGACTATACCAATACTTCCAGTATGCTGAGTTCTACTTATACAAATATGTATAAGGCCATCGAATATGCTAATGTTTGTATCAAGAATCTTCCGGAAATGAATGTTAGTGATGGCGAGAAGAAGAAAGTAGATGCATTACTAGGAGAAGCTTTGGCGATAAGGGCCTATGCGTATTGGAACATAGTTCGTTTTTATGGTGATGTACCTTATACTAATATACCTACAGTAGATTTGACTACATTCTCTTCTTCGCGTGTCAGTCGTGATACTATCTATGACCATTGTATTGGAGATTTGAAACGTGCTATCGAGTTGCTTCCTTGGAAAAGTGAAGGCATGGTTGCTACTCCTGAACGTTTCACGAAAAATTCGGCTTATGGAATTTTGGCTCGTGTAGCTCTCTACGCTGCCGGTTACTCTTTACGTTGGGATCTGAATACAGTGCCCTATAATCAGAGCACCTTAAAAATAGCACAACGCAGTGATGCAGCCCGTATAAAGGAACTTTATCAAATAGCTGCGGATGCTTGTAAAGCTGTGATAACTAAGGGAGAAAATCAATTGCTTGACAATTATGATCAGATATTCAGAGATTTGGGAAATCAGCAATATAATGATGAAACCATGTTTGAATATGGTTGGTATAGTACTAATGGTCCAGATGTTCGTACTGGTTATACAAATGGTATTCCTACAAGTGGTACGGACAATGAAGGTTTGGGTAAAGGTGGTAGCCAGATGATAGCCATGCCGACATTCTATTTTGAATTTGAAGAAGACGACCAACGGCGTGATGTTTCAGTTTGTAATTATGGTCTTAAGTTATCTACTGGCAACAATGCTTATCAAATGAATACTTTTGCCGGTATGGGTGTGGGAAAATATCGTATTAACTGGAAAAAGGTCAGAGGTTCTTCTGATAGTAAACGTGATTTCAATTGGCCTGTATTGCGCTACTCTGATGTCTTGCTGATGTATGCTGAAGCTTTGAATGAGTTGAATAACGGTGCTACTCCCGAAGCTGAAAAAGCAGTAGAAGATGTCCGCCTGCGTGCATTCAATAATGATGCCTCCAAAGTTGGAACAATTCCTTCCGGTTATGAGGAATTCAGAAACTTTATTATACAGGAACGCAAACTGGAATTGTCTAATGAGGGACTGCGTAAGAGCGATTTAGCTCGTTGGGGGATATTGGTTGATTATCTGACAACAGAAAAAGAAAAGTTGGTTCAATTGGCCAAGCGTGAAGGAAGATATGCAAATGTTGATGTATATCGTGCTTATAAGTTGGCTTCAACCCCATCTTTTGCAGATCCGACAATAGCTTTACCTTATATCTCAATAACTGAACAGGATTTGGTGGATATGGGACTCTCTGAAAATGACCTAACAACAATGCATACATTAAATTCCGGTTCCAAAGGTGCAATAAAAAGAAAGTTCTTTGAGGCTGATGGGAAAGTTTATTTTAAGAGCGAAGATGTGCCGGCTGACGCAAAGAAAGTAGAAGAAGTGGAATATACAATTCTGAATATGTTCAGCATTAATTCCATTAAGCAAAAAGGAAATCTTTGTGTAGAAGATGTTGAAGGCCTTTCTTCTAATAATGCATGGATTACAGGTAAAACAGGTGTATTCTATGGTATGAAGAAAAATATGGTTGAAATACTGCCGTTTAGTACTACGAATATAATTGATGTGAATCCGGGGCTTGCCGGTCAGCAGCATCCGTCTTATTGATAGGTAAGTTTTTCTTGATGGTAAAAGGGGAAGGCGGGCGCATAATAGGATGCACCGCCTTTTTCTTATCATTTTGAGAGGAAAAATATTCTATTTGTTCATTAGAGGAAACAATAACCTGATTAAAATACATTGATCATGAAAAAGATTATTCTTGTAGCCTGTTTGTTAGGGGCGGTTTCTTGCATACAAGCGCAACAAATCGCTTTTCCGGGTGCCGAAGGATATGGAAAATGGACTACCGGCGGACGTGGTGGGCGTGTGTTGACTGTGACAAATCTGAATGATAGTGGTGAAGGTAGTTTTCGCGATGCGGTGGAGCAAATGGGGCCTCGTATAGTGGTCTTTGCTGTAGATGGTACCATTGAGCTGAAATCTCCACTTCGTGTAAATAATGATAGTATTACTATTGCAGGACAATCTGCTCCGGGAGATGGTATTTGTTTGAAAGATTATCCGTTGGTAGTGAATGCAAGCAATGTTATTATCCGTTATATTCGTGTACGTGTTGGCGACCTGAACAATTTGGATAGTGATGGTTTAGGAGGAGGACGTTATGGACAGAAGAATGTAATTCTTGACCATCTCTCCGTAAGTTGGAGTATTGACGAATGTCTTTCTATTTACAAGACTGAGAATCTCACAGTACAATGGTGCCTGGTTACCCATAGTCTGAACACTTCGGTACATACTAAAGGGAGTCATGGCTTTGGTGGTATTTGGGGAGGGTATAAGGCTACTTTCCATCACAATCTGTTGGCAAATCATGCAAGTCGTAATCCCCGTTTTGCTTCTGTGGATGGTACTAAATGGGTGGATTACCGGAATAACGTGGTGTATAATTGGGGTTTTAAGACAGCTTATGGTGGTGGACATCATGCCGAGATCAATATGGTGAATAACTATTATAAACCAGGGCCTGCTTCACAGCATCATCGTCTGCTTGATGTGGCGGAAGATGGTACCGGGCGCTATTATGTGGCCGGCAACGTGATGGAGGGGGATGATGCTGTGACATGTGATAACCATAGTG
>OHBL01000548.1_pt1 | contig 13430 bp, 10 predicted proteins | sample 1577391 | NCBI WGS metagenome assembly OHBL01 (sample SAMEA3879551, study PRJEB24766) | human gut metagenome | biome: human-associated habitat; feature: feces | place: USA | collected 1985/1987
TAAAGTGCATAAGCCACTTGCATATTATGCTGCTTACTTTACAGTTCGTGGTGAAGATTTTGATGGGGCAACTGTAATGAAAGGCAGAGATGCAGTTAGAGAGAAGATGAAGATTATCAAGCAAAAGGGTAACGAAGCTTCTGCTAAAGAACAAACAGAATTTTCTACTTTGGAAATTATAAACGAAATGTTAGCAAGAGGCATTGAGTGCCTACCTGTTGATATTTACAAATCCGAAGCTAAGAAATTTATTATAGAAGATGGTAAGATTAGGCTACCGTTTATGTCACTTTCAGGTATAGGTGAAGCTGCTGCAATTTCTCTTGCTGAATGTGGCAAGAAAAATAAGTATCTTTCAATAGAAGAAATGATTATTAAAACTAAAGTTTCCAGAGCAGTTATTGAAACACTTAAAAATGTTGGTTGTCTAAACAATTTACCTGAAAGTTCACAAATGTCTTTGTTCTAAGGAGGAATATATGAAAGATAAACGACTAAAAAGAGGTATAATCCTAATAGCAGTTGCAGCTTTATTCTGCTTTTTGATTATGAATTTTAACAAAGTAGTAAGTATTATTTCTACAATTTTTACTGTATTAACACCATTTATGTATGGCTTTATTATTGCTTATATATTAAAGTTCCCATATAACTTCTTTTACGAAAAAGCCTATAAAGGCATAGGCAAGAAACATGAAAAATGTAAGTATTCAAAAAGAAAATCTGAAAAAGAACTTATGAGGAGAAAAAAGAATGAAGAACAAAAGTAGAAAAAAGAAAGGTGCTGTTCCCAAGATCAATCCTTTGAAAGTACTCACTTCCATTCCAGGATTGATAAAAGGAGTTATAGGAATTATAGTGATCGTTCTGATCGTATTTGTTATAAAAAAAGGATTTTTTGATTCAAAAGAAGGAGAGGTAACAACGATCAGTCAGTCATCGATTGAAAAAATTTTAGATATCAGTGAACTGTCTACACTTGAGTATACGTATAATGCGGTAGCAGCCGGTTATGATGAAGACGGAAAGACGCTTCTTTATCATGTGGCATATGAGGGAACTGTGAGTGCGGGAATTGATTTTGATAAACTGAAAGTGAAAGTGAATCCGGATAAAAAGGAAATAAGGATTACTGTTCCAGAGGCAAAAATTCTGGACTGTAGTGTCAATGAAGGGTCATTGAAATATATTTTCGAGAAAGATGAATATAATACTGCAACAATTTCTGCTGATGCGTACAAAGTCAGCAAAGAAGATCTGAAAAAGAAAGCAAATGAAGAAACCCGGATTACGGAGCTTGCAAAAGAAAATGCGATTTCTGCAATTTCCGGTCTGATTGAACCATGGGTTGATCAGGTGGATGATGAATATACAGTTATAATTAAGTGAGGTGGATACAAATGAAAAAGAAGATCATAACCCTTTCCCTGATCGGAATCCTGCTGATCAGTCTGTTAAGTGGATGCGGAAAATCAGAAGACAAAGAGGCAGCAAAAAGTACAGAGCCGGATATTATGCAGGTCCGTTCCATCTGTAAACTTGCAACAGTAGAATGTTATTATCATAATGTGGCAAAATCCGAAAAGCCGGCAGGTACGGGAATCTGGCATTTTGGGGAAAAGGACCGGCAATTCTGGATTGAATATACCGGAACGGTGAAACTTGGCATTGATATGTCGAAAGTGCAGATGAAAGTAAATGGAACCGATGTAACGGTCACAATTCCTGAAGCTGAAGTACAACAGGTAAATGTAGATGATGATTCGTATAATTCTGACTCCTATATTTTCAGTGAAGACGGGATTAATAAAAATGAAATTACTGCGGAAGATGCAACCGGTGCGGTAGAAAATGCAAGAAATGAAATGATAAAAACAGCAGAAGAGAATACAGCACTTCTTGTAAATGCACAGGAGCGGGCAAAAAAGATGATTGAGAATTATATCATGCAGCTTGGAGAAACGACGGGAACAGAATATCAGATCACATGGAAATATGAATGAGAATCTGAAAAAACAGTCAGTAAAAATATGATAGAAAAAAATTAATTATACTGGATTTATGCAAAAAAGTGATGGGGAGTTTATGCCACAGCTTATCAGATAAAATGGACTTTAGAAACCATTTAAAAAGCAGTTTGGAAAATATTAAGGAATGAGAAAATTAAAAAAGAACAAGAGGAGGATTTGTATGAATTATTTAGTAATAGACTTAGAGATGTGTAAAGTACCAAAGGATTATAGAAATAAGAATTATAAATACGCCAGTGAAATTATTCAGATTGGAGCGGTTCTCCTTGATGAACGATACAGAAGACGGGATGAGATCTGCTTATATGTTCATCCTGAACATGGAGTGATTGATAACTTTATCGCAAATATGACTGGAATCAAGAATCGGCAGATCAAGAATGCACCGAAATTAAGAGAGCGTCTTTTAGAATTGACAGAGTGGATTGGAGATAGAGAGTATCAGGTGTTTGCATGGAGCAACAGTGATTTTTCACAGTTGTCACATGAGGTCAGATCTAAGAAACTGCAGGATGAAAAAATCCAAAGCTTTATGGCCCCGGAAAGATGGATCGATTATCAGGAAGTTTTTGGAAAGAAATACAGTTTTGAAAAAGCAGTCAGTCTTCAGGAGGCTTTGATGCTCTGTGATCTTACGCAGGACGGAAGGATGCATGACGGACTGGATGATGCACTGAATACTGCTAAGCTGATCCGGAAGTTGGAACTGAATCCGGAGTATCAGTTGATTTGCCGGCAGACGCTGACGGAGGAAGAATCTGATCCGCTGAATATATGTCTGGGAGATTTATTTGCAGGATTGCATATTGAGTGTGCCTGAGAGGGGGCTGAAGAGCAGCAGGAAAGAGCAGTTTCAGGCACGGATTCAGGTGTCAGAAATTCTCTGAATGATAAAAAACATCGTAGATAAAAAACATCGTAGTCAGAAAGAGTTGAAAAAGTAAGAGCCGAGATTTATAATAAAGAAGATTATCGGAGGAACTCTTTTATGATAAATATAAAAAGATATGGCACGCTCTGTCTGTCCGCAATACTGGCAGCAGCGTTTGTTCTGACCCCGGCAGTAAAGATATTTGCTGAGGAGGGGGATACAGCGGCGGATCGTGAAACCCAGCGGCAGACTTGCTATGCAGAGCCGACGGATTCAAATGGACTGACGAACTGGCCGCAGGGACCGGCAGTTTATGCTGATTCAGCGATTGTGATGGATATGAACAGTGGAGCGATCCTATATGGAAAGCAGATCGATAAGCAGCATTATCCGGCAAGTATTACAAAGCTTCTGACTACACTTGTTGCACTGGATCATGCGAAACTGACAGATAAAGTAGAATTTTCACAGGACAGTATTTCTTTCCTGCAGTACGGAGATGCTCATATTGGGATGCGTGCAGGAGAGGAATTGACGCTGGAAGATTCTTTATATGCCGTGTTGCTTGCATCTGCCAATGAAGTGTCGTATGCAGTTGCAGAGAGCGTTGGAAAGCAGATGGGCGGAGACTACAATACCTTTATAGAGGCGATGAATGAAGAGTCAGATGCACTGGGATGTACCGGCTCACACTGGACGAATGCAAATGGACTTCATGATGAGCAACATTATACGACAGCTCATGATATGGCTCTGATTGGGGCAGCAGTATATCAGAAAGAAGCATTTCGGACGATCGCACAGTCACTGACACATCAGATTCCACCGACCAATCTGGTAAATGAGGTGAGAACGGTCAATCAGAAGCATAAGATGCTCTGGCCACAGAATGCAAATTATTATGAGTATTGCAAAGGTGGAAAGACCGGTTATACAGATCAGGCAAGAACGACCCTGGTGACGATGGCAGATAACGGAGAGCTGCAGTTGGTTGCAGTGGTGCTATATGATTTCGGGTCAGATGCGTATACGGATACCAGAGCCATCTTTGATTATGGATTTAATAATTTCTCGAAAGTGATGCTGAAAGATCTGGAAAAAGCAGACGGAGTACGGTCATATAAAGATGAGGAAAATGCTTATGTAGTACTGCCCCCCAACGTGAAGTTTTCAGATCTGAAAGCGGAAGTTAAAGCAAAGGATGGTTCCGTCAATGAGGGAACCGTTACATATACCTATGAAGGACAGATCGTAGGGAAGGCAGATGTAACGCTGGATAATAAAAAGTCGGTAGAGAAACCGACAATAACAAAAGGAACAGAAAAGACTGGCACAACGACAGACAGGAAGGAGAAAGAGAGCAGGCCGGTGGTGCTTATCGCTGTGGTCGCAGTGGTTTTGGTACTTGTGACGGGAGCGGTTGCATGGATAAAATATAAGCAGGCAAAAAGCAGACGGCACAGGCGGAAAAGACATCGCAGAAAGACATCGCAGAAAAAGAAAAAACCTTGACTAGCAGGCAGAATCTCTTTATAATAATTCTGTATGGAAGACTACAGGTTAAAGCGATGACGGAGAGAGTAGGATTTATCTGAACATCCCAGCGAGCCGGGGAAGGTGTAAGCCCGGTATCAGTAAGAGATTTCTGAAGATCACTCCAGAGCAGCAACCCCTGAAACGGAAGCATTTAACAGGCATACCGGTGATTCCGGTGAGACAGATTTCGAGGAGTAAGGGTTGACGTGAGTTCTGCGTTAAAGAATACCATATGCGGATCGGGAAGATCCAAGTATGCTGTAACAGGTGGTACAACGAAAGGAATTTCAGACCTTCGTCCTATTACGGACGGAGGTCTTTCTTTATTTTAGAAGATTCCTTTTCCAAAATATATTTTAAGAAAGGATCAAAGCTATGTATAAGAAAGTTTCAACAGACATGAATTTTGTTGAGCGTGAAAAAGAAGTTGAAAAATTCTGGGATGACGAAAATATCTTCCAGAAGAGTATGGATGAAAAAGAAGGATGCCCGGATTATATTTTCTATGACGGACCTCCGACAGCCAATGGCAAGCCGCATATCGGACACGTTCTGACCCGTGTTATCAAGGATATGATTCCGAGATACCGCACAATGAAAGGTTATATGGTTCCGAGAAAGGCAGGATGGGATACGCATGGTCTTCCGGTAGAGCTGGAAGTTGAGAAGATGCTCGGACTGGACGGAAAGGATCAGATCGAGAAATACGGTCTTGAACCATTCATCAAGAAATGTAAAGAAAGTGTATGGAAATACAAAGGAATGTGGGAAGACTTCTCCGGCACAGTTGGATTCTGGGCTGATATGGAGCATCCATATGTAACGTATGACAACAATTTCATCGAGTCTGAGTGGTGGGCTTTGAAGAAAATTTGGGATAAAGGACTCCTTTACAAAGGATTCAAGATTGTTCCTTACTGCCCTCGTTGTGGAACACCTCTTTCTGCACAGGAAGTTGCACAGGGATATAAGGATGTCAAGGAGCGTTCTGCAATCGTCCGCTTTAAAGTCAAAGATGAGGATGCGTATATTCTTGCATGGACAACAACACCATGGACACTTCCATCCAACCTTGCACTCTGCGTAAATCCAAAAGAGGATTATGCAAAGGTAAAGGCAGCAGACGGAAGAGTTTATTATATGGCATGTGCATTGCTTGATACCGTTCTTGGAAGACTTGCAGAAGAAGGAAAAGACGCTTACGAAGTACTTGCAACGTATAAGGGAACAGAACTGGAGGGCAAAGAATACGAGCCACTGTACCAGTGTGCGGCAGATGAGGCTGCAAAGCAGCGTAAGAAAGCATTTTACGTTGTATGTGATGAGTATGTAACTCTGACAGATGGTACCGGAGTTGTTCATATCGCACCGGCATTTGGTGAAGACGATGCCAACGTAGGAAGAAAGTATGATCTTCCATTTGTACAGCTTGTAGATGAAAAGGGTAACATGGCAGAGTCTACACCGTTTGCAGGACTGTTCGTAAAGAAAGCAGACCCGGAAGTATTAAAAGATCTGGATGCAAGGGGACTTCTCTACGATGCACCGAAGTTTGAGCATAGCTATCCTCACTGCTGGAGATGTGATACTCCGCTGATTTATTATGCACGTGAGTCCTGGTTCATCAAGATGACAGCAGTTCGTGATGACCTGATTGCAAATAATAATACAATTAACTGGATTCCGGAGAGTATCGGTAAGGGACGTTTCGGTGACTGGATTGAGAACGTTCAGGACTGGGGAATCAGTCGTAACCGTTACTGGGGAACTCCGCTGAATATCTGGCAGTGTGAGTGTGGATGTATGCATTCTGTCGGAAGTATTGAAGAACTGAAATCTATGTCCGATAACTGCCCGGATGATATTGAGCTGCACCGCCCATACATTGACGCAGTAACGATCAACTGCCCGGATTGTGGTAAAAAAATGCACAGAGTGCCGGAAGTTATCGACTGCTGGTTTGACAGTGGATCTATGCCGTTTGCACAGCACCATTATCCGTTTGAAAATCAGGAGCTGTTCGAGAAGCAGTTCCCGGCAGACTTTATTTCCGAGGCTGTTGACCAGACAAGAGGATGGTTCTACTCCCTGCTTGCCATCTCAACGCTGCTGTTCAATAAAGCACCGTATAAGAACGTTATCGTGCTTGGACACGTACAGGATGAGAATGGACAGAAGATGAGTAAGTCCAAAGGAAATGCGGTTGATCCGTTTGATGCACTGGAGAAATACGGAGCAGATGCGATCCGCTGGTACTTCTACATCAACAGTGCACCGTGGCTGCCGAACCGTTTCCACGGAAAAGCAGTACAAGAAGGACAGCGTAAGTTCATGGGAACTCTGTGGAATACTTATGCATTCTTTGTACTGTATGCAAATATCGACAATTTTGATGCTACAAAGTATACACTGGAATATGATAAACTTCCGGTTATGGATAAATGGATTCTTTCCAAGATGAATACCATGGTAAAAGATGTGGACAACAACCTTGGTAATTACAGAATCCCGGAGGCAGCACGTGTGCTTCAGGATTTCGTAGATGATTTAAGTAACTGGTATGTAAGAAGAAGCCGCGAGCGTTTCTGGGCAAAGGGAATGGAGCAGGATAAGATCAATGCTTACATGACTCTGTATACAGCCCTTGTTACGGTATCAAAGGCAGCAGCTCCGATGATTCCGTTCATGACAGAGCAGATCTATCAGAACCTGGTTCGCAGCATTGACAAGGATGCTCCGGAGAGTATCCACCTGTGTAGTTTTCCGGAAGTTCATGAAGAGCAGATTGACAAAGAGCTTGAGAATAATATGGAACACGTACTTGACCTTGTAGTAATGGGACGTGCATGCCGTAACGCATCCAATATCAAGAACCGTCAGCCGATCGGTCAGATGTTTGTAAAAGCAGACTTTGAGCTTTCTGAATTTTATCAGGAAATCGTAGCAGACGAGCTGAATGTTAAGAATATTAAATTTACAGATGATGTAAGAGACTTTACTTCTTATAGCTTTAAACCACAGTTGAAGACAGTCGGACCAAAGTATGGTAAAATGTTAGGTGGTATCAAAGCAGCACTCAATGACATCGATGGAAATGCAGCAATGGATGAGCTGAATACTACTGGCGTACTCAAACTGGATGTAAATGGTCAGGAGATCGAACTTTTCAAAGAAGACCTTCTGATTGATACAGCTCAGATTGAAGGATATGAATCTGTCAATGATAATGGAATCACAGTTGTACTGGATACGAATCTTACACCGGAACTTCTGGAAGAAGGATTTGTAAGAGAGATTATCAGCAAGATCCAGACGATGAGAAAAGAAGCTGATTTCGAGGTGATGGACAAGATCCGTGTTATGTATGAAGGCAGCGAAAAAGCAGAAGCTGTTTTTGAAAAGAACAGCACCCTGATCGGTGGAGAAGTACTTGCCACAGAAGTTGTAAAGGCAGAGCCTGCAGGCTATGTAAAAGAGTGGAAGATCAACGGTGAAGCAGTTACGATGGGTGTCGAGAAAAAAGGAGAATAAAAGGATGTTCAGTAAAAGATTTGAGAAGGCTGCATTTAAGACAGCAGTGAAAGAAAATGTAAAGACGCTTTACAGAAAGACGATTGATGAGGCTACACCTCAGCAGTTATTTCAGGCGGTTTCTTATGCAGTTAAGGATGTTATTATTGATGACTGGATCGAGACGCAGAAGCGTTACGATGAGACAGATGCAAAGACTGTTTACTATATGTCCATGGAGTTCCTGATGGGACGTGCATTAGGTAACAACCTCATCAATATGACAGCATATAAAGAGGTAAAAGAAGCGTTGGAAGAGATGAATATTGACCTCAACGTGATCGAAGATGAAGAGCCGGATGCGGCTCTCGGAAATGGAGGACTCGGTCGTCTTGCAGCATGTTTCCTGGATTCTCTTGCGACATTGAATTATCCGGCATACGGCTGTGGAATCCGTTACCGTTACGGTATGTTCAAGCAGAAAATTGAAAATGGATATCAGGTAGAAGTACCGGATAACTGGCTGAAAGAAGGAAATCCGTTCGAGATCCGTCGTGAAGAGTATGCAAAGGAAGTACGTTTCGGAGGAAATATCCGTTTCGAGAAAGATCCTGTTACAGGAAAAGATAAATTTATTCAGGAAAATTATGAGTCTGTTATGGCAGTTCCGTATGATATGCCGGTTGTTGGATATGGCAACCACGTAGTAAATACACTGCGTGTATGGGATGCAAAGCCGATCACGGATTTCAAACTGGATGAGTTCGACAGAGGAAATTATCATAAGGCAGTAGAGCAGGAGAACCTTGCAAAACTGATCGTAGATGTTCTTTACCCGAATGATAATCATTATTCAGGAAAAGAGCTTCGTCTGAAGCAGCAGTACTTCTTCATTTCTGCAAGTCTTCAGGCACTGATCGCAAAATATAAAAAGAAGCATGGAGACATCAGAAAGCTGTATGAAAAAGTTGTCATTCAGATGAACGATACGCACCCGACGGTTGCTGTACCGGAGCTGATGCGTCTTCTGATTGATGCAGAGGGACTTAGCTGGGATGAGGCATGGGAAGTAACAAGCAAGACCTGTGCTTATACAAACCATACGATTATGGCAGAAGCACTTGAAAAATGGCCGATCGACCTGTTTTCAAAACTGCTTCCGCGTATTTATCAGATCGTACAGGAGATTGACCGCCGCTTCGTGATCCAGGTTCGTGAGATGTATCCGGGAAATGAAGAGAAAGTACGGAAAATGGCAATCCTTATGGATGGACAGGTTCGTATGGCAAATATGGCGATCATAGCAGGCTTCTCTGTTAATGGTGTTGCAAAGCTTCATACGGAGATCCTTGAGAAGCAGGAACTGAAAGATTTCTATCAGATGATGCCGGAGAAGTTCAACAATAAGACGAATGGTATCACGCAGAGACGTTTCCTGGCTCATGGAAATCCGCTGCTTGCAGACTGGATCACCAGTAAGATCGGTGATGGCTGGATTACAGATCTCTCTCAGATCTCCAAGCTGAAACCACTGGTTGAGGATGAAGAGGCAAGACGTGAGTTCATGGAGATCAAATACCAGAATAAAGTTCGCCTTGCAAAGTATATCAAGGAGCATAATGGAATTGATGTAGATCCGCGTTCTATCTTTGATATTCAGGTAAAACGTCTGCATGAGTACAAGCGTCAGCTCCTGAATGTACTGCACATCATGTATCTGTATAATCAGATCAAAGAGCATCCTGAGATGTCTTTCTATCCGAGAACATTTATTTTTGGAGCTAAGGCAGCAGCAGGTTATCTTCGTGCAAAAGAGACGATCAAATTGATCAACTCCGTAGCAGATGTTGTAAATAATGACAGAAGTATCAATGGTAAGCTGAAAGTGGTATTTATTGAAGATTACAGAGTATCCAATGCAGAGATTCTTTTTGCGGCAGCAGATGTCAGCGAGCAGATTTCTACAGCTTCTAAAGAAGCTTCAGGAACAGGTAATATGAAATTTATGCTTAATGGTGCACCGACACTTGGAACAATGGATGGAGCGAATGTAGAGATCGTTCAGGAAGTTGGCGAGGAGAATGCATTTATCTTCGGATTAAGCTCACAGGAAGTTATCAACTATGAGAACAATGGTGGATACAATCCGGTTGACATTTACTTTAATGACTGGGAGATCAAGCGTGTAGTAGACCAGCTTATGGATGGAACTTACTCCAATGGTGACCACAATATGTATATCAATCTGTACAGCTCACTGTTAAATACACAGTGTACAGACAGAGCAGACACTTACTTCATTCTGAAAGATTTCCGTTCTTATGCAGATGCACAGAAGAGAGTTGAGGAAGCTTACAGAGATCAGCAGAAATGGTCTAAGATGGCAATGCTCAACACTGCATGCAGTGGTAAATTTACATCAGACAGAACGATTGAAGAGTATGTACGGGATATTTGGCATCTTGAAAAAGTAGAAGTACCTTCAGGACAGGATCTTTTTGATTAAGACAGGAGGAATGACAGATGGAATATGGAAATGATTTTGATTTTTCATACGGAGTTCCGGATGGTCCGACAATGAGCAGCAGTGGATCAGATATATTTTCAGTGATCATGACCGTTTATCTGTTGGTGATCGTGGCAGCCGTGATGATTGGTATTGTGAAATATGTATTTAAATCCATTGCACTTTACCGTCTGGCACAGAGAACAGGAAATGCAAATCCGTGGATGGCATGGGTACCGTTTGCGAGATCTTATCTTCAGGGAGATCTTGCAGGCAGTATGCCTTTAAAGAAAAGAAGACTTCAGAGTCCGGGACTTTGGAAAGTCCTTATTCCGTTGATCGGAACGGCTGTAATCGCAGGACTTTATTTCATTTTCATTGTTGTGGCAGGAATTGAAACTGCATTGAGCTATTCCGCCGGAATGGGTGCAGGAAGTCTGACACTGATCTGGGTGATAGTTTTCCTGCTGATTATTGCAGTAGTAGCACTTCAGGCGATTGAAGCGGTGCTGGATGTACTGGTGAACTTTCATATTTACCATAGACTGACATCCCATAATATGGCGATTATCCATAGTGTTCTTGGTATATTTATTCCAATGTACGAAGCAATCTGCTTATTTATTATGAGCAAGAAGCCGTATAACCCGGGAATGGAGCCAAATCTTCCACCGCAGGCACCAAATTTCGGTGGTAATCCGATTCCTCCGACGATGCCTGTATCACCGGCAGCATCAGAAACTCCGGCAGAATCTGTATCTCCGATGCCGGCAGAAGCACCGGTACAGCAGGTTCCGGTAACTCCGACAGAGTCATCGGCACAGAATCCGTATGTGAATCCGATGCAGGTTCAGGGAACAGAAAGTCTGGCAAAAGATGCACAGAGTACAGAAGCAGAACCGACAGAAAATAGTGCAGAAAAATAAAGCGTAAAGGTAAAATTTAATACAGGTTCTAAAATAAGACAGCCCTTCATATAATAAAGTATGGAGGGCTGTCTTTATGAGCTTTTATTCAGCAAAAAAGAAAATAAAAAATATAGCTGCATTTCTGATCATCCTCATATTTCTTCCATATGTTGTCTCTATTTTTGTAAATGGAAAAGATGTGAATCTACAAAATGGGAGCGGTCATTTTACAATAAAAGTTGCAAGAACAGACCCAGATGGAACGGAACTGGATCTTGATCTGGACTGGGAAGAGTATCTGATCGGGGTTCTTGCATATGAAATGCCGGAGTCTTACGAATTGGAAGCGTTGAAAGCACAGGCCGTGGTGCTGCGTACAAGCCTGTGCAGAGAACTGGCAGAAAACGAGGAGAAGACGGCAACAGAGAAATATCTGACTCATGCAGAAATGAAACGGAAATGGGGAGCGGCCAATTTTGATACATATTTGAAAAAATATACCAAAGCAGTGGAAGATACAGAAGGAACAGTGGTCTGGTATAATGAGGCTTGTGCATGGACACCATATCATCAGTCCAGTAACGGTGAGACACGGAACGCATCAGAAGTTCTTGGAACAGAAGATTATCCTTATATCTGTAAGAGAGAATGCCCGTTGGACAAAGCGGCTGAGGATGAAATTCAGGTAACAGTTTTTGACTATCAGGAAATACAACAGTTATGCAGAGATTTTCTGGTGGCAGAAGAAAATTCGGAGAGTGCAGAAAAAGGCTATAACTTTGCTGACTTTGAAATACTGGAAATGGATTCTTCCGGTTATGTGCGACAGATGAGGATGGGAGATACAGTCTGTACCGGGGATCAGTTTCGGGATGCATTGTCCCTGTCTTCCAGTGCATTTTCATTTTACGAGAGTATAAAAGGTTTGAAGATCACGACCATCGGAAAAGGACATGGACTGGGAATGAGTCAGTGGACAGCAAATGAAATGGCAAAGGAAAAGAAAAATTATGAAGAAATCCTGCAGTTCTTTTTTGAAGGAACAACATTAAATAAAGAATTTGACGAAAAAGAAGCGACAGGGAATTAAAATAGAATTCTTTCCGAATAGAAGTCACATATTCTGGCAATGCTATAGTCAGAGGTGATGATGAATGAATAAGAAAGAGAAGTTTTCCTTTTTAAAGGGAAAAGGAGCTTCTGTTGGAATCGTACTTTGCTTCGTGGCAGTCATTGCAATGGTGGGGACAGTTACATTCAGAAATTACAAAAAGAATATGAATGAGCAGATTGCAAAGGTTCAGCAGGAGACAGAAAAACTGACAAAAGAAAATGATGCAGCGGCAAATTCAAAAGATGTACTTCCAATGGAGGGAGAGGAAGATGCAACACCGTCACAGACAGATCATGCGGATCGTCAGGAACAAGAAGGAGCATCCTCCACAGACGGAACAGAGGCAGAAAATGGACAGCAGCAGGGGCAGGAGACGAATGAAACTGCGGCACAGGGAGGTTCCGGTGCATGGTTTACGGAAGCAAGCATACTGGAGTGGCCGGCAAGCGGGGCAACGCTGATCGGGTACAGTATGGATCAGACCGTTTATTTTCCTACTTTAGAAGAGTATAAGTACAATCCGGCAATGATCATCGGGGGTGAAGTCGGGGAAAGCATCAAGGCATCAGCGACAGGAACAGTGAGCAGTATTGAAGAGACAGCACAGACGGGAACAACCGTTACATTGGATATGGGAAATGGATATGCGGCTGTTTACGGCCAGTTAAAAGACCTGTCCGTATCAGAAGGAGATACTGTTGCAACAGGTGAGCCGATCGGTCTGTTGAATGAACCTACAAAATACTATAGCGTGGAAGGACCGAATCTCTATTTTAAGGTAATGAAAGATGGAGAGCCGGTAGATCCGATGAAATTTATGGAGTGAAATTTGTATTTGTTGGGGTGATACGCTTGTAAAGAAAAAGACTTCTTTATGGCGAAGCGGACGCAGAAATCAGGGATATTCCTTCGCAGTGCAGGCCCGCTTTACCTCAGCCCGTTGACCGTTTGTAAC
>OHBL01000577.1_pt1 | contig 12871 bp, 7 predicted proteins | sample 1577391 | NCBI WGS metagenome assembly OHBL01 (sample SAMEA3879551, study PRJEB24766) | human gut metagenome | biome: human-associated habitat; feature: feces | place: USA | collected 1985/1987
TTCAGCCAGGATATCTCATTATCCTGACAGTAAGCGTTATTGTTGCCATTCTGGGAATTTCCGAATTCATCACCTGCCAGAAGCACCGGTGTTCCCTGACTTAAGAAAAGCAGCAGCATGGCAGGTGGAAGTACCTCATGTGCATTTGGTTTGGAATCTTTTGTTTCCCATTGATTGCAATAGCAGCACAGGGAGTCATAAAGGTGAAAGGGTATTTTAGTGAAGTACAAGCTATCCGTCAGATCGAAAAAAACAGTAATTATGTGTTTTTTTACGATGCAGCGGATTTGGATGAAGTAAAGCGCAAAAACATTGACTGCCAAGGTACGATTGAAAAAGTATTGTCAGTTGTATTTGAAGGGAGTAATGTTAACTATTTAGTCCGGGGAGACGAAGTTGTACTGAAAGTGAATAAACAGAGTGTACAGCAGAAAGGAGAGAAAAGAGTCGTCACGGGTGTGGTTACAGACGCCATAGACGGCGAGCCGTTGGTAGGTGTGAACATTGTTGTGAAAGGTCAGAAAAGTGGAACTATCACGGATTTGAATGGTAGATATTCTATTTCTGTGAGCGGAGACAAAGCCGTACTGGTCTTCTCGTACATTGGTTACCAGAAACGTGAAGCTCCGGTAGAAGATTTAGGGGTGGTTAATGTCACGATGTCCGGAGAACAGCAGACGTTGAACGAGGTCGTTGTTGTAGGTTCCGGAGTACAAAAGAAAGTGAGTGTGACAGGGGCTATTACAAATGTGAAAGGAGATATTTTACGAATGCCGACTTCACAATTAAGTACTTCGTTTGCCGGTAAGCTGGCAGGTGTGATTGCTACCACTAAAACAGGAGAGCCGGGTTCTGGGGCTGATTTTTATATTCGCGGTATTTCTACAATGAACGGAGCAACCAATCCGCTGATTATATTGGACGGAGTGGAAATATCCTCCGGTGATTTGGATAATCTTGACCCGGAAATCATTGATGGCTTCTCTATTTTGAAAGACGCTACTGCTACGGCAATGTACGGTACCCGTGGGGCTAATGGCGTTATGATTATTACCACTAAATCCGGTCGTAATATTGATAAGCCGATTATCAATTTCCGTGTGGAAGGACAGATCACAAGTCCGACAAGTAAGCCGAAGTTTGTCGACGGAGCCACTTACATGGATTTGTTCAATGAATCTTTGTTGAACGGCGGCTCTACCGAATCTCCCTATTCGGCAGAAGAAATTGCCGGAACGCGTGCTGGATTAAATCCGTATGCTTATCCGAATGTCAACTGGTATGACGAGCTTTTTAAGGATCAGGCATTTAACCAGAATTTCAATGTTAATATCCGGGGAGGCGGCAAACGAGTGGATTATTTCTCAAGTGTCACGGTCAATCACGAGACAGGTATGATTAAGAATCGTTCCAAAGACTTTTTCTCCTATAATAATAACATTAATGTGATGCGTTATTCATTTCAGAATAACATTAATGCATATTTGGGTAAGGATTCACGTCTTTCTTTGCGCTTGAATGTGCAGCTGAGAAAAACGAAGCAACCCAACATCAGTATGAACGATCTGTTTGCGGGAGCTATCAATACAAGTCCGGTGGAAGCTCCAGTCTATTTCCCTGACGATGGTGTTACTACACATATCAAGTGGGGTGTGAATGACCGCTTGAAACCGGGACAGCAACAGAATCCGGTGGCACAGCTTGCATCCGGCTATCAGGATAATTTCCGGAGCACGGTAGTGGCGGCATTGGAGTTTGAGCAGAAACTGAATTTTATTACCGAGGGACTTAGATTTAAGGCATTGGCCTCTTTCAAGAACTGGTCAAGTACTACTAACAGTGCTTCCGCAGGTTGGAACAAATACCATTTACAGGATTTCTCGGTAGATGATAATGGAGTGTATTCTTTTGTCACCAGACTTCAGAATGAAAGCGGTGGAGAAGTATCTACGGACTTGAAACCGGGTGTTGCCAACTCGGGCGACCGCCGATTCTATTTCCAGGCTATCATGGACTACAACCGTACATTTGGAAAGCATGATGTGAATGCCATGTTTATCTATAATCAGGATGAACTGGTGACTCAATTATTCAGTGGCGACTTGATTGCTGCACTTCCCAAACGTAAACAAGGTGTTGCTGCCCGTCTTTCGTATGCTTACGACGGGAAATATCTGGCGGAAGTGAATATGGGTTACAATGGTTCCGAGAATTTTGCCAAAGGACACCGTTGGGGATTCTTCCCTTCTATTGCAGTGGGATATAACATCAGTGAGGAAGCGTTCTTTGAACCTTTGAAGAATGTTTTCTCTAACATGAAGATTCGTGCTTCGTGGGGGCTTGTTGGTAATGACAATATTGGTGGGGCACGTTTTGTGTATATGCCGACAATCAATCTGACAGGTACCGGATATACTACCGGGCTGGATGGTGATATAACTTATAAAGGTCCTGTATATTCCCGTTATGGTAATCCGGAGGTTACTTGGGAAGTGGGTAAGAAAGTCAATGTAGGTTTGGATTTGCAGTTGTTTAACTCATTGAACCTGACAATGGACTATTTCCACGAAACCCGTACTGATATATTTCAGGAGAGAGGTACGATTCCTCAATATCTGGGAACAGCAGGAACAAAGGTGTTCGGAAACTTGGCAGCCATGAAGAATCAAGGCTTCGACTTTGCGGCAGATTTCAATAAGAAAATAGGTAAGGACTGGTTTATCAGTTTCAAAGGGACATTTACGTATGCTCATAATGAGATTACAAAATACGATGAATCTCCGAAATATGCTTTCCAGTCAAAAGTAGGGCAGAGTGCAAATATTCCTAGTATTATGATTTCCGACGGTCTTTTCAAAGATCCGGATGATGTGAAAAACTCTAACCAGCAGATCGGAGGAAATCTTAGTGCCGGTGATATCAAGTATGTGAATATCTCCAAACTTTATGGTTATGATGATGATATCGTGGATATTTCTGACTGGGTATGGGCGAAGAATCCTACCGTTCCGGAGATTGTATATGGTTTCGGCCCTTCTATACGCTGGAAGAATCTTGATTTCTCTTTCTTCTTCCAGGGAGTTGCAAAGGTTTCATTGGTTATGAGTGATTTTCATCCGTTCGGAGACAACAGTTTGCGTAATGTCCTGACTTGGATTGCTGACGATCGCTGGTCTCCCGACAATCAGAATATCAACGCCACTTATCCTCGTCTGACCAGGGACACGAGTGTAAACAACACTCAACGCTCTGACTATTGGCTGCGCAACGCTGCATTTATCAAGTTGAAGAACGCAGAAATAGGTTATACATACAAGAATATGCGTTTCTATGTCAGTGGCATGAACCTGGCGACTTTCTCGCCATTCAAGCACTGGGACCCGGAACAAGGAGGAGGTAATGGTTTGAAATATCCTACGCAACGTGTTTTCAACTTTGGTTTTCAGATGACTATTAATAATAACCGCTAATTTGAATAAAATGAAAAAGATATATAATATTTTGTTATCGTTCGTATTTGCCGGCTGTCTCTTGGGCTCATGTGATTATCTGGATATTGTGCCGAATGAAACAGCCAATGAAGAAGATGCATTTGCTTCGGAACAAGCTGCATTGAACTATCTGTATTCCTGTTATTCCTTTATGCCTGCTTATCAGAATTCGCATACTTTTATCGGATATGCAGGAGATGAAATAGTAAGCTGTTTCAACGGAGAACCTATTAAACTATATTTTCAGGGAGGATATACTTCAGGAAATATCGGCAATGTGGATGCGACATACAGTAATATGTATAAAGGTATACGGCAATGTTATCTGTTGAAGAAGAATATTGCGTCCGTTCCGGGATTGAGTGATGATAAGATTAATGATTTCGCCAATCAGGCGGATTTTCTGATTGCTTATTATCATTCGGTATTGATGCAGCATTATGGTCCTATCATCTTGGTAAAAGAATTACCGGATATGAATACACCTTATGACAAGATGGCAGCCCGTTCTCCTTATGACGAATGTGTGGACTGGGTATCAGAACAATTTAGAATCGTATCGGAGAAATTGCCTACGGAACGTATGGGATCTTCTTACGGACTGGCAACTAGTGTAGCTGCCAAAGCGCTGAGGGCCCGATTGTTGCTTTATGCTGCTTCTCCTCTATTCAATGGAAACTCGGAATATTACAGTGACTTTGCCAACAATGACGGCACCTTATTGATGTCTCAAACATATAGTAAAGAGAAATATAAAGTAGCTGCCGATGCAGCTTTGGAAGCAATAAACTTTGCAGAAGATCACGGATACAGATTATATTACGTTGGCGATGATGCCATTGGTACAGCCACCTATCCGTATCCGAAAGATCCTATCCAAAGACAGCTGCGTCTTACATACCTGGACAAGAACGGAACTAAGGAGGTACTTTGGGCAAATACCCGCTTGGAAGAAATGTATAGCATACAGAATAAATCCATTCCTTATCTTTCTTTTGGAGGAGGATATGGTCCGTCTCTGACAATGGTAGAACGATTCTATACCGAAAATGGTCTTCCGATTGACCAAGACCCGACGTATGACTATGAAAATCGTTTTCAGACTACTATTCTGGATGATGATACACGCGGAGAGGGAATAACTTTGAAATTGAACGATCATCGTGAGCCGCGTTTCTATGCCTGGATATCTTTCCATAATGGCTTTTACGAATGTCAGACGGAGAATGTAGTAGCCGACGGTACCAAAGGTATTACTTATCAGGATAAAATGGACCGTTCCGACCGTAAACAACGCAAAAGATGGTTGACACAGTACAAGAAGGAAGACAACAGTGGCAAAATGAACAGAGGAAATAACTACTCTCCAACCGGTTATCTGAATAAGAAAGGGGTTCATCCGGGATCGGCTGCCCGTAAGTCGGACAACGTGCCTTCCTTGAGATATCCGTTGCCTATCATTCGTTTGGGTGAGTTGTATCTGGATTATGCAGAGGCTTGTGTCGGATATGGTGATGCTAGTTATGTGGCTGAAGGCATGAAGAAATTGAACGTAATCCGTGAGCGTGCCGGCATTGACCCTGTACTGACTGCCTGGGCGAAGGCAAAGGAGCCGTTGACAGATTATTCTTCCGTAGGCCCCGATGGTCGTTTGATGCAGATTGTACGTCAGGAACGTATGATTGAACTTTATATGGAGACTCATAATTTCTGGGATCTTCGTCGCTGGAAGTTGGGGGAAAAATACTTTGGTGTATATCCGAGAGGATTAAATGTGGAAGCTACCAAAGATGAGGACTTCTTCAAGGATACACAAATGACAAGTCACATTCGTGAATTCCGTACTCCGGCGAATTATTTGATGCCTATTCCGGTAGATCAGGTAAGTAATAACCCGCAAATGGTGCAGAATCCGGGCTATTAACGGTAAGATGAAGGCAGAATCTGTTTTGAAGTTTTTTGAAACAGATTCTGTTTCTATTATTTGCTAAGTGTCTTATTTTATGGATATTTATTTTTATCTTTGCTGCACGTTTTTCCATAAATTATGATACAGAAAATTAAAACTGTTCCTTTTCAGTAAGGGGAACTTAATTAATGAATGTATTTATTACATAACGAACTTAATTTTATAGTGATGAACAACAAACACTGCATTTTTTTGTCAGGGGTAGCCGCCTTGGTAACATTGCCCTCCTTTGCTCAGAGTAAAGGGGCGTCTGAGAAGCCTATGAATATTTTGTATATAATGAGTGACGACCACTCATTTCAGACTATCAGTGCCTACGATCACCGTTTTATAGAGACACCCAATATCGACCGTATCGGCAATGAAGGAGTTGTCTTTACCAATAGTTTTGTGGCAAACTCTATAAGCGGGCCCAGCCGTGCGTGTATGTTGACGGGAAAACATAGCCATAAGAATGGTTTTATAGATAATGCGCATCGGTTTGACGGAAGCCAGCAGACCTTCCCTAAGCTGTTGCAGAAGGCAGGTTATCAGACTGCTATTGTTGGTAAATGGCATCTCACCTCTAATCCCACGGGATTCGATTATTGGAATATTCTGATTGGTCAGGGTGATTATTACAATCCTTATTTTATAGATAATGGTAAGAAAGTGCAGATAGAAGGGTATGCCACCAATATCACTACGGACTTGGCGCTGGAATGGCTGGAGAACAAACGGGAGAAAGAAAAACCGTTCTGTCTGTTGTTGCATCATAAAGCCCCGCACCGTACATGGATGCCCGACACTTGTGACTTGGGAGCGTTTGATAAGGTGAAGTTTCCATTGCCGGAAAATTTCTATGATAAATATGAAGGCCGTATAGCTGCTTCCGAACAGGAGATGAACATATTCAAGGATATGGACCTTGTCTATGACCTGAAAATGGCGGATAAAGAAAATGAGATTCATACAAAAACTGGATTGGAAGGTTATGGACGCGCTATGTATAAGCGTATGAATCCGCAACAAAAAGCTGCCTGGGATGCTTATTATGACCCTATTATCAAAGATTTTAAAGCCCGGAAACTGGAAGGCAAGGAACTGGCGGAGTGGAAGTATCAACGTTATATGCATGATTATTTGAGTGTGATTCGTTCGGTCGACCGCAATATCGGACGGGTGTTGAAGTATCTCGAAGAAAAAGGGCTTCTGGAAAATACATTGGTGGTTTATACTTCCGACCAGGGATTCTATATGGGAGAACACGGTTGGTTTGACAAACGCTTTATGTACGAGGAGTCATTCCGTACTCCGTTGTTAGCCCGTTTTCCTCATGGCAAGAAAGGAAAAGTGTCGCAAATGGTTCAGAATATAGACTATGCACCTACCTTCTTAGAAATGGCGGGAGTAGATATTCCGGAAGATATTCAGGGGGTATCTTTGTTGCCTTTGCTGAAAGGAGAACGTCCTAAGGACTGGCGTAAGTCCCTTTACTATCATTTCTATGAATATCCGGCGGAACATGCGGTGAAACGTCATTATGGTGTGCGTACCGAACGCTATAAGCTGATACATTTTTATAATGATATTGATGCGTGGGAGCTGTATGACCTGAAAAAAGATCCGCGTGAAATGCATAATTTGTTTGGGAAGCCCGGTTATGAAAAGATAACTGAAAAACTGAAAGGGGAATTGGTAAAGCTTCAGACTCAGTATGACGATCCTATTGAATCTCAATTAAAAAAATAAAGTATTATGAATGCCAAGGAATTTGTACAAATAGTAAAGAAGATGTTTTCTAAAGGACTGACTCCGGAGGAAAAAATAAAATTAGCGGATGAAGGACCGGTGTGCCGTTTATTACTGAGACAGTGGGATAAATTCTTTGGCACTTCTATTGAAAACAAAAAAATTGAGGAGGAGATATGGACCAACATTACGGATGTATGTTGGAATCACAAACCTGCAAAGAAAAAATTGTCAGGCTATAATCGGGGTTTTAGGATTCTGGCTGCCGCCGCTTGTCTTTTGCTGGTCGTAGGTACGTGGTATCTGATTACTTCAAGAGCTTCTTTAGAGACAATAGTCTTGGGACCGGCCGATACGCGTATGACGTATGTCCTTCCGGATAGTTCGGTGGTATGGCTCGCTGCGGGAAGTACGCTTTCATATCAGGACGATTTTTTGAAAGAGCGCAAAGTGGTCTTAGAGGGAGAAACGTCTTTTGAGGTGAAAAAGATGACAGGAGGCAGTCCTTTCAGGGTTTATTTCAAAGATGCGCTTGTGGAAGTCAAAGGGACGGAATTTAATATAAAGTCTGATGATGAAGTAGCGGAGGTGACTCTCTTTACCGGAAAAATAGATTTTCAGGTGACGGGGCAAGAGGCCATAGAGGTGAAGCCTGCTCAACGCATCACTTACTATATTGATTCAAAGACGATTGAAACCGAGACGTTGGATATTGAAGGATATGACTGGAGAAAAGAAGAGTATAACTTTACGGATAAGCCGCTTGGTGAACTGATAAACTTAATCAATAAGAAGTATCATACGAAAGTGTGTTTCGAGAATAAAAAGAATAGGGATAATCTGTTTACGGGAACTATTCGTAAAGATGAAGAATTAGCGAAGGTATTGCGGAAAATCTCTATCAGTTTTGGATTAAATACAAGGCAGGAGAAGGATACGATTATTCTTTATTGAGTATCCATAAAATAATACTGGTAAGAAAGCAGTTACATTTGTCATAACTGGATTATAAAAAGGCTGTCCCGGAATGAAACACGGGACAGCCTTTTCTGTATCAATATCCGTCCTATTGGCGGTAGACTTTCAGATTGGTAATCTGACTTTTGAAGTTACCTGTTTCCTGTAATGGGAAAACTAATGTACGAACGTAATTCATGGAATCTTTTCCACCATTATAAAAGCGTTTCTGTATATTTAGTTCTTCTACGATTTTTCCATTTATATGCAGGCGGGTGACGCGGTTGTCTCCGCTAATACCTACTGTTGCATGTTCGCCGGGCATGATACGGTAGTTGAAAGTGTTGAGATAGCCGTCGCGTGCAAAGCCCAACATTCCACTTATCGGATCAGATAAATAGAATACGGCGTCAGGAGAACGGAACAGTTCTGTACCTTTTGCTTCATCAGCTCCTTTTATATCAAAAGATACCAGATAATTATACCCGATTTCCCGATAGGGAAGAGTACGGTTGGGGGTAACAGCTGCCTGTTCGTAAACCAGGCCGGGAGCTTTTCCGATTCTTCCGAGTTGATTCACACCCGGAGCTTCGCTTAGTAAATTGCGTTGTTCATTGAAACTGTCATAGGGAGTTGTGACTTGTTTGCCTGTCCACATTTTAACGGCTAGTGTCTGCAAGGCCGGGTAAACCCGGTGATGAATATCGTTATTGGAAATGCCGTTACCCACATGGTCGTTCCATACAGCAAACATTCCTCCTAAAATATTCGGGTCCTTTTCTTCAAACACGGCTTTGCCTATCTGTGCAGGAGTCCATTTCTCGTATAGTGATTTGGTATTCAGATAATCATAATAATATCCTGCCTGGGGGACTATGTAGACCAGTCCGTCCGGGATACTGATTAAATGGTATCCTTGCTTTATCATTTCTTTCGGGTCGGCATAACCGTTATACCATGCATTCATGATGACATTTTCCGATTTGACGGGAGTATCTCCTTTGGCGTGTGTCAGTGCACCCCATACGCAGGCTTGCTTGCCGAAGCTTTCTATATAACGGATATAGTGATCGGTGAAGGCGCGGAATTTCTCCACAACTTCCTTTTTGGCGTTTGAATATTCGTCGGTGCCCACATGGACTTTGTTGCCCCGGAATACAGGTTCTTCTCCTTCCAGATATTCTTTGAAAAGAGCGTCGAAGAAAGTATAAACCTCGGGATTAAATAAATCCAAATGATCCATGCCATATTCTTTACTTCCCAATTCCGGTTTATAATGACTGAAAGCCAAGGAGTGGGCGGGGATATCAATCTCCGGAATGATCTCTACATAGCTTTGTTCAGCCAATTTTTGCAGGTCGACGAATTCTTTTTTCGTATAGTGTCCGTCCCGTGCCGTCAGTCCCGGATAAGTATCACATTCCAGGCGGAAGGCGGCATACGTTTTTGACCAGTCATGTTCGAAGTATTGTTTGAAGCCGTTATCGTTCAGGTGGATTTGCAAAGTGTTCATCTTGTAGTAAGACATAGTCTTTACATAATCCTGTAAGTATGAAAGCGGGATGAACTTACGGCCGCAGTCTATCATAAAGCCGCGAAGCGGATAGTCTGGGTAATCTCTCAGGGTTCCTTTCGGGAGCTGATGATTTTCTGACTGTTCGGCAATCTGAAGTAAGGTACGTGTACCCCAATATACACCGATATTTTCGGGGGCGGATAAAGCAACCCGGTCTGTGACGCGGATCGTATATCCTTCTTTTCCTAATTTCTTGTCGGTGCGGAGGGAAAAGATAAAGTCGCCGGCAGCTCCTTTCCCTTGCACTACTTCGAGCGAACGTCCGAACATTGTTTGATAGTCTTGGGCAAAGATTCGTGCGATGCGTTCAAGCTCCGGATTGTTGGCGGCATACACGATTTTTGTAGCCTCGGTGGGAACAAAAGCTCCGTCACTGCCTTTCCATTCTTTCAGTTCGGGGATAACAAAAGGTTTGGGATTTACGGAAGCATTGGCTCCGGTGGAAATAATAAGACATAAAGCTATTAGCCAGTAGAAACGATTGATATATTCCATGCTGTATTATATATAAAGTTAGTAAAGTATAAAACGTCATAAATGTAAGACAAATAATGGAATATACCACTACCAATTATGAATCTTTAAGTTCAAAGTTAAATGTAGTATGCAATCCGGTTCTCATTTTATTGGCCGATGAGTTGTTAATAGTTCCTTTTTAAGAACTTTTCAATATGTAATTGTTCTTTTTTATTCTAAAATCTATGTTATCTGTCTCCCGGAAATTTGTATAACTAGATTGATTTGTATTTCTTTGTATAATAATATACTAACCCCCCTTTTAATTACTTATGAAAAATAGAAAGATTTATTTAATGGGAGCCTGTTTGTTGTGTGGACTCACTTCAATTGCACAAAATGTAAGTTTACAGCCGCCCCCACAGCAACTCAATGAACAAGGTAAAACACTCAGTCTTCCTGCTATCTACCGGATAGAAGGTGAAAAAGAAGCAAACCCGCATGCGGTGAAAGCGTTGCAAGGTATCCTTACCGGCAAGCAAAGTACCAAGGAAGGAATCCGTATTTATATTGGTGAGAAGGGAGACAAAAGTGTACGTAAGTATAACAAGCTGATTCCCAAACATGAAGAAGGTTATTATCTGGCTGTCAATGATAAAGAAATCATATTGGCCGGCAATGATGAACGGGGCACTTATTATGCTATTCAGACATTCGCCCAATTGCTGAAAGAAGGAAAATTGCCGGAAGTGGAAATCAAAGATTATCCTTCTGTCCGTTATCGCGGTGTAGTGGAGGGCTTCTACGGAACTCCCTGGAGCCATCAGGCACGTCTTCGCCAACTGAAGTTTTATGGTGAGAATAAGATGAATACCTATATCTACGGTCCTAAAGACGATCCGTATCACAGCGCTCCCAACTGGCGTTTGCCTTATCCGGAAAAGGAAGCAGCCCAATTGCAGGAGCTTGTGAAAGTAGCCAATGAAAATGAAGTTGATTTTGTATGGGCTATTCACCCGGGACAGGATATCAAATGGAACCAGGAAGACCGTGATTTATTGCTCTCAAAATTTGAGAAGATGTATCAGCTCGGTGTCCGTTCCTTTGCGGTGTTCTTTGATGACATCTCGGGCGAAGGTACCAATCCTCAGAAGCAAGCTGAATTATTGAACTATATTGATGAGGCGTTTGTAAAGGCAAAGCCGGATGTAACTCCGCTTATCATGTGTCCTACGGAGTATAATAAAAGCTGGTCGAACCCCAAAGGCAATTATCTGACTACATTAGGTGAGAAACTGAATCCTTCTGTCCAGATTATGTGGACAGGTGATCGTGTGATTTCCGATATTACCCGCGACGGCATTTCCTGGATTAACGAACGCATTAAACGTCCCGCCTACATTTGGTGGAATTTTCCGGTATCCGATTATGTACGCGACCATTTACTGCTCGGACCTGTTTATGGCAACGACACCACAATAGCGAAGGAAATGTCCGGTTTTGTGACCAATCCTATGGAGCACGCCGAAGCCTCTAAGATTGCTATTTACAGTGTTGCAAGCTATGCATGGAATCCTACTAAATATGATACTTGGAAAACGTGGAAAGACGCTATCCGTACCATTCTTCCGGGGGCTGCGGACGAATTGGAATGTTTTGCCATGCACAATTCCGACTTAGGTCCCAACGGACACGGTTATCGCCGCGAAGAGTCTATGAATATTCAACCCGTTGCCAAACGTTTCCTTAGCAGTTATGTTGAGAGTGGAAAATATGAAAAAGTTGATTTTGACCTCTTGTGGGATACATTTGAACAGATGAAGGAAGCTGGCGATATCCTATTGGTGAATACAGAAAACGAGCCGTTGATTGTAGAAATAACTCCGTGGCTTCATCAATTCAATCTGCTGGCCGAAACCGGAGAAGAAGTACTGAAAATGGTCAAAAATGATTCGAAGTCTTTTTTCTTACGGAGATATAATCATGTGAAAGCTTTGCAGCAACGAATGTTTTATACCGACCAGAATTATAATCAGAATCCTTATCAACCGGGAGTGAAGACAGCCTCCAAAGTTATAAAGCCTTTGATTGACCAGATATTTGCGACTGCCGTAAAACGATATAATCAGAAGTATGGAGCCGATTTGGATGCCACAACAGATTATATGCCACATAAGCTTATCAGTAATGTGGAGCAAATAAAGAATTTGCCATTACAAATAAAGGCGAACCGCATACTTATCTCTCCGATGAACGAAGTCGTGAAATGGCCGGCAGGAAACTTCATAGAAATAGAATTGGATAATATCTATCCGGCAGAAAGTATAGATATTAATTTCGGAAAGAAGGAACCTTGTACATGGGGACGTTTTGAAATCTCCGCGGACGGTAAAGAATGGAAAACGATCGACTTGAAGCAGAAAGATGCCCGACTGACGGCCGGACTGCAAAAAGCCCCGGTGAAATTCGTTCGATTTACAAATGCGGGTAGTGATGAACAACAAGTATATTTACGCCAATTTGTGCTGTCGATAGAGAAAAAGTAGCCCTCGCCTACCAGAAGGGAAATGAGGTTCTTCTTTAAATTTGGTGGTAAACTTAATTAGGAAAATAATAATTTGATAGTCGATAGTATTCAACAATAATTTGATAGTCAATAGTATTCAACATTCTCCTCCTTCAGGAAGGAGG
>OHBL01000603.1_pt1 | contig 12513 bp, 9 predicted proteins | sample 1577391 | NCBI WGS metagenome assembly OHBL01 (sample SAMEA3879551, study PRJEB24766) | human gut metagenome | biome: human-associated habitat; feature: feces | place: USA | collected 1985/1987
ACCAGAATTTTTTTTGCCAATTTCATCATTACTGTAGCCCATATTGTAAATTTGACCTTCAATTATTACTTCTAAACTATCTATACTAAGCTTATTTATTCGCAAGTCCTCACCCTTTACAGTAAGTAGTCCTAATTGTGTTTCTACTATTACTATTTGGTCATCAAAGCTTAATACATCTACAACTCCTGTTATGGTTAACTTTTCTCTATTTTCTAAAATCAAATTTTGAATTACATTTCCATTATTTTGAGGCATGTTCTTTCTGTCGTCCATAGGCCTTTCCCCTTCCCCCCATTTCATATATTTAATTATATTCGGGTCTTGTCTATTTTAGAACAGTTTTTAAGGAATTTTCTATTAGGAATACGACATGTCGAGGCTTTAAAAATTGATTATTAATAAGAGTTTTATTTAATATATTTATGAATTTGAAGATGCGTTATATTTTAAATAACTGTCTATGAATCCGTTCAAATCTCCGTCCATTACAGCTTGAACGTTTCCTACTTCGTAATTTGTTCTATGGTCTTTTACTAGTGTATATGGACAAAATACATATGAACGTATTTGGCTTCCCCATGCAATGTCCATTTGAACACCTTTTAAGTCATCTATAGTGTCTTTGTTTTCTTTTTCTTTTAAATCTAATAATTTTGATTTCAGCATTTTCATAGCAGTTTCTCTATTTTGAATCTGAGATCTTTCTGACTGGCATGTTACTACTATGTTTGTTGGAATATGAGTAATTCTGATTGCTGATGATGTTTTGTTTATGTGTTGACCACCTGCTCCAGATGCACGGTATGTGTCTACTCTTAAATCGTCTGGATTTATATTAATTTCAACGTCTTCCGTTATTTCTGGCAATACTTCTAATGAAGCAAATGATGTATGGCGTCTGCCACCAGCATCAAATGGAGAAATTCTAACTAATCTATGAACTCCCATTTCTCCTTTTAAGTATCCATACGCATATGGTCCAGATACTAGAAATGTAACGCTTTTTATTCCAGCTTCATCACCTGCTAAATAGTCTAATTCTTTTACTTCATATCCATTGCTGTTTGCCCATCTGCAGTACATTCTATATAACATTTCAACCCAATCTTGAGCCTCTGTACCTCCAGCACCAGGGTGTAGTGTTAAGATTGCATTATTGTTATCATATTTTCCAGATAGAAGCGTCGTTATTTCAAGCTTTTCTATGTCCTTTTCGAGATTTTCTGTTGTGTCTAAAATTTCTTTTGCTTCTGAATCTAATTCCTCCTGGTTTGTACCTTCTTGAATTTCAGACTTTACTAATTCATTTAATTCTTTTATATATTCAAATGTTGATGATATTTTTTTGTAGTTTTCTGTTTTATTTTTAAGTTCATTTATTCTTTTTAAAGTTTTACTAGAATCCTGTGAATCTTCCCAAAAAGAAGGCTCTTCAGTCTTTTTCTCTAATGCATGCAATTCTTCTTCTAAACTAGCAATGTCAAAGAGAGTCACCTACCTCTTTTAGTCTATTTTTTAAAGCTACCAACTTTTTAGTACTTTCGTCTAAATCAATCATTTTATCACTATCCTTTCATCAAAAAATCAATGTTTCAGCTTTTCAATTCCTTTTTTGCTTCCCTGTAATCAGGCATATAATATTCAACCATGTTCCAAAATTGTTTTGAATGGTTCATATGTTTTAAATGGCAAATTTCATGCAAGCATACATATTCTATTGCATGCCTGCTGTATGCCATCAGGTTCTGATTTATGCTTATTTTTTTCTTTGAAGAACATATTCCCCATGTTGCTTTTAAGTTCTTTATATTGCATTCTAGCGGAGCTAAGCCAGTACGCACTTTTAAATCTTCCATTGCTGACGGAACTTCTTCCTTTGCAATATATTTATATAATTTATCAATTAATTTCTTTACATTTTCTTGTTCATTTTCTTTACAATCTTTGTTTAAATCGCAATATAAATATTGATTATCCATATTAAGCTTATTTCTTTTTGCATCTGTATACATTATTTTTAGTGTATATGGTTTTCCTAGCACCCTTACTGTGCTTCCGTCTTTATATGTTGTATTTATTTTTCTCGATTGTTCTTGTAATTTTTTATTTATCCAGTCAGCTTTACTATTCACAACATCTTCAACATATTTAATTGAAGAACGAGGTGAAGTTTTTATTATAACTTCACCATCTTTTATTTGAATATATGTATTTTTTATTTTTTCGTACACTATTTTGCATTTTATATCATTTATAATATGATATTCTTCGTTTTTTTGTTTCAATTTATTCTCCTAATTATTTCGTGTTTCGTGATTTATTACATATGGTTAGTCATAATCGGTTTTTATCTTCTATTATATTTCAAATTTCTTCTGTTTTTCATATTCACTTTCTAAATCTGCTAAAGGATTGTCTTCAACAGCATTTCTAACTTGCTGGTCATCAACGTGAGTGTAAATTTGAGTAGTTGATATACTATCATGTCCTAATAGAACCTGTAGTGCTCTAATATCAACGTTTCCATATCTATACATTAATGTTGCGGCGGTGTGTCTTAATTTGTGCACAGAATATTTATTTGTATCCAAACCTGCCCTCAACAATTCTTGTTTTACAACATACTGAACTGTTCTATTGCTTATTCTCTCTAGTCTCTCACTTAAGAATAATGCATTCTCTGATCCTTGTTTTATGCCTGTTTTAGGTCGTATTGCTAAGTAATTATCTAATGCACTCATACACGATTTATTTAAATATATAACACGTTCTTTGTTTCCCTTACCTGTTACATTCATTTTTGCTTCATCAAAATCTATGTCTTTAATATTTATTCCAACAAGTTCAGATAAACGCATTCCGCAATTTAAAAATAATGTAATAATTGCATAATCACGTTCCTTATTTCTCGTATCTTCGTTGTTCGTAGCAGCTAAAAGCTTTTTACTTTCCTCTAAAGAAAGATATCTAGGAACACGTACTCCTATTTTAGGTGATTCTAAATTTAATGCTGGGTTGTGGTCCATTGGCTTTGCAGCCTTTTGCGACATATATTTAAAGAACACCCTGATACTAGCTGTTTTTCTAGCTCTTGTTGCTGGTTTGCTCTGGCAACTATTTGCCAAATAAAACAAATACGCATGTATATCGTCTAGTTTTATTCTATTTAGTGTTTCTAAGTCCATATTATGAATATCTATTGCATCAAAATTTTTCTCATCTGTCAATTTAAAACGATACATTATATATTTCAAAAATCTATTTAAATCATAATTGTATTCCTTTACCGTACCAGGCGATTTGTTTAAAATCGAGGTCGTATAGTCCAAAAATGCATTTAAAAAATCTGGATTTCCATCTGTATTTATCATATTTTCGTTCCTTTGTTTCAAAAATCTATGTCTATTATAAATCATTTTAAATAAAAAAACAACAGGAGTATTTGCTTTTGTATCAAATGCTCCCATTGTTTTAACTTGCTGTTTAACACAGCTTTAATCATTTTTTACGAGTTCATCCGTGAAGTCGTACAATTGTTGTTTCCAATACTCTCCGTCACGTGAATGCCTTACGTTTTTAATAAGGTAATCCAGGGCCTCACTATTTATAACTTTGTTAGCGTCAGCACCAATGGCATAACGGAAACGTATAGAACCTTCTTGAGGCACTATAAGCAAAATATGTCCTTCATCTTCAAAGGTTAAGTGGTATTCTCTTACAGCATCACCATAGGAAAATTTTCTGTCAGTTGTCATAATAACTAACTGAACGTTAGTCTTTTCCCTCAAATACTCTAGGCCTTGAATTAAGTATTCTTGGTTTGAGAAAATATCGTCATCATGCAAATACTGCACAGTTTCGTATTCTCCTTCAAGAGGTTTTTTGCCTCCAATATCATAATGTGGAAACACCGTTGCTAAAATGCCATATATCATTAAACATACAAGCATGCAACATGCAATAAAAAGAGCACTATCAACATCATACCGAAAAGTCTTTTTGAAAAATTCTTTTATTGACCTCATATAATATTTCCCCTTTTATGTTGCCTTTTTCCCTGATTTAGGTTGTTCGAGTAGTTTATCCGCAAAACTGTATAATTGTTGTTTCCAATACTCGCCATCTCGTGAATTTTCCACTTGATCAACCAAATACGAAATTGCATTGTCGTTTATTACAGAATCTGCATCATCTCCAATTGCATAGTAAAATGGATGTCTAGAACCTTCCGGCGGTACAATAAGAAGTACATGTGCTTCATCTTCTACCAAAAGGTAATACTGTTCCACAGCTTTTTTATCAGATAATTTTTCAGTAGTTGTCATAACAATCATTTGAATATTTGTCTTTTCTTTAAGATATTCCAATCCTTGAACCAATTCTTCTTGGTTAGAAAAAGTATTACTATCATCATGCAAATACTGCACAATTTCGTATTTTCCTTCAAGGGGCTTTTTCCCTCCAATTTCATCTGCACCAGTTATGTTAAAAACAAGAAATGCAGCTGCAATGCAAAGGCCTATCGAAAAAATAAGTTCCAGCATTATAACTCCAAGGCTATCATATCCTCCGCCTCTACCATATCCACCACCATAATGATGTACATGTGAATGAGACCGTGCTCCTCCAGTGTGTCCGCCATGTGCCATAATAAGCTCTCCTTTCATCTTGTGTTACCAACATTTCGAACTTACTAAATGATTATCATTGTTTTTCCTCCTTACAATTGTAATTTGAGAATCTAATTTTGTTATATATTGCTCAATATCACTATTTTACTACCATTTTGCACTTTTGACAACTATTTTAGTGTTGAAAATTATGTGAATCTATGTTATAATAAATGTATCGACATTTTCATGCGTTTTTAAGGAGGATTAGTATGAAAAAACGGATTTCAGATGCCAATCTTGTTGCTATCATGTTCGGATGTATAATAGTTTCATTAGTGATAACAATGATAGCAGACATCATTGAAACAGCTCCACAGTACGAGTTACATCTTGCTACCAGTCACAAATTGGTAACAGTACAAGTTGAAAGACAGAAAGACATAAATGCTGACCTATATTTGCTCGGTTCTGGAAATGTTAAAACAACAGAGTCAACAATATATCGGTATTGTTATCAAAGAGAGGACGGAGGAATAGTCCCAGTAAGTGTTAATTTGTCTGATTATAAGCCTAACACTGTATTCATAGTTGTATATGAAGATGATACGGTTGAACCCAAGGTAGAGTATTGGACTAACTACAAAGATAAGTTTGATTCACTTAGTGGAAGCTTTCAAATACAAGATGAAATAAAATACGTTACAGAAATTCGTTTTACTATTCCTAAAGGGTCGTTCGTAAATGTTTACGACTTCCAAGAGCTTACTACTGGCAATTCCAAGTAATCAAAAAGTGAAAGCTGGCTTTAACAGTTGGCTTTCACTTTTTATATTTTTATATTATTACATGCAAACCAAATTGCATTTTTTATAAGGCCAGGTTCACCTTCTGAGAAGCCGAAGGGGTTCGCCCAAGAGCGACCTACCGAATTTTTATGAAATTGATTTGTGCGTAATATATTAACATTTCGTCCATAGTCGGGTATTTATTTTGATATTAAATCTTTTGTATCTCTTGCTATCATTAACTCTTCGTTTGTTGGAACTACCCAAACTTCTACTTTCGAATTTGGAGAAGATATTCTTCCTTCATCTCTGAATTCATGGTTCTTTGCTTCGTCTATTTCTACTCCGAAGCATTTTAAGTTTTCACATATTCTTCTTCTTGCATTATATTGGTTTTCTCCAATTCCTGCTGTGAATATGATTGTATCTAGTCCTCCAAGTGAAACTATGTATTGAGCTATGTATTGTGCTACCTTGTATGCATAAGCACTTATTGCAAGCTCTGCTCTCTTGTTTCCTTTTGCAGCTTCAGCTTCTATATCTCTAAAGTCTGCTGATACTCCTGAAAGTCCTAATATTCCAGATTCTTTGTTTAGTATTAATTCCATCTCATCTGGTGTTAGATTTTCTTTTTTCATTAAATATGTCACTATTGATGGATCCAAATCTCCAGAACGTGCACACATAGGTATTCCTCCAAGTGGAGTTAGTCCCATTGTTGTATCAACGCTTTTTCCGCCTTTAACTGCACATAAGCTTGCACCTTGTCCTAAATGGCATACTACTGTTTTTAACTCTTCTACTGGTTTTCCTAAAAGTTCTGCAATTCTTGCTGAAACATATTTATGAGATGTTCCATGGAATCCATATTTTCTTATTCCATATTTTTCATAATATTTGTATGGAATTGGATATGTATATCTTTCCTCTGGAATTGTTTGATGAAATACTGTATCAAATACTGCTACATTTGGCTTGCCTGGCATTGCTTCCATAGCAGCTCTAATTCCTGTTATAGCAGCCTTGTTGTGAACTGGTGCTAAAGCAGCACATTCATCAATTTTTGCAATTACATCTTCATCAATTATAACTGATGAGCTAAATTTGTCTGCTCCTTGAGCAACTCTGTGTCCAATTCCGTCAATTTCAGCTAGACTCTTTATTGTATTGTATTTAGGGTCTAATAATAATTCTGTCATAAAATCAATTGCTTCCTTATGTGTTTTTACAGGATGTTCAAATCTAAATTTTTCTCCATTAACCTTATGAGTAACAAAAGATTGCTCTCCTATTCTCTCATAAGTTCCTTTTGCCATAACCTCTTCTGTGTCCATATCTATCAATTGATATTTTAGTGATGAACTACCACAATTTAAAACTAATACTTTCATTTTTTGTCCTTTCTTTTCGCCCAAAAAGGTGCGTCCCTATTGGGCGAAGTTAATATTTATTTTACAAGTTCCATTGTTTCTCTTGCTATCATTAGCTCTTCGTTTGTTGGAACTACCCAAACTTTTACTCTTGAATTTTCACTCGAGATTTCTTTTTCTGTATCTCTTACGGAGTTGTTTTTATCAGGGTCTAATAATACTCCCATAAATGTTAAATGACTACATATTCCGGCTCTAGAAATTGGGCCTTTTTCCCCTACTCCTGCTGTAAATGTTATTACATCTACTCCGTTCATTGTAACAGCCATTTTTGCTATGTATTGGGCTATTATGAAGTCATATTCTTTTAGTGATGAAATAGCTCTTTCGTCTCCTTGCGCTATTGCTCTTTCTACGTCTCTGTTGTCAGATGATATTCCAGAAAGTGCTAATAATCCAGAACGCTTATTTAATATTTCATCAATTTGAGCAGGATTCATATTTTCCTTAGACATCAAGTATGTTACCACTGATGGGTCTAAGTCTCCAGAACGTGAGCCCATTGCAACTCCTCCTAATGGTGTAAGCCCCATTGTTGTGTCTACACTGACTCCGTTTTGAATGGCACATAGGCTTACGCCTTGGCCTATATGGCAATTTATTATTTTTAGTTCTTCTATTGGTTTTCCTAGTAATTTTGCAATTTCTAATGAAACGTATTTATGAGATGTTCCATGGAATCCATATTTTCTTATTCCATATTTTTCGTAGTATTCATATGGGATTGGATATAAATATTGTTCTTTTTTTAAAGTTTGATGGAATGCCGTGTCGAATACTGCAACATTAGGCTTACCTGGCAAATTGACTTCACAAGCTTTTATTCCTTGTAAATGTGCTGGGTTATGAAGTGGTGCAAATCTTACAGCATCTTCAATTCCTTTTTTTACCTCTTCTGTTATAATACAAGATTTTTGGAACTTTTCCCCACCATGAACAATTCTGTGTCCTATTGCAGCTATTTCATCCAAACTCTTTATAACAGGATATCTTTCATCTGTAAATTGCTTTAACACAAACTTAATAGCCTCGCCGTGGTCTCTAGCAATTACGTCATATCTATACTTTTCTCCATTAACTTTATGGGTTACAAACGAATCGTAACTGCCTATTCTTTCAAAATAACCTTTTGCAATTACCTTTTCATTCTCCATATCTATAAGCTGATATTTAAGAGAAGAACTGCCACAGTTTAAAACTAAAATTTTCATAAATTACCTCCTTATTGTGTTTTTCATTACCTCACTTGCAATCGAAATAATTTGTTTTTTTAAATTAAACATGTCATGCTTGGTCGGGGCTCATTCGACCCCTCAAGGCGCATCTCCAGTTTAATTTTGCAAAAACATAAATTATTTCGATTGTTGTATTCGAGTGTAACTCCTAGTTTATTTTTTGAGCCTGCACTGCTGTTATTGCTACAACTCCAGCAATATCTTGACTTGAGCAACCTCTTGATAAATCGTTTACAGCCTTTGAAACACCTTGGCATAAAGGCCCATATGCTTCTGCGTGTCCGAATCTTTGTGTTAGTTTATAGCCGATGTTTCCGGCGTCCAAATCTGGGAATATCAATATATTTGCTTTACCTTGTAGAGGGCTTCCTGGAGCCTTTCTTTCGGCTACTTCTGGAATAATTGCAGCATCTAACTGAATTTCTCCATCACATATTAAATCTGATGCTTTTTCTTTCAATAATTTTGTTGCCTCTATAACTTTATCTGTTAATGGCGAATGAGCACTTCCATGTGTTGAATATGAAAGCATTGCAACCTTTGGCTCGTCTCCAATTAGCTCTTTAAAACTCTTGCTTGATGATATTGCAATCTCAGATAAAGCATCTGCATCTGGATATTCGTTTAATCCAGAATCTGCAAATATAAATACTCCATCATCTCCAAACTCTTTGTCTGGCAATACCATTACGAAGAATGCAGATACCAATTTTGTTCCAGGTGCAGCCTTCAAAATTTGAAGAGCAGGTCTTAATGTATCTGAAGTTGGGTGTGATGCTCCAGAAACGAATCCATCAGCATCTCCCTCTTTTACCATCATTGTTGCAAAATATCTGCTATTTGTTTTCAATAGCTCTTTTGCTTGGTCTAAAGTCATACCTTTATTTTTTCTTAATTCATATAAGTCGTTAGCATATTTGCTAAAATCTGCAGAAGTTGCAGGATTTACAATTTGAGCTCCATTTAAATTTATATTATTTTTTTCAGCTAATTCATTTATTTCTTGTGGATTACCTATTAAAATAATATTAGCAAAGCCTTCCTTTAGAACTATTTCTGTTGCCTCAAGAGTACGTAAATCTTCACTCTCTGGAAGCACAATAGTTTTAATGTCTTGCTTTGCTTGCATTTTCATTTTTTCTATAAATGTCATGTTTATTTTTCCTCCTATCAGTACTTAACTTTTGACATCTATATTATATATTCAAATTGTGTAAAGTACAAGAGAAAAATTACATAAAATTTCTAATATCAATTTATCTTTCTTCTTCATCTTTCTTCTGTGACTTTTTCAATTCTTCCAACATTTTTTTTAACTCAAGAGTTCTTTCATACACTATATCTTTCTCTTTTTCATTTTCGTCTTTTTCCATTTATCTTTCATACCTTTCTTTATCTTCTTCTATACTTTTGCCATTCATTCTTTCTTCAAAAACTCTAGCCACAGTCTGAATGTCTTCCTTTGTAACGCCATATCTTTCATACAGTCCTAGTAGTTTTTCGTTACTCTTTTGCATTTCATTTTCTTTTTCTAAGCCTATTATTTCCAACAGTACCTGTACAGGAATTGTTGGCTCAATATAATCTTCACTTTCAGCACGTTTTATTCTTGCTTTTCGTAATTGTGCAACTTCTGCACCTAGCATAATGTCACCTTTTTCTTTTCCATATACGTTAATCAAAGCATATTGAGCCATTTCATTATTAACATTTCTGGCAAAATTTATCATTCCAGTGGTTCTTGCAGCTTTACTCCTTAAAAATTCTGGATTCAATGTAGCTCTATTAGCAAATCTACACCTATCTAAAGCATCAGCATCTTTTAATAATTCGCATATCTTTTTTGTCCTTTGAAAGTCCTTTTCTTTTACATTGTAGCCCTTTGCTAATTTTTCAACCATTTCTTCATCTATATGACCAATATTTTTTTCCGCATGTTCATGGTAATGTATAGCTGTTTGAATTATTCCAATATTTGTTCTGGTTATTCCAAAAGGATTATCCGGATTTTCTTCTAAATATTTCTTTACTTGAATAGCACTTGCTTCTGCATGTTCTGCATTTCCATCTCTTCCCGCTCTACCACTATCATGAAATGCAGCAGCAGCCAATAAACTTGTTCTACTTTCTTCATCAATGCACTCCATTTCGGCCAATATTCCGGAAAACAATGTTACTCTTTCTATATGTTCTATTGAGTGTGCTTTATTTCCATTATAGTATGGTAATTTTGAGACATTTTCCAATTTGTTTCGAATTTCATTTTCGATTTCAGTTCTACAACCGAACTCCTCTATTTTTTCAGTATCCATTGCTTTTGCTCTTTGTCTAACATAAAAACCATGCTCTCTTTCTGAATCTGTGGCATACCCTGTATTAGTATGTTCTTTTTGTTCTTCCAATAACATAGTTTCATCAAAGCATCTTTTAAGTATCTTATATTTTTCTGGATTTTTATCCTTTTCTTCTACTATTCTTTGACTAATTGCATCATATATAGAATCTCTTGTTTCTGACGTAAAATACTTACTTTGGTATTCTTCGTTTGCAAATCTCATTGCAACCCTATTATTTTCTGTATCTAGAATTATCCTTCTTATTAGTTGTTCATCTGTCATTTTTGTATCATTCGGAATTTTTCCTTCTAATACTTGCAAATATTTTATTACTCTTTGTTGTTCTCTTTGAATATTTTTCTCAAAATCAATAATTTTCATTGGTATTCCTAGTTGTGCAGCAGCCTTAATACTCATTTTATATTGAGGATCTTCTTCTGGATTCAAACTTGTTTTCATATATATAACAAAATCGGGCTTATCCCTTTCTAATCTTTGTTCTTGTTCATTCCAGAACCACTTTTGTGTTACAACTTCATTATGATTATCTCTTGTAGCATCAATCATATTTTCTGGTGTTCTAAACTGCACTCCTTTTTTATAGTCCCAATTTGCACTTGACGTAGAAAAAGAATAATTAGCTCTATTTGATGCTATATCCCAAGGAGCCATTAAAAGAAATGAATTTTCTTTACATTGATTAAAACCAAATGTTGGTCCTTTTGGTCTTGCTCTTGCAAGTAAATTATTTGCCACAAAGCTCTTGCAATTTCCATTTCCATATGGGTCCACATCGTCAAAATATGTAGAAAAATCTTCTGGTTCTTCCCACATGCTATAAGCGCCTTCTACTCTTATAAATGCCTTAAAATCTCCAACAACCTCTGTAACAGGGACTTCTCTTCCTTGATACTGTACACTTTCAAGTTGAACTTCTTGCACTTTTAAAGCATCTCTATACATTTCCTCATATAATTCTAATGCTTGTTCCTCAATATGTGCTCCAGTAGAAAACTCAATATCGTACCAATTTTGAATCTTAATTTGATTATCTCTATATAGTTCTTCTGCTTCTTTTCCTGTTAATTTTAAAATTGTAGAAAGCACTTTGATTTCTTCTACTGTCTTATTTTGCGGTTGTTCTTTTGAAATCTGGTCAATATCTTTTCCATATTTATATACCAAATTTTTTGCTGTTTCTATATCCATTCCATATGATAATTCTAGTACCGCAAATATTTTCTTTTCATCTTCGGTTAATTTTGAAAAATCTTCAGACATTTCTCCTGCAACATCTTTTCCCTCTAAAATTTCACAACACATTTTTCTTCTTTTATCTGAATAACCTTCCAAATCTCCTAATGAGTTTACCTTAAACCAGTTTTTTTCTTCTAACAAGCACAAATACAATAATTTTAACTGCTTTTCATCTAAATTTTTATCTTTAATGCTTTCCATTAACTCCGAATGTTCATCTAAGTTTCTACAGATTGTACTAATTTCTAATACCCAATTATGACTACTTTTAGCAACATTGCTAATTACATGCATAAAATTTTTATCTTCCATGTGTGCTTCAATTTTCTTTTGTAACTCTACATCTGTCGATAATTTTACAATTTTATCTATTCCAAAACTATCCGATATTTCTCTTCTTAGCATACTTAAATTCAAAGAAGTATTCAATCTTGGATTCATTTTCTTTAGCAAATTATACCTCTCTAGCATACTTGAAGCATCTTTTTCATCTATCTTTTCCATAAGTTTTAACATAATATCTTCTGTTAGTAATTCTTCTGTGGTATTCTGCAATAAATACGAATATCCAGCTTTAGGTAAATCTTTGCTATTTAATATACTATGTAATATTTGAGGATTACTTTTTTGTATACCAGCTTTGCTTGTATTCCATAAATTCAATATATCTTTTGTGTTATCTTTATGTTCTTCGCAACTTTTAATAAGCCACTCAATATGTTCTTTTTGATTATATTCATACATTTCATGCCACAAACGTAATTGATTATTAAAATTGTCTTTTTGAATTTCCATTGCTACTTCAAACAATCCTTCTATGTTTAACTCCGAATAATTATATATTTTTTTATAAA
>OHBL01000605.1_pt1 | contig 12458 bp, 13 predicted proteins | sample 1577391 | NCBI WGS metagenome assembly OHBL01 (sample SAMEA3879551, study PRJEB24766) | human gut metagenome | biome: human-associated habitat; feature: feces | place: USA | collected 1985/1987
GGGGTACTGCTCGACGGGGAGCGTCGCAACACCGATAATACCGCCCAGGACGATTACGATGGAAATGACCGCCGCCAATACCGGGCGGTCTATGAAATGTTTTAGTGTCATATTTTACTGCTCTTTTGTAGGTTGTTCTGCAGGAGCGGTCGCGGTCGTTGCGGCTCCTTTGGGTTTGATCGGGGTTCCTTCGCGCATCAGACCGACGCCTTCGGTCACGATGACTTCGCCCGGGGTGAGTCCGGCGGTGACGATGAAATTCTTGCCGTCGCTCTGGGGCGATACGGTGATATTCTGCGAGGTGGCTACGCCGTTCTCGACCTTATAAACGAATTTCTTGTCCTGCAATTCGAAGGTAGCGACTTGCGGAACGGTGACTACGTTTTTGTAGATGTGCGGCAACAGGACATTACCCGAGCTACCGCTGTGAAGCAAGCGTCCGGGATTGGGGAATACGGCGCGAAGCTGTACGCTGCCCGTCGAAGTGTCGATCACGCCGCTGATCGATTCGATGCGTCCCTCCTGGGAGTAAAGCGATCCGTCGTTGAGCACAAGCTGCACGTTCGGCAACGCCGCCAGCGCTTTGTCCATTGAGCCGTATTCGCGGGTCAGGTCGAGCAGTTGATTCTCCGTCAGGGAGAAATAAACGTACATATCGGAGTTGTCCGATACGGTGGTCAGCGGTTGGGGAATCGATGCGCTCACCAGGGCACCCACACGATACGGCAGGACACCGACTACGCCGTTGGACGGACTTTTCACTTCGGTATAGGAGAGGTTGTTGGCCGCATTGACGAGCTGTGCCTCGGCCTGTGCCAACTGGGATTTTGCCGTCAGCAGGTTGTTCTGGGAAGTTTGCAGGTCGAACTGCGAAACGACGTTCTTGGCGAACAGCTCTTTTTTGCTGTCGTAGGTCAATTGAGCGGTGGCTACGCTGGCCTCGGCAGCTGCGACGTTGGCTTTTGCGGTTTGCAGGGCTGCCTTGTAGGGCACCTGGTCGATAATGAACAACAACTGTCCCTGGCGAACTACTTCACCCTCTTTAACGCACACTTTGGAAATGGTACCCGATACCTGCGGGTAAATGGCGATGTCCTGGCGCCCACGGATGGTTGCCGAGTGGGTGCTCGGAATCGTTACGTCCGATGTCGAAATTGTCATGACGGAATATTCCGCCTCGCCTCTTGCCGTCGGAGCCTGGCCGCACGATACGGCGAAAGCCATGCAGCTTCCGAACAAGACTGCCTGAATTAACTTCTGCTTCATAGTTTTTTGGTTGATTATTATTACTTTGAAAAAAATATTTTCCCGTTAAAAAACTTTTTGTCCTGCAAAAGTACCGTAAAAATCGGGGTGCAGGTCTTTTTCTTGCGAACAATTTTGTCACTTTTCGGTACATTTATAATATATTTGTACGATAATAATCTCAGGGGCTTTCCGTTTGTTCAAAAAAGAAGAAATCATTATGACTGCTGTAAACCCCATAACTGTTTCCGAAGAGGAACCTTTTGTTATCGGAAAATCCGATCTCGCTTATTTCTTCAATAATCCCTGCCGTTGCGACTGCGCACTGGTTCTGCTTTGTACGAGCGGTCATGCCCAGGTGACCGTCGATCTTCGCCGGGGACCTTTGCAGCTCAATACGATCGTACTCTTACTGCCCGGTAGCGTATTGATGCTCGACGATGCGTCGGACGACTTCTCGGTGAGGTTCGGCGCCTTCTCTCCCGACCTGTTCGGGGAGGCCGGATTTCGGCTGGGGCCCTCGTTTTTCAGCTTTTTGAAGGAAAATCCCATTTCTCAAGTAAACGAAAGAATGGCTGCCGGATTGTCTACCTGGTTCGAAATAATGGATTACACCTATCAGGATCGGGGTAATATGTTCCGAAAGACGATCGTGAGAAATCGGTTGCAGAATATTATGCTGGAGCTTTACGATAAGATCCAGCGTAAGGTCAGCAGCCAGTGTCCCACGACTTCCAACCGGCAGATGGAGCTGTTTCATCGCTTTGTTTCCCTAGTTCATGACTGTTGTATCGAAGAGCGTGAGGTTTCTTTCTATGCGGACAAGCTCTGTATCTCGACCCGTTATCTTTCCGCCATCGTGCGCCGGACGACGCATCAATCGGCCAAGGAGTTGATCGATAAGATCGTAATAATGGAAATAAAAGTATTGCTTCAGAACACTACCCTGCCCATTCAGGAGATCGCTTATAAAATGCATTTCCCGGATCAATCTTATTTGGGGCGTTATTTCAAGAAACATACGGGTATTTCGCCGTCGGTATTCCGTCAGGAAAGCAGAATATCTTATGACTGATGTGAATTACAGAGAATACAAATCGTAAAACTGTGATTTTATGAAATATCTTATATTGTTAAATCTGTGTTTACTTTCATACGTCGGATGTGCAAATAAACATAATAGGCAGAATGATACGACCAATAAAATACAGTCGTTATCGGATAGTTGTAAACTATTGGGTAAAGATCCTCTTTCGAACTACTGTTCCGCGATCGATACAAACGTAATTCATGAGCAGGAGTATGTAATCGACACCGTTGCTGGTGATTTTTATATATATTGTCGTACTGAAGATAATCAGAATATCGTATCTACTACGCACTATAAGTATGCAGATAGGTCGTCTGTCTTAACTGTTTCGAGAAATAATGGAAAATTAGTCTCTCGATTGGAAATCGATAAATACGATTTCGATTCGCTTATTCCGGCGACAGAAATTGATCGTTATCAATTATATAATGTCCATATTCGAGATTATGATGACCGCCGGGTCGTGTTGTCTTTTGGTATTTACCAACCGGATACGGATATTGGTTACCCCGTATTACTTACGATAGATTCTCTGGGAAAACTCTCTGCGGAGATCGAGCATGAAATATGGGAAGATGATTTTTAATTTCGTTTATTGAGGCGATAATCTTTATTCGACGGGATTTATAGTAGAGTACTCGATTACCGGTACCTTTTTGTAAGGTAGCCGGTTTTTTTATAGGAGTTTGATTGGGATTCGTACCGGACCTGGTTTGATTCTATTGAGGTGATTCCTGCGATATTCAGTTGTTTTTTGTTCAGAATTTCGGAGGAAAGAACGGATTCCGCTGTTGGTTTTAGGATTTTGCAGCACCCTTCCGTTTCTGTTTGAAGAAATAGAGTCGAACGAACGACCTGTTTCTCGCTACTTGTATTTTTCTGTATTAGTGCCGCCGTTGCGACTATGAAAAATCGACTTTAACAGGCTTTTTATTAGCGATTTTATAGATTGAATAGATTATAATTCGAGTTCATTTCAATTTCTTTACAAAATCGGTATTTTTGTTTGTGGTATTAAAATGACTTGTCGTTATGAAATTATTGATCGTGGAAGACGAATCCTCATTGCGTGAGTTGCTGGCACGTGCACTTCGCAAAGAGCAATATGTCGTGGAAACGGCCAGTACATACGCCGAGGCTTCGGACAAATTGGCAGCCTATTCGTATGATTGTATCTTATTGGACATTATGTTGCCGGACGGCAACGGATTGCAACTTCTCGAGCGTCTTCGAAGAGCGGATAAACGCGAAAACGTAATCATTATCTCGGCTCGGGATTCTTTGGAAGACAAGGTCCTCGGGCTGAAAGAAGGTGCGGACGACTACCTGCCTAAACCGTTCCATTTGGCGGAACTCTCGGCGCGTATCCAGAGTGTCATTCGCCGTAGTCGCGGTGGCGGGAAAGGCGGCATTGCGCTGGGTAATGTAACGCTCGACCCGGAAAGTTGTCGAGTGGAAATAGACGGCAAGGAGGTCGCTTTATTGAAAAAGGAGTTCGATATTCTTTCGTATTTCATGCAGCGTCCGCGTCATGTGGTCGATAAAGCAGTTTTGGCCGAAGCCGTATGGGGGGATCATGTCGATCAATCCGACAATTTCCATTTCGTTTATTCGCAGGTCAAAAATCTGCGCCGCAAACTCGAAGAGGCCGGAGCCTCGATCGAAATCAAAGCTGTGTACGGTTTCGGTTACAAACTGATTGATTAAGCAATGCATTTATGAAATTGATCTATAACATATCGCTTCGTTTGTCGCTGGTCTTGTTCCCGTTGATCGCTTTATGGGCGGTCGTGTTTTATTTTACCATGATGGACGAGATAAACGATGAAGCGGACGATGCTCTCGAGGATTATTCGGAATTGATCGTAATGAGGGTGCTTGCCGGGGAGCCTTTGCCCCGTTCGAACGAAGGTTCCAATAACAGTTACACGATCATTCCCGTTGAATCCGGATACGTCGCCACCCGTCCTTCGATCGACTACTACGATACCGAGGTGTATATTCCGGAAAAGGATGAAACCGAGCCGGCCCGGGTGTTGGCGACTATTTTTCAGGATAAGGACGGTAATTTTTACGAACTGAAGGTGGCTATGCCTACTTTCGAAAAAGACGATCTGCTGGAAACAGTCATGTGGTGGGTCGTGTGGCTCTATCTTTTCCTTTTGGTGACAGTTTCCGGAACGACCTTGTGGGTGTTCCATAAAAGCATGCTTCCGCTTTATGAGTTGTTGCATTGGTTGGATAGCTATGCTCCCGGGCGCGAAGTCGCGCCTGTGCCGAACAATACCTCTATTACCGAATTCCGTCGATTGAATGTTGCGGCACAGCAGGCCGTGGATCGCTCTGAGGAGTTGTTCGAGCGTCAAAAACAGTTTATAGGCAATGCCTCGCACGAGTTGCAAACTCCGTTGGCCGTACTTGGCGGACGTATGGAGTATCTGCTCGATTGTGCGGACCTGGACGAGGAAACGACGGGCGAAATCATTCAGATGCGGCGTACGCTCGACCATATCGTCCGGCTGAATAAAACGCTGTTGCTGCTTACCAAGATAGATAACGGTCAGTTTCCGGAGAGCACCGACATCGATCTCGTTCCCCTGGTCGAGGAGCGGAAGGCGCTTTATGACGATATATACGGAGAGCACAAAATCCGTTGTCGTCTGCATTTGCCCGGGACCTTCTCGGTCCGGATGGATGAATCGCTTTGTTCGATATTGGTTTCTAACTTGATCAAGAACGCCTACCTTCACAGTGCCGACGGAGCCGCCGTAGATATTCGTATCGAGGGAAATGTATTGACGGTTATTAACGACGGAGTATCGCCGCTTGATGAGAAACATATTTTCGAACGCTTTTATCAGGGGTCGCAAAAAGAAGGCTCGACAGGGCTCGGTTTGGCACTGGTCAAAGCCATAACGGATTATTATCGCCTCGGACTAATTTATTACTTCGAAAATGGCCGCCACCATTTTGGCGTAAGCTGGCGATAATTGGGACGACGATCAGCTGTATTCGAATATGACGACTGTTTTTTGCTGATTTCGGCGATAATCCTCTGTTACCGGTTCTGACTCTGTCCGAAATCCCTTTCTCGGAGGAAAGTCGAAGCATATCGGCCGGTTTCGGATCGGGGTATCGAAATATATAATCGGGTTCGGAAAAAATATTTTGTTAAAATATCGAAATTCCAAATTCGCTCCAAAATCGGTTCTCAATTTTGTACCATACAAACCGATCGGGAGATCTCCCGATAAAAGATATTGAGAAAATGAAGAACACGAGAAAAATGATGGCGTTTTTGATCGGCATCACGCTGCTGACAATCTCGCCGGCTTATGCCGATCACGACCGTGCGGTCACAACCGAACAGATGCCGCGACAGGCGCAAGAGTTCATTGCCCGGTATTTTCCCGGTGAAAAAATCGCCTACGCAAAAAAAGAAAGCGATTTTTTCGAAGTCATTTACGAAGTGATGTTTACGAACGGCAGCAAGGTCGAGTTCCGTCGAAACGGAGCGTGGAAAGAGGTGGATTGCCGTTATTCGTCGTTACCCGCAGGAATCGTTTCGATGCCGATCGAAACCAAAGTACAGGAGCTGTATCCGGGTGCTGCGGTCATCAAAATCGAACGCGACAAGCAGGAGGTCGAGGTCAAGTTGAATAACGGAATGGAGCTGACTTTTGATCGAAGTCATAATTTGATAGGTATCGACGATTGATACCCCGTCCGTTTCCGATAAAGATTTTTCAGGCTGTGATTTCGCAGTACAAATTATTGATAAACATTTAAGTAAACGAAACAATGAATACGAAGAAAAAAACATTATCTGTTTTAACAATGGCTGCGACGGCTCTCCTGTTCGCTGCGTGCGACAAGGATGAAGTCGGAGGACCGGGCGACTCACATATTTCGCAGGAGGTATTGGCGGCTTTTAACGCTCGTTATCCGGGTGCCCAAGATGTACGATGGTCCCTTCGAGGCGACTATGCTGTGGCGAACTTTTTCTTCGAGGCTGCCCGGACGGAATCCAGGGCCAACAATGCGGCATGGTTCGAAAATGCAAACGGACAATGGGCTATGACCGAAACGAATATCGACTTCGCGGCACTTCCGCAGGCTGTCCGGGAAGGTTTCGATGCCAGCAAATATACCGAAGCCGAAGGATGGACCCGTACTGGTAAGGTGGATAAGCTCGAACGCAAGGAGGTCGTCGGGGCCGGTGGCAGCGAGGGTGTGACCGTTGTCTATGTTATCGGCGTCACCCGCACGGCAGACGGCATAACGACCGGGATGGACCTGTATTTTTCGACCGAAGGCGTATTGGTGAACGAAGTAACCAATGCTGCGGATGATGGTTATGAAGACTATATTCCAGAGAAACCTGCGGCGGGTATCGAACAGCAGATTCAAGGTTACCTCGATGATAACGGCGGAGGCTCGGTGATAGACGTGGACCGGGAATACGGAGGTACGGAAGTCGAGCTTGTTTGCGGCGGTTACAAGCATGAACTCTATTTCGATGCGCAGGGGAACCGCATCTATGCAAAGATCGAATACGGACGTCGGGATATTGGTTCGGCCGTGCCGGAAGCGATTTACAATGCGGTAGCGGCCGACCAGCAGCTGTCGAGCCCCAACGATATCGACGACATCGAAAAATGGTCACTCGATAAGGCTACGGCAGACGGAATCAGCGTTTTCTGGTGTGTCGAAGTGGAGACACGGCATAAAGAGGTCGATATTTACGTAAACGACTCCCCTGTTCGGATCATTCCCCGTCCTGTAATAGATATGGGAAACACGGGAGGTAATGGACTGCCGGTAGAGGATGAGATCGAGCGCTTCCTGAACGATCGTTATCCGGGAGCTAAGGTCGTGGAACGCGACTATGATGACGGATGTCTTGAACTGACGATTCTTCACGAAAATCTCAGGAAAGAGGTGCTTTTCGACGGTCGCAACAACTGGCTCCGCACCGAGTGGGAGCTCCACCGGTTGCCGCAAAATATTTTGGATGCGGTGCAGCAGGCTGGCTATACCCTCGACGACGACGAATTTGAATGCATCGAAACTTCCGGCGGGATGTGGTATGAGTTCGAAGCACGAAAAGACCGTCGAGAGTATGATTTGCGTGTGGATACGAACGGAAATATCGAGGCCTACGAAGATTGATGGATCGGCTAGACAACTTTTGAATTTTTGTATGGCTAATATTCACTTGATTAAAATCAATGTATTATGAAAAAGATGATTTTAGCAGTGGCATTGTTGCTTACAGGCATCGTGTCGGCCCAGGCCGACGGACGCGAGAAACCGATTACGATCGACAACCTTCCTAAAGCCGCGCAGGAGTTTCTCGCTACGTATTTCAAGGATCTGACCGTAGCTTATGCGGTTGAGGAGAGCAAATACTTCGGTTCGGAATATGAGGTGACTTATACCGACCGCACGGAAGTGGAATTCCGTGCCGACGGTCAGTGGTCGGCGGTCGATCGTAAATATTCGGCCGTTCCTGCGGCGATCGTTCCCCAGCAGATCGCGGATTTCGTAGCGAAGATGAACTACCCCGGTCAGTTTATCCGCAAGATCGACCGTGATGCCTATTCGTGGGAAATCGAACTGTCGAACGGATTGGAAGTCGAATTCGATTTGAATTTCAACGTCATAGACTATGATGACTAAAATTCCCGAAGTTTTGAAATCCGGCTCGGGAAAAAGGTGGGTATGGATCACGGGTGTCGTTGCTATATTCGCTCTACTCTTTGCAATCGCATGGAATATAGAGTGTGAAAGAGCCGTAGCGCCACAGGAACTGCCCGGTGAGGCCCGCTCTTTTATCGCACAGCATTATCCGGAAGAGAATCCCGTTTTGGTAATCAAGACGCTCGACGAACTTGCAGTTACGTATAAAGTCGTTTTCGCCGACGGTACCCAAGTGAAATTTCGCCGAAATGGAATGTGGCGAGAAATTAAAAGCCGTTCGCGGGCGGTTCCGGCGCAGATTGCGGATTACGTCGCTCGGAACTTTCCGGGAACCTTCCTCGTCGGAATCGAGCATACTTGCCGGGAATGGGAAGTGAAGTTGAACAATACGATCGAATTGACCTTCGATGACAAGCGTTTCGCGTTGAAAGAGTACGACGATTGATCGATATATTGTTCCGCTTTCCCGGAAATGGGGAGTTATATTATTTGGAGGTAAAAACCAGCTTCCGGATCGGAGGCTGGTTTTGCTTTGTGGATGTTATTTCCGATTACTGAAAAGTGTCGGGTATTTCGCTTTTCGAAAAGCGGTTGCGGAATGTGTATCGTTTACTATTGCGGTTGCGAGTTGTTACGCAGTGTGGTTCAGACGGATTTTTGTTTCCCGTTCCGAAGAATCCAAGGGGGCGACGGTTTATCGCTGCAAATGGTCGTGAAATCGGGTTGCAGCCATCGATGTATCGGAGGTGTTCGTCGAATAATTTTTAAGCTCAATATAGAAATCGGTTCTTGCGGGATGGAGGATGCTTGCGGAAAGGTTAAAACCAAGCCGCCCGGGAAGGCGGCTTGAGAAAAATGGAGAGTTAATTTAGTTGGAATTGGTTGTTTATCGTAAACTTCCGGAAATAAAATTAAGAAAAATTTTTCGAAAAATAAAATTGTTGCGAGAAAAAAATATCGATACACTCCCCGAAAAGAGGAGTGTATCGGCTTTAGGACGTATTCTGGTGTTTCAGAGTGTATGCAAGGAAGGAATCAACCTCCGATCTCGCTCAATTCCAGCCATCGCATGCTTTTGGTGTCGATCTGGTCCATGAGTGCCGTGATCCGCTCCGAAAGCGCCGTAAGCTCTTCGAACGGCAGGTCGCCGGACGAGAGTTTTTCTTCGATCGCGGCTTTCTCCTGTTCTAATTCCGGTATTTCGGCTTCGAGATGCTCCATCTCCCGTTTTTCCTGGAAGGTGAGCTTGCGTGCCGCTCCTGTTTTTGCCGGGGCCGTCCCGGACTTCCGGATCTCCCCGCCCCTGCTTCCGGATGCCGTGCTCTTGGCTTTTTCCTGGGCGACGGCAGCCTGTTTCGCCGCTTCGTAGTCGCGTTTCCAAGCGGTGTAGTCGGAGTAGGTGCCGGCGAATTCGCGGATCTCCCCGCCTCCGCAGAAGACGAGCAGATGGTCGGCGACCTTATCGACGAAGTAGCGGTCGTGCGAAACCACGATCACGCACCCCTTGAATGCTTGCAGGTACTCTTCCAGTACGCCGAGCGTCACGATGTCCAGGTCGTTCGTAGGCTCGTCGAGGATCAGGAAATTGGGACTCTGTATCAGGATCGTGCAGAGGTATAACCGCTTGCGCTCGCCGCCGCTGAGCCTTGCGACATAACTGTACTGCACCTCGGGCGGGAAGAGGAAATATTGCAGGAATTGCGATGCGCTCATCCGGCGTCCGTCGCCCAGGTGGATTTCGTGGGCGATGTCGGTTACGATGTCGATCACCCTCTTTCCCTCGTCGAAGTCCAGCCCTTGTTGGCTGTAATAGCCGAAGCGGACGCTTTCGCCCACTTCGATCGTGCCGCTGTCGGGCTGTATGATGCCGGTGAGCAGCTTCAGGAAGGTCGATTTGCCGCAGCCGTTGTCCCCGACGATACCCAGTTTGTCATACCGGGCGAAGTTGTAGTTGAAACGGTCGAGGATCACCAGATCCCCGAAACGCTTGCAGAGCTCTTTGGCTTCGAATATCTTGGTACCGATGCGCGTAGCCTGAACGTCGAGCTTCAGCGACGCCTGCGTGCGGGTGCTTTTCAGCCTGGCGTCCAGTTCGTGAAAGGAGTCGATGCGGGCTCGGGCTTTGGTCGCCCGCGCCTGGGGCTGGCGGCGCATCCACTCCAGCTCGCGGCGGTAGAGATTCAGGTCGCTCTCGCGCCGGGCTTCGGCGGCCTCGGCCCGCTCCTGCTTCTTCTCGACGTAGTAAGCGTAATTTCCTTTGTATAAGCAGACCGACCGTTGGTCCACCTCCAGGATGTCGCTGCACACCCGGTCGAGGAAATAGCGGTCGTGGGTGACCATCAGCAAGGCTGCCTTGTTTCGCGTGAGGTACTCTTCGAGCCATTCGGTCATGTCGGTATCCAGGTGGTTGGTCGGCTCGTCGAGGATCAGCAGGTCGGCTTCGCTGATCAGCACCGCTGCCAATGCCACACGTTTGAGCTGTCCGCCGGAAAGCTGGCCTATCTTTTTGTCGAAATCGTTGATCTTTAGTCGGGACAGAATCTCCTTGGCCCGCTGTTCGTAGTCCCAGGCAGCGAGGGCGTCCATACGGCTCATGGCCTCCTGCAACCCGTCCTGCGCAGGATCGGCGACGGCTTGTTCGTAGGCTGCGATGGCTCGCAAGGCCGGATTGTCGGAACGGAAACAGGCTTCCAGTACGGTTAGATCCGCAGCATATTCCGGGTTTTGTTCCAGATAAGCGATACGCAGGTCACGGCGGGGCGTGATCGTTCCGCTGTCGGCCGTATCTTTGCCTGCGAGAATATTCAGCAGGGTCGTTTTACCGGAACCGTTGCGCCCGATCAAAGCGATGCGCTGCCCCTCGCCGATCGTGAAAGAGATATTGTCGAAAAGCACCAGATCGCCGTACGACTTGGTCAGATTTTCGACTTGGAGGTAGTTGATCATTCTTTGTGCGTCGGTTTAGATGGACAGTTTCTCTTTGCTTTCATTCAGTAGGTTGCGGTATTCTGTCACGATGTCGTGCACGATTTCTGCCGCAGTTTGCTGCTCGCGGAAAAGCGAGGCCACCTGCCCTATTTCAAGCTCTCCGTTATCGAGGTCGCCTTCGAACATACCTTTTTTGGCGCGTCCTTTTCCGAGAAGCGTTTTCAGCTCTTCGGCCGTAGCTCCTCGGTTCTCGGCCTCTTCGACCTCGCGGAAGAAACCGCCCTTGACCAAGCGCGTGGGAGAAACTTTTTTGAGCATCAGCATCGTATCGCCCTCTTCCAGACTCAGGCAGCGGTTTTTGAAGTTTTCGTGTGCCGAGCTTTCTGCGGCGAATGCGAAGCGGGTTCCGATCTGCGCGCCTTCGGCCCCGAGGGTCATGGCTGCCAGCATCCCGGCGCCCGTAGCGATGCCTCCCGCAGCGATCAGCGGCAGCGAGGTGACACGTCGTACGGCCGGAATCAGGCATAAGGTGGTGGTCTCTTCGCGTCCGTTATGACCGCCGGCTTCGAAACCTTCGGCTACGATGGCATCGACTCCCGCCTCTTCGCATTTGCGGGCGAATTTCGAGGAGGAAACCACATGGACGACCGTGATGCCGTGCGATTTGAGAAAGCCTGTCCAGAGCTTCGGATTTCCGGCCGAAGTAAAGACGATCTTGACCCCTTCGTCCACTATCAGTTGCATGACTTCATCGAGTTGGGGGTACATCAGCGGTACGTTGATGCCGAACGGTTTGTCGGTCGCCTGCCGGCATTTGCGGATATGTTCCCGCAGTGTTTCGGGATGCATGGAGCCTGCTCCCAGCAGGCCCAGTCCGCCGGCGTTGCTTACGGCCGAGGCCAGCCGCCAGCCGCTGCACCACACCATGCCGCCCTGAACGATCGGGTATTCGATTCCGAAGAGAGTGTTGATTCGGTTCATAGTCGTCGTTTTGAAGGTGATCGAAGATAGGCTGGGCAGAGCCTCCCGTAAAATCGCTCCGCATGGGGCCTATTCGTTTGTAAAGATAGTGTAAACCGGGCACGGGACCAAATTTATCGGACCGTTTCAAAATATTTCTGGTTATCGAAAAGAAAAGCAATGAAAGGAGGCGCAAGTCCCTGTTCGAATTTGGCTGGACTGCATTTTGTTTTCTTCGAAAGTAATGCGGATTTCGGGGCCGTCATTATAAGTTCGGCGAAAATAGCGGCGGGATCCGTACGTGCCCCGTTTTTGTAATCTTACATTTTTATTCGGCCCGTGATACCTGCCAAAGCGCCGGGCACCAGCTCGACGGTTTGGACATATTCCGCAGGTAGGAATTCATGGCTGATGCCGTACAAATGCGAAAGTTCGAAGCCGAACCGTCGGTAGTAATCGGGCTCTCCGACAAGAAATACGGTTCGGTATCCCATTGTCCGGGCGATGCGCAGTTCTGCCCGTACCAGAGCCG